>Ga0206856_10013_pt1 | contig 60105 bp, 66 predicted proteins | sample Alteio_BWOrgCont_48_FD_152630 | JGI IMG/M metagenome (GOLD analysis project Ga0206856, IMG submission 152630) | Enriched cells from forest soil in Barre Woods Harvard Forest LTER site, Petersham, Massachusetts, United States -... | ecosystem: Environmental > Terrestrial > Soil > Temperate forest >...
CAATCCACTGTGTTCCCAGTCGCACCCATCGTATATGGAGCGCAAGCTTCATCGGGCACACCCGTGGACTTCAAATATTCAGCAGCAAGTGAAGGCTGCCAACCGAAGTCGCAAGCGCCGCCACCGCAAACAAAAAGAGCCTGAGTCGAAAAACTAGGATTCAATCCAGGAATACCCGAAGTGATGTTCACCTGAGTTTCGAGGGTTCCAACCGTTGCAAAAGCAACGCAAGATCCACAGTTACCCTGGTTCAACATTGGGCTCACCCAATTCACACCATTCTGATTGCGCCAGTCGACTGAGTCTTCGATGCCGACAGGAGTGGATGGAGTCGTTGGTTTTGGTTTCTTAGCTGTATAATCGAGAACTACGTTTGGAGGATTCTGAACGCCCAACATTCTTTTGACTTGATCACGAGGAAGGCGACTCACCCAATTGTCTTTGGCGGTCCATCCTGCATGAGCTTTATTGATAAAAGCTTGGACATTGTCCGCAGACATTACACGAGCAAAAGCTCCCGTAGCGCTGCTAGCGGAGTCTGTTGCAAACGCATTGGTGTGCGCAGAACCCGCTAATAAAAGGACTAATGCATTTACAACTGTTACTGCCCCTAGTTTTCGAATATCAGTTTTTTTATTGTGCATTTCGAAACTCTACCAGAGATCAAGCGGCTGGCAAGATCTGCCTAGTAATTTATTTAATCACAACGCACAGGGTCTAAACCGCTACCATTGGGCAGAGAGGGACTTCTTTCAAGTTTAATGCCCCAAAAGGCCTTCACGTAGCTCAATATTCGGAGGATGAGCACCAATCCAAGTCTTCAAGAGAAATTGTTGAAAATCTCGGCCATGAAACTTCGCAGTAGGCTGATCAGCTTCACGAATTTCAAGATCATCGCCCTCGAAAACAAAGCTAATGAGACTCCCCTTTTTCATATCAATCATAGCCGCGTTGAGCTTATCGAAGTCTTGTTTAATCTCAGCGCACTTGGGCTCGCAGTTTAATTTGTAGGTCTCCGTCCACGCGTTGCGAATCTTCTCGGCATCCACATTGCGCACAAAACGCATATCGAGTTGCTTCGGTCCCGGAGAGTTAATGATCGACGCGGCATCCGAATTTTTAGCTTCCAGATAAAGCCCTGCAACGTAGACGTTCACACTAAACAGCGCGAATGACTTCGAACGTACGCCCATCCCATTCAACAACAACGATTGATTCCCGACTCGAACCGTATTCGGCATCGTTACGTCGTCCCTGGTGGTGGTGGTCGTCGAAGCGTCGGACGAAGCCGCGTACGACGAACTGGCCATATATAAGGGCGCTCCCCCCACGATCCCGCAGATCATAGCGACACACACACGCAGCAACAAAGAGACACGACAAAAATGCATCATAGACGGTAGCCCTTATGAAAATAAAAGTTTTAAAGCTAACTGTAGTAAAAACTGCTTGCGCGGTCTTCGCTACTGCAAGTCAGAAGACGAATCCCCCACCGACCGAAGGTGACGCTTCGCCTTGATTGCTTCTTGCACTTCAACGTGAAGCTCAGCAATCAACTCGTGAACAATCACCTGAAGATCGCGCCCCGGATTTTCGCTCTTTGCCGCCCAATGGTACAGCAAAGTTTTGAGATGAGCGCGGATGCTGGGCTTCGAGTTCACATCGTACGGGACCTTGGTGTTTTTACTCATGTCCTTCAAGGCTAGGGCAAACTCAGATTTTCCGCGAGGTCTGGCGCGTTAAGAGGCTCTATTTAATTTTGATTGATTTAATCTTAACCGGGTCGTTTGGACGATCATCCGCACCCCGCGGCGCATCGACAATTTTTTGCACGACGTCCATGCCTTTAGTCACTTCGCCGAAAATCGTATGTTTACCGTTCAACCATGGCGTCGGCTTCAATGTGATAAAAAACTGTGAGCCGTTTGTATTCGGACCTGCATTCGCCATCGCCAGAATCCCAGCATGATCAAAATAATCGAGCGGGCTTGTCTCATCTTCAAATGTATAACCAGGTCCGCCCATCCCCCTACCGAGAGGATCTCCCCCTTGAATCATGAAACCTGGGATCACACGGTGGAAGATCGTGCCATTGTACAACGGCTTGCCGTGCATCTTCTTGCCCGTATTCGGATCGGTCCAATCTTTTTTGCCGGTCGCAAGGCCGATAAAGTTTTCAACAGCAATAGGGGCCTTATCCGGAAACAGCTTCACCGTGATCTCGCCAGCGGACGTGGAAATGATCGCCGTCTTGGTCTTGACTGTCGCCGGAGCGGCTTTTGCGGGAGCCGCATCATCGGCACTCACAAAAGAAACCGAGCCAAACGCGCCCATGAAAAGGATTGAGAAAAAGATTGAACACAGAAATGGGGTCCCTAAAGTTTGAATTTTTTTCATATTCCGAAAATCTAAACCCGAAAGCCCCTCATTTGCAAGCTGACGCGGGAGTTACTTTCAGATATCGTGCGGCGCATGCTCCAGCCGCCGTCCACCCCCTACCTCATCCGCCCCGGAGTTCCCGCTCTGGTCCTCGCTCCGATGGAGGGAGTAACGGACGCGCCGATGCGCGCAGTGATGACGGAGTATGCTCCATTTACTTTCTGCGTTTCGGAGTTTTTACGAATCAGCCAGGACGTGCCCGGCTCTCGTGCGTATGTGGATCATGTGCCAGAGTTAGCTTCAAAATCCGTCACACCCACGGGCAAACCTGTTCAAATCCAACTTCTCGGTGGAGATCCTGAGAAAATGGCGATCGCCGCTCTCCGTGCCTGCGAACTCGGAAGTCTGGGTGTGGATATTAACTTTGGCTGTCCGGCTCCCACCGTCAATCGACACGACGGCGGCGCCACGCTCCTCAAATTCCCAGATCGAATTCGCACCATCGTCTCAGCGATTCGCAAAGCCGTTCCAGGTCATCTTCCTGTCTCGGCAAAACTCAGACTGGGTTGGGATGATATCCAGGCGATTCACTTGAATGCCGAACGAGCTGCCGAAGGCGGAGCTTCATGGATCACGATCCACGGTCGGACACGGATGGCGGGATACCGGCCCCCGATTTTTTGGCAGCCCATCGGTGAAGTTCGCGCCCGACTCGCGAGCGGCGGTGTTCCAGTCGTGGCAAACGGTGATATTTGGAGCATCGACGATTTTCGAATCTGCCGAGAACAAAGTGGGAGTGAACACTTCATGCTCGGCCGAGGCGCCCTCGCTAACCCACTCCTCCCTTATGCCGTCGCCCGAGAGCTTGGCCTGTCGACCGTCGTAAGCGCAGCACCTAAACTCACACGCATCTCGAACGAAGAGTGGATCCCTCTGTTGAAACGGTTTTCGGCGCTTTCGTCGATTTACACGGAGGGTACAGCGGGGCACCATCACACTAAAAAAAATCGCAATTACGTCGTTTGCCGAATCAAGCAATGGCTCAAAATGGCATACCTACACGGCTCACTCCCTTGTTTTGACGACATAAAAAAAGTCGAAACCGAAGCGGAAATTTTTGAGATCCTAGCCCGATCTTCTTAATAACGGTATATCTTGAAGCAGCTCGTGCGGTTCGTAACCTCGATAAAGCCAATCGGGTCTATAAATCTTGGGCCGACTCCGCAGTATCGCCATCACAAAGTGGTACTGACCGTAGCCCTGTTCTTGAGCTGATCTAGAATATGTATTGAGCTGCGTATCGAAAGTCCCATGCTTCAACACCTCAAACCCCGTATTCAGTAACAAGTCGCGGAGCTCATCAAAATCATACTCACGGTTGTGCCTCCCATGAATTCCATGCCCAGAAATAGGGTCCGATACTGACTTTTGGGTCAATGCCAGTTTTTCAATACTCTCCATTCGAGCCGGGTTCGGAGTTGTAATAATCGCGATCCCACCGGTTTTCAAAGTACTTGCTAGATTGAATAACGCCCAACTGGGATCATACGGTAGATGTTCGATCACTTCGCAAAAAAGGAGATAGTCAAAGGTAGCAGCCCTAGATAAAGCGTGCCGCTCGATGTCCGCAAACAAATACCGATGAAGAGCGAGACGATTTTTGGGATCCACTATGTTTTGGTCAAAGATTTGTCCCACACCGTTTTCGCCGGATGGCGCATGATAATTCACCCCCAAGCAATCAAAGTTTGGAAACCGTTCTTTGAGCGATATCGACATAAAATACGGATTACTCCCCACCTCAAGGAGTTTCGGATTCTTCGATTGAACTTGTACTTGAGAGCGTGAGGCATCGAGCCAATTTCCCGTTTCTAATAGTCGCAATGCCGACTCTTCGAGATAGGGAAATAACGTATTCAGGTCGCAAGCAATCGGGCCACAGCCGCTCATGTTTGCGATAAACTCACTTTTTTCACTCGACCGTCGCTGAAGATAACCAGCATCGCGCTTCAAACCAAGCAAATGGCGAAGAAGATGCGTTTTAATTTGACTCGTCGAGCGCTGATTCATAATAGGATTTTCCTAACATAATTTCCCAGAATTGTTTTATCTTTAAATCATGGCAAACCTCCCTTCTAAATACGAACTCTACGAAGCTGCGGTGCAAAGCCCGGAGCAGCATGTTCATCTCTTTAGTTCCATTTACTCTGATCTCTTTGGCCGTCCCGCAAGGCATCTACGCGAAGACTTCTGCGGAACTTTTGCGCTCTCGTGCGCATGGGTCAAGGACCACCCGCTCAACGCCGCTCTCGGCATCGACAAGGACCCAGAACCTCTTGCTTATGGTCACAAGGTTCATCTCCCCACCCTGACTGCAAATCAGCGCAAACGAGTTCGGACGCTCAAACGCGATGTCACGCAACCGACTCGCGAACGAGCTGATCTGGTCACCGCATGCAACTTTTCAATCTTCGAACTCCGGACCTACGATGCACTTGTGAAATACCTGCGCTCCGTACACCGCTCGCTCAAATCCGAAGGGCTTCTTCTCCTTGAGATTGCCGGTGGCCCCGGCCTCATCAATCCTGGCCAGGAGAAAAAAACTCTCAACCTCCCTTCGAATTCGAAAACAAAACGTAAATTCAAATTTTCCTATATTTGGGATCAGCAGTCTTTTGATCCCATCACGGGTGAGGCTTCATTCGCGATCCACTTCACCCCTCTCGCGCCAAAGGGGCGGCGGATCACCGGCGCGTTCAATTATCACTGGCGGCTTTGGAGTATCCCCGAGCTTCGCGCGGCATTGAATGACGCGGGATTCTCAAAAAGCTTTGTCTACTGGGAGACCCACCACCACTCTCAAGGCACCGGCGAATTCGCGCGAAGTGAAAAAGGCGATAACGTTTACTCCTGGATTGCCTATGTCGCAGGGGTACGCTAAGACTGCGTTACAATGAACCCGGCTTTGCTCCCTATTTTTCTCATCGTCGTAGTCGACATCTTAGGACTCACGATCATCCTACCATTGCTGCCCTTTTACTCGGAGCATTTTGGAGCAAGTCCATTTGTCTACGGCACACTCGCCGCGACTTTCTCCGCCTGCCAGCTCATCGCAGGACCGATTCTCGGCAAACTCTCAGATCGCTTCGGTCGCCGCCCTCTGCTTCTCATTAGCCAACTCGGGACGCTCATCGGCTTCCTTATCTTGGCATTCGCCTCATCCCTCAGCATGATTTTCCTATCACGAGTGATTGATGGATTGACGGCGGGCAATCTCTCGCTCGCGCAAGCTTATATTTCGGATGTCACGGAACCCAAAGATCGAGCGAAGTCTTTTGCGATCATCGGCATCGCGTTTGGGCTTGGATTTCTAATCGGTCCTGCGTTGTCAGGATTCCTCTCTCAATATGGATACAAGTGGCCGATTTTGGTCGCAGCGGGACTTTCAGCGACGAGTATTTTAGCAACCTACTTCCTCCTACCCGAGGGCACGCACAAACTCGGGATCCCGGAAAAATCCGAAACTGCGGGCCCCGCAGCCCCCGGTGGTAAACGCCTTGGACTCTTGAGCTGGGGCGAATATGCGCGTTACTTTCGCGACCCCAAACTTTCTCGGTTTTTGATTCAGTTTTTCCTTTTTTGTTTCGGATTTGCACTCTTCACTGGTGGGTTTGCACTTTTTGCCGAACGACGATTCGTTCACGACGGTCTCCCCTTTGGACCTAAACAGGTGGGTTATCTTTTCGCTTATTCGGGACTGCTAGGCGTGATTTTTCAGGGGGGCCTGATTGGCCGCCTCGTCGCTCGATTTGGAGAACGTGCGCTGGTTCGTGCTGGATTTGTCTCGATGGCAATCGGATATGGATTGCTGGCATTCAGCTACAATATCCCGATTCTCCTGGTTGCCTCGACGTTTGCATCTTTCGGTACCGGTACACTTCGCCCGGCGCTCACGAGCCTCATCAGCCAAAGCGTCGGCCGCAAAGAGCAGGGCGTTGTCTTAGGACTCAATCAATCGCTCAATTCGATTGCGCAGATCATCGCCCCCCCTCTTGCGGGTTTGCTCATCGCGCAGGGTTTCTTAAGCTTATGGGCATGCCTCGCCGGACTCGTCGCTGCGCTTGGAGTCCTGCTCTCACTGACCGCCTGAGTTGCCCTGATCTGCCGGATGATCACCAGACGATGTTTCTGGCTCAGCCGACAGGTCATTCGGTGGAGGAGGAGCTTGCTGAGGCTCTGGTGGGAAATCACTTGGATTCGTCTGCACACCTTTGATGCTATCGATCCGCTGATTGAGTCCATCGAGCGTCGCCAACTGCTCAGGCGTTGGATTTTGGTCCCAAGTCGCGGGGATAAACACGTCGGAGCTCCCCGGATTTTCAATATTCACGAGCCCCTTAAAGTTATAAACCTTACCCTGAAAATTGATCACACCCTCTAAAACCACGGCGTCGTCGTAGCCCAGAATTTCATAATGGTTGACGGCAACATCACCGCTCGAAAGATTCACGCGTTGATTGAGACCATTCGCCATTCTCTGCGCCACTTTTTTGGTGAAAACCGAAATCGCCGTACGAAACTGCGCCTGTTTTTGAACCGGCATCCCGCTCACACCAAAAAGCAACTGACGCAAGTTTTCGGTTGGATAATAAAGTCCTGGATACGAAAAGGGCTTCGAAAGCTCCGGATAAGCAGTGTACTCGCTACCATACCAATTGTGATAATAATACGGATCCGCCGCGCCTACGTATAACCAATAGACCATCGGATTGTAAAAATAGATCCCGATATCTGGGATCGGATGAAACCCCCAATAAAAACCTCCGAAAAAATAATGTCGATGCCACGCAGCTAGGAACGGAGGATGGCCTACGACAATCGCGTTATATCCCACAAAATATCGATTGAACTCAACCGCATGATGCTCAAACACCGGACGATAAAAACTTGTGAACCTTTGACGACTCAAGCGTACGGCATTATTAACTCGTACGTCCCTTTTCATCACCTGCTCCGTTCGGTGATTCGCAAAATCAATTCGGTTCATGTGATCACTTGTCACGCGGTTCCCAAAATTATCCGCGCGCGGACGCAAAGCGGTCGATCCTGAAACACGAGCACCTTGGTTCGGATAGCGAGGAAAAACGGACGCCCCTCTCTTACGAATAGGATCCCCGCCATCTCCATGCCCTCCTCCAAACCCTCGCTCTGCCGTAAACGCAAAGTGAGAGCCCATCGCCCAATTGAGGCAACAGACGCAAACTAACAGAATCAATAGGGCGGAAGATTTTTTAGTGAAGGACGACTTTTTTCGTAATGGATGGCCTGACGTATGACCTGACATATGGGGGATCTCCCTAAGATTGACAACGAGATGGAAACTTTACACCTCATCATTCATGAATCGATTTTCGGGGTCAAGGCGGGGTGCAAAACCAGAAGGGGTATCGGCCGTCGGCACAGATCCTGCTCCCTGCTTCTTCTTCATGCTCAAACGTTTTGTTTCTTTTTATTTTATTTGCTCTGCACTGTGCAGCCTTTCTGCTTGCGGAGGAGGAGGGTCAAGCGACGCTCAGCCGAATTATCATGACCCGACGCAGCCCATCCCTCCTTACTTTTCACCCGACGGGACGCCTTCAGGGAACGGCCCTTATCAACCGCAGGGGGCAGGAGCCGTACTGCAAGGCGAACCTAACTTTGCGAAGCTAGTGATCGCCCACCCCCAGGCACAGGTCACGCACACGCCCTGGGCTGGATACTGGTGGCCCTACGCCGAGGGTGGAACCTCCAACGCCTGCGACCGCATCGAGCAATCGCATGGGGCAAGCGGTGCCATCAATTGGGAGATCAACAATCACGGTCCGAGCGCTCCTGGCATTCAATCTTGGTGGGGACATTGCAATGGGTGGGCAGCAGCAAGCACTCTTTTCGTAGAACCTCAGACGACATACACAGATGCAAGCGGCATCGACTTTAAAATCGGCGATCAAAAAGCCGCACTCTCTGAGATCGCAATGGAAGTGCATGCCGAATCTTTTGGTCATCGGGCAAACTCGGACGACTCGACGAGTTTAGATTTTCAAGATGTTTTCCCGGATCAGTTTTTCCTCGTCATGATGAACGTCGTGGGTCTCGGCAATCCATTGATCATGGATCGCTACACCGGCAGTCAGGTCTGGAACCAGCCCATCGTCGCGTATCAACTCGACCCGATCACTCCGTCGGATTATATCGGCGCAGATCCCTCCGCTCCTAATGTCTACCGTGTCGAAGTGACGATGACCGTGTGGTGGGCGAGTGACAATGTCACGAGTGAGCATGTGAGTGAAGCGTTTGCCTGGAGTGACGGGCCGTCTTACGAAAGTCGTGTTTACCGTTTTGAACTCTGGCTAGATGCTCCCGTGGTTTTTGATGCCACCGGATCAGTGGTCAGCTCCGGCAACGTTGTGCTCAATCACCAGGGTGATTATGTCCTGGGTGGCGACTGGAAAATGAGCGACTCCAATCCCGTAGACTCCTACCCCGACTATCTTTGGATCGTGCACGATATCGCACCTTCCAGCGGATATTCAAATCCCCATCTCGATCAGGCGTGGATCACGTCGAGATTTGGGAAACGCTTACGGTAGTGCTATAATGGGGGCCATGGAGCCCGCCCCTCGCAAGATCATCCACATCGATATGGACGCGTACTACGCATCTGTCGAGCAGAACGATCACCCCGAATTGCGAGGCAAACCGGTCGTCGTGGGTGGAGATCCTTCTAAACGCGGAGTCGTAGCGGCCGCCTCCTATGAAGCCCGCAAGTTCGGCATCCGCTCCGCGATGAGTGCGGCTCACGCAAAGCGCCTTTGTCCACACGCAGTTTTTGTTTTCCCGCGCATCTCGCGCTACAGCGAAGTGAGCGATCAGATCCACGAAGTTTTTCAGGAGGTCACCGATAAGATCGAACCCCTGTCGCTGGACGAAGCGTATCTAGACGTCACGACTAATAAACTCGGCGAACCTCTCGCGCGAAACCTCGCCGTCTATCTCAAAAAACGCATTCGAGAAGTCACCGGCCTCACTGCCTCCGCCGGAGTCGGTCCCAACAAATTCGTCGCCAAGATCGCCAGTGACCTGCGCAAACCCGACGGACTCGTCGTCGTCGCGCCGTCGCAAGTCGAAGCATTCGTCGCAAATCTTCCGGTCGAGAAACTCTGGGGCGTCGGTCCCGCGACGGCCAAACGCCTCCATGACCTCGGCATCAAAACGACCGCAGACCTCCGTGCGCGCGAGCTTCGTGAGATGGATCACCACTTTGGAAAATTCGGACACTTTCTCTTCGCCCTGGCTTTCGGTGAAGACGATCGCGAAGTCGAAACCAGTTGGGAGCCGAAGAGCCGCGGGAGCGAAACGACTTTTGAAAAAGACATCCTCAACGAGACCAAACTCCTCGCTGTCATCGACGAACTCGCCGCCGAGATTTCGCTGGATCTCAAACGCATCGAACGCCCTGCACGTACGGTATCCCTCAAACTCCGCTATTCGGATTTTACGACGATCACACGAAGCAAGTCCGTCTTAAGACCTATCGACGAACCCGCCGAGATCTCCGCCCTCGCCGCGGAGCTGCTCTATAAAGATACCGAAGTGGGAGTTCGCCCGATTCGACTTCTGGGACTCTCAATGAGCAGTTTTGTCAGTCGCGACGAACCTGAACAGCTTTGGCTTACCCCCCCGTTGGGCTGGTAGGACGCGAAATGGGTGCGAAGCACGGTGCTATTCAGATTCAAAAACGACAGCCTTAGCCAAAGTTGCGCCTTACTTGCGCTTTTGAGAAAGACCTGAAGACGCAAGTAAGGCGCAACTTTGGCTAAGCGAAAACCTTCTGCACCGGGGTCGACGGCTATCTAACTAACTGAATTATAAAACCATTTAATTCATAGCGTTACAAAACCTAATCGCCGCTACATTATATTGACTTATTGCGTCATTTATTCTAAAAACCTCCTATGCGATTCCGGGGCTTTCACTCCATTGCACTGTTTACCTTGGTCTCATTGCTGAGTTTTCGCGCTTTTGCAGTCGTAGGCGGCGGCAACGGTGCAGAACGAGGAGGAGGTCAGGACCTCGCACAAGAGTTTGCCACCGACGGCAAAGACGCGGTTGCAACCCTCACACGGTGGAAATCCTCGGGACGACTAAACGACCCCCTCGATCAAGACCTTGCGGCTCTCGACCTCGGTCGTCTCCTCAATATCATCAGCGGTAACATGAACATCACCGCATCGGAAACGGAGATCAAAGACAGCTCCGGTACCCCTCGTGATTTTGTGAACGAACCTTCCTCGCACTCCATTGAGATCTACGCGCCGTCCTTTCGCATCAATATTCTCAACCCAATCGAACGCCAGGCGATGGCTCTGCACGAGTACTTGGCGCAATACTTCTATCCTCAACCTGCAGCCGATCGTTCTTACCGGATCTCTTCTCGGTTCAGACAGTTACTCGCCGCCGATCTGGATCTACAAAAGTTTAAGGACTCTCAGCATTTTGAAATCGAAAAGCTGGGCGATGCCTTTGTCGACAATCTTCGTGCAAGCCATGACGAAGAAGTCAGAGAGTTCCGACTCCTGCAACAAACGAGCGAATATGCGGCTTGTGTGAACGTTCCGGCCAATACACCGGAGCAAGATACATGGGGGCCTTGCTTCAAAGTGACTGCGATGGTCATTCTCATTCAGAAGCAACTGAATCCAAACCCTTCCCAAGAGAGTTCCAACGATAACGATCTTTCTATGCTTCAAGGACTTCTGCAGGCATTTGGAGGGGACTCCTCGCCGTTTAGTGCCGACCAACAAAAAGCGTTACTGGATGGCATCAGCCAGATGAAAACCGAACTCAATCTCGACGTCCCGGCCCCTCGCAACGAAGTTCAAACCGATGATCAAGAATATTTAAACCTCGCGAACGCAATCACTGTGCAAAATCGCCAACAATTGGCCCTCCAGATACACACTGATCTTCAAGACGAATTCAAACGCCTGATCAGCCTATCGAATAACTATGCGAATTTGGTTCAGGAAGATTTGCAGCTCAAATGTCCGGGACGCCTTCGTGCAAGCATTCGATGTTTCGTTCCCGTTTCGGTCAATTGGATTTTGAACAAAATGCCGCCGATCATGAATGGATACGCCGACGAAATGAAGCAAGTCGAAGCCGAAACCCTCGGAGCCCTGGATGCGTATCAAGAATAAATATCTCACGCTTGCATGGTTGGCCTCCTGTGCGACCTGCGCCGCTGCGTTCAGTGCTGATCCGACGACGCCGGACTGGAGCGATTTTGATCAGATGTGGAAACTTCAGGCCCCCAAGAATGATGCAAATGGTTCCAGCTCTCCGGGCAATTGTATGTTTGAGCTGATTTCCGGATACTCTTATGTGAGAGCAGATGGTACGCCGGGATTTTATTTCGACGAAAAAATAGATTCGGACTCCGAGGGAGTGCCGGACGATGAAACTCCCGGCGACTATCAAGTCCCTTATCTCGATGCCTCAGATCTCACCCAAGAGATCATGCACAAGGATGAGATCCGCTTGAACGGCAATGTGCTGACCCACAAAACGACAATCCCTCATTCGTTGTGGTGGGACACTGTAGTGGGTTCCCACACCTACACTTTGCAACCCGACGGATCTCTCGAAGTGAAATGGACGCCGGTCCACAGTTCTTCACCTGCGAGCGATTGTGTTTATCTTCCGATCCGAGACGATATCCAAACCGTGATGCGCTCCCGTGTTTCAGGCGTCGAGCTGGTGCATTCAGGACAAGTCGTGGCGAGTTGCCAGCTAGGTGCTGACTCGAAATGCGAGATCGATGGATATGAAATTTCTCGGGAGTTCCAAGCTCAGCCAGATGGTCAACAAGTAGAAATCAGCTCTGTCGCCGAAGCCCCCGACGCGAAGATCTCTATCCAATTCGATGCTGGCAACCCAGGCGGTAAACTCCGAACTTCTTCGTCGGCCCAAATCAACTGGATGGTCGAGACCCATTTCATCAATGATGGGAACTATCACGCGCGCCACACCGAACAGAGAGATTGGAAGCCCTACGCCGAGGTCACAAAATCCGCCGTAGAATCCATAGGCGACCCAGGTGAATATCAGCTGCGACTGAACTTAGCCCAATAAAAATAGCCACAATAGTATCAGCGCTAATTCGAGCTGTCTCGAGATTTAACGAGACGATACCCCACGTTCACGGCGATCAATCGGCAAACAGACGCGATCGCAAAAAGCGCTCGGAAACCGCCCAACGGGATCAACCACACAGCAATCCGGGCTGCGACGAAATTCGCCAAAGCTCCACAAATACCGTTGGCCGCAATCGCGACCGAAAAATAGATCGCGTTTCGCCCCTCGGGACACGCCTCAAATAGCATCGCCGTCATCGCGAGCAAGTATCCGCTCGAATACAACCCATTCGAAAAATACTCGGCTCCACCGATCATCGAGATCCATTTCCCAGAGTTAATCACATAGGGCAAAGGTGAACACGAAACCAAGAGGCCGCAATAAAACGCAATCTTCGCCGCGGCTCCGCGATCGATCTTGCGTCCCCAAAACCCGGACGCCAAAACCGAGCCCGCGCTCGCCAGCATCGTCCAAATCGCCACGGACGCCATCGGGATTTTTAACTCTTTCGTGAAATAATACGGGAAAAACGGCCCGGCCAACTGCACCGCTCCGTTCATCAACGCACCGAAAATTAAAACATTTCGAAATCGGCGGTTGCGAAACGGCTCGCGAATCAATTCAAAAAAAGTCTGCTTTTCAATACGAGGGATTGCAGCAGGCTCCGGAATCTTCGTCAGCAAAAACGTCGATACCGTCGCGCACAGGAGCGCTAAAACTGCGAGGATCACGTAGCCGGCATAATATCCATGCGGCCGCCAATCCACCCAAAAAGATGCGATCAAATTCGCCGACACCATCGCGATCATGACGTACCGCTGGCGCCCTCCAAAAAACCGACCTCGAAAATCCGCGGGTACCAAACTCCGCACCCAAGAATTCCAAGACGCGACACTCGAAGTCGCCAAAAGCGCGGAGGAACAAGAGACCGCCGCGAGAATCAAAATCCACGTATCACGAGGGAACGTCTGCCCCGCTCGATGCGCAAGCCAAGCGAAAACCAACGCAACTAAGAGCGGCACTGCCCACAGAGAGCGAGCAGCACCCGCGACAAAGAGTGTATACTTTTTAGGCGAACCCACGCGTTCGAACGCCCACGCACCGACCAACTGTCCAATAGACCCGATCCACGTCGAAGCAAGCAAAATACTGGCGAGAGTCACGGAGACTTTCAACTCACCGGCAAGCCCGCTCAAATAAGTCGAACTGATCCAGGTCTCGTAGCCCATCGCAAACGCGCCCTCCCAGTAGAGGAGGCGCAAAGTTCGCGAATAAACAGCGGCTTGTCGAGTGTCCGATTCTTTAAGCAACGGAAGGAGTGGCGGATTTGTTTTTGAATTTCACCACCACGCCGTACAAAACGCCGAGGACCAAAACGCCTGCGATAAACCAATGCAGCTTCGCTTTGATCACGAGGATCATGGCCTCAGGTGACTGCAAGAGTTCCGGGTTGGATCCGATCACCTGTGCACCAAACCACGACAAGATCGAACACCAAATCCCGGCCCCCACCACAGTCGCAATCGAAAACCCGGCCAGAGGCATCTTCAAAATCCCGGCGGGGATCGAGATCAAATGGCGAATCACAGGAAGCAAGCGAGCGAGAAAAATCCCCGTCACACCAAACCGCTGCACCCAAGCTTCAGCCATCTGAACTTTAGCCGGGGGCATGAGGAAATACTTGCCGAATCGTTTTACGACTGGCTCCCCCACCCATCGCGAAATCCAGTAACTCAAGAATGATCCAAATAAACTTCCGAAAGTACCTGCCAAGATCACGCCCGCCATACTCATGCGCCCTTGTGCGGCCCAAAAAGCCGCAGGAGGCATGACGATTTCCGCAGGGACTGGGATGATCGAACTCTCCATCGCCATCAGTATAAAGACGCCGAGATATCCCCAAGTTTCGACCCAACCAAACCATGTGACGAGTAATAGATGTAGCATGAATCCAAAACTACTTCGGAAAGCGCCCGAAGACAATCACTATGAACCGCGATGCCGAGCGGCGAAGTGTGAAATCCGGCCCCCTTGATCCGTTCTGCAACATTTCTCAATACAACCCCTGGCATATCACGGCGCTCAAGTTGCACACCCCGCCCCCGCAAAACAAAAACAGTCCCCAGCAATGAGGACCAACTCAAACCGTAAAGGAACAAATTATTATGACGATGATAAAAACTCTTCAGAAGAATCAGATCAGCTCTTTTGTGCATTTCACCTTGCTTCTCGCGGCGTCCAGCGCCTTCGTGCCTGCAAACAATGCGTTCGCTAAACTACGAGATGGCTCCGCAATGCCATCTCCCGATTGGATCGTCGGTGGCCAAACTGTCTCGGACAAAGATCCGATCGCAGCCAGCACCGTCGCTGTCACGACGGGGAGCGCGCTTTGCTCGGGCTCGATTATCGACACAGATCTTCTTGTGACTGCAGCTCATTGCGTAGGACCGAATCTTTATATCGTGTTCAACACGAATATTGATCAGCCCCACGCGAACATCGCACGAGTGATGGGGTACGCAGTATCTTCGGATTGGAAGGGACCTCAAGCGACTACGAAGGACCAACATGACATTGCCCTCGTTCGTTTTGAAGGTGCCCTTCCCGAAGGTTATCGTCCGGCAAAACTGCTCCCACCTTCGGACCCTCTGAAGAACGGCGAGATGGTGACTCTTGCAGGTTATGGCGAAACGGATGCCACCAGTCATGCAGGAGTGGGCGTTTTGCGCAAAACGATGGTCCCAATCAAAGATGCAAACTTCGGTAAGACCGAAGTCCTACTTGACCAAACAGGCGACAAGGGCGCTTGCCATGGAGACTCGGGTGGGCCTGCATTCGTGAGCATGGGTGGAGACTATTACCTTTGGGGTGTGACCAACCGTTCTTATCCAGCGACAGCGGCCGACGATTGCAAGCACGACTCAGTCTACACCAACATCGACGCGTACAAGGACTGGCTCACTCAAGCTGCGGCAAAACTCCGCGCAAAAAGCGAGTAACGAACCGTGAGTAGTAGAGGTCGATCATCATTGATATGAGATGAGTGATGATGCGATGAGGATCGATCTCGAACCGGGGGGAGAGAGGTTGCGAAGTTCGTGGAGGATCTCACCCAGCCCACCCCTCTTATGGGCTAAGTGGATTTCAAATCACTCCGCAGCCCCTCCCCTTTTTCGTCGATCAGAAGGAGGAGGTCGAAACCTAATTTGTCAGCCGAGGAGAGCCCTTCAAACCCTCCAAACAGAACCCTTACCGCCCAAAGTCCATGGCCAATCGCCAAAATAGTGGATGATGACCGGCCAATAAGGGAGAGGGTTGATTTCGTCTCGATTCCGAGTTAAGTTTCGGCCTTCTTCTTTTGGTCTTCAGTCATTGATTTTTAGCAGTCGGTTTTTATCGAATTTTAAATGTTGGGATGTAGCTCAGCGGGAGAGCATCCCCTTCACACGGGTAAAAGATAGGATCCCCGGTTTTTTAGCGATGTTCTTGAAATGATTGAAAATCGCGAAAAACACTAAAAATCCGGGTATTTATCGCGATTAGCTGAAGCGAGTCAGAGTTAGCCGAAATTAGGGGAAATTAGCCCCGTTTTCGAAAAAAGGTGTGACAAAGGTGTGATGGATTCGGTATGTTCGGATCCAAGTTTTAGAGCAGTTTTTTTGAAAATTTTTTCCCATTTTTATGATGGAGCATAGCTCAGTGGGAGAGCACCGCATTCACACTGCGGGGGTCGTTGGTTCAATCCCAATTGCTCCAACCATCACGAAGCCGGGTCGAGCAGAAATGTTTGACCCGGCTTTCTTATTTTGGGAAACAACCGTTCTTCGGCTCAATTCAACGCTCCCAAAAAATAATAAAACTTAAAACAACGATCTTGGAGAATCACGATTTTGGTCTTATTGGGCTAAGACCTAAAGAACCAGGTCCTCCCGCGAAAGTTGCTAATTTTCATCGCAACCAAACCCACGTCAAATCAGTGACAAATCAAAGCTTAAAGATGTCTCGAGTCATTTCCGAATAACTAAGAAGACTATTCCTTACCGGAACGGCCAAAGTATTAAGTTAAAAGAGTCGAGTCATGAAACGATGATCCTAGAGCGGTATTTTTCAACTGATCGTCTTGCGATCGCTTGGCAGCAGATTCAGGGGGGACAGAACCTCGCGTATAAGTGCTATTTTAAACACATCTATAAGGGTTACGAATTTGCCTTAGCCGAAAATCTATCTGCCTTGTCAGCGAAGCTAATCTCCGGGGGCTTCAAGAATAAGCAGATCCAAAGAATCTTCATTCCAAAAAGTCCAACATCTCAACGCCCTATAACTCTGTTATCAATTGAGGATCAAATTGCGTACCAAGCTCTGGCAGCTTACATTGCCGATAAAATTGCAGCAAAGAGGCGAGCATTCGAACTAAAATGTGTCTTCAGTAATATCTTAGCGGAAGACCGAACTCAGTTCATATTTGAGAACTGGAAGTACTGCTATCTTTCGTATCAGGAGGCGACCGAACAACGGATAGAAAGTGGACAAAACTGGGTCGTTACTTGCGACCTGGCATCGTTTTACGACACAATTTCTCACAACATATTATTCAATCAAGTGCCAGGTCTTAAGTCTCATGGGGATGAACGAGAGTACTTTTCAAACATATTATCCGGATGGACTTTCGAGTCACCAAGTGAATTAAGAAGTCACGGTATTCCCCAAGGGCCGATTGCATCCGACCTCCTTGCCGAAGTGTTCATGCTGGTTTTGGATGAAATACTTTACCGAAATAAGATTAACTATATCCGATACGTCGACGACATTCGAATCTTCGCAAAAACTCGAACAGACGCTCAAAGAATCGCTCTCCATCTTGAGAGAATCCTAAGAGGCATTGGTTTAGTGCCACAGCCAGAAAAGTTCTCGATTGTGAAACTTAAATCAGGAAAGGAGCTTCATAAAATTGAAGTTAGCTCAGACCATCATCTAACCGACGACCCGACACGGGAACGGATTACCCTAAGCACAAACGACACAGAACAGATATTAAATTTAGCTCTAGAGGAAGAAGACCTGAAAAAGGGAAAGCCTCCGAATAGGACAAAGGTCCGGTTTGCATTTTTTCGTGGAAAATCAAACGAAAAAACTAGAGCAATTTCCCACCGTCTGGCTGAACAATATCCGCAGTTTGTCGAAGCAGCGTTTGTATTTCTTCGTCGAAGCACATTCAAGCGTTCCACGATTGAGTTAGCAAAAAAAATTCTTAATGACTCGCCGTTTGGATTTGTTCAGTACAAATGTTGGACACTACTACACAATCTTTACGACGACCTATTGATTGCAGAGAAGCGTATACTTGCCGAAACCGCCTGCGACACACTAAAACATCAAAGTAATTTCGAGCCTAGTGCACTTATTGGTGCAGCACAATTCCTACTCCTGCACTCCCACAGGCGTAACAACAAACATAACGCCTTTGTCTTTAACCTTAAGAACAGATTTGTACTGGCTCTAGCGTTACGCCATCTGGAAGGGCGACCTTTTGGTCTCCCTAGTACGGGCTTCCGACGGATTCATTCGGAGCTTCCAGACATCGGATTAGGGATTCTTCATAAATTCGATGTAATTGGAACAGATCTTCAAAATGCCACAAATCAAAGAAAGGTTGGCCATTGTCCTTATTTAAGAAGTTTGAAGATGCTATCCGGAAAAAAGAGCGGAGGCGCAATAGATCCCGTCGGACTAGGAGCACAGGCACTCTTCGGAATCGAAGTTAAATGTGATCTTAAAATATTTCTAGGGATACGCTGGCAGCAAGCGCTGCGATACCTCGCTAGAGCAAATCTGTATAGAGATAAGTCACCTAGTATCTGGCTTCGTTCAATGAATCAATTCGGAGAACTTATTGTTAGAGCAGTTGTTGGGAAGCATAATAAACATGCGAATAAAGGAACAGTAATTAAGGCCATACCAAAAAATGGGCGAAAAAGCGTAACTTATGGACACTTAATTGATAATCATCAAAAACTTTGCTCATTATATCCCAACGTCTTTGATGGCTTCCGAGAAGTAAATGACCGAAGAAATAACGATACCGAATCACATGCTATTGATGAAAAAACTGGGCGTCGATCCAGGGGGCTCATCAAAAAGACAGAGCAGAAAAGATTGCAAAAAAAATTCTCATCTACCCTGTCAAAAGTGTTGGAATTGATTAATAGTAATGGCTGGTAGCAAGGGATAGATTAGTCAACGGCGTATCTTGGGCCGATACGCGGCGTATTGCCCGTTTTTTTTCGGAGGTAGGTTGGCGAAGTCCTTGAGTTCTGATAAATACGCTAGCCGGGGAGAGAGAATATCTATGCCAAAAAGAAAATTTCAAAAAATCGGTCCTAGCGATCCTCGCCTATTCCAAGTAACTCTAAAAGAGTCGGTAAAAACCAAAAATAGAAATAATTATGACGAAAAGAGCGCACTCGACGCACTCGCCAGAATAATTCTTACTGGTCAGAAATCAATCATAGCTAATGAAGATGACGTATTGGAGAGACTCAAGAGTAAAAGCATCGAGGACACACTATGAATGAATTTGAATCGCATAAGGATCGATGCGCGGTTGAAAGAATTAGAGCCGATCTAGCGGAAGAAGCCGTCGAGAATGCTCTTATTGATATATTGCTCGAAGGAAAGTACTTCGAAAATCTGGGAAGTCGTGTCGTCCTTGTCGCAAAAGAAGATATAGCAGATCTAGAGTATCAGAAAAGACACTTTATGAAACTTCTAAGTGATGTTGACCAAAAGATTGAACAGACGTTCAACCTCGCTTCTTCGATAAAGGACGGCTCTGCTGCCCAGCTTATTAAAGGACGTCTGGAGAAATTGGCTGAAGAAAAGGCCCAATACACACCAAGACTCAAGGAGATAAAAGCAAAAATTGAGCAGGAAAAAACTTACAAAGAAAAACAGGAACGGCCATCAACTGCGGAACTCACTCATCAATTTTGGACAGGATGGAAAATAACCAGCCCTAACCTTCAGCGAAACTTCTATCGGCATGTCATCGACAAAATTCTAGTTTCAGAAAACGGACTCGAGGTGCATTACTTCTCTTGCCAAAATCGCAGCGACACTTGAAAAGTACATTTTTCAGTCCTGCCACGGCACCGTTTTCCCGCGCACACTCCGAATCCACGGATACTCTTCCAGATCAAACTGGTCAGCGCTGTGCCCTGTAGTGAGATAAATATCTAGAAAACCTAGATCATGAATCTTCTTAGCTTCCACTTCGCCACGAACTTTCCCACCCAGGTCAGAATCAATGTAGATCGTCGTTCCGGTATTAATTTCAGCAGCCTTTTCTAAAAATGAACTGACATTGGGGAAGATCAGAATTTTCTTTCCGCTCTGATCGGCCCCAATCTTCCACATAAGCTGTATCGATTTTTGGTCATCAATCAAAACGGCGTAATAGTGAACCGGACTGGCACCCGCCTCAACAACGAGGGGCACCCACCCTGCTAGTCCTTTGGGGATCATCCGGATTTTCAATTCCGCACATTGACTGCGAACCGAAGTTTCGTCATATCGGCTGGTGACTAAGATTGCTTGCTCCGTAATGCCGGACCGGCGAATCCAATCCAACCCCGTCCCCTCTTCACCAAGAAGTTCGTAGTCAAAGAGATAAAGGCAGGACTTCGGTCCCGCACTCTCACGGGCCTGATCTTCAAACCATTTCGAAAACTCCCGGCCCGATGAAAAGTGAGTGATCTGAATTTGTTCGCCACCTTTTGCTTCTCGCAAACGACTATCCCAAAGGTGGTGAATCGAATTATCATCATCAAGGACAACAACAGTCGTCTCAGGTCTAAGAATAATTTGTGGGACAAACCAAGGTGGAGAATCAGCTCTTGGCAGGCGAATCAGGATTCGGGTTCCTACTCCAACCGTAGATTCAATATCGAGCTTCCCCGACCATGATTCTACGATTTCTCGTGCGCCGAAGATCCCTAAGCCAGATCCTATTTTCCCATGGCTGAATCCGCGCGTGCCCAGCTTTGGAAGGATTTTTTCTGAGATTCCTTTGCCGTTATCTTCGATCACTAGGAGAAGCTCATTTCCGGGTGTCGGATTCAGTGTGATCTTCACACTTCCACTTTTTTCGATGGCCTCGACGGCGTTGTTAACAAGGTTCGAAAACATACGCCCAAACTTCTTAGGATCAATATTCGCAAAAAGTCCGTAAGAACTTTGATCGATTTGAGATTCGATTTGAATTTCAGGGCGGGTACGAAACTGAATTCGCTTCTCGGAAACGAGTACATCGATCAAACTGGAAATGAGGTAGACACCCGTCCCTTCCTTTCCATTCGAAGAGTGATTACGTGACATTCGATACGCCGAAGGGTTGATCTCATCAATGATGGGAACGGTTAAGCTGTTAGCCGTATCTCGAATTCGTTCGACTGCGGAGCGGATCATGACCCGATTATCTTCAGGCAGCATCGCCATATCTTTCGTTGCATTCTCGAGAGCAGTGAGTGGAGAACGAATGTCATGCGCAACTTGCTCAGTGATCTGCCCAATGGCGGCATCGAGTTCCAAACTCTTTTGACGATCTAATCGTCGGGTATAGAAGGCAAGAAGCCCCTGCATGAATCCAAAACAAATCACGCCAAAGAGTCCGGCAACTTCGAGAAAAAAAGCGCCATTGAAAGCAATGACCAATCTCGCCGGAGGAGTAGTTTCGGGGAGTGATTCAGAGAGAACCATCCGAAAGTTGCTCAACCCAAACTCTGAGGTGCTGCAAAATGACTCAGGGAGTTTCATCGGGAGTGCCGCTAATGGCTGCGCAGAGTTGGACCCACAAACTGCTGATTGAAGTCCCGCCTCCGGTAGAACGCTCGCCATTGCTCGATGAACGCCTTCGACCAAAGCCGTTAGATCCGGGACAGCTCCGGGCGGAGCCAATGCGCTCACAATAGAATGAAGGCTTACGGAAGCGACTCCGATCAGTAGAGCGAGGGCAAGCGTGGCCCCCCCGATTGCGACTCCAGTGGAGATCACAGCTCTCGACCCCGGCCATTTTAGCCACCGAGGTAGTGATTCCCGCTTCAAACTGAGGTGGCTTGTAGAGACTTTCATCCGGAAATCATTCCTCAATGCATACCTGTTGCGCTGATTCATACAGTATGATACGCATTGCGTCAATCAAATCGGGCACCTGCTCGAAAGTTTGATAAGTGCCTTATCCCGGAGGAATTTCAGTTATGAATAAAATCGTCTCTGCTGCCTTGGCCTCGATCATCGCCGCATTAGGAATCTTTTCGATTAAATCGGTTCAAACTTCGAAAATTTCACAAGATGAAATGAACCTTCTTGCGGACCACACGAAACCTTGTCCTGAAGGCGGAAAAAGGACTGTCGAACCAATCTCGAAACCTGAGAAACCAGCTCCCTCAAAGGCGTAAGTTAATCTCAGTCCAATCGAGAGTTCGCTAAGGTGTGCCGATGGGAAAACGCCAAATTATAACGGTCGTTCTCGTACTGATCGGCCTTTCCACTGTGCTGGGAAGCCTCTATACTTTGAAACGGAACTACCAAACTAATATGGCGATCCCAAAGAACCACAACATCCGCATTTTGGAGAACTTCTGGCCGACGTTTCACGTCGATCCGACCGCGCTTCAAACTGCGGGTGATTGGAATGCCCTTCAAAATCTTTACGCCACTTTAGTCGAAAGCGGCGGCAATAAGACTGTTCGTGCTGCGCTTGCCGAACGCTGGGAGCATGACCCGCAAGGGAAAATCTGGACGTTCTACTTACGTCCAAACCTTCGCTGGTCCGACGGATCGTCAATGACAACCAAACAAGTCGTGGCATCGTTGAACCGTGCGCACCACGGAACTACCCACACAGATTTGAGCCGTTTTGTTCGTGAGATTCGCGAAGAATCAGAGAACCGAATTGTATTTACCCTGGATAAAACACCGCCCAATTTTCTCACGCTCCTGAGCTTTGTCGATTCGGCAATTACTCATCCTCAAGCGTATGCAGGAGATAAATTCACTTGGGATGCACCATCTAGCGGGGCCTTTCGAGTTGTGAAATACGAAAACGAAGAACTCACGTTGGAACAAAATCCGAATTACTGGGATACCAGCGTGAACCGAATCCCTAAAGCTGCGCTCGTGAAGGGAAACGGTAACGCGAAGGACTTGGACACTCTTCTAGCGGGCGATTGGGACGGCTGTCAGCTCGCCTCAGGTACGATTGATCAAGAATCCCAAATCGATGCGCTCAAAACTAAATACCGAGTATTAGTGGGAAGTCCTGATTTTCTCTCCACTCTGACTTTTTCGAAAAAACGCACGACGGAAGGTCGGCTACCCTTACGTTGGCGTCAATTTATTTTGAAGTCCGTTTATTCAAAAATCTGGCAAGCAGACTCAAATCGCGAATCACATCGCGCCGTGGGACTCAGGCCCGCTGGGAGTCTGGGCAGCCTTTCCGAAGCTCAATTTGATCAGATCTTAGCAGCCCTCCCCTCTACGCGTCCGAATGACTTCCCGGGCAAGCTCGAAGTTCTTGTGTCCACGCGCTTTCATCCTAGAAGCATTGTGAAAAGAATGTTGGATGCACTCAAAGCTACGACTGGGGCTGAAGTCGTTGAGATTTTAGCGACGGGCAATCAATTTCAAACTCTCCAAGAAAAAGGGAACTTTGATTTAGAAGTGAATTTTCTCGGAGCCTCAGAAGCTGATCCCGATACTGCGTGGCGAATTTATAACGACTCCGTGTTTGCTGAGCCGGCGGCAACTAAAGAACAACTTGATCAAGCGCAGCTTGAGCAAAATCACGACAAACGAGTCCTATTGTATCAAGCCATGGAGAAATCGGCCTTGGATCGCGCACTCTATGTTCCGATTCGAAATGAGATCCCTTACCTAGTGCTCAGCTCCCGAGTAGAGATGGATCCCGCTCAAGCAAGCGACTGGGGGCTTCAACTCTTTCAACTCAGGCTTAAGGGCGAATAAATTCAAACGGGGCTCCCTCATGGACCTATATCCCCCACAATGGATGTTGCATCGACTCTTGGACAAGCGCCAAGTTTCAGATGTGGGTTATTCAGATCCTCACAAAGTTCGAGTTAATTCGCAGGATTTTTGGGTTCGGACTTGTCGCATTCGTTTTAGAAACCCAGATCGATGTGAAAGTGTCGGAGCCGGAATTGATTCGAATTTAAAAAGGGCATCGCTCAAGGCGTTCATGGAAGCCGTCGAACGCGCCTCACTACCTGCCGGTGAAACTCCTGCAAGTGCCGCCGGCCTAAATCTCGCATCTACGACGGAACGTGCATACCTTGAACTGATCGAACGTGACGCTTATCTTCGATGGGCACTCGAATTGACTGTGAATCTCTCGGGAGAACAAAATGGGGTGCTTTGGATTAAGCCACTCATCTCTCAAGATTCGAAAGTTTTCGTGCGAATGGCAGCGCTAAAGCAAAGTCGCTGCGTAATGTTTGGCCTAGGTGCTGCTCGGACTCCGACGGAATCAGCTTCAAAAGCAATTCGCGAATTGGGGCTATCCATCTATCGACATCAATTGCGAGAATGCAGCGAAGATCGTACAGTTTATGGCGAGCTTCACCGCGAAACAAACAGCGTAGAGTTCAGGGAACGACTTTTCTCTGGATCACCAAAAGAGGTACAATTTACTGAAATTAAAAAAATAGAATTTTCTAAAATAACACTTCGAGGTCCTTTCCATTGGCCCATGCTCGCCCTTCAAGTATCTTCGACCTATTGTTTAGATTGGAACCTCGAAAAAATGAAACGAGGCCCACTTGGATGGCCAGAACACATTAGAAATCAGTTTGAAAAAACTCAGATTTACGCAAAGAAGGTTCCGACAGGATGAAAATTGTTCTGAGCACTTAGACAATAACGCCAGCAAACGGGAATGACCCCATAAATCCTATCGTCAAAGAATTAGGGAACGAAGGAATTGACCGAAGACCCCGCCAATTAGCTCGTCGAATTTCAGGTGACGAATATTTAGTTCTAAAAAAAACTGTGATAACAGTATATAAAACATTCAAATGGACGTCCAGACAACCTCAAAAGATCAACGCCCGCTTTGCGTCGAATGCAAAATTCGACGCACTGAATCTCGCTATGGAATCTGCTCGTCTTGTCGCGCAGGAACCTGCCGCGATTGTGGTAGCAAATTCACGAGTCTACGCATGAGTCGAATTTGTCACGACTGCCAAGAATCGAGACGAAGAAAAAGTGAGAGCGGAATTGTTTGAATTTTGTACTCATCACAAGTGAGCTAACTTTCTTAAAAATCTACTACAACTCAATTGATGTGATCACCTGAACGGCTCACTGTCTCCACACTATCCACAGCCATTTCGTAGGAGTAAAATACTTCGCTATCATTATTCTTACTCACGCTAAGAATGCCGTGAACTTTCACTGCTCCGCTATGATATTGAGCGCTCATCGACGCCTTCATCTTCGCGTGGATAATGAGGCTAGGTGGAGGCGGAGGCACATGGACACACCCCCGGCTCATAGACATCAAAAAAAATTCCGTAACTTCGTCAGAGTTAAATTCGTCCGCCACCATAAATCCAGTTATTTGGATAGGCTTGTTTAGGATTCGTTTCACTTCAACAGGGGGATTCCCCGGACGAAAAGCTAGACGCCCGAGTGTTTTCCAAGATACTTCTGGATCTGAGTGGGCATGCGCGGGAGCACCCCACAACACCAGGATAAAGAACCATAAGTTCAAAAAAACCGGATTCAATTTTTTCATTTGATTACATCTCTCTCAAACAGTGTCTCTTTGCCTAACCTTTAAGTAGCGCCATCATCAGAATCCCGCCCACAACGGCCAACAGGTGCCAACGATCCCTTCTAAACTCTGGGTGGACAAGCAGCGGTGGAAGTAAAGCAGGTCCTGCCAAATAAAGAAAGGTCCCCGCAGTAAACGGAAGCACCCATTGGTCCGACCCCTGGAAAACCGACTCAATCCACAGAGCGGCTGCCGTTCCCAGGATCGCAATCAAGGCAGAGAGACAATTCAATAGCACTGCAGTCTTCACTTCTAGCCCAGAGCCCACAAGTATCCCAAAATCCCCCAGCTCGTGAGGGATCTCGTGAAATATGATCGCAAGAGTCGTTGCAAACCCAGCCGTGCGGCTACTGAGAAACGCACTTCCAATCAGCATTCCGTCGATAAAATTATGTGTGCTCGATGCTAGGAGATTGATCATGGCCGGAGGCCGGATACCCAGCAAGAAAGCAGTTTCACCTTTGAGTTCTCTTTTTTGATTCATCCAAAATTCAAATAAAAATGCAGAGAAAAATCCGGCAAGAGCTAGGAGAGAAACCCGAAGCGAGGAGGAGCTTGCCACAAATGCCTCGGGCAATAGATGGATTAGCGCATCGCCCGATAATGCTCCAATAGCCAGAGCCACGAGAATGGGTATGACCCGACTTAGATTCGCTCTATTGATAAGAAGGGCGGCAATGCAGATCAGTGAAACTGCGCTCACGATCAGAACGCTGCCGAATGCAAGAACCGTCGGAGTCTGATGGGTGAACATCATGTCCCTTCGTAGATCCGAAAAATTTAACTGGTCCGATCGAAGCAATCCTTGCAAACTCCAAAGAACTCCAAAGTATGTTTGATCTTAGAGTACCCCAGGCGTTTCGCTTTTATTTCAAGCGCCGGAAGTTCACAGTCGCCTAAATTATCTGTTTTTTTACATTCCTTGCAAATTACGTGATGATGGTGCCCGTCCTCACCTTGAAACTCAAAGCGGGCGATTCCGTCACCAAAATCACAGCGGCGGGCGACGTCCGCCTTTTCAAACGCCTGCATACAGCGATAAATCGTTACGAGGTCCATCTCTTGGCGCTTAAGACCTCTGTGAATCTCCTCAATGCTGAAGGGTCCGTGTTCCTCAATGAGAAAAGTCAGAAGAACCTCACGTGTTTTCGTGCGGCTAAAATGACATCGCTGCAATTTCAACAAAGCCGCACTGAGAGCTTGATCTCGCTTTGTTTTCTGAATCTTCGTCATATGCCAATTATACTGGTTATTAGGCAGGAGATCAAACGAGTTGGGTCAAACCGAACACCCTGAAATTACAGCAGCTTGTTGAGTGAATATAATAATTGCAAATTGACTGCAATTTTAAATTTAGAGTGTGTATAATGCGCTTATGTCCACTTGGGTTCGATCAACTCTCATCGCGTTTGCCATTTCACTACCTCTGTCGCATCTCGTTTTAGCTGACGATAAGGCTCTAGCAGCGCTCAAAAAGAGCGCCGATGCATTATGGAGTGTTTTGGCGGCCCCAGGTGTGTCACCCGAGCACCCCTCGAAGGAACTAAAAAAATCTCTCGAGCGACCTATTTATCTTACGGGTTGGGTCATTCCCAACGAATACGAGTCGGGAGAACTCGTTTCATTCCTGCTCGCTCGTTATCCGAGCGGATGTGTCCACGTGCCCTTGCCCCCACCCTCAAATATCGTTCACGTTGTGATGAACGAAAAAAGTTCTAAGCTCAAAAATATCGGAAGCACAAAAAAAGTACTCGTCCACGGCATTATCCACAGCGGCGGACGGGTGGACTCTTCCTACGAAATGGAAGCTGACTCCATTCAAGAGGCCATTTAATTGGGGGAGAAAATGAAACATTTTCGACAGTTCATGTTAGTCGGGACGATCGGAGCAAGTCTATCGCTAAACGCACTGACCACCTATGCCATTGAAAATCACAAAGCTCACGTTCACGGGGTGGCAAAACTCACTCTCGCCATGGAAAACTCTACCCACGCCGAAATTGATCTGGATGTTCCAGGTGATAGCATTTTTGGATTCGAGCACAAAGCGACGTCAAGCGCCGATAAAAAATCTCAGGCCGCCGGATTCTCAAAACTCCGAGAGCAAGCCCAGTCAGTGATCCAATTTGACCCAAGCCTCGGCTGTGCCGTCAGTGTAAAAAAAGTGGAAATTGAAAAAGAAGAATCGGGTAGTGGCGAGCATTCAGATGTGAATGCCTCATATTCAGTCGAGTGTAAAAAACCTCTTTCTGGTACAAAGCTCACGATGGGGCTCATTCGCCTCTTTCCAAAGATAAAGAATGTGTCCCTGCAAATTCTCTCGTCAATCGGACAGACTCAAAAGACGGTTCACGACTCATCTGAAATCATCACCCTACCCGATGAGTCTATCTAATATGAGTCCGATTTCCGCTACTCCGATCGTCAGCATTCGGAACCTCACCTTCGCTTATGGGCGCGAAGCCCCCGTCCTCAGTATTGAAAGCCTCACTGTCCAGGCTGGTGAGAAGGTCTTTATTCATGGCCCCAGCGGGAGCGGAAAGACGACACTTTTAGGTCTTTTGGCGGGTGTGCTTGCGCCTCAAATCGGAGTGATTCAAATCCTCGGACAAGAATTTTCGAAACTAAGCGCGTCCCGGCGCGATCGTTTCCGAGGAGCACATCTAGGTTACATCTTTCAGATGTTTAATTTAATCCCATATCTCAATGTGAGGGATAATATTCTTCTGTCGCATGATCTGAATGCGAGGCGCGATAGAAAACTTTCGCATCAGGCTCGAGCCGCTCGCGTCTCTGAACTTGCCCAAGAGCTTGGGATTGACACACTTTTAGATCGAACCGTCACAAAACTGAGTGTCGGACAGCAGCAGCGAGTTGCGGCGGCAAGAGCTCTCCTGGGTTCTCCCGAGATCATCATCGCGGACGAACCTACTTCTGCGCTGGACTACGATTATCGAGAGAAATTTATTCACCTTCTTTTCACAGAATGTAATAAGGCCGGTACGACCGTTCTCTTTGTGAGCCACGATCGGCAGCTTGAGCCTCTTTTTGATCGGTGCATTTCCCTCACGGAAATCAATCAAGCAGCGACGAGGGCGAAATGACCCTCCTTAGACTGGCCTTTCATTCACTCATGAATCGAAAATTTACTTCGTTTCTCACGATTGCGTCGATCGCATTGAGTGTGGCACTGCTCTTGGGCGTCGAGAAAATCCGGGTTGGTGCGCGGGATAGTTTCAATAATACGATTAACCAGACGGATCTTATTGTGGGGGCGAGAAGCGGACCGATCCAGCTCCTGCTTTATGCTGTTTTTCACATGGGGGACGCGACCAATAATATTTCTTACAAGAGTTACCTCAAAATCAAGAGCGACCCTCGTGTAGAGTGGACCATCCCTTATTCGCTGGGTGACAGTCATCGAGGCTACCGCGTTGTCGCGACTGACGAAAATTTTTATGCTCACTACCATTACCGCCAAGACCACGGCCTAAAAATCGAGCAGGGAAAAATAGCCTCCGACATTTTCGATGTCGTCTTAGGGTCGGAGGTCGCAAAGCAACTCAAATACGGTATGGGTGAAAAAATTATCTTAAGCCACGGCGTTTCGGATGAAGCGGGCGGAATGGACCATGAGAATCGGCCCTTCAAAGTGGTAGGGATTCTCAACCGAACCGCGACACCCATTGATCGATCACTTTACATCACCCTCGAAGGGATGGAGGCCATCCACATGGACTGGAAGGATGGTGCGCCCCCCCTCCCCGGTCAGGAAACGCCTGCTGAAGCGATTACAAAAGACAAGATCAAGATCGGGCAACTCACGGCCTTTTTACTCCGAACAAAATCGCGAATCCACGCAGTTTACATGGAACGCGAGATTGATACATTTGAAGGCGAGCCACTTCTTGCGGTAATCCCAGGTGTTGCGCTCTCGCAACTTTGGCAGGGGATTAGCTATGCGGAAGACGGACTCAAACTCGTAAGCCTGTGCGTGGTACTCAGTGGTCTCCTCGGAATGTTGATCGCTCTCTATACGTCTTTGAACGAAAGACGACGTGAAATGGCCATTTTGCGTGCTCTCGGCGCAAGTCCAAGAACCGTTTTAGGATTGATGGTGATGGAATCCACTCTTTTCACTGTAGTTGGGACTTTAATGGGGACGGCATCAGTGTATGCCCTGATCTGGATCCTACAGCCGATCATTGAAAGGATGTTCGGGTTTTACATCCCGATTCGCCCACTCACGGGAGTAGAGTTTACCTATCTATTATTGATTTCGACTGCAGGGATCATCATCGGTTTCATCCCGGCGTGGAAAGCATTTCGAAACACACTGAGCGATGGACTTACGATTCGGATTTAGAATCTCCGAATCTCAAAATTCTCGCACTGTTCGCTACGACTAAAAATACTGACAGGCTCTGCGCAAGCGCCCCACTCAGGGGATCCAGAATCCCTCGGGCGGCCAAAATAATCAATACGACTGACAATCCGAACGCGAGCCACACATTTTGACTGATAATCCGGCGAAACGCATCAGCCAAGCCAATCATTTGGGGGAGCCGCTCCAGGTCAGTTCCAAGAAGCGCCACATCGGATCCTCCCAATGCGACTTCATTGAGCTGCGCACCAATGGCAACGCCGATGTCCGCGCCTCCCAGCGCCGGAGCATCGTTGATCCCATCGCCCACCATCATCACCGTTCGACCCGAAGCCTGTTCACTTCGAACGACTTCGAGTTTTTGTGCTGGCAACACTTCCGCAATCACTTGATCCACTCCGAGCGCAGCTCCGACCTCATGAGCAACTGCCGCGCGATCCCCCGTGAGCAAAATGATCCGACTCATCCCAAGCTTTCTCATTGCGGTGATCGCGTCTCGTGCCTCGGCGCGCGGCTCATCGCGAAGAACAAAGCGCCCCAAGCACCGTCCCCCGTGCGCAACCCAAACTTGCGAAACGTCTTCATCTCCAACTCCAACGTGAATCCCGAGTTCTTCGAGCAACGTCTTGCGCCCCAGGGCCGCTTGCTGACCCTCAACTCGTGCGAGCACCCCGAGGCCAGGTTTCTCCTGAAGGTCTTTGGGTGGCGTGCTGCGAATCCCGCGTTTCAATGCCTCACTCACCACCGCTCGCGAAGCTGGGTGCAAGGAACCAAATCCGCAGGACGCAGCGACTTGAATCAAATGCTCCTCAGAAATTCCACTCTCGGGTTCGATCTTCGTCACGGTGGGAGCGCCGACCGTCACAGTCCCCGTTTTATCTAAAATCAACGTATCGATGTCGGAAGCTCTCTCGAAAAAATCCGCGCTCTTAATCAAAATTCGAAACCGCGTTGCTACGCTCATCGCCGCAACGACGGCTGCGGGTCCTGCGACCACGAGCGCAGTCGGAGCTGAGACCACGAGTACGGCAATCGCGCGCGAAAGGCTTTCAGTGAAAAAAAGTGTGGTCGCCGCTATTGTCAGAACAACGGGCAGCCAAACTCCAGCTCGACGCTCAAACAGTCTCAAGACAGGAACAGAAGCAAGTTCTACCTCCGCCAGAAGTTGAACGACTCTACCTAAGACAGTGTCACTGCCTATCCCTCGCACCTGAACTTTAAGCAGTCCATCCAATGCCACCGTACCCGCAAAAACAGGACTGCCAGGTCCCACGTCTTGATAAAGCGATTCACCCGTGATTGCCGATTGATCTACTGCCGATCGTCCCTCAAGGACAGTTCCGTCGACCGCGATTCTTTCACCGGGCCGAACGAGGATCTCATCTTCGGGTCGAAGGGTATTAGGATCGACTTGCTCTTCGAATCCATTGCGAAGCAACGAGGCACGTCTAGCAGCAAGTGCGCGAATGCCATCAATCGCAGAACGCGCTCCTAGGGAACTGCGCTCCTCAAAAAGCCGTCCAAGTTCTAAGAAAAGCGGAATCAACGTCGCCGTGACAAAATCACCCGTCGCTGCCGAGGCAAGAATAGCGATAGCAACCAATTGATCAGTGGCGCGACGAGTGTCGCCCGTCACGACTCCTCGCACACCCGAAATGAGAGTGGGGACTCCAACCACCGCGGCGGCCAAGCCGCGAACCATCTCTCCGATTTGCCATTGCTCGGGAGAAGCATAGACCAAAAAAGCTCCAAGAGTAAGGAGGCCCACACCACTCATGCCCGCGCTCAAGCGAACGCTGATGCGTCTCTTTTCTTCCGGGGCAAGAGTTCCAATTGAAACCGTATCAGCAGAAATCGTCATTGATCATTTCCATCTGGAGATGTTTCATCTCCGCTACTCGGCCTCACGGCAGAGCTGCTCGAAATGCTATCGGTAGTCGTCTCACCACTCACGCTCCCATTCACGTCGAGAGATGGATTTACTCCCCGAGGAGGGTTCAGAGTGATGCGAAATCCATGATAACGACCTCCCACTGGAGGAGGAGGCACCCAGCGCACATCTCCTGCCGCCCCGAGTGCCCGATCGAGCGCATTTCGATAAAGGCGTTCACGAACGACCGCCGGATTCGCGCGATATTCTTCGTGAAGCGCACGAAAAACGCCACTCTCTCCTCTCGCCGTAGCGATTTCTGAATCAGCCGCACCTTGAGCTGACTGAATCGCCGCATCTGTTTCGGCTTGTGCTTGCGGAACAGCACCTTGAGCGTAAGCTTGCGCTAGGTTTTCTTGAGTTTGCGCACCAATAAATGCACTTTGAACCGCATCGAATTGACTGGCGAGAACAGCAGGAGGTGAAAGCCTCGTGAGTTCTAGCGATGAAAGCTCTAGCCCCGAGCGACTCGCGTCTAATCCCGCTTGTGCACGCCGGGTGGCGATCTCGATCAAATCTTTACGACCATCCGACAAAACACGATCAACTCCCATTTCACCTAAAGAACGCACCATCGCTGAGGTAACCTCCGCGCGCAAAACGTCTTCGGACTTAGGTCCGTAGAAAGCCCACTCCGCAGGATCGCGAATGCGGTAGCGGGCGACCATTTCGACGTGAACAATATTTTGATCACCTGTCAGCGCGTAGCCTTGCCGGAGCGGATCCAGACTGCGCTCCTCCAACATTCGCGAACTTGCGTTGAGTGTGCTCACCTGCACTTCCCAAATATGTCTCACCTGCACGCGAACAACTTGGTCAATCGGCTTGGGTAAAGCGAATAACAAACCAGAGCCGTGCTCTTGAAGGGCGGGCGTATCACCCACGAGATGACCCCAACGCAAAATCACGGCGACCTCATCCGGCCTCACCACGGTGATCCCGGACACGCAATAGAAAGCTGCCAAAATCCCAATCCACCAATGCATTCTGAGCCAGCCCCAATCAACGACTTGTGAAAGGGGAGCTGCGAGACGTCGGATTTCTGAGGGAGGGCCGAGATTTCTCATTTCTGCGTCTTCTCTTGATCTTTCAATAAGGAAAAAGGCTCCGAATCAGTTCTCAAAATCAGCGAAGTATTGCCGGTAACTAACTTGTCGATGGATTCTAGTGAGCGCGTGAAGCGATAAAGTTCGGGGTCAATTCGATGAGCATCCGCGTAGACCTTGGCTATTTTTGCCGCCGATTCGCCCCGGATTCGTGCGACTTCTTCCGAACCTTTAGCCCGTATACGCGCGGCCTCAAGATCCGCTTCAGAGCGAATTTTGCTGGCAGCCTGTTCTCCTTCCGCTTGATATTTTGCTTCAAATTGGCGACGTTCTGCACGCATTTGGTCAAAAACAGCCGTGACGTTTTCCTTGGGAAGTGCTAACCGCTCCAGCCGAATCTGCTCGATTTTCACTCCGTAACTTTGAAGTGCCATTGGCGCAGTCGCAGCAAGTAGTTCCTTTTCAATTTGATCGACTTGAAGATCCGAAGGTTTTGTCGAAACCAATGCCGAAAGATCATGTGAGCCCAGGGTTCCAATCGCCGCGTTGGTGAGAAGACCATCTAACTTGGATTCAGCTTCAACGGGAGCGTTTCGAATCCCAACAGCTTGAGTGAATTGAAGAGGGTCTCCAATACTCCAAACGACAAATGTACGTGCAATCACGTTCTTCTTATCGCGAGTGAGCATCTCTGTTTGCCCCGTTTCGTAGACGCGTCGTCGCATATCGAGCACTTGAGCTTGATCAATCGGCCAGGGGAGTTTCCAGTGAAGGCCAGCTTCGATATCGGCGCGAAGTGGCCGACCAAACCGCGTGATGAGAACGGCGTGTCCTTCAGCCACGACTAAAGCAGTCGCTTCAAATAAAATCGCGAGGAGTGCAAGTGTCCCAACAAGCGCTCGCAGCCCTCGTTGTGTATTTAGCGTGTTAACCATATTTCACCTCCGTCCCGCTCAATGCGGGAATCTAAAATCGAAAATCGGTGTTTAGCTAAGCCCGCCTCGAGAGTTTCAAGTCGCCGTCTGAAAAAATACTCGGACGGCGCCACCCGGTACTGAACTTCTAACGTCCGAAAGCTCCAGGCTTCACCGGTTGCGATTGCAAGAGCTTGTGCACTTTCCGCGCGTGCGGCATTTACTGCGGTAATCACCGAAGCTCGGGCAGTGGGAACTGTCTGATTATGGTAGGCTTGGGCTTGAACGACGGACGTGACTTTTCCAAGCTCCGCCGAAACCACCGCTTCATACTCCTGAGCCACCGGCACTGGGGGATGCATACCGCCCACGGTGAATCCTGTAATTTTCACACCGAGTTTCATCGCGTCTGCCTCCATCTGAACTGTCTTACGCATCTGTTCGGTGAGCTTAGAAAGATTTTCGGACAAAGTATCTGAGAGTGTGCGAGAGACCGTCGCACGCATGACAGCACGGTAAGCAATTGCCCGCAGCAGGGTATCTGGATTTTGAGATTGGTATCTCCACGCACGCGCGTCCGTAATTTTATACTGAACGGCTGCATCGACCGTGATGAGGTCTCGGCCATTGCCTAAGAGCAGGGTATACTCATTCTCTGCGTGCTCCACAGCCCAGAGCACGTTTTCAGGACCTTCGTTTTTCTCTTCGCCCTCATGTCCCACTTCTACTGAATGAACGAGTTGCATCGGGATTCGAAACACCTCATCCATCGGCCACGGCCAGTGCACGTGAAGGCCGGGCGGTAGCGGAGGTCCCTCATCTGGCACACCCCAATGTTCCACGAGTGCTTGTTCATGAATCCCCACAACGGTGAATGACGTCGATAACCACCCACATAAAAGTAATCCAATGAGGAGCGGTTCTAGGCTCTCGCGCACAACCGTGAGCGCCCAGGTGGAACGAAGATCAATGCCGAGCTGAGCTTCCGCAGAATCAACGACGCTCGCAAATAGATTCGCACGACTTCCTAAAACGCTGAGTACGGCGAAATCGATCGGGAATGCTTCCGTTGACTTCATTCTCAACACGTTCGCGAAGCTTAAAATAAAAATGAGATTGATGGTCTGAATCACATCGTGAAAAAACCAAAGGCCGACATAAAAACGGAACCGAGAAAATAGCATCGAGACAGCCGCCGATATCAAGATCCAAACCATGACTCGACACCAACGACAGAGCGCCGGGGACTCCGGCAATTTAAGTGAATCAAGATTCGCCAAATATCGCGCGGCGATTCCGAATAGTAGCGCGACGAAAAGGCACAAACCCGCTGCAGTAGCAGCCAGAGGTAAAACCAAAAAATCCGGTGAAAATCGAGGCGATAGAAAAACACAAGTTGCTATCAGCCCGAATAGGACGGTCCCCAGACTCACAAGCTTAGGGGTTCCGAGAGATCTGATAAAATTCCAAATCGCCCGAAAAATGAGCTTCCACACTCCGGGCGATCTTGAGGCATCTTGCGACGTAGATGAATCGCCTTTCACGCTAGGATTTTCAGAGGAACTTGCGGCTTCAGTTAAAATCTCTTGAACTTCGGCCTGCGGAGTTTCCTTTTGCTTGCGTGACCAATCTCTCACAAGTCGGGTCAACATCACGCCTAAAAGCGCACATGAAAAAAGCCCCAGAGCCTCGGCAACGTCGAACAAAACCGGCGCAGTTAACGTCGACCCGCCCCAGAGAGCGCAAACTGATCCCGCGAACGCAGATAAGAGAAGAACGCTCAATACTCCGCTATAGGGATCTGAATTAAGATCAGAGTGATTTGATGGCTGGTTTGATTGCCAGCGGCTCAACCAACGGGAAAACATAGTCCCCTATCCTAATGGATGTTCGGACAATATTGCAAATTATTTGCGATTTTAATCAAGCGGGTCAATTGCCTTAAGGTTTGAGAGATGAAGCGCCGCCTCTTTGGTCAGGATTTCACCCTGGGCGTTCTTCGCCGAAGGCTTGACATGTCGTTTAGCCAGATTAAGTCCTTCGACGACGCCGCGCCCGGATTTCAGGAATAAACGCACGAGTTTTCCACTCTTCCCCTTGTCCTTTCCAGCGATGATTTCAACAAGATCTCCAACTTTGAGTTTAGTCTTTTTTTTCAAGGTCATATTCGGAAGAATACGTGAAACCTTTATAAACGCAAATTATTTGCGTTTATAAATCAATTCACTTCAAAATTAATTCGAAGCCTCACTTTTGAGTAAACCGCTTGATGATCCTTCTCGGCTGGGCGGAACTGCCAGTTTTTCGCAGTTGCGATAGCTAATGCATCGAGTTCTTCATTTCCACTGGATCCGACTAATCGTGGATTCGGTGAGCCGTCCGCTGCAATCGAAAAGTCAATCACTACACTCGCCTTCAGGTTTTGCTCTTGAAGATAGGCCGGAAGTTTCGGAGAGGGTGAGGAAATCACCACCGGACCGTGCGAAGACGGCATCGAAGGAGCCGCTTGCGTTTGATTCTGGACTGGCATCGCGCTCTCGCTAGATTGCGCTTTTCTGCCCACACCCGCTCTTTTGCTGATGGCGAATTCTTTGTGGGCGGGAGCAGCGACCTTTTTCTCCTCCGTGAGGTGTGCCTCTTTAGGCATCTGTACGACCTCTGCTTCCACAAACTTAGAGGAATCCAACAACACGTCTTTTTTTGAATGAGTCAACCAATGCCGATCACCACTTGCAAGGTAAAGAGCAAAGAGTTCAAGAGCACAAGCCACGACCGCCGAAAGCACCAAAGCCCTCCGATCGCTGAGAGTCGAAAATTCCGCCGGAACGACTGGCACAGCAACTCTGGGCGCGATCACGTCCCACCTTCACTCTGGGTTGCGAGCGCAAACTTACGCACGCCGGTTTGACGAACCCGGTCCATCACCTTGATCACAGTTCCGTAGCTCACACCTTCGTCCGCATTAACCAGCACGGCTTGTTGTGGATCGTTGCGCATTTCGTACACAAGTTGCGAACCGAGCGTATCCAGCGTGACTGAGTTTTTATTCAGAAAAACAGAACCGTCCTTTCGGACAGTCAAAATTACATCTTGCTTCAAAGCTTCAGGCTGTGCCGTTGTCTTGGGAAGGGCGACGGGGAGACTGTTGATCTTCGTCATCGCCAACGACGAGACCATAAAGAAAACAAGTAAGAAGAAAATCACGTCAATCATGGGGATAATTTCAATTCGAGCGCGTTTCATCGCTCTTTGCTTGATACGCATAAATCTACCGACTTCCGTTTTTTCGCTCAACAGCCATCCGTGCCTCAACCAGACGAGAGGCCGCCGTTTCCACTTCGTAAATAAACGCTTTCACGCGAGCCGCTAGATGATTGTAGGCAACAAGGCAAAGAAGCGCGATCACAAGTCCCGTGGCGGTTGCAATCAACGCTTCGGCGACACCGCCCGTAATCGCATGGGGCTCATTCACACCTTTTTCGCTTAAAACTCGAAACGAAGCCATCATGCCAGTGATCGTACCGAGCAATCCCATCAGAGGAGCAGCAGTGATGACCGTATCGATCACTTCAATTCTACTCTCCAGTTTTGGAACCCATTCTTCAGCACGATTCTTCATGGTGAGGTTCATCTCATCGAGTGAATGATTGAACTGAGAAACACCCGCAGCAAGGACGGAGGCCACCGGCGTTTCATATCTCTCACAAAGAGCCGCAGCCTTTTCTAGTTCTTGAGACCGAGTGAGAGCGATTACCTGTGCCGTTAACTCTGCGGGAGTGATATAGCTTCGATGTAATCGAAAGGATCGTTCGATTACTACTGTCAAGCCAACTAAACCGGCCAAAAGCAGCGGGTACATCATGAAGCCGCCCCTCATAATGAATTCAAGACTTGAAAGAATGTTTTCCATATTCGTACCTCGTAAAAGTTTCTGAAAATGCAGAGCCCAGTTAATGACTCATTGCATTATAAACTCATCGCAATTCATTTGCAATAATATAATGCAAACTATTTGCGCTTTCACGCTGGACAACCAGACTCATTCAATGAATAATTACTGCAAATACTTTGCGTTAATTAATTTTTACAATTGGAGATCCCCGAATGAGAACTCATGCTTATGCACTCACCGCAGCGATTACATTGATTCTTGGCTCGTACTCTGCTTTTGCCCACGACGCCGCACAAGAAAAGGCTGATCACGAAACTTGGACACAAGAACACGCCCAATGGATCAAGGATCATGCTCAGTGGGCGAGCGATCACAAAGCAGCTCTCAAAGCAGCAAGTGACTTTCAGAGTCTTCTCAATCAACATGGACAGGAATTAAAAAAACATGAAGCCGAACTGAAGGCACATGGCAAAAGCCTCCAAGAGCACGAAAAATATTTGAACGAAGGTTCCACTGACGCCGCTAAAGAAGCCAAGATGGACGAGGCTCACGCCCGCGACAAAGCTGAACACGAGAAGTTCAAAGCCGAACACGAAAATTCAGCAAAAATTCACGCCGAGATTAATCAGATCACAAAAGAAATCGAACAACTGAAATCCGATCAAGCTGCGGCCAAAAAAGAATAGGGATTTTAAGGAAGCTTTTTTCCCGAGCAATCGCTACAGATTCCGAAAAACTCAAGTGAATGCTTAATTTTTGAGTACCCCAGGCGCTTGACCTGAGTTTCTATTTTAGGGATTTCACAATGGCTCAAACTCTCCACCTTGCGACACTGAGTGCAAATCACATGGTGATGGTGTTCCTCGGGACTCGACTGGAACTCGTATCTTGAAAAACCATCACCAAATTCAATCCGACGAACGAGACCTATCTTCTCGAATTGTGAAAGATTCCGATAAAACGTAACGCCATCTAACTTCGCCCATGAAAGTGATCTCTGAAGTTCTTCGATACTAAATGGACCGTGATTTTCGATAAGAAAATGAAGTATTTTTTCGCGCCCAGGCGTTCGCCTCAGGCCTGCCGTTCGAATCAACTGTAATGCCAGCATCAGGGCGGCAGAAGTTGAACTCTCTGAATTTAATTTATTTTTCACAAACCCGATCCTATCAAATATTGCCGAAACAAAAGCAACGACGAAATTTTAAATAATACACATTGACCCCATTTTATAAATATTGTTTAATGCAAATAGATTGCATTAATAAAAATGAGGAAAATATGAAACAAGAAATACACCCAGTTTATCGCGAAGTTGTTTATCAAGACGTTTCGACAGGGTTTGCTTTTTTGACTCGCTCCACTTCCAACCCCAAAGAGACTATTGTTTGGACCGATGGCAACACTTACCCCTTGGTTAAGGTTGAGATATCCAGCGCCTCGCATCCTTTTTTTACCGGCAAAGAGAAATTGATGGATACACAAGGTCGCATCGAGAAATTCAATCGTCGTTATGCGAAGCCAGACAAGTCCACGCCATGACCGATCGCGCACGGGATTGGGTACAAGCCGCTGACTTTTTATTTTGGTCTTGGGGCCAGGATCTTCATCAATGTAAGCGAGATACATTTCTTGCCTTTGGTTTCGAGAGAAACCCTCCGCCTAAAATACTCGGTGGCAAAAGCATGTATGTGTTTCGCGACGCGGAACTTGGATTCGTCTGTGTGTGGGCGTTTGGAATTCTCGCTCAGACCAGAGACAATCCATGCTATTTTTTTAAGCGAGGGAAAATCCGTCCGTGGGGCATCTCATCTTTTGAGTCCGTTCCCGATCACTATCTAGCCCTCGAAGAATTACAATGCCGGCGCATACGCTCCGCATACATCTCGTCCCTTGAAATACTTCAAAACGCCCTCACGACGATCCTTCCATTTGTTACAAAATATGAAAAATGGATCGAGTGCAACCTCGGAACGGAATATCGAAAAAAATGCTTCACCCTATCCCAGAAAAAGAATCTCTTCCCCAGACTCGTGAGTCACAGCTCCGTGCTTCTATGTCTGACAGAAATGCGAAATTGGTCCGAGTCCTCCACTCACAAGGAGCACTTGAGTTGGCTTGGCGGGAGCAATTTTTTGCATGGGGATGTGACGTCCTTCACGGGGACGGAGATCTCCTGATTCGCTATGGGATGAACAAGATCCCAAGAAATCTTGAAACAAGGCCTTTTCCCGAATATGTTTGGGATCAATTAGTGGATTGCAATCCACATGGGGAAGAGCATTTATGTCCCCACTGTGTCCACCTTTGGGCTTTTGGTCTATACACGGAGATCGAATCTATCGGCGGACTTTACTATTCTCGTGCATCTCTTCGTCCTTGGTTCACCGAAACGCCCCTTGAATCCATTCCCGCGTCACATGAAGAGTGGGACGAATATCTTCGTGAAAATACTCATGCGCGCCTGAGTGCTCGATGTCAGGAAGAAAAAATCACGTTGCTTCGACGGAACCTGTTCGCCTGGATAGCACGCTACGAAAAATGGATTTTGAGCCAAGAAGGACCTCACTATCGTAACGCTTGCGTCGCGAACTTGAGAGAATCCCCACTCCCTGGAAGTGACCTTCAAAGTCTGTGGGCTCTTGCTGGATCTACGATGCGACGCCACCAAAGTGATGCGGCGCAAACTTAATTTCTATTGCATTTCGATCAAGCCGCTCCTATATGTTATATCGCAAACAATTTGCAAAAATATCCAAGGACTCATCCAATGAACACGTTTAAAAAATACTGTGCCGTATTGTTTTTTAGCTGCTTTGTTGCTGTTCCTGCTTTCGCAGGAACGGAAGGCTCGATTTCAGGGACCGTCACGGATCCACAGGGGATTGCTCTATCGGGCGCACCTGTGCAACTCCTCTCAGTGGACGGAAGGGTACTGAATAAGGTGAGTTCTTCAGCAACGGGTGAGTTTCAATTTTTCCCTGTTCAATTTGGTGATTATCAAGTTTCAATTCAAGCCACGGGGCTTGCTCCTTATACATCCACCGTGCATGTCACCTCCGGTGGGAACACCGAAGTAGCTGCGCAACTCTCACCCCCTGTTACTGGCAAAGAGATGGTCCTCGAGGTCAAAGCTAAACGCCACCTCGTTCAAAGTTCAGCAGCAACGAGTGCGAGTGAAATTAGTCAAGATCAGATCGCAACCCTCCCACAAGGTAACTCGATATCCCTTCCTAAGCTTTTAACTTCGACGACGCCGGGCGTAGTATCAGGCTCGTTTGGACAGATGTTTTTTCGTGGCAATCACGCGAATATTCAATATCAGATCGATGGCGTTCAGTTACCCGACTCACCTTCCAACACGTTTGGTGATTCGTTCAGCCCGCGAAACATCGATCACATGGAAGTCATCACAGGCGGCATCCCCGCAGAGTACGGCGAACGCCTCGCTGCTGTGATCAACATTATTACAAAATCGGGTGCGGAAAAACCCGGTGGCGAATTAGAACTCAATTACGGTTCCTATGATTATACTTCGCCCCACCTTCTGTTCGGCGGATCAAACGAATCCGGGAGCCTCCACTATTTTATCTCCGCAAATGCTTTTCGCACAGACCGTGGACTCGATACTCCTCAACCTGTGACCGAAAGCAATCAACTCCAAGGTGGGACGGATGCGATTCACGACGTCGCTTATGGCAATAATGAATTCGCGAAAGTAGATTGGTTGGCGGATAACGAAAATAAAATTTCGTTTATTCTATTTAATGCTGACAATAATTATCAAATCCCAAATTACCCAGCTTCATTTCAAGCCACCGATCCGTTTTTTTCACAAACGACTGATCAATTTGGCAATGGCGGCACTACCGCTCCAGTCTTTAATTTTGTTCCCTACAATACGAATGACACTCAGGCTGAGGTCAACGCCTACGCCCAAGTCGTATGGAAGCATACTTTTTCGAAGAGTTCTTTTCTTCAACTTGCCCCGTACTACAAATATTCTCAAATTGTGGTCACGAATGATCCTGCGCACGATCTGGCGGAAGAATCATCAACTTCTCCAAACTTCGGCGGATCCCAAGGCCCAACTCCGATCGCAAGCTCGGTACCATCCTCCTTTGCAGAAAGCCGCCACACCAATAATCTGGGTTTAAAGGCAGATTATTCGTATCGCCCCAACGACAGCCATCTTTTGAAGGCGGGTTTTCAAGCTCAATACTCGCGCTCTGACGGTGGGATTTCGATTCAGACTGATATTGCAACGGCTCCAGTGACTGACAATAGTCCAGACATCGGAACTTTTGAAAGCTTGTATGCGCAAGATGACTGGACGCTCGCAAAGCCGCTGATTTTGAACATCGGTCTTCGGTATGATGCAACTCAGTTCGCCTTCTCAAATGCAAATCCTTCGGACTTCTTGCTTCAGCCACGAATCGGTTTAAATTATCTCGCGGCAGAGAAAACGAAACTCCACGCCTTTGTCGGAACTCTTTTTCAACCGGCTCCGGTTGAAAACCTACGAGACACATTTATCGCATCGGGTGCTTCGACCTGCCCAGCAGGTCAACTTTGTCCTTATGACATCAAAGCGGAAAAAGACATCTACACCGAGGTGGGCGTTGCTCAACAAGTGGGAGATAGCCAAGCCGCGTTTTTGAACATCTATTACAAGAACGCGACCAATATGCTCGATGATGCGCAATTACTCAACTCTTCTGTCGCGCAGCCTTTTAACTACGCTACGGGTTTTGCAACAGGGATTGAACTTTCGGTAAAGGGAAATATCACCGAAGAAATCAGCGATTTCTCGAATTATTCTTACGAAATCGCGCAGGGCTCAGGACTTAGCGGTGGTATTTTTGCAACCGCCAACCCAGGTCCGGGCTACCAATTTCTGGATCATGTGCAAATTCATACCGCTAATGCCGGACTCAGTTACAAAAAAGACAACTATTGGGTGAGCACTTCCGCGCTCTACGGGAGCGGTTTACGCACAGGGGTCAATAATGTATCGGCGTTGCCGGGACACTACACACAAGACCTTACAGTAGGTTACGAATTTAAGGGTGATTCGTGGTGGCAAAAGGCGAAAGTCTCGGGAGATATTTTGAATCTCTTCAATAACGTCTATCCCATCACGGTCGCCAACGGTTACAACGGTTCGCATTACGCAGCGGGATTCGAGTTTTATCTACGGCTCACTAAGACACTGTAAAGCGACGCTACTAAAGACGCTGTTATTATTTACAAGCCGGACAAAGACCGAAGAATTCAAGTGAATGACTGACTTGAGCAAAGCCCCTCTTCCGGGCGAAACGGTCGATCTCTTGCAATTCGCAGTCGTCGAGGGTTTCGATTTTTTTACATGACTTACAAATAACGTGATGGTGGTGATGGTTCTTTTTTTCGCACAACTCATATCGAGCTGTGCCGTCACCAAATTCGCAGCGCTTAATGAGTCCCGCCTTTTCGATGCTGGCTAGGCAACGATAGATGGTCACGAGGTCGCAAACCCTTTTAGTGACGAGCTTATGAATTTCTTCGACGGTAAAAGGTCCGTGATTAGCGATGAGAGCCTGAAGAATCGCTACGCGAGGCTCAGTGATCCTGAAACGGGCACGTTTCAGCTCCTCGAGGGCTGATTTCAGATCATATTGCTCCTTTGGGTCATGCTCCAGCGTCATTCGATCAATATACGTAACCCCTGATAGAATGTCTTCTATTGCAATTATATTGCAATTAATGTGCATTTGCGTCATTACCGAAAGGTATTATTGCAAATACTTTGCGAAGCGTTTAAGAGTGAACCATTCATTATGCATATAGTCATGGAAACCCTTATTATCTCCGGCATGATGCTGCTCCTGTGCAGCCTCCCGCTCCTATCGAGTCGGGTCAGGGAGCATTCGAAGCTCTTTTTTTTGCTGGGCACAGGAGCTTTGGCCGGTCTTTGTGTCTTCGACCTCCTTCCCGACATTTTCGAAATGGGTGGTCAACGTAGCCTTTGGCTGATGGGGGCGGTCTGGCTGATCTACTCGGTGGCCCACCTCTTTCACATTGGGCATCACGACCATGCAGCCACACATGGACATCAGCAAGGCGAGGAAAGCACTCACACGTCTGAAAACTATTTCTTCTTAGCTTCAATGATGGCCCACTGCCTCGCGAGTGGGATGCTGCTCGTCGTTTCGGAAGGCCTAGCGAGCGAGATCAGTAAGACTGTATTCTTCGCACTTCTCGCACACAAAAGTTACGAGGCGCTCACTGTTTCGTCGATCTTAATTGACCGACAAAAATCACCCAAGGCAGCGATATTTTCAATACTGGCCTATTCGTTGGCTCTGCCTGCAGGAGTGCTGCTCACTCTGATTTTCAAACAGTACCTCACCCAAGGTGTCGCGGTGATTGCAACGAGCCTTGCCGTGGGAACATTGTTGGGATGTCTCATTTTTGATTTCCTGATCCCAAGCCTGGCTCATCTTCGTGAAAAACGCCAAAATTGGGGCTGGGTGATTCTAGGCCTACTGGTTACCCAAGCCGTCATGAGGTTTGTCTAAATGTCGCAGAATCACAATGCCACAGCCGCCATTGATTCGGTCTCCATCGTTTCGATGCTCCAAGGTCGGATGCGTTTTCATCTTGGGTTCGTCGGTGACGAAATCCTGGCTGATACTTTGAGACGCGAACTTCAAAAAATCGACACCGTAAAACTCGAATCCTACAGCGTTCGTACTCGAAACGCTCTGGTGACGTTCGACGCCGCTCGTGTCGCCTCCGTCGATGTAGTGAAGGCACTCTTTAATGGCGTCCAAGAGTTCGTCAGAATTCACGGCGAATGCAATCTCGAACACCATCACCATTCAACGGCAAAAAAACAGGATCATCACGATCATGGAGAGGAGGGAGATTGCGATCATGACCACTCTCCCACTTCGACTGACGCGGGCATTCGCAAGGAACTTCTGAAGCTCGTCGCAACGGGCGCAGTTTTAGGCTATTTCGTTTATAAAAAAGTCAAAGGCAAACCTATTGCATTTGCGGGTAATCCGCTCCTCAATGTCGCGTCGCTCGTTACCATTGCCTCGGGTTACGGTATTTTTCGCGCGGGCGTGAGCTCCGTTCAAAAGCAGAAAAAAGCGACGGACGACACTTTAATTAGCATCGCAGTCCTCGCAACCATTCTTATGGGCGAAAGCCTCACCGGACTCAGCGTCGTCTGGCTCATCAACTTGGGTCGACTGATGGAGGCCATCACCCTCAAACGATCTCGAACAGCGATCAAAGAACTGATGGATCTGAGCCCGAAAGAAGCCTGGGTCGTCCATAAAGGTAAAGTCACCCGAACCGCCGTGGAGACGATTAAAAAAGGACAGATCATCCGAATCTTCCAATCCGAAAAAGTACCACTGGATGGCAAGATCATCTCTGGAACAGCGCTCATCAAGGAGTCGTTCATCACGGGAGAATCCATCCCACGCGAAAAATCTCTCGATCAAGTCGTTTATGCTGGTTCGCTGGTTGAATCAGGCGAAATCGAAATCGAAGTCACCAATCTCGTCCACGAAACCGTCGTTGCACGCATGATCGACGCCATAGAAAATGTACGAGATAAAAAAGCACCAATCGAAAAAGTAGGAGCGCGATTCGCCGCACGTTTCGTTCCTATCTCTATCGGCGTTGCGGGCGTCACACTTTTATTCACAGGCGATCTGCGCCGAGCGATCACGATGCTCGTCATCGCTTGCCCTTGCGCTGCCGGACTCGCCACACCGACCGCTGTTTCCGCAAGTATCGGCCAGGCTGCTCGTAAAGGGATTCTCATCAAGGGGGGCACTCATATCGAGGCGGGCGCTAAGATCGACACCGTAATCTTCGATAAAACCGGAACACTCACGTTGGGAGAGCCCCAGGTTCAAAATTTTATAACGACGAAAGAAGGAAAAAAACGGGGCGAAACTCTTTGCCTACAAATCGCGGCATCCAGCGAACAGCACACCACTCATCCACTGGGGTTGGCGCTGGTTCGTGAAGCACGCCACCGTGCGATTCAACTTCTCCCGGTTGCAAAACATAAAGTTCATCCTGGGATGGGAATAATCGCAAAACTTGACGACTCTACCATTCATATCGGAAATCGCAAATTAATGGATTCTTCGGACATCGAAGTTTCCGAATCTTTGAATGCGTCTGCGATGAAAGACTTTATTGCAGGAGAGAGCGTCCTTTTCCTTGCTATTGACAAGGTTCTTCAAGGTGCTTTCATCGTTCAAGACTCCGTTCGTCCAGAGGCCGCAGAGATGCTTTTACGTCTCCATGCGATTGGTATCAAGAGAGTTTTACTTGCTTCTGGCGACTTAAAAACGGCTGCTGATTTCGTCGGGAAAACCCTCGGCATCTCCGAAGTCCACGCCGAACTTCTACCTCAAGATAAACTCGCATTAGTAACGAAACTTCGTGCCGGTGGTGCGCGTGTCGCCATGGTAGGAGATGGCATCAACGACGCCCAAGCGCTTGCGGCATCTGATCTCAGTATCGCACTCGGTGCCGGTCACTGTGACGTCGCCATTGAGACAGCCGACGTCACTCTCGCACGAAATGATTTGCTCCTCGTTGCGGAAACGCTCGAAATCTCGCGCGCCACGCTCAAGACCATCTATCAAAACTTCGCGGCAGCCGTCGGAATAAATGCGGGAGGATTAGTTGTAAGTACGTTCGGCACGCTCTCACCGTTTTCGGCTGCGATTGTTCACAACGCTAGCACCATTGCAGTCGTCCTAAATTCGCTAAGGCTAGGTAAAATCGTAGCGGGTGGAAACCCACTACAAACACTGAAAGAGGTAAAGATATGAGTCAAAATGGAAGTAATTCAGATAACAATTCAAATGATAAATCTCCGACCGTATCTTGGGGTACCAAGGCAGGTTACATCGGAACGGGAGTTTTGATCGGACTCGTGGCTTACCCGTTTGTTCGTAAAGTGCTCGCCAAAGTACAACCGAAGGCCGACCGGTTCCTCGATGAACTTACTGGAAAAGCGGAGAACCTCGCGGAAAAGGCGTCGGATCTACTCGCCAAGGCAAAAGAAGGTTGGAATAAAGAGAGTCTGGACCACGCAGAAGATTCTCACGATCACAAGCATTCTTAACTCATCTCAGAAATCAGCATCCACCAATGCAATTAGACCATAGCCACGATTTTTTAGAACAAGACGAGATCATTCATCGTAATCAACGCAAAACCCAGTACGTCGTAGTACTGACGTCCTGCATGACAATCGGCGAAATCGTCGCAGGTTATTTCACTGGGTCCATGGCCCTGATCGCCGATGGTTGGCACATGGCCTCGCACGCGGGCGCACTCCTGATTGCGCTGCTTGCGTACAAACTGGCACGTTCACCGAATCTGTCCAAGAAACTATCATTTGGTGCTGGTAAACTGATCCCGCTCGGAGGATTTACCAGTGCGATTATTCTTGCGATGGTCGCACTGCTGATTGTGATCGACTCCGTTACGCGACTTTTCTCACCCGTTGAAATTCAGTTTCGCGAAGCCATTTGTATAGCGTGCCTGGGTCTAGCAGTGAACGTCCTGAGCGCTCTGATTTTGAACCACGAAACCCACCATCACCATCGGCACCACGATGACGATCATGACCACGACGAAGAATACACTCATATCCACGACCACAATATTAGAAGCGCGTTTCTTCACGTTCTTGCTGATGCGGTGGTTTCGATTCTCGCCATAGGAGCCCTGCTTTTAGGGATGAGTTACCACCTGAATTGGCTCGATCCGGTCATTGGGGTGGTTGGAGCGGTAGTGATTGTCAGTTGGGCCTATCAACTTTGTCGCGACACCGGATGGGAACTCCTCGACGGCCACTCTAAAACGGTTAACTGGAGTAAACTTCAAAAATCGGTTGAAATCGAAGGAACCCGGATCTTGGATTTTCACGTTTGGAGAATTGCCCCGCAAGCAATCGCCTGTGAGCTTGTCGTGAAAACGCCCGCCCCCAGAGGTCATGAATATTATCGAAACCTACTCAGAGAGAAGTTTTCAATTCAGCATATGATTGTCGAAGAGAGGCCGGAGAATGAACAATAGGAAGTATTGGCATCACAAATCCCACATTTTCATACCGCCCACTTGAACGAAAATTTTTCCCGTCCACGGAGTGCTCCCGCCGTAGGCGGTAGCAAATGTGCTTGGAAGCCAATCAACAGTTGCAGAACCACCCACACCTAATTGAAGGTCGTTGAAACGCGCAACAGTGTAAGTGTAACCCAGAGTAAATGCGGAAAACCATTGACCCGCATTCTGATCCGAGACGGTGGGTATTTCTAGTTCTGCAGCGGTTCTCTGTAGAACTTCAATACGACCCCAAAAGTTTGAGCGATCTCCCTGGAGCAAAAACTCATCTAGAAAAGAATTCAACAGGGATGCATGGTCGTAATGCGTAACGCCACCGTAAACAAAAGTATTGTGAATCATCCATTTGTCCGAGAGCCGGAAGGTATCGTAAACCGACGCCGAGCCACGAACCTCAAAGAGAATATCAGGTTCAGTAGGTTCTGGTGCGTTGACATAAGCGACCGAAGCCATTGCCATATGATCAGAGCCAAATTCTTCGATCAATCTAAATGCGCCAGAATCAGGCGTTCCGATTGGCAAATCAACTTGAGTGGGCTGAGGCTCCGCTCCATGGAAAATAGATGCCTCATACCGAGTATCACCAAACTTCAAGGATTCGCCAAACACGGTACTTGAAATATGTCCGACGTCCTGACCGATATGATGACCAAGAGGCGCATCCGGGTTCACCATCCCAGTCGGTCGGTGCATGAAAGCGACGGGACCATCCGTGCTTTCGCCCCTCGGAGCGAAAAATAATTTCAGATGGTCCTTTTCTCCTGAATTTAACTTGATGGTATCGCTAAGTGTGAGACCCATCACGGGAGAACTGTGCGGGTGCTGAGCATCGAGAAAGGGTTGTCCATTGGACTGATCTTCGCCAATTTGTAAAAGTTCGGGATAACCATTAGCAGGAGTCGTCCAAAGTTCGAGCGTCCCCATGTAATCCAAGTTCAAATAATGTCGCTCTCCTACGGTAGTTCCCAAATCGAACATGAACATATTCGGGACAGACACAGCACTCCGGCCTCGCGGTCCCTGCTCCGAAATATAGACGCCAAAGGAATTTCCGTGAATCATCAGCATTTGCATCGGCATGCCAGCCATCGGAAGAGGCATACACATTCCCATCCCGACATCCCAAACTTCCATTTCATCACAGTCGTCAGACCCTACCGGAATCGCACGCAGATCGTCGGCAAAAGCCACAATCATCAAAAACCATGGGGCGGCTAGTAAAATGACCGGCAAAATGAAATGTCGAAAAATCCATCTCATGAGGAAATTCCAATCTCCATACCCTCAAGAATTGGGCAAGGACTCGTCAGCTCACGTCGTGCGCAATTGGCTACAAGCTTTTTTAAGGTCTTCTCAAGTTCCTTTAAATCAGTGATCTTCTCTTGAATCATCGCGATTTTCTCGATCGATTTTTCCCGCGCCGCTCTCCGACCTGCAGACGAAGAAGCACTCAGATTCAAAAGCTCTTTTATATCATTCAGAGAAAAACCCAAATTTTGAGCACGCTTAATAAAAAGAAGACGCCTGATCGAATCCTCATTGAAAACTCGATACCCTGATTCCCGTCGCAGTTCAGGTTTCAAAATTCCTATTCGCTCGTAATAACGGATGGTCTGAATGTTGACGTTCGCTTTTTTGGCGAGGTATCCGATTTTCATACGATCATAATAGAGTCGATACCATGGTATAGGGTCAACCAATCATTTGTCGCAAAAGTTAAATCCACCCTCACGGTAAAAGGCTTTCGATTTGATTGTAACTGGCTAACTAAGAGCCCCCCACTCAACAACGCCTCCTGAAATTGCATTTCGAAAGCTTTTATCGTCCTTTTGCAGCATCACCTCGAAGGGTCATCACCGTACTGGTCACGAGAGCAACAAGTTTTTTATTCTCATCTGTGATTTGGCACTCGTAGTAACTCAATGTTTTGCCCTTTTGAACTGGACTCGCAGAAGCGCGCAGCTTCGCCGTCCAAACCGGACGGAAGAAGTTGATCTTCAGATCAACGCTCGTGAAAGATTCACCCTCCCCCAAAGTCGTGGAGTGTGCCGTGCCGATGGCGGCGTCCGCGATATCGCAAAGAACTCCACCGTGAAGCGTTCCCATCGGATTTGCGTGCCGCTCAAGCGCAGTTTTCATCTCAATCGTTGCACATCCCTCGTCAACCTCCACCAGATCAAAACCGAGAGTTCGAGCAATGGGAGGCGGATACATCATAGGGAGCTTCGCCCCTTCGGGAAGCGTGCCGTCGATAACCATTTTCAGCGCTTTTAATATCGGGCTCACGACTCACTCTCTACTTTCTCGCGAAGGGCGCACCCTCGCTCACATGCCGCTACTCAATCTTCTACGAGATCTTTCACGCTCACTTTGAGAGCTTTCGCCCATTTTTCAAGAGTCGAAAGCCTGGGATCATAGTTGGGTTTAAAAAAACGAATGATGTTGCTATATTCCGAGCCAATAAGCTTAGCAAAACGGTATTTCGTCATCTTCTTTTCTTTCAAAACCTTCGCTAAACACGTTTTTGCCATGCACCAAATCTTAATCAAAGACGGGTCTTGAAAAATACGTATATAGTAGTACACGTGTACTATATGATACCTAACGAGTCGCCCCATGATGCCTCCCCGTTGGAATCCGTGATCGAAACCTACTTGGAACAAGGAATTTCGGCGGATTTGCTAACTTTCAAAAGTGCGGTCGCCGATTATCTGAATCTCGTAGGTAAGCCCGGCTTATCGCCTCCATTCGGTTATGTTCGTTTTCTCAAGGCGTGCGGGATTAGCAATCCACTACTCAAGCACGTTGATGAAGAGTGGGTCGGGCGGTATTGGGATTTTCTCACTCAACACGAAGGGTCCCTGCAAATTTACCGCGCGATGCAATCACTCCGAAAGCTTTGGGAATGGAGCAAGAAGAACGGCTACCTCTCCAGTGAGTACGTGCCACAAGACTTAATCTTGACTCCAAAGCCATCGAAGAAACTCCGGACACGTTTCAGAATTCTAGTTAAATCTCAATCGAATCGCTCCCCCATATGATCGCTTTACTCCCAGCCACAGCGGAGCTATCCGTGGTGACGGAAGGACAAAATATGCCATCGTTCAATGAAGTCATGATCACTATCGTCGGTTTTGCGATGCTCGCGTCAGGTGATTTGTACGTCTCAACCAAGATGATGAAAGAAAAAGCGGGGAAGAATTTAAAGATCGGCTTGATTAGCTTAACTGACCTGAGCGCACAACTCTTAGGATCAGGTCACTCTGTCAAAACGAAACACACAAAAACCCGGGGCCATGCTTCTCACACATGATTAACTCTCCCCTGAACGGACGGCCCCTCGATCCTGGCCCATTCAGGGGAAAGTTCAATGGTACTCCTGATTTTCAATGAACGATGGGGATGACGGGGGCGCTCAATTGAGAGCGTGTATTTTCCCGATCATGCCTACGAGAAGGGATCAACCCTTCTGACCAATTTCTTTCCTAAGACGATCCAAAATGCCCTGCATTCTTTCTTTTGCCACTTCGTGCAACCCGACGATGTCTTCTACGTCCGATTTTCCCTTCACAAGGTAAGTGAAAGCAGATTCGTACCCGGATTGCACTTCAACAAAATCGTGCACGAGTTTTATTCTGAATTTATTCAACTCTTCATTCGTCATTGAATCTCCTTCGAGGGTACGTCTTTCTTTGGATACCCCTTATAGAGAAGTGAGCAGTATCCCTTCGATACGCTCAAGGCTTTTGCGCGTTCACCATTTTTTTTGGAACTTGGTTGCGACCTCGGCAATCGTCTTGTCGCGAGTTAATTCTAGCAAAGAACCCAACCCCGGAAATTCGCCTTCGAGCATCCCAAAGGGGCGATTGCTCAATTCCTGGTAGGTGATGGGCGACTCGCTCTCGGTTGCCAACGACATTTTTTCAAGTACCGATTTTGATTCAAAACCCGGAACTGAGCGCCAGTAGCGAAGAAGCGGTTTATTCTTTTCATCCCGTCTGCAGTACACCAAAAGCCTCGTGAGTTGATGTTCAAGCCCTCGAATGTTGCCCTGAATCGGGATATTCATGAGGTATTCAAAAAAAGTAAGTGGGATTTCATCAAACGACACTTGAACTCGATTTTCCTTACAGGCAAGGGGAAGCAGCGTGCGAATGAGTTCTGGGATGTCTTCTTTCCGCTCGGCGAGCGAGGGCACCCGGATCGTCAAGGTTGATATTCGCATAAGAAGGTCTTCTCTAAATCTTCCGTCCTTCACGAGTTGCTCGAGATTCTGATTAGTCGCCACAATGAGTTTGAATGAGGACGTCAGCTCTTTTGTACCGCCGACTCGAAAGTACGAACCTTTGCCATCCAGTGCCTTGAGCAGTTTTACCTGAATAGACGTTGAGATCTCCCCGATTTCATCGAGGAAAAGTGTTCCTCCATTAGCCAGTTCCACGAGTCCCAATTTTCTTTCTTTCGCGTCCGTGAACGCGCCCTTCTCATATCCAAATAACTCACCTTCGATTAAATCTGCCCCTAAAGCTGCAATATTCACATTGATAAAGGGCCGATCCTCTTGGTTGAGATATTTTTTTCGACGTTCGTGAATGTAACTGGCGCTTGTGGTCTTCCCCGTTCCGTTCTCCCCTGTGAGTAAGACCGGGCGATCACTCTCGGCCACCATGTCGAGCATTGAAACCATCTTTCGAATCGCAAGCGAGTTTCCAGCAAAACGCGTCGCCTTTGAATGAGTGTCTGCCCGATCAAATCTCGAGCAACGAATGGCTATTTTTGAAATCCCAATCGCGCGTTTCACCTGGGCCACAAGAAGTTCATCGGAGCATTTTTTATTGATGTAACCCAAAGCGCCAGCGTCGATCGCGGTCGCCTCATCTCCTGTCGCTTCACTGGCTGTCACGACGAGAATTTGTAAGTGGGGCTGGATTTGAAGAAAATGTGGAATCGAGAGAATACCGTTTTGCGCGGGATCTTTTTCGTCTGCTCCCAAATTCTTATCGAGTAAAACCACGTGAACCAGTTCACGCGATAAAACACTCAGAGCTTCAGGAATGTTCGCCGCAACCAAGCGTTTCGTGAAAATGGCTTCACTCGCCATCTTGAGCGCAAGCGAGTTTCGACGCCTCGAGATTTCTTCGTCGTCCACGATGAGAACCGTAGGCAACTTCTCTGCATCGAGAGGTGCTGGTCCTGCGGATATTTGTGGGTCGTCACCGATCATGAATCCAACTCCAGGCGAGAAACTCCGAAATTCGGAGCAAGACAATGAATAACCTGAGCGCGTTAGATTTGCAAGAAATAGTTTTATAAATAGAATATTAGTTTTATATATAAAACTTTTTAGTTTTTAATTTAAAACTAGAAACTACTTTTGAACCACCTAAATTAATAAAAACGGTCCTTAAAAAATAAATTATACATTAATTTCTTATAGTTAAAAATCGAGTGGTTCAATTGTGACCACTGGCACAAATGATGCTCTATGCCGGTACATCCAGACGCCTAATGCGTAAGGAAAAAGGAGTACGGAAATGAGCAAACACAATTACACACGAAACCAACGAGTGAAACTTCCGAGCGATGTTTTCAATCACTGCCCTGAGTGCGAGAGCCGAGAGCTACTCAAATTCGAAGGCGAGGCGTTCTGCCTCTCCTGCGATTGGGACAGTATCATCGTGCATGCGGATGCCGTGTCCGATGACTTCTTCGACCAAAAACAAAATGAGATTGCTGATCGAACCCTAGCCCTCCCCTACGGGCTAGGCTTTGGACAAAAATCCCCTGCCCTCGAAATCGCTTAACCCTCCATTAAGAAAGGCCATACCCATGAACACGACACTGACCCTCGTCAAAAGCCATCACGAATTCTCTGTTTTTAGAATCCTACGAATCATCCGAGTCTCGCTCAAGCGATTCGCAAAATATCTGGAAAAATCGAACCGCGACGCCGCCGAAATCGAACGCCGAGTAACGCTTGCGCGTGAAGAACATTGGAATCGTCACTGGAACTACAGAAGGAACGACCTATGAAAAATACGCCATTTCTGCTTCTTAAAAACGCTCTCCCCTTTTTATATTACGCAGCCATCGGAGCACTTTTGGTTTGGTTTTCATTTCACTACCCCAGCGTGGAAGACACCGGGATGGTGATCCCCGTAGGTTTATAACTCAGTTCAACGCTTTCACGCCGACCACAGGATCGTGAAATTTCAAAGGAGACTAACGATGAACCCCTCCCATCTTCGTCACTTAAAGCGAGAAATTTACGATCTCGTCGGTTCCCTCAGCGTGGAAGAATTGGTGAGCAACGCCCCGCTCGCCGCCGTGATCGAGGAGCTATTCAAGCTCCTCGTCACGGTTTCCCCTCATTAGGAGTCCAGCATGATCCACCGTATTCGAGATCAGTTTGATCGTCTTTGCGAAAGTATCTCGCTTGAGGAACTCAAAAATAATACCGAGGTGAAGCTAAAAATTATCGCCATCAAGAAAACATTGATTGCGATGGGAGTCGCTCACTCATCCAAAAAACTGCCCTACAGGAGACCCATGCATTATGGAAAACGCCGATCGAAGTAAATTTGACCTTCTCTATGCTGTGAAAGAAAACGGATCCCTCCAAGACATTCGTCCCGCCGGTCATGCGCTCAAGTTCGACGGAACAGACTACTACGTTTTGAAGTTGTGGTTCTTATATGGATTCACCTACTTCCTCGTTAAAAATCGTGCTGACCAAACGAGATACACGCTTTTCACCCGGAAAGTCGACACCCCAGATGGAGTCCGGTTCCAAAACCCTATTGGGTCAGCCTCGAACCGACATGACCTCAAGGACTATCTCGAAATCAAAATTCCGATTTTTCGTGAAGGGATTTTTATGAGCCTTTTCCCAGACCCCATGAACTAAGCGTCCTCTCACTCAGACCCCCGAGATTCCCGCATCGCGGGAATATTTTTCATCCTCATAGCCTCCTTGTTTTTTTCAGCAAAAGGAAATGGAATGAAAAACTTAAATCGTCTTGTCTTCTTATCCACAATGCTGGTCGCGTTTGCAGTGCCCGTAACCGGGTATTGCAGTGTGGAATCGAGCCTCTCCGCAGTTCAGTACAAAATCATCAACGTCATCTTGCCACTGGCCGGAGCATTGGGACTCGCCTTTGCGGGCCTCTCCTTCTTCACAGGCAATCCCTCCGCACGTGCCCATTTAGGTTTAGCCATGTTAGGCGCAGCGGTTGGGTTTGGGGCTCCCAGCATCATCGACTTCATCCGAAGCGTCATCAACTGAACGGAGGCATGTATGGAAATTCGATGCACTCCCGTCAGCCAATGCCTCGATAAGAAGCTCCTGGTTTTCGGGTTTGAGGTTCCAGATCTGCTCGCCATTTTCTTTTGCTTGGCGTGTCTGAATTTCATCATTCGAGCGCCGCACTTAAAATTACCGCTAGTATGGCTCCCCTGCCTGATCTTAGCCGGAATTTTAAGGCTCGGAAAACAAGGTAAGCCCGACAACTACCTGCTCCACCTCGTGCAGTTTCATTTCAGACCCAAGTACCTCTCGGCCTTTGAAGACCCAAGCATCCTCACCCCGCCGCCACGCCGTTCCTAGTCCCTTTTGAAATTTTAATACGACTGAGGAAAAAATCATGACTTACAAACTTGCCGATTATCTCGAAGTTTGGGGATTTGACGGAGACACCGTCATTTTCTCAGACGGATCTCTAGGTTTCGGACTTGAACTTGATACAGTTGATCCCTCGTGCTGGGACAACGAAACGACAAACTCGCTCCTCACTCGGGTGAGACAATTCTTAAACGGCCTCCCAAGCGGTATCGATGTTCAGCTCGTTCAAGACATTATTTCTGGAAACACTGAACGCCTCGATCAGCAAAAGGCGCTCGCTCGATCCGCCAAAAATAGCGCCGCCATCGCACTCGCAAATACGAGAGCTGCGATGCTGGAAGCCTGGGATTCGGGCGGTTTTATCCCTCGATTCCGAACCCTCGCATTCGTTCGATCGCCGATGCAATCAAAACTCATTCACCGACCAAAGTTGCTTTCGAGCCAAGGGAAGTTTCAACAGCTTGCCGAAGGCGTCTTAAGCCGCGAGCTACTTCGGCTCGGGCACTTAAAAGAAGATTTCAAGCAAGGACTCAAATCCATCGGTTTGAAAAGTAGCGATCTTTCCGCTGATTCCATTGTGGGTCTCATGAGTAGTCAGTGGAATCCGCGTCGTACAGGCGAACGCACTCCATACAACCCAGAGAATATTCGCTCATCCGTTGTTTTCACTGACGCTCAGATTGAGGAGCGCGGATTTTCACTCTCAAACGAAAAATACCGCTTCGTCTCGATGAAGATCCTCCCAGAGCAGACCTACTCTGCGATGGCAATCCGGTTACTGCACCTGCCCATGGGCTCGCGGCTTTTCCTGAGCGTTCACGTTCCCGATCAGATGGAAGAACAAAAGCGACTCCAGACCAAGCGCAGGATGGCGTTCTCTGTCGCCAGAGGAAAACAAAACCGAGTCAACGACCTCGAGAGTGAGGCCAAGCTTCAAGACCTTGAAACGCTGCTCGAGCAGATGATTTCTCAAGGCGAAAAAGTCTTCAACGTCAGCCTCGGTGTCCTCCTGCACTCGCCAAGTTCTGAGGAACTCGATAATCAAGTGTCACAAACGCTCTCGATATTTCGTGAACTCTCGGGGGCCGAGGGGATGGAAGAGACTCTGGCGACTTTCCCCATCTTCTCCGAAGTGTCGATCCCCAACGCTCGTTCAAGAACACGCGCCAAGAGCATGAAAACGTCGACCTTGGCTGATTTCTTCCCCGTCTTTGGTCCATGGGGAGGAGTCGGAGGCCCAAGTGTCCTCCTCCGCTCACGCCTGGGGAGTCTCGTCTGCTTTGATCCCTTTGCTGATCTGGGGAATGCAAATCAGCTCATCGCGGGCGGATCCGGCAGCGGCAAAAGTTTTATGACCAACCTCCTTTTGCTTCAAATGCTCAAGGAGAACCCACGGCTTTTCTTTGTCGATATTGGCGGATCCTACCAAAAGCTTTGTGAAAATTTGAGCGGCCAATACATCGGACTGGGTGGAAATAAGCAGATTTCCATCAATCCATTTGATCTCTCTCCCGGCGAAACACAACCCAGCTCGCATAAGATCAAGTTTCTGCTGGGTCTGATTGACCTCATGACCAAGGAAGAAGGGGTGGAGCATCTTCCACGGCTTGAGCGAGCTGAAATCGAAGATGCGATTCAAAAGCTCTATGCCGACAGTGCAACACCTACTCTTTCAAAATTACGTGATTCTTTAAGCAATCACAATAATCCCGAGATTAAAAAACTGGGACGGATTCTAAACTCCTGGTGCGGGAAAACTCCCTTTGGCGAGTATGTGGATCGCCCGACCAACGTAGTGCTCGATAACCCGATTGTCGCGTTTGATCTCAAGGGGATTGAAAGCTACCCGGATCTACAGGCTGTCTGCCTTTTTATTATTACCGATTTCGTCTGGCGAGAAGTTCAGCGTGATCGAAACGAGAAGAAATTTCTTGTTTTTGATGAGTGCTGGAAGCTTCTCAAGAGCGACTCGGGGTTTATCGAAGAAGTTTTTCGGACGTTTCGAAAATACAATTCGAGTGCCATTGCCATCAGTCAAAATTTGGACGACTTCGCTAAATCCAAGATCGCCGGAGCGATCCTCCCCAATTGCGCTATCAAATGGTTGCTCATGCAAGGCAACAGTGATTCTACTCGACTTCAAGCAGTGCTCGGACTCAACCCCAACGAAATCGAACTGATCTCCTCCCTCAAGCAAGAAAAGGGTCACTACTCCGAAGCGTTCCTTATGGCGGGAGCTGAACACTCGGTCGTGGTGATCGAAGCCACACCACTCGAATATTGGATCGCAACCACCCACCCCAAGGATCTGGGGGCGATCGAGCAGCTCAAATTGAAGTCACCTGAGCTCACGTCAGTTCAAATTTTGGAAATCCTCTCTCAAAAATACCCGCATGGATTCTCTCCCAAGGGGGCTGTATGAAAAAGAAATTGACCATCGCGCTTATTGCTCTCTCGATGGTGACCACTCCAACCATCGCTCGAGCCGATATGTTTGGAGCGGATCTCCTATTTCTAGGTGCGCTTGTTTCCAATGCTTTAGAGCAACTGGCGCAACTCAAAGATATCCTCGGTGCCGGGCAGGATAGCCTCGATTTTGTTCGAAACCTCAACGAAGGGATTAACGATTCCCTGAATCTGCTTCGCACCTTGAATCGAGTCACGACCCCCGGAATTTACGGCAATTGGCGAAGCGCGACCGATGCCCTGATGGGGATCAACCAACTCTACGGGGCTGCCGTCGACTCTCCTGACGCGAAAGTGCAAAACGATACGGACCAAAGTGTGGCCGAAGCGATTGCGCTCAATAACTCCGTTTATGACTACACGTCTGACATCGACCAAGTGGGTGAGAATATCAAATCCTACAGCCACAGCGTCTCGCCCGGTGGTGCGCAAAAACTCACCGCTCAAGGAATCGGCGTCATGCTCAATGTCATGAACGAATCTCTTCGAACGCAAGCGACCCATCTGAAACTCGAAGCTCAATCAGTTGCCGTTGAAAACAAAAAAGACAAAGAAAGATCAAAAGAAATCCTAGGCAGCGCCGACTCACTAGCAAACGCCATGAGAGATCAGCCAACCACATTTGACCTCATCCGATTTTAACCCCTCGTTCACTTTAGGATCATTTTCAAAGGAGACTCGAGATGGCCGACTTAAGCTGGCTTTCTAATCAAGCAATACAGATTCACGATGTTTTCATGGGTTTGTTTTATCCATTCCTGGGACTTCTTTTGGTCGTCGGAGTGATGTGCGAGTATTTTAAACTCCCCATGGGAGGCGTGCCGACTTTCCAACAACTCGTCGGACGAGCCCTAGTCGCGGCTTTCATCTTAAACGCCTACCCCGAGATCATGAACGCGATTTCGAGCATCGCCGATTCGCTCGCTTCACGCTTAGGTGATCTGAATGAAATTAAGGTCATGCTCGCCGCCAGTGGCAAGAAAGCAAAAGAGCTTTCCTTCTCCTGGGTATCGATCAAAGATTCCATCACTTACCTCATTTCATTCGCGTCATTTTTTATCGTATATGCCTCCGTCTACGTCTGTAACGCGATGATCATTTATACTTGGGTGCTGCTCTTTATTTTCTCACCCATCTTGATCGCTCTTTTCATTCTACCTGCAACTGCCGGTGCAACTTCTGCGCTGTTTCGCGCATTGATTGAAGTGGCGAGCTGGAAGGTCGTCTGGGCCGTGCTTGCCACCCTACTCTGGAGTAACGGCGTCAATGACATCAACCAACCTGCAACTGATGTGAACTTCTTCTCCGTCATTTGCCTCAATCTGATGCTCGCGTTCTCCGTCATCCTTGTCCCCAAGGTCGTTCATGGACTTACGAGTGGTTTGACTTCTGTTGCAGCCAGTACGGGAGCCATGGCGGGAGCGTTTATGATCACCGCCCCTGCAAAAATCGGGAAAATCGTCGCTGCAATCAAGACAGGGGGCGCAATTGGACTCGCTCAAGGAATGAAGCTGCTCTACGACGAGGGCACTCAAGTGGGTCGCAATATCACTCCTACTCGTGGCCCCCCACGCCCGGTAACTTCTGACAAACCACCCGCCCCAACTACTCCGTCCGCACCTTCCACTCCTAGACCCACTTACCACTAAATTCAAAATCTTCCGCAACTCGAGGTGAACTATGAAATTTACCGCCGCTTGGTCTGAACTCGCGTCACAAAACACGGCACTCAAAATCGGGTGCTTATCGCTTGCCACCGCAACCGCTCTGCTGGGTGTCCAACTCGTTAGACTCGCCTCCAAAGATCCGCTCATTATCGAGCGCGTGTGCTTTTCGAAAGCCATTCAACCCGCGTCAACCACACGCCCAAAATCTGAGGTCGAAGCTTTCATCAAAGAAGCACTCCATGAGCGTTTTGATTCTGATGCCATCGACACCCAATTGCTCTCCGTCGATGAGCAGAGTTTTCGAATCAAGGAACAAAAGGAACTCTCGCAGCGGCAAATGTCTCAACGGGTGTTTGTCAATAACGTGAGTGACGATGGCTCGCACATTGATTCTGATCGCCTGATCTCGATTGGAAAAATTCGCTCGGCCTTTCCTTTTTCACTCAACGTGCAACTCACCCAGACTCCCCGAAGTGAATCCAATCCCTACGGGCTGATTTTAGATTCCGTCAAAGCCGATAAAGAGGAGCCTAAAAAATGAGAAATCTACTACTGGATCTTAATTTCCTCATATTTTTGATCGTGAGTTTTTTTCTCGGAAACTCACTCATCCACGCTGCCCATTCTAACG
>Ga0206856_10017_pt1 | contig 59404 bp, 52 predicted proteins | sample Alteio_BWOrgCont_48_FD_152630 | JGI IMG/M metagenome (GOLD analysis project Ga0206856, IMG submission 152630) | Enriched cells from forest soil in Barre Woods Harvard Forest LTER site, Petersham, Massachusetts, United States -... | ecosystem: Environmental > Terrestrial > Soil > Temperate forest >...
AAGACAATCCAACAGATGACCTCAAATATCGGTTTATCAAAGAAAGGTTAGAAACAAAAATCAATACGAGCCCTGCAGCATTAGAAGATCCTGATACGCGTGCCAAAATTCAAAAAATGCTCACCGACATGCAACCAAAAATTGCCGAACTTGCTGATGCGGACAAGCGTGAAGAGCTCTCACGCCTTGTTGCGATACATCAACAAAATATTGATACTGCAGCGAAGAAGGAAGCTGTCAACGATATTTTTGATATGATAGCGCAGCTGAAACAAAACAAAGGTGGTATGGGAAAAAATACTAAGCAAATTGAACAATTAAACAGAGAGCTACAGGAGCTACAGAAAAACGAAAATACTGTTAAAAAGCAAATTGAACAGCTCACTGGAGAAGTGCAAAAAAGTAAAAACAGTGTTGAAAAAAATAATGGGAAAATTGAGATTCTACTGTCAGACGCACAAAAACTGATAGATACAATCACCGACGCTCCTACAAAACAAGCTCTTGAAAATCGTATGCGTATGTCGCGTGTTTAGTTGGAGCGCACGTAAAATTTAAAAATGTTTGATGAGCTGGCCTGCAAGTCCCCTTTTTTTTTGAAGGGCGGCTTGCCAGGCCTTTCAAAGTAGAACCCTTGACTTTGACCGTGGCTTCCAGGTAATATCGGAATATAAATCCGAATTTTCATGGAGAAAATTATGCAAAGGTTAGCCTACCTGGAACAAATTCAAAGACATTTACGTGTGCAGCCGATCTGCGCCATCCTCGGTGCTCGGCAGGTTGGCAAGACAACGCTTGCCCGGCAGTTCGCTGCTCAGTCCACACAAAAGGTTGAATTTTTCGATTTAGAAAATCCAACACATCTGGCGAGCTTAGAAAATCCTCTGCTTACTTTGAGTAAATATGCAGGTTATCTGGTAGTCATAGACGAAATTCAGCGAAAGCCGGACCTGTTTCCCATTTTACGAGTTTTGGTTGATGACCCTGAAAAAAAATATACTTTTTTAGTTCTTGGTAGTGCATCGCGTGATCTTATTCGACAATCATCAGAAACATTAGCGGGAAGGATAGGTTACATCGAACTCCCTCCTTTTACCTTGTTTGATACCAACGATTCAGAAAAATTACTCATACGTGGCGGTTTTCCACGGTCTTATTTAGCCGAGTCGCCAGAGGATAGTTTTTTATGGCGGGAAGGTTATATCAGTACTTTTTTGGAACGAGACTTGCCAAGCTTTGGCTTTAACGTTTCTCCGCAATTAATGCATAGATTTTGGATGATGCTTTGTTTTTATCATGGACAAACAATTAATGCGCGTGAAATTGCTACTTCTTTGATGATTTCTGACAAAACGGTAATGAGTTATTTAGATATTCTTGCCGGTACTTTTATGATACGGGTATTACAACCGTGGTTTGAAAACATAAAAAAACGGCAAGTAAAAACTCCTAAAATTTATTTGCGGGATAGTGGAATTTTTAATACGTTATCATCAATTCATTCCATTACCGAATTGGTAAAAACGCCCAAAATTGGACCGTTGTGGGAAGGGTTTGCATTAGAACAGGTTATTACCTGCTTACAGCTAAAATCTGAAGACTGTTATTTTTGGTCAACGCATAATGAAGCTGAGCTCGATTTATTTGTCTTTAAAAATGGAAAACGATTAGGGTTTGAATTTAAATATAGTGAAAGCCCGAAAGTAACAAAATCTATGAATATTGCGCTTGAAGATTTAAAACTTGATCGTTTATATATAATTTTTCCCGGCACATTGAATTTTGCTATTAACGAAAAAATTATTGCCTGCGGTCTTGATGCACTCAAAGAAATCAAGCTTTGATGATCGTCTGAGTAATTCAGTCGTCAAATTTAATGGCGGTCATGCAGGTGGTTAGGATTAAATTTAGCCTTCTATATGTATATACATATAATGCGCGTGTGTTTTTTTGGTTTCGGATGAGTTTTGCGAGTGCCTTCTGGGGTCCCCACATGTTTGCATGTGGGGGTTATATTATGCTGCGTGTGAGCTGATAAGGTACGCTTCAATAAATTCCATCAGGTCGCCATCGAGCACTAATTCTGGCTGTGGGGCTTCAAGGTCGGTGCGGTGATCTTTAACCATTTTATATGGATGCAGAACATATGAACGAATTTGTGATCCCCATTCGATTTTTTTACGTTCGATAGACTCGTTTTTTGCTTTTGCTTCGTCTTTTTCTTTTTGTACCAATTTTGCCATTAACATTTTCATGGCAGTTTCTTTATTGCTGTTTTGTGATCGCTCACTTTGGCACTGTACCACAATATTGGTTGGTATATGTGTTATACGCACGGCAGAATCGGTTTTGTTAACGTGTTGTCCGCCGGCGCCACCTGCGCGGTAGGTATCGATACGTAAGTCTTTAGGGTCGATAGTAACCGAGATCGAAGGAGCTTCCGGTACAACAAATACTCCCGAAAATGATGTGTGTCGACGTTTATTGGCATCAAACGGAGAAATACGCACAAGCCGGTGAATGCCATGCTCGCTTTTCAGCAGGCCATACGGATTTTTGCCGGTAATAAATAAAGTGGCCGATTTAATGCCTGCGCCTTCACCTGGCTGGTAGTCAATAATGGTTGCATGTAATTTTTCTCGTTCACAAAACCGTACATACATGCGCAAGAGCATTTCAGACCAGTCTTGTGATTCGGTACCACCTGCTCCTGAATTAATACTTAAAAAACAGTTTGCATGGTCTTGCTCTTGATTGAGGAGCAACGAAACTTTAAACGAGCGGATATTCCTGCAAAAGCGAAACACCTCATCTTTGAGCTTGGCGAGCTCTTGTTCATCGGTGGCAAAAAGATCGATAAACTCATTAAGCTCTTTATAGGTATTAATGATAGTTGTGTATTGTTCTTTTTGTACGCGTATTTTTTGTAGATTTTTGAGGAGTATCGCATGCTCAGGGGTACCCCATATTGATTCCTGGAGGCTTTGCGTTTGCAATTTTTGAAACTCTTGCTCAAGTTGCGCATTACTCCAAAACGCCTTAATGGTCGCAAGATCGGGTTCGATGTTCTTGAGTTGTTCTTTGAGTTCATCAATAAGCATGTAAAATCCTTATTTTTTTTAATTTATCTGTGAGTGGGTTACTTATATAGTATAACACAACGCATATCATGCATCAGATCGCGCTTTTCAAGGTGATCGAAGACTATTTTTTGTAGAGGATATGACTGTTTTTGAATTGAGTCTCAAAAAAAAATACAGATCTTTTTAATATTTTTTAAAAAAGTGTTGACACGGCGCGGTGTAAAGGTATAATTGATTTAACTTTGAGTGCAAAACGTTGAAAAACGTAAAGCTTTTAAAAAATTGAAATTCCGTTCTTTATTGCGAAAAGAATTATTTTTTTGCAAAGTGTCAATCCAACGATTGGATGGCACGAATAATAAAAAATAATAAAAGATGTTGACTTAAAAAAAATAGTCGGTATCATTATAAAGAACTTGTGAAAGAAAAAAGAAAATTTGAAAAGATTCTTTGAAATACGTGACAGATTCATAAAAATTAACCTGTGAATTCTTGCGAATTATAATTTTTGCTATGAGAGTTTGATCCTGGCTCAGAATTAACGCTGGCGGTGTGCCTAACACATGCAAGTCGAGCGAGAAAGGTCTTCGGACTGAGTAAAGCGGCAAACGGGTGAGTAACGCGTGAGAATCTACCTTTTAGTGAGGAATACCTTCGAGAAATCGAAGTTAATACTGCATATGACCCTTCGGGGAGAAAGATGGCCTCTTTGCTGTCGCTAAAAGATGAGCTTGCGTACTATTAGCTAGTTGGTAGGGTAAAGGCCTACCAAGGCGATGATGGTTAGCCGGCCTGAGAGGGCGAACGGCCACACTGGAACTTAGACACGGTCCAGACTCCTACGGGAGGCAGCAGTGAGGAATATTGCGCAATGGGCGAAAGCCTGACGCAGCGACACCGCGTGGAGGATGAAGGCCTTCGGGTTGTAAACTTCTGTTAAGTGGGAAGAAAAACGAAACTCTAATACAGTTTTGGAATGACGGTACCACTAGAGAAAGCACCGGCTAACTTCGTGCCAGCAGCCGCGGTAATACGAAGGGTGCAAGCGTTATTCGGAATGATTGGGCGTAAAGGGTGCGCAGACGGTATGTTAAGTCAACTGTTAAATTTCCCGGCCTAACCGGGAGCAAGCAGTAGAAACTGGCGTGCTAGAGGGTGGAAGAGAGAAGTGGAATTCTCGGAGTAGCGGTAAAATGCGTAGATCTCGAGAGGAACACCGATGGCGAAGGCAGCTTCTTGGTCCATACCTGACGTTCATGCACGAAAGCGTGGGGAGCAAACAGGATTAGATACCCTGGTAGTCCACGCCGTAAACGATGATCACTAGATGTTAGTTGCCTTGTGCAATTAGTATCGTAGCTAACGCGTTAAGTGATCCGCCTGGGGAGTACGGTCGCAAGATTAAAACTCAAAGGAATTGACGGGGGTCCGCACAAGCGGTGGAACATGTGGTTTAATTCGACACTACGCGAGGAACCTTACCTAGGCTTGACATATACTAGACCGCCACAGAAACGTGGTTTTTCAGGCGAAAGCTTGGACTGGTATACAGGTGCTGCATGGCTGTCGTCAGCTCGTGTCGTGAGATGTTGGGTTAAGTCCTTTAACGAGCGCAACTCCTGCTATTAGTTGCTACTCCGTAAGGAGGCACTCTAATGGGACTGCCTGGGAAACCAGGAGGAAGGTGGGAATGATGTCAAGTCCTCATGGCCCTTATGCCTAGGGCAACACACGTGTTACAATGGTTGGTACAAAGGGTCGCAAGCTCGTAAGAGTAAGCTAATCCCAGAAAGCCAATCTAAGTTCGGATTGAGGTCTGCAACTCGACCTCATGAAGTTGAAATCGCTAGTAATCGCGTATCAGAACGACGCGGTGAATACGTTCTCGGACCTTGTACACACCGCCCGTCACGCCATGAAAGCTGTCTGTACCCAAAATTATCTTAGCTAACCCTCACGGGAGGCGGGTACTGAAGGTATGGGGAGTGATTGGGGCGAAGTCGTAACAAGGTAGCTGTAGGAGAACCTGCGGCTGGATCACCTCCTTTCGAGGGAGATATCTAAATATCTTATTTATTAAGGTGTGATAAAAACTTCGCACAGAATTCACAGGTTATAATTTGAAAAAAAAACGAGAATAACTGGGCCTATAGCTCAGGTGGTTAGAGCGCCCCGCTGATAACGGGGAGGTCAGTCGTTCAAGTCGGCTTAGGCCCACCAACGCCGTTCCTCCTTATATAAGTCAAAGGGGATGTAGCTCAGTTGGTAGAGCGTCCGCTTTGCAAGCGGAAGGTCATCGGTTCGATTCCGATCATCTCCACCAAGTTTATAAGGTTTCGGTTTATTCTAAAAAAAGTCACGTATATATATAAAAAATTTCTTGTTCTTTGAAATACTTGCAATGAATAGTCCATTAAGGTAATAAATACTACAAATTTCATTTGAGAAATTAGTAAAAGTTTGTGATTAATTGAAAAGGGCTTTTGGTGGATGCCTTGGCATTAAGAGGCGATGAAGGAGGCGTAAGGCTGCCATAAGCTTCGGGGAGCTGTCAATAAAGCTATGATCCGGAGGTATCCGAATGGGGAAACCCACTATGGCAAACCCATAGTACTCTTATCTGAATATATAGGATAAGAGGGCGAACGGCGTGAACTGAAACATCTAAGTAGCGCTAGGAAGAGAAAACGAAAGTGATTCCCTAAGTAGTGGTGAGCGAAACGGGAATAGCCTAAACCTATAGTACGTGATAGCCTGTTTGCGTTGTATTATAGGGGTAGCGGGAGTGATGCGTTCAAAAGAACAGTTTTGAGCATCTTAAAAGTACTACTCTAGTTGAATTGTTCTGGAAAGGACAGCCATAGAAAGTGAAAGCCTTGTAGGCGAAAGACTAGTACTGAGATGTGCGTTATATCCCAAGTATTGCAGAGCACGTGAAATTCTGCAGGAATCAACCCAGACCATTGGGTAAGGCTAAATACTACTTAATGACCGATAGTGAACTAGTACCGTGAGGGAAAGGTGAAAAGAACCCCGTGAGGGGAGTGAAATAGAAACTGAAACCAATTGTCTACAAGCGGTGGAAGCGAAGTATATGTACGCGCAACCACGTACCTTTTGCATAATGAGCCAACGAGTTATCTTATACTGCGAGGTTAAGTTTTGAAAGAACGGAGCCGTAGCGAAAGCGAGTCTGAATAGGGCGATTTAGTAGTATGAGATAGACCCGAAACCTAGTGAGCTATCCATGTCCAGGATGAAGTTTCAGTTAAATGAAATGGAGGTCCGAACCGGTGTGGGTTGAAAACTGCTCGGATGAGGTGTGGATAGGAGTGAAAGGCTAATCAAACTGGGAAATAGCTGGTTCTCCCCGAAATATATTTAGGTATAGCCTTGTTGGATAAGTTATGGGGGTAAAGCACAGTTGAAGTTTTGGGGGCGCAAGCTTACCGGGCTTTTACTAACTCTGAATACCATAACTCAGGAAAACAGGAGGCAGACTGCGAGGGATAAGCTTCGTAGTCGAGAGGGAAACAACCCAGACCATCAGCTAAGGTCCTTAAATATTTGTTAAGTGGTAAAAGAGGTGGAAATACACAGACAGTCAGGAGGTTGGCTTAGAAGCAGCAATCCTTTAAAGAAAGCGTAACAGCTCACTGATCAAGTGTTTTTGCGCTTAAAAACGAACGGGGCTAAACAAATTACCGAAGCTATGGCTTGCACATTATTTTTATAATTGTGTAGGGGTAGGGGAGCGTTCTTTGGCAGATACGAGCTTGATCGTAAGAACAAGTGATGGGCCAGAGAAGTGAGCATGTTGGTATAAGTAACGAAAAGATAGGTGAGATTCCTGTCCGCCGAAAATCTAAGGTTTCCGAGAGAGCGGTTTATCCTCTCAGGGTTAGTCGATACCTAAGCTGAGGCCAATTGGAGTAAGCGATGGACAACAGGTTAAATATTCCTGTACTACTTTTAGACGTTTGAGTGATGGGGTGACGCAGGAGGACAAGTTGACTTGGATTTTGGATTGCCAAGCTAAACATTTAGGAGGATCTTATAGGTAAATCCGTGAGATCATTAACTCTGAGGTGTGACGGGTGTTTAAGGTCCTAGTGACCTTTTATGTTCAACTGATTCCACGCTGACTAGAAAAACCTCTAGCGAGTCTTAAGAGTAATCGTACCGCAAACTGACACAGGTAGATGGGCTGAAAATGCTCAGGCGTTGAGATAATTATCATTAAGGAACTCGGCAAATTGACCTCGTAACTTCGGGATAAGAGGTGCCTGGAGTGTTAGTAGAGAAATCGAAATGCATTCTCAGGTTTCAACAAAGAGGCCCAACCGACTGTTTAACAAAAACACAGGACTCTGCAAACTCGTAAGAGGAAGTATAGGGTCTGACGCCTGCCCAGTGCTGGAAGGTTAATAGGAGATGTCAGCCGCAAGGCGAAGCATTGAATTGAAGCCCCGGTAAACGGCGGCCGTAACTATAACGGTCCTAAGGTAGCGAAATCCCTTGTCGGGTAAGTTCCGACCTGCATGAATGGCGTAACGAGTTGGGCGCTGTCTTGATGATAAACTCAGTGAATTTGTAGTACCGGTGAAAATGCCGGTTACCCGCGACTGGACGGAAAGACCCCGTGCACCTTTACTGCAACTTGACATTGATCTTTGGATTAATATGTGTAGGATAGGCGGGAGACTATGATGTTAGGGTGCTAGCCCTAGCGGAGTCATCCTTGAAATACCGCCCTTATTGATTTGAAGATCTAACTTTGACCCGTGATCCGGGCAGAAGACAGTGTCTGGTGGGCAGTTTGACTGGGGTGGTCGCCTCCTAAATTGTAACGGAGGCATTCAAAGGTTCCCTCAAGACGTATAGAAATCGTCGGTTGAGCGTAAACGCACAAGGGAGCTTAACTGCGAGACCTACAAGTCGAGCAGATGCGAAAGCAGGAGTTAGTGATCCAGTGGTTCCGAATGGAAGGGCCATTGCTCAATGGATAAAAGGTACGCCGGGGATAACAGGCTTATCTCCTCTGAGAGTCCATATCGACGAGGAGGTTTGGCACCTCGATGTCGGATCAACGCATCCTGGGGCTGGAGAAGGTCCCAAGGGTTTGGCTGTTCGCCAATTAAAGCGTTACGTGATCTGGGTTCAGACCGTCGCAAGACAGGTCGGTCCTTATCCGTCGTGGGCGTAGGGTATTTGAGAGGGCTTGTTCCTAGTACGAGAGGACCGGAATGAGTGAGCCTCTGGTGTTCCAGTTGTTTAACAAAAGCAGGCTGGGTAGCTAAGCTCATTAGAGATAACCGCTGAAAGCATCTAAGTGGGAAACTCGCCTCAAGATTAGATACCCCTTATCTGGTTCGCCAGATAAATAAGGTCCGTTGAAGACTACAACGTTGATAGGCTGGGTGTGTAAGTACAGTAATGTATTCAGCTAACCAGTACTAATAGACCGAATGTTTTAATCACATTTTATTTAAGTGATAAAACTAGCAACTTTACTAATTTGAAAAAATTATTTTAAGTTTGTGGTAATAATAAAAACTTTAGTGACTTAATCATTGCAAGTATTTCGAAGACGAGATATATATTTGAAAAATTTCCTGGTGCGTATAGCTGTGGGGTAACACCTGTTCCCATTCCGAATACAGAAGTAAAGTCCACACGCGCTGATTGTACTTGCTTGGTAACGAGCTGGAAGAGTAAGTAGCGCCAGGGATTAAATAATGAAGCCTCAATTAATTTTGGGGCTTCTTTTTTGAGCTATTTTTGAGGTCTTCGCGACCATTTTTGGGGGATTTTTTTATTTTTTTAGGGGGATCATTTTATGAATAATAAACGTTTTTTTGTCGTATACTTTGCGGCGTCAGTGCTATTTTTTGGTGTAGTACAGGCGGAGGCACCTTTGGTGGCCAATGTACAAGAGGAAGTAGAGGGGTTTCCTAACCCATTTGATATATACAGCATTAACGGTAGCGAACCTCGACAGGCGAATTATCGTAAACTTGCACTTGTTATGACATTGCAACGATGGTTGCCCATTATCGATTCTTGCGCTAGGTGTGGCGATAATCATGCTATTGATACGTTGAAAGCTGCCGATGAATTAGCAGGCAAACGTGAAAAAATTGTTATTAGAGTAGAGGGTAAAGAGCTTGGTTGGGTGGATACCAAAAACAAAATGATTTATACACCTGTGGGTGATAATGGCCCAGATATTATCCATCAACCGGACATTCATGGAGTGACTTTGTCATTTGATCAATTTGAAAAGTTACGCCAGCATCCAGAGCTTATGAAGCTTGCGCGTGCTGAAACCGTTGTTTGGAATAATGATGGTGGCCGTAGTGGGTATTCTGCTATTGATTGTAAGTAAGGTCTCAATTATTTTATAGATTGAGCAATGTTTTTTACATAAGGTCCTCGAGAGTTACTTCTTGAGGACCTTATTTTTTTAGGTACTTAAAAGAATCGCACCAATAATCATCATAATTGAACCGGCAATTGATTGTATGGTGAATGATTGTTGTAAAAAAACTACCGATAGTATGACTACATACAAAATTCCGAGCCGATCAATAGCCACAACATGTGCAGCTTTGCCATACTGCAGGGCTGCCAAGTAACACACAAATGCCAGGCAGTTAATACACCCAGCAATACATAACATTATCCAATCCATCTTTGTTAATGAACATATGCTTTGAAAGTTATACTTTTTAGTACAAAAACCAACAACGAACAAAATACAAAAGGTTACAATCGAAAATAATAATGTGACGAATAACGGGTTAAGATGATTTAAATATAATTTAGTAATGATTGCCAGGATTGCTGCTCCAAGTCCTGAAAGTAGCGCAAAAACAAACCACATAGTATACCCTTTGTTGTTATAGTTAAACATCGTTCCTCTTGATACGATACTACAAAATGAGTAGTTTTGCCTATTTTTAATCAAAAAAGTAGACGTGGTATATTTCTCTGGAGTGAGAATAGAAGAAAAAATTGAGTAGGTAGAGGGAGCACTTGTTCACTACTTAGAGTAATATTTGAGATTATCATGTGAGGTTGTCGCGTACCTCAACGGCTGGGTTTATTATATCCCCAAAAATATGCGTAAGCACAAATACTTGCTTTTACCTGCCCGTAGAAGGAGCCCCCAGCGATGAATAGGTTTCCTCCTTATTGTGCAGTACCTGCCTGCTTTCCGGGGCCCCCGCACCTGTCCGCCATAGCCATTTGGCGACGGCTGGAACCATGGCCTTTCGGCCATGTGTGGGGTTTCATTAATAAACAGTACAGCTATGCACTCTGTTTATTTTTCAACAGAGTGCATAGCTATATATTAATTTACCGATAACAGTACTAAGAAGTACGGTTTATGCGCGTCTTTTTTTAGCAACTTTTTTAGCTTTAGTAGCTCTTTTTTTTGCTGGTTTTGTGTGTGAGATAAATAAGTCTTCAATTCCATGGAAAAATTTCATTAAAGCTCCTTCAGCAGCTTTTTTTGCATGTGCTTTATGCGCACTGCTTGGTCGTGCAGCTACTTTTTTTGAAGCGCTTTTTTTAACGGTCTTACGAGCAGTAGTCTTAGGAGCTCCTACAGAAGCTTTTTTTCGTTTGATTGCCATAACGGTTCCTTTATGTGTAATAGTTTTTACAGTAATAATGGTTTGTTCTACAATATATACATTATTAATATTAGCGTATTTAGTTTTTAAAAATCAAGATTTAAATTTCAAGTATATATTTATATTTGGGGTGATTTGTAAAATACATTACTCAAAATTAACTTGAAAAATAGACTGTTTTTGGTGTCTTGGTACCCTGTTGCGCTCGCAAATTAAACAGGTATATTGAGTGTACAAGAATTGGCTAAGAGCATCATTAATTACCGGGGAATAATAATGCAAAACATTAAAGTAGGCGTGGGGGTAATAATTATTACCCAAGATAATAAAGTGTTATTGGGCAAACGTTTAAGCTTGCATGGTCAGGGTACCTGGGCACCGCCGGGAGGCCATCTTGAATATGGTGAGTCGTTTGAAGACTGTGCGCGGCGTGAAGCGCTTGAAGAAACAGGGCTCACCGTTGGTGAGTTGCAACAGGTAACCGTGGTGAATAATGTTGATACTCAAGAAAATAATCACGCGATTACTATTTTTATGTATGCGCAATATATTGGTGGTGAGCCGCAACTGCTTGAACCTGAAAAATGTGAGTCATGGCAGTGGTTTAGTTTAGATAACTTGCCAGAGCCTTTGTTTCGGCCGTTTCAATTATTTATCGATGGTTTTCGTGAGTTTTGTAAATCAGAAGAGCAGGGGGTTTAGGCGCAATAATACAATTGCCCTGATTACCATGCAGAGCAATTTGACAACTGTTTAATTAGTTTTGTACATTGCTTCTATATTCAAACAACGTTGATTTGATATAATGTAGAAATTCATTGTAAATGGAAATTGTATGAACAAGGTTTCAGTACTATTATTCATGGGACTGCTGATTACTGCACTGGGTTTGCAGGCAACAAAAGGGTATGTGCTTAATGGTAATAATAATAACATAGTTATTTTTGATGGATCCACCGATACGGTAACTGTTCTAGTCAGTGATCCCGGTCTCCTGATTAATGCATCTGAATTTATCGCTGTTACGCCCGATGGTACAAAAGCATATGTGGTTAATAATGGTAATAATACGGTAAGCATTATTAATGTAGCTACCGATACGGTAACGGGTAACGTAACTGATTCGGGCACTACATTTCATTTTCCTTTTGAAGTGGCGATCACCCCCGATGGTACAAAAGCATATGTTGCTAACTCACGAAGTGTGAGTGTTATTGATGTTGCTACCGATACGGTAACGGGTAACGTAACTCCAAATACATTTAATACGCTTAATTTTGTGATCATTTCTCCCGATGGTACAAAAGCATATGTTCTTAATCAACCTCTGATAAGTATTGTTAATGTTGCTACTAATACGGTGACTGGAGTAGTTAATGCAAATGGTTTTGATATCACTAACCTTGCATATATGGCAGTTTTTTCTCCTGATGGTACAAAAGCATATGTGATAAATCCGTCTACTCCTTCAGTCCTCATTATTGATGTTGCTACCGATACAATAATAGGTGCGGTTACTGATCCGAGCTCTACATTTAATAGCCCCTATGGTCTGGCAATAACTCCCGATGGCACTAAATTGTATGTAAGTAATAATAATAATACGATATCAGTTGTTAATACGGCAACCGAAACCGTAATTGATGCGGTTACAGTTTTGCTTGCTGAGGATAATTTTGGCATTACTATGAACCCAGAAGGCACTAAATTATATATTCCAACTGCTTTTAATAATCGTGTTAATATTGTTACGGTTGCTTCCGATACTTTAACAGGTATGGTAACTGATCCAAATACAAACTTTGTTGGGCCTAGCTTTGTAAGTTTTGTTCCTTTATCTCAGCAACCTATATCTTCACTCAATGTAGTTACTGGATGTAAAAAAAGTAACGTGTTTTTAACACAGACAGAGTATTTTAATGTGATTACCTGGCAAGCCCAGCTTACTACACCCGTGCGCTATGATATTTTTCGTGATGCAGCCTTGACTGATCTTGCAGGATCGGTAGGGCCAAATAGCTTACAATTCACTGATCACAATAGAAAGAGTTATGTTACGTATACTTACTACGTAGTTGCGGTATATCCAACAACGACTACATTCGTAGGTAGCGTTACGATAACTAAAAAATGTGCGCGCAGCTCCAAGTCGTGATAACTCTAATCTTGTTTTTTAATATATGCATAACGTATATTGTTATAAGATAAACCAAAAATAGGGGGTTATATGGCAAAACATGTTGACGCTTGTAAAGAATGTATTCAAAAATGTAATGATTCATTATATGCATGCACCCCTGGTTCAGACAGCTGTAAATCAGACGGTACCATGAAAGCTTCAGGTACACCCTGCTTACAAACATGCCAAGATTGTATTCAGGCGTGCCGACAATGTATTGTGGCGTGTAAAGAACATATTAAAGAATGTAATGATCGTGCATGTATTCTTTCGTGCCAAGATTGTATAAAAGAGTGCGAAGAATGCATAAAAGCATGTGAGGGCTGCACACAACAATGTTCAATAGAAGAGAGCTTGCGTTGTGTAGACAGCTGTAAAAAAAGAATACAAACATGCAACGAATGTATCAAAGCATGTACTCGCTGTATAGAAAATTCTTGTTGCTAAGGCGTTAGCGCTTAGGAGTATCAGCGAGTTTTGCCGCTTCCGGCACTTTTACCGCAGCTGCCCCGGGCGTTGTTCCTTTTGCCATCAATGAAGCCAGTTCCAAGCAAAAAAACTTGCCGAATATTACGGCAGTCCTGAGAAGAATTAATGAAAAAACAATCTGCGTGCATTTTTTTGTAAATAATAATGGTAAAGAACGCATACGGATCTCTGTATTGAGGAATCTTTCTACATTCATTTGTATAGAAAGTGGTAAAGTTTTAAAGGTTGCAAATTGTCGGCGTGATAGACGAAGAACAGTTCTTTGTGCTGAGTAATCAATAGTATGGAGCGCATGTATGAGATCTATTTGCTCAGCAGTAAGTGCCTCGAGTATTTTTCGATCATTTTCATGAAGTATGAGGATTTTTTCACCCTTAGCTTTTATAGCAATGAAGCATTTTCCTGGATTCGGGACGCGTTGTACCAGACGAATAATATGAGACTCATACTGATCATTTGAAGTAGAGAACTGTTGGGCTATTTCTATAAGGCGCTGCCGTTTTGCAGTGAGTTCTGCATCTGTCAATGTGCGTCGGGCTCTGTTGGCAGGATCATCGCTTTCGGGTGCGGTCAGTAGTTGATTTTTCTCTTGTTCGTACGGTTGCATCAACAGTTGGCGCACCTCCTCTGTAAGATTTTCATTCAGTATAGTGCGAGGTATGAGACCTGCCTCTCTCCAGAGGTTTCCAATGTGCGTGCGAATATTGAAATGTTCTACGGGAGAGTCTAGTCCATGAATGACTGCAATAATGAGGTTCTTATCGTCAGGTATATCACCATATAAATTATTTTCCCTCGGATACCCTGTCAATACAAGGCGATTAATGCGCTTGAGAGAGGCCTCAAACTCATGCTTCGTACAGCTCAAGAATGCGCCTGCAAGTGTCAGTCGCTCAGTAGGGATAGTTTCTGCGTAAGAGGTAACAAGCCTCAAAACATCTCGCGGTAAATTGTTTAAATCTCTTGGTTCCACGCAAGCAACATGACTTTCTTGTGCGGCGGCATTTTTAATTTCTTTTTCTTCTCGTTCGGCCTGTTGTTTTTGATCTGTTTGAGCAGAAGCTCTTTTTTTGTCCTCTTGAGCTCTTGCTTGAGAGCGTTTAAATTCAATGTGCTGTTTGAGCTCAACTTGAACTTTTTGCTGTTTTTCTTTTATCTCTTGATGATGCCTCAGCAACGCTTGCTTTTGCCTTTGATATGCGCGTGAATAGAGGATCGATTCATACGAATATAATAGTGCTGTGATTGCAAGATAAGATGTTATACCGGTGGCATATATTATTTGTTTTTGGGTAAGCTTTATCTGAGTAAACGGAACCGTATAATTCTTGGTGGTGCTTGCAGCTTGTACTGGTAGTACAAAAAAATGGAAAAAAAGAATCGCAGTAAAGCCAATTTTTTTTAAATTTATATTCATACCCAAGACCCAAGCGCTTGTCCTGTGGCAAAAAGTGCCGCTTGTCCACTCATATTCGCTGCGCTGGCAATTTTCATGCTACTCCTCCAGCCAAACCTGAGGATTATCCACGTTATATAAAGACCAATTGAAACATAGCATACATGAAATATCTGCTGAAAGGCTAATTTAGGTCTTGATATAAATATGAGATTCTGATCGTTGAATCTATTTTTTTGATGTAATTTTACGGTATTCCATACATGACGTGGTAATACAATAGGCGGAGTAACGATACATGGGTTTCTTTGGAAGGTGAGCCTATGTGCTCCGGGAGGCGAAACCACTGCATTATGTAAAGTATAGAGCTGAAATACGTGATCCGCACTCAAGTTATTGACGGTAAGCAAATCTGTCGGATGTAAAAAATATTGATCATCTCCATTGGAGTAACGTACTAATACAATATCACCCGGTTGTTGGATTAGTTTGCGTTGGATGAGTGCATCTTGGGTTTGTTTTGCAAACGCTTTATCAAAAAAAGCGTTTGCGTGTGCAGTGCTACAAAAGGGTTCTACCTCAGCTGGTTGCACTTCGCCGGCTACCGCTGCTCGCTCTTTAGATTCTTTCTCACGCTCTTCTTCTGGCCGTTCACTTGGTTGCTTAGCAATAAGCTGTGTTAATTGAGTAAGCGCATCTTGAACTAAACTGTTTTGTATGAGGGCACCATCTGGTGCGCGGTCACCATTTGGTAGTATATGGGCACCATCACGAGTTATGTAGGCTAAGTCGAGGGCGATGGGGTGCGAATCCTTATATTTTCTAAATGCTTCGAGTACGTAACGATTTCCGGTAAGAGCAATTGGTCCGGAGGAGTGTGCCGCTGTGAACGCGGTGTAGTTTGGGGTGACGCCGGTCATGAGTATATCAGCAAACGCTTCATGATTACCGGTATAGCCGACAATCTTTTTTTTGAGTGAAGCCGGTTGTCTGCTTGCTTCGAGCAGTTGTTGTTGAAAGGATCTTTTTTTGCAATGCGCAGCGAGTGCACTGGTGCACATAAGCAGAACAGTGGTTGCGCCCGCTCCAATAAGTAATGGTTTATAATTAGTTTTGGTCCAAGTAACTGCGGATGCTCCATGTTCCCATGATTTGGTCATGGTTGCTGCTGGTAAAGCTTGGGGAGTAATTATTACTTGCAGAGCGAGTAAAAAATATATTTTTTTGAGCATAATATGACGTTATATTTTGTAAAAATATGAGATAATTATAATGAATAGTATTGGAAAATGTTTTAAATGTATAGCGGTAAATAAGTTGAAAGTTCGAGACTTTTTTTAAAAATGTTACAGTATAGAGAACATAGTCTGATATATAAAATATGTCTGGTACAGAAAGATACGTATATGCGTGAACTATATTATGCCACCAGTAATCAAGGCAAGTTTGAAGAAGTGCGTGCATTTTTAGAAAAACATGCACCGACCATTACCCTCAAGCAATATACGCATGAGTTGGTCGAAATCCAAACTCTTGATCAAAAAGCAATTGCGTGTGATAAAGCGCGCCAGGCATGGAATGCTTTACAAAAACCGGTTATCGTTGATGATGCAGGAATTTATTTTGAAAAATATAATCAGTTCCCGGGTACTTTGAGTAGATACGTGTACGAAGGCATCGGCTTTGAAGGTTTTTTTAAATTGGTTGAGCCAGGTGATAATGCTTCATTTTTATTAACGCTTGTATATTGTGCAGGGCTCAATGAGATACACATTTTTGAGGCAGCAAATTATGGGCGTATTGTACGGCCACGAGGCGATGGTCCAAAAAGCTTACCATTTTTGATGATCTTTGCACCGTATGATTCGGAGCAGAGCTTTGCAGAATTACGCAACACTCCTCAATGGCCCCAGTACAATTGCCGACTACAAGCAGTACAAAAATTTATTGATTGGGCCACATCTCATAACCAACTGTAATTGAGGTTCTGTTTCATAAAATTGAGAAGATTACGCATCACAAAATAAAATTATTTTTTCAACAAGGAGCGAGAATATGCACAACATACTAACAACAGCAATGAGTTTTGTGATGGCACTAGCCTTTTGTATGCCAGTCTCAGCAACATCGCACATTCTTAAGAAAAAAATTGCCATAATTTCAATGCGTAGGGGTGGTGCACATACTTCGGCGGCTCAAGCCCTTAAACAACAGTTATCAGAAAAATATGAAGTTACCATTGTCAATGTATTTGAAGATGTATTGTCATCTTTGGATGTCGTGCAAAGAATATCCCGGAAAAAATATACGGGGGATGATTTTTATGTGGGTACCTGCCGAACTATGGGCAATTGGGCTGTCGCACCATTACAAGCTATTGGCAAGTTTTTAACGCGTAATCAATCAGATAAAATTGCGCAACTTCTTGAGCAGTTTCTTCGTAAAGGTGAATATGCATTGGTTATATCGGTAATTCCGTATATTAATTATGCCATATATCGCGCTGCGCGAGGGCTGGGTATCCCTTCATTTGTATTAATGCTTAACTTAGATGCGGATCATTGGCTGAATGATATGCAAACAGCATATATTACGCAATTTACCTATGGTTTGTGTGGGGAAAGCATAGCAATGCGTACTAAATTATTTGAAAAAAATATGCCAAGCTCGTGTGTCGCAGTTGTTGGTTTTCCGATAAAACAAAATTTCTTAACTCCTGCCGACGTTCCTGAATTAAAACGTGAGTTTGGTATCAGTGCAAATAAACCGGTTATCATGGTGATGATGGGTGCAGAGGGAACATCAGGTAATTTATTTTATGCACGAGCGCTTGCACAGTCCACCATACCAATACATGTATGTTTTTGTATTGGGCGTGATGAACGAGCGCGTCCCATTATTGATCAATTAAAACCACAACAAGGTGTTACTTTTTCGGTGGTAGGGTTTACTGATCGTATTGCTGATTATATGGCAGTTGCTGATGTGCTCATCACGAAGCCGGGCATTGCGTCTATTTTTGAAGCCATCAGTCGGCGATTACCCATGATTATTGATCACATCGATACGGTATTACCGTGGGAAATTCCGCATATTAATTTTGTGGTGCAACATAATTTTGGATTTGAGTTGCGTGATATTAAACAGTTGCCACATATTCTACACTGTTTTTTACAAGATCCCACCGTTGCGCGTGTCATTAAACAATCGATGGAACAATATGCAAAAAGCCATGTACATGAAACTATTTTGTCTCACGTAGATGCGCTGCTGGAACCGAAAAGATAAGGTTGCTGTACACCAGTGCATTAGACATTTTATCGATGTATTGATAGTATAAAACAGAATATTTAAGGTTTAGTTTTAAAATAAAAATATCCGCATCGGAGTGTTGACGTGGTTAATTTTAACGTGATTAAAATATTTTTTTGTATAGTTGCAGCATGGAGCTCGATGGGGCTTGAGGGTGCGGCAATCGTTATCCATCGAGATGAAACATCTTCATCCACGCCAAGCAGACATGCGGTGACATTGGAAACAGAAACCAAATCGGCAGCAGCAGCGGCTACTGAGAGTTATGCAATGACTGTACGAAGAAACGCTATAATAGCAAATCCTGTTTACATGCCAAGTGCAAGTGATACATCTGCAAGCTCTTCAGGAGCAGGATCACGTACTCAGACGCGGCAACGCAGTAACTCTTTAAGTGAAATTGATACAATACGCCGCCAACCGCAGGCTCTAGCAATAAAAAAACAAACCCAAGCAATAAAGAGTCTGGCAGTTCAGAGAGAACCCGTGATGGCAGCTCTTGGCGCAACTCCACCAGTTAGTACTGAATGGCTCGACGAAGCTCCAGGGCATGTTGTGCAGCGTTCACATGCTCCCATGGGCACTCGAGATAGTTCATTTATAGCATATCCGGTCGGGGCCCCCAAGCCCGGTTCATTAATGTATGAAGCGCAGCAACGTAAAGCTGTAATTAGGCAGCACATTGCGCGTGAACATCTTGCACATCCCAAAGGCTCAGCCCACGCCACTAAACTTCAAGAAGAACTTGATCAAGTTGAGACAGAAATAAGAAAAAAACATGCACGAATAAACACGGTACTTAAATGGACGGCTGTTGCAACGGCAACGGTACCTGCTCTGGTGGCGGTGAGCCAATGGAATAATTGGTCCCCGCTTGCTTTGTATGCAACTGCAGCGACCGGCGTGGGATTGGCGGGATCGCTCATGCTTTATCGTATCCATCGGAATCAAAAATATGCAGGAACAACGGGCAGTACGGTTGATGCGTTTAAAAAAAGCAGGAAGTGGTCTGGTTATTTGGCTACTGGTGCCGCATTAGCGACGATTGGTGGAGTTGGTGCTGGTGTGAAAAAATGGTCTACCGGAACTTTATGGTGGGTTGGTGGCGTTGGTGCGGCCCTTACCAGCTGGGAAGTTGCGCAGTATATGTATGCAAGTCGTATGCTTAAACGCTATGATGGAGACGCTTCACGCGCGTATAGCGATCATACAGGGAAAAAACATGAATTGTTTGCGGCCGGACAAAACACGCGATTGCACAAACCGTACAAAACACCTTCCAAAAATCAGAAGGCAGAATAGATGGTGTTACTGCCCTCACTCAAGCGCAATACGCACAACGAGTGCAATGGATGGCACAAGGGTCTCACGGGTCTAAACCGGAGTAGTCCTTTGGTTATAATAATTTTCCATTAATCCATTGCACAATACATGCGAGCATACCATTAAGAAATGTTCCCCAGAGCACATCATAGAAAGCTAATGCGGGAGCCCATTCTTTAATGGTTGCCATATTAGTGAGATCATAGACTCCGTACACAATAAACCCAAAACAGGCGCCCCATAAAAAGGTGTTGCTGTATGAGGTTCCTTGTACTTGGGGCAATACAAAGAGCATAATTCCTAAGGTTATGAGTGCCCATGTCGCCACTGCGGCGGGAATATTAAAAACGATTTGTGTACTTTCCGCCAGTTTATTTACTGCATGTAAATGTGTGGTATAAAAATCCTTCATAACAAAACTCAGCCAGACAAAATCAATAGTGATAAGTAGTGCACAGCTGGTAATAAATACTGTTAACGATCTCATTAATTGAGTCATAAAAAGCTCCCGTTTAATACGCTCATCGGTAGAGTAATACTGTTATCGTAACACAGCAATTAAAAAAAATTATATAAAAATATCACAGTAGAAATATTGCATTGTTTTTTTATTGTATGGTACTACTGACAGCGTAGGTTTATTTTTTTTTGGAAGGAACGTTGATGGAATTACTCAGTTTGACCGTGCTTTTTTTAGTCATTGCACTCATTGCTGGTGTGCTTGGATTTGGTGGTATTGAACATAGCGCAGTTGGCATTGCTCGTATATTGTTCTTTATCTTTGTTATTTTATTGATTTTGTCATTGCTCGGTGTTTTTTAAATACGTAAAGCAAAAAGCCGCCGGGTGGCCATTTATGGCTGGATAAGGCGGCTTTATTTTTATAGAGATACAACTTTTTCTGGTGGTACGTTACGCAATTGCGAGCCGCTGCTGATATAAAGCTAAATTTTTATGTAAATGGCTGAGCTGAGGTTGTGCTTGCAAGGCTTTCAGGGTTGCGTTATACCCTGTTTGAAATTCGCCAATATTATAAGCAGACGCACCTAAAAAATCATACCGTAAAAAATCGTACATATAATTTTCTACACAAAATCCTTCATTTTCTGGGTAAGGTATTTCGCAGGCACGCCGTGCGAATAAAAAGCATAAATGCATATTACTTTTTTCCCAATAATGTTGGGCTATTTTAATTAATGGCTCTGCGCGACAGGGGCGAACTGAAAATGCGTCAAGGTAATGTTTGAGTGATAAATCAGCCGTATAATTGCCATTGGTTCGAGATAAAAATGAGGCAATTTCACCCATCCGATAATGCGATAAAAAGTCTTCTTCTGGAGAGCCACCTTTGAGTTGCGAACGTATGTAATAAAAGGCATAGGCACTTTCAAGGTCACCTAAACCGGTATCCGTTTGTGCGAGAAAAAACACGGTCCGTGGATTATACGGGTCATCCTGATACGACTTGATAAGTAAATCGCGGTCGCGTAACCAACGTTGTTTTGTTTTTTCACAGCCGCGTTGTGAAGGATTAAAATAAAAATATACATCTGCAGGCAATTTTACATGGGCTGGTTTATTAAGCCATTCATGTACGAGTCCTGTCCAGTTGATATCTGCTGACATTCGAATTAAGCGAGTGGTATAAAAAGAGGTGGTGTCATCGGCAATACGAATAAGGTATGCAGGTTCTATTCCATAACATGCCATATCACAAAAGTGTAAAAGCCCCGGGACATTATTAATGTACCATTCTGCATCAATCATAAGCATAAAAACAGCATCAGGAAAAGCTTGTTGGGTGAGTGTTCGCGCACGATTACGTGACGTAGAAAAGTCGACAAATGGTTCTTCTGCTATGACTGCATTGGTTAATTTATTATCGATAAAAAATTGTTTTACCTGATCTTGGGTTCCATCCGTTGAGCCGGTATCAAATACAAAAAAATGAGTAACCCCGCCATCAACAAATGGTTGCAATGTTTTTCGAACAACGGATGCTTCATTTTTAACCATGATGGTTACAACCAACAGTGGATCATGCGATGCTGCACAAAAGGTAAAAATGAATAAGAATAAACTTAAGATATACTTCATGTAGACTCCTGGACAATCGGTCCTAAAAATTCATATAAAAAGGCATTCTTTATATGCGGAGTTCATATTAGTTGTGTTTCTTCTGCTTTGCAAGTAAAAGAGAAATGTAACGATAAGTTCTAAGCATTAAAGCTACAGATATAGTTTTTTGTGGCTACGCTGCTTACTACTGTAAATGAAAAATCGTCGTTTGTTACCCAGCGGGCATGTGATAGCTTCCCCCTGTGTCCCTTAAAATCCTCTTCAATAAATAAAGGGTATAATTTTGTCAGAAGTCCGGCACTATTTTTACCGGTCCACCAGAGTGTATTATTACCAAAAATGATAATAAATCTTGTTGTATCTTTATTGCATAAAACATGCTGTAAAAAAAGGGATTGCATGCTTTTATCGAGGGTGATGAAATAGGTAGACTCCATGCCATTTGTGAAGTATTCGCTGATAAATAAATGACCATTGCATAATTCAGCCGATATCGCATTCGAAGTGCATTTTTCCCTTGTTTTGCAAGCAGCATTATTGCGCGAAAAAGAGAATGCGCACACAAGTATAATGAGTAGTGCAGTTATGCTATTTACTGATTTAATAAACATTACATCTGGTCCATGATAATAATTATGGTTTTTTTAATATAAATGAAATTTCAAATTATATGCTGAGATAAATGATTTTAACAATGAAATAATAATTTCTGTATGTCTCGCTGTTTACTCTAGCAGAACAGAGAATATTTCTCGAGCATTTAGAAAGCGAAAGTTATGATTTTCGCTTTCTAAATGCTACAAACTGATGAAATCAGGTGATATTAGCCGGCAATGTGGAATGTTTTAGCGTCTCTTATCCGGCCATTGTCTGCTACAAATGAAAGGGTGTTTTCTGATGTCCATTCCAGAGAGGTTATATCACTCGGGCGTATACCCGCATGTCCAATAAACTCTTCTTTCCATACCGGTTTTAGTGGGGTCCATGCTCCAGTGTCTTTTTTTGTACTGTAGTATACCGAAGCATCATCGAAAGCAATGGCAAACTTATTTGCATGAGCGTCTGATCGGCGTACTGTTAAAGATTGTAGATCTGGATCAAGTTTAAGGTAAAAGTGTATATTGCCCTGTTTTATAACAAGAAATTCCTTAACCTTTGAAATCGTGTCAGCAGTTCCTAATCTTATTTTGCTCATCTGAGCAGCGGGATGTAATGATATATGAAATGCACATAACAACATGATAGGCAATGTTATTAGGGTACGGGATGACTTAATGAACATCATATATGACCTCATAGGCGTAAGTGGTTTGATAAATAATAACAGCATTTCATATTTTATACCGATTTATTGGTGAGTAGATTTGGGTTAATAGGTAGTTTCCCCGCGCTCGGCAAGAGGCCGTGCAAAACATCAGCAACCGCTTGTTGTGTGGTGTCTAAGTCCTCATAGGCGTAAATACATGCATCTACTTGATCAAATAGTGCGCGACTCGAAGGGTTTGCAAAAAGTATAAGGATTATTTTTTTCTGGAGAGCTCGTAATTTCTGAACTAATAAAATACTGTTTTTTTTAATACCGAAATTTTGTTTTGCGTGCTTGTTTGAACTGTGTATTTCTACGATGACGGTATGGGTATCGCCTACTTGTTCAATTGTTTTTACTAAAAGTTCATCAGTGAAGGTGTGCGCTAAATCTATAGAGAGGATGTCTGGATATTGTTTTTTTAACGGGTGGTTATTGTCGGTCGCTCCGATTCGTATGATGATCGGTAGGTGTTGTGTGGGGGAAGAAAATAATGTATCGAGTATGTTGTTATGAGCAGGAGTGACAACGGTGGTAATCGCCGCACGGTAGAGTTTATTGTGTAATGCGCGCGCAGCCGGCCGATGAACTATTTGTAACGCATCTTCTAACGAAGTAAGACGATTGTTGTGGAGGTTGAGATACTCTTTTGCTTGTAAAATTTTCAGTACTCGTTGGTTGATATCTGCTTCAGTTACCATACCTTTTTGTAGCGCATCTTCGACCAGTGTAATAGCAGTGGGAACATCAAGCGGACATACAATACAATCATTGCCCGCGAGTATCGCTTCAAATTCTGCATAACCTGGTTTGTAATGATTTAAAATGGCGCGCATACCCATGGCGTCAGTTATTTTAAGGCCCTGAAACTGTAATGTATTACCTAATGTTTGAGTAACAACGGCAGGTGACATGCTTGAAGGGCGGCCGGGCTGTGGTTCAAGTGCAGGAATTTCAAGATGCGCGAGCATAATACAACTGACACCTTGAATAATGTGAGCTATAAATGGAACAAATTCGGTATGGTATAAGCGTTCAAGAGAATGTGGGATACAGGGCAACTGTTCATGTGAATCAGTCGTCGTATCACCATGCCCAGGAAAATGTTTTGCGCATGCAAGAATACCTGCGTCTTGCATGCCGCGCATAAATGCAACGCTGTGCACCGTAACTGCGTGTGTATCTTCACCAAAAGATCTATCATTAATGACCGGATTATAGGGATTATTATTAATGTCAGCAACGGGAGCGCAGTTCAGATGTACTCCAATTGCTTTGCATTGTATGCCAATTTCTTTTCCAATTTCATATATAAGTGATAAATCAGTAATTGCGCCAAGGGTCAGCGCACGGGGATATCGAATTGCCTCGGGTATACGCATAGTAAGTCCCCATTCACAATCTTGGGCAATGAGTAATGGAATAGTACTTATGTTTTGATAGTGATTAGTGAGTGTAATTTGATGAGCAAGTGTGCTGCTTCCCAAGAAAATAACTCCACCTACGTGATAATCGCGAATAAGCGCTTCAATCTGTTTGGGGTCGTTTGTATAAACAGATGCCGTTGCAGTGTCTATAGCAGTTGATTTTGATGCGAGATACCCATCATCACACCAAAGAGGTACAATAAATAATTGGCCTATTTTTTCTCGAAGTGACAAAGTTTCTATTGTTTTTTGTGCCCACGTGCTTGCGTGTTGTAAAAATGGAGGAAGAGGCGGTTGGGCGATGCTCAGTGAGGCGGCTGTATACCAGATAAACCAAAGTGCTTTTATTATCGCTGAGTGACTGTTCATAGTTTTCCTTTTAACAAATTACCATGATTCTGTATGATTATAATGCTGACTATTAATTATGGAAAGGTATTTGGGGCTCTCATATGAAAAAAATATGTATACATGCGTTGATATTTGTTTTTTTAGTACCGATTATCGCACGGGGTATATCTGAAGAGCAAAAGAATATATTAGCGCAAGCAATTGATGAAGCAATTGATTCAGTTGATCCCCATATACATATTGGTATACAGGTTATTTCATTAAAGCATGGCGACGTGCTGTATCAAAAGAACCCCCATATTAAATTCATTCCTGCAAGTAATACTAAATTATTTACTTCAGCCGCGGCATTAGCGTTATTGGGACCCTCGTATCGGTTTGAAACACAGCTCTTTATTACGGGGAAGGTTAAAAATGGCATATTGTATGGGGACGTATACTTAAAGGGTGCAGGTGACCCGACGTTGACCAGCGACGATCTTAAGGTCATGGCAAAACAATTGTCATTATATGGCATTACACTCATTAAAGGTGCAGTGTATTGCGACATTACTGAGTTTGATAAGATGGTGCGTGGGCCGGGTTGGTCATGGGATATGGGCCCTACATTTTCTAATGCGCCGCTTGATAGCTTAATGATTAATCATAGTTGTATTGATTGTTATGTATTGCCGACACAACCGGGGAAAAAACCCCAGGTGAGGCTCAAACCACATATGGGTGATTTTGTTATTAATAATACAGCACTCACGGTTGGTAATCTCGCGGATCCGTTAGTAGTTTCACGTCAGTGGCTCAGACAAAAAAATAGCATCGATATTGTGGGGAGTATTTCCCACACTGCATCTCCTGCAATACATAAAATGGCGGTAGAAATGCCTTACGAATATACATGTGCGGTATTTAAACAATTACTGAATTCATATGGTATTGTTACCCCTCATCATCAGGTTATGTGTAAAGTGGTCCCATCAGATGCAAGCGTGATTTATACACACTACTCACCGACTATTTCTTCAATGATTCGACCTATTTTAAAAAAATCAGATAATTTATATGCAGATGCATTGTTTAAAAAAATGGGTGTGTGTAAAAAGGGGTCGCCTGGTACCTGGCATAAAGGTAAACTGGTACTTACTGATTTTTTAAGCAATAAAGTAGGCCTTGATCCTAAGACATTTTGGTTTGTTGATGGATCAGGTATGTCTCGTTATAATTTAGTCTCCCCCTCCCATCTGGTTAAGCTTTTACAGTGGATTTATGAACATCCTTCAAATAATAAAAAACAAGGTTCATTATATAAAATAATTTGTGAAGGGTTACCTGTTGCCGGGGTTGATGGTGCCCTCAAGCATCGTATGAAAGATAAAACGGTACGTACCCGTGTTCGAGCAAAAACAGGCTTTCTGGGAGGCGTTGTTTCGCTTTCGGGCTATATTGTGACCGTTGACGGCGATGTATTAGCATTTGCCATTATGATCAATGGCTTTATTGGCTCACCTGATGTGTACAAAAAGCTTGAAGACCGAATAGCGACCTTATTATCAACCTTTAAACGAAATGAAACGCTTGGTTCGGGAAATAATGCGGATACCAAAGCATCAGTTGAATTGGTTGAGCAGGAGGTTTATGAGGATGGTGTTGATGAGGCCGAGGAAGAGTTGGTGTGTGAAGCATAGACCCTCATATCTGGGGTACCGTTTGCGGTTTTATTAGAATTGTGTATATTTATAATTGTAATTAATAAAAACGCCTACCCAGGAGAAATCTATGCAATCGATTAAAAAACAGGGGTTAATGAGCATTTTTATCTTAGGATTAGTACTGTTTTCTTCAAGGATAACTGCGTCTGCTCAAAAAACAAAGACTCTGTTCACGCCTCAAAATATGTCGGCCGTAGCGGTAGGAGCAAGTGCTTTTTCCTGCGGTGCCTTGGTTTGTTCATATTTGGTATATAAACATGAATATAAACACGCTAAAGATAAAAAAAGCAGACTCGGTAGTCGCACAAGTCTAAGAAATAAAATTGATCGTACGCCCTTATTAATTTTGGGTTGGGCAGTGAGCAGTGTAGGAGTCTTTTGTGGTCTACGTGCTTGGCACTGCTATCAAATGTACCGGTAATTTAATTAATTTATAATCAGTGATTTGGGTAGTCACCTCTTTGGTACGGGCAATGAGTGGTTGTTGAGTATGGTATGCCTGCAACAAATCGGCGTACGTTACAATATTTTGAAACCTTTGCCCCAGTGTTGTACGGTCTAATTTTCCAAACCCTGCATCATATCCGCGCATTTCAATGAGCTCATTTTTGTTTAAATTGCTTATGATGAGTACATGTCCTGGAATCCATAAAAGGTCGCCTGCTTGCAAAGTATCGTGCGGGGCTAGTGTTGTACCATATTTAGACAACATGCCGGTTGTTTTAAAAGGATACTCAATGCCACTTGCTTGTGCTATACGGAATGGCAACGATGAACAATCATACCCACTATAAGGTGTTTGTGGATCGTTGGAACGGACCCATTTTCCATCGGCAGTTGCATGTTTGTCTTCATCTTTATACCATCGTGTTGCACTTGCTCCACCCCATGCGTAGGCAACCACTTGTTGGCCCGGTAAGGCACTTACGCGATCAAAAAGTGAATTAATAATGGTAATAAAGGTCGTACGTGCTTGTTCGGGGGATTGCATCTGTTCAATGCGTCCACATGATAGGGGTATTTGTATATACTGGGTTGTTTTTGCTTCAGGATTATATAAACAAGCACCATAGGCGGTAGAACTGTCTGCTGAAGGGACACGTACAAAACGAGTACCCAATGAATAATTATTCCACGGAAAAGTTAATACAACGGTTGAACCATTATGGCGTTCATAAGAAGGTATAGGAAAAGTAGCGGTTCCTTGGGTGTGCGGTTCTACAGTATCCAATGCTACCAAATGTTTTTTCGAAATCCAAAATGAGTTAAGCGGTTCGTTCGCTTGGTTAACCCCATATATCAAACCGTCAAATGCTATACGAACAAAATCATCTTTTTGTTCAATACATTGCACTACTTCATTTAAAAGTCCCTGATATGCCCGTTTACAGGTGCCCTGTGTGCCCACGGCAGAAGCCGGCGGATTTTCTTGTAGGGGCAAATTAATAAACAGGTCAACGACCGGCGTTGTTATGACTGCAAGGCTGTGTATATCTTTTCCATGCCAATTACTTGCAACGAGACAATTAAAATATACACACGACAGTAAGAATAATTTGAGAGAAAGCGGGTGATTAAAAAGCAACATACAAGAATCCTTAAGAAGATTTTTTGATCATGAAAGTATGTAAAATGAACGTAATTTTTTTTCGATATGTTGTCAATGTACTCCTGAAATAGATATTTGTTCAAGGGATATATTTTGATATTATTTTGTATTTTTATTTTTAATAATACAGTTTGACTAATTTCAAGCATTGCTCAAGCGCTCCTAAAATGGGTATGATGATCTAAAGAGGCTCGTTCGGGGGGACATATGAGCGCTGATAAAATAGTTAAGAAATATTTTTTATTTGTGATATTTTGTGTGTGCGTGCAGCAAGTAGCAGCATATGATGAACCATGCCGTGTATATGAATATGACACCTCCGCAAAAAGCCAGTTTAAAAGAACATGGCATGATTTTGGGGAGTTTAATAAAAAAATAGTATCACTCGATACCATTAAAATTATCGCCGCAGGAGTTCCTGTGTATGTGGTTGCACGTATTTTAGATAAATCAACCCACAAAGTTTTTTATTGTTCTGCGCATCATTGCAATAAGCGTCAGATGCCAAATACGTTGTATCATGGAGTAAACGTCGGGTTGGGTGTTTTAATGATTGGTATGGCATCATTAAGCTTCTATAAAGCAGATAGACATTTACAGCGAACGGCGCAATTGTATGCACTTACCTTGCCTTATACATGGGCGGCTAAAAAAATATTAAAAACAATTAAATGGGATGGATGTCGCCGACCTAAAAATCAGTGGTTTGATAAACATAAAAAATATTATGGCGGTTGCCCATCGGGTCATATGATGGAGATTATGTATACGGCAGTTCTTTTTGGCACACAGATGGGTCCTCGATTTGGTATACCATTGGGGATATTTGCGGGTGCGGTTGCATTAGAGTCGATAAATTGTAATCGGCATTTTTTGTCTCAGTTGGTTGCCGGGGCAGGAGTAGGGGTGATATTGGGTGTTGCGGCAAACAAGGCGCTTGCATTACCTGATACGTGTGACTTGCGTGTACAATGTGTGCCAGATGGTGCTGCCGGGTTAGCAGTGCGAACCGAATATCGCTTTTAATGTCCTCTGCGTTGCGTCAACACAGCTTTATTAACCGAAATTCAGTGACTGTTCGTTCGATTGAACCATCTCTATTTAAAATGGTGAGTGGAAGTTGTTTTTCATATGCGTTTCGCAATTGTTTAAATGTGTGGATATCTTTGAAGTAATTTTTAAGCTGGGTCCTATATAATTTTCCATAGCCACTGGCATAACCACGGGCTTGGGCAATTTCATTTTTTGCGAGATTGACTATGATGATAACATGGCCGGGTACCCAAATAATATCACCATTTTGTAAGGGATGATGCGGCTGTATTAAGGTGCCGTGTTCTCGGATAATATGAGAAGTTTTAAAAGGGAACGGAATGCCTGCTATTTGTGCCATGCGCAGCGGGAGTTCCGAGCAATCATAGCCGGTCAAGACAGGTCCATCGTATGGTCGAGTCCACACTCCATGATCTATACAGTAATTACCATCGATAGAAAAATTTTTGGTGCAACTGCTTCCCCCCCATACATAAGGTGTGCATTGGTTACCCGGTAAGATTTCTACGCGGTCAATAAGATTGTTAAGTACAGCAATAAATAATTGCCGCGTTTTTTTATCATTTTTTTTGTGTTCTTTGAGGGCATCTTGTTTTGGAATATTAAGAAGAAAAGGTTTCATTGTTTCAGGATCAAAACCGTATGCACCATAGGTTGTTGGGGTATCTTCAGAGGGCACATGTACAAAGCGGGTGCCTACTGAATACACGCCCCAAGGAAAGGTGAGAACAATAGTAGGATCATGGGCATACATTGGTGAGGGTATGGCAAAAAGTGCTTCTGGATTGTCGTGTAAATGTGTTAAAAAAATGAGCTGTGATTTCTCGACCCAGAAGGTGTTGAGCGGCCTTTTTGTCTTTTCATCAATACCATAATATAAATTATCGAGTGCGACTTCAACCAAATCTCCCGAATGATTGGTACGGGTAACAACCTCATGGGCAAGCGCCTGATGGGCTCGTTTACACTTTCCCTGGCTCGGCGGCCCATAGGGAGATGCGGGTTGTTTTTCTAAGGGTAAGGTGGGTGCATTAATAAAAAGATCGGTTATGGGATATTTGAACATGGCCAAATGGTGTATGTTTTTTCCCTGCCATTTTTCACTACTCGCTGAATAGGTATACCATACGGGCATGAGTATGAGCGCCTGTATGATTATCCGTAATTGCAGATTATATATCACCATAACTGAGTACACCTTTCAAATAACCGTTATGTAAACTACGCATTATTGCCTGAAAAATAGTTTCCTGATTGAGGCCATGAAGCGTACCCGAGAATGCCTCGATATCGTGAGCACAATAGGTTCCTGTCCAATTTCAAAATAATTGGATAGGAACTCTATTGTGGTTGGAATCTATTTACTCAGGCCGGTGTTTGTCATGTGCATTATGATGTGTATGTTTACTTGTTAATAGTTCATGCGCTTTGCCCAGCTCGGCATATGCAATGTGGAGTACCTCATTAATTGCGGCAATTAATTGAGGGCATTCTCTTTTTACAATAATATTATAATTAGGGCTTTTGATGCGTATTTCTACGATATTGTATGCATGTGTTTTATGCGCTTCGAGAATTAATTCAATATTAATAGGTGACTTTTCTTTTGCCAAAAAGGTTTCAATGTGTGCGAGTTCATGTTCAATATGTGCTTGAAGATCAGGCGTTTTTTCTAGATTGCGAAAGGTAATTCGTTTGTTCATAGTTCCCCCTTTATGATATATTTTCCCCGATATTAGTCTAACTAAAAAGGTGACCGGGATGCAATAAAGTGGAAACGTTTTTTATTTTTGTTTGGTGCGTAAAGTAATAATGAAACCTATACCGGCAAGGCATATAAGCACGACGGCCATAATAATTAAACGGGGACTTATGCTTAAGCATTCGCTTCCGATTGTTTTGAACTGCTCTCCAATGAGCGCGTAGGCATAGGTACCCGGAATGATTCCTAGGGCGGTTGTCCATATAAACGTTGAAAGCGGTAGTTTTGTAATGCCGGCCAAAAGATTAACGATAAAAAAGGGAACAATCGTAATAAGACGAATAAATAAAATATATAAGGTACCATGCTTATTTATCATGCTGTTAAATGCATGAAGGCGTACACTATATTTTTTCTGTATAAAATCTCCCAAAAAATATCGTGTGGCCAAAAAAGTAAGAATGCCACCTATCGTTGCGCATACAATGACAATAGTTGATCCCAGTAGACTCCCAAATAAAAAACCACCGAGTATTGAAAATAATCCTGCTTCAGGCAGCGCAAATGCAGTAAAGGTAATGTATGTTATACAAAAAATACTTATGGTTGCAAAATAATGTGTGTTAACCATGCGTAACAAATAATCACGATGATTTTGAAGCATACTCAGTGTGCAATAATCTTTGAGTAGAAAATAATAAATTAAAAATATACTTACCACTGTACTTGCTATGATAAGTGCTTTTTTATATTTTGGATTCATTATTGAGGCTTTCGGTCATTGCAAGACTTACTGAAAATATTTTATTTGAAACATCAACCATTTCTTTACGTGTTGACGTGGTAGGCGCGATGTAAGTTGCCAAAGATAGGTGTCTTTATTTGGATAAGCATAGTGCACATATCCATAGTATCTATGAATTTGAATAGATCCTATTTTTTCAAGATTACCGCCCATTGAAATTATGAAAGTTCTTGGGCATACCCTTATGGGGTAACTTTAAAAAAAAGATAATACGTAACGGCAACCATAACGATTAATCCAATAATCCATCCAAGACAAAACATACCTACCTCATAATTTCTGTGAAAAATACTCATTGGTAGTGTACCTAAACCATGCAATTTTTTGCAATACTTGTACATAAATTTTTATTTTTCAGATAATCTACTCTTTTTTGTCAATTATTTGTTAAAAATAAAAAGGAGTACCGTTCACAAGAAATTTTAAGGGAATAGTATGTCTTATAAATTAATATTTTTAATCCCTATTTTTTTAATATGGTTTTTTCCGGTGAAAATTCTTTATGCTGCGGCGACACGTTCGGCTACGATTGCTTTGCCTGCAAAAAAGAGTTTTTTTCCCCATCATCACATTTCTTTATCAGTTGCCCCGAGCCCAGTAAGTTCAATGAGTACTCTGTCGCAAGTGCATCCTCTGCCCCCTGCTCATCAGCAAGAAGCAAGCATCCATCAGGAAACAAAAGATGAAAAAAAAGAAGCAGCATTCACAAGCCGACCGAGTGAGGAAGGTCCTTCATTATCGGGTTCAGGAGAGGAATGTATATGCTTCAATCGTATGAAAACATATGTATATAATGAAAATTCGTACGTGGTAGTGGGGGTTCAAGAGGAGGATGCAAGATATATTCTTAAAATATTTAATGCAATAACAAGGAATTTATTAAGAACATTATATACGCCAGGTAAAACAATAACTCATGTAGGTATATTTAGAAATTATATACTTGTCGTGTATGCGTTCACTGATACTCATACTTCGCAATGTTCTTCTCTTACCCGCTTGGATATGGTATTACCGAGCTTTATTAAAAATATTGAATATAGAAGCTTAATTTCTTCATTAATAACTACACCGGATTATATAGTCATTATTTTTGATAATAAAACATGTCATTTTTACGATGCAAACTTATCTGAGATAAGCCAAGAGGATATTAAACTTTTTATATCTCGGTGTTTAGAAGATTATGCGGGAGCTCGATTATTAAAAGTAAATGTATTACTCGGTGGATCATCAGTGTGTGTATGCATTGGCCGCACCGTGTGCGCCTATTTTCAAACGTCTACCGGTCGTCTTATACGGAAGGAATTTTATCATGGTACTGCTGCCGTACTTACCGATAGTAATGAATTGATTGTGGGCCAGAATAATGGAGATATTCTCTTTAATGAAACATCAATGGTAGTAAGTGATGCGGTAGAGGAAATCGGTACAGCTTCTCGGTCAGCCATTACAAGTTTATATATTTATAAAAATTTGCTTTTAGTCAGTGCTACTGAAAATGGAGAAATTAAGATATGGGATTTATCTGAAAAAAAATGTATTCAAACATTTTATATAGGAGGACGGCCTTTGGAGGTTGTGATAAGTGATACCGGCGTTATTGTAATCTATTTAGATACGAATATGTTGGAAGTATATATGCTTGATGAATCCATAAAAATACACTACTTCCCTCCAAAAAAAATAGTTCCTAAAAAAAAGCCGTGCTGCGTTCTTTTATGATCAAAATAAGGTTAAGAATATGGTATTAATAAATAAAAAGTATCTTCTGCTCACGGTTTTATTATCAGCTTGCTCCTTTCGACTATGTGGAGAAATTAAGGATGCATTAATAAATTTTGATGCACATTTGGCGAGCCTTGAAGGGAAAATTTTTGATGTTGAGGCGTATAATAAAAAATGGCTAAGACAAGCAAGATTTGAAAAAATACAAAAGCAGCTTGGCGTTATTTATAAGTTTAATAACGACGTGATTAAAATCGCTATCTATACAAATGAACAGAGTCTTATTTTGTACAGCGTATGGATAAGTTTTTTGAATCACCTTATGAGTAATAGACCTGATTTGGATAAAGCATACTATGATAATCTTATTGGTTTGTTTTCTGTACCAGATAAAGCAATGTTTGAGTATGCAATTTATGATCCATCAAAGCAACTTGATGCACAGGCTCTTGAAAAAAGAGATGCATTACGATGGTATTATTTTGAGGTGATCGATATTTTTTTACATCAGCTGTATGAGAGGGAAAAGCCAATATATAAATCTGTTATAGATAAAATTAAGCTTGGACTTACTTTTATAGCGAAACCATCACAGAGAAGCCAAGAGGCAAATGATTTTTTAGCATTTAGAATTGAGCATCAATTGGGTAATTCTTTCACAAAAAAGCTTGATGAATATGGAATAACATTAGTGGAATAAAAGTAGTGAGTATTGAAAAAATATATTTTGTAAGGGAGGTATAATGACTATGCAAACACGTATAATACACTTAGGTGTATGGATGTTGTTAGGGTGCATGCACACCATGCAGGGTGAAATAGAAGGTTTGCTCATTAATTTTGATAACAATATGCGTGAGTTGCACAAAAAAGTTGTTGCAGGAGCTGAACAAGAGCAAGCGGATAAACTACTGCAGGATGCTGAAAAAAGTAGTGAATGGATCAACGAATTTGAAACTATTATTTCAAAAGTTGATTTTAAGTTGTGGATTAGGTTTTTAACTGCAGTATCTAAGAAGGATGATTATGATTATCGCTTTAACTCCAGTACTCGTCTAGATATATATAATGATATATCAAAGGCTTTAAAAGAAGAGCCAGATAGACTAGAGACACTTAAATCCCTTATGACGAACTATTATAGCTTACAGTCTTTGCAATTATTTTATTTTAAAAAAATATGCCATTTTCCCGATACTGGCTGGAGTGAAGATCAAAAAATGATATTAGAACAAGCAAGAGACGTTGGTTATAAGGACGCCACAGGCAACTATGTCTTCATAAGTCCTCCTGCACTTGAGCTTTTAGGCTCTATGGAAAAAAGTTCAAATTGGAAAGATTGTGCGCGTAAACTCAAAGTGTTTTTTACGAAAACTTAGGTAGCTTTCACAAGGAGATATAATGACTATGCAAATACGTATAATACACTTAAGTGTATGGATGTTATTAGGGTGCATGCACACCATGCAAGGTGAAATAAAAGATTTGCTCATTAATTTTGATAACAATATGCGGGAACTTCAAAAAAAAGTTGTTGTTTCAGCAACTTCGGGTACGGGCGAGAGTAAAGGCGCAACTGATGCAGATAAACAATTGGAAGAACTGCGAATAAAAACAGCAGCTATTGAGTCCTTACATAAGCACGTGTTAGCCACGGCTAAAGCATCTATCCTACAAGCCTGGATTCTTGTGCTCACCGGTGTGATGGAAAAAGATAATGATTCGTCAGATTGGTTGAACACGTTAAAGCGACTGCTTGGTGATGAAAAATATAATGAAATTATTAATGCGATTAAAAGTTCCGAACAACAGAAAATAATAAGCTTTTTTGTTTTTAGTTTACTATGTAATAATGCAAATACATTAAAGAAAACGTATGACGAGATTGCTGACGATAAAGATCCATTGGTAAGTATGTTAGCGGATTTGAGAGATGGTATATTCAGCATTAGAAAAGCAGATCGTAGAACTCCAGAGGCTCAGGGAGTGCTTGACCTTATGAGACGTAGTTCAACATATAAAAAATGTGCAGAGACGTTCGACGAATTAATTAGGATCTGGGAGAAGCAAAGAGGATAAGCAAAATAAATTTAAAGCAACCTGAGAGGCAGAAAAAGCTTATTTTTTCTCCCACCAAGTTGCTTTAACCTAATTACTCAATATTTTTACGCACAATAAATTTAAGTGGCGCGCCCATCAAATCGTATTCATTACGCAGTAAATTTTCAAAAAACCCTAATTGTGAAGGGCCAAACCATTCTGGTTCATTTACCCCGAGGCCGATGGTGATCGGTGCGGTTGCGAGTTGCCGTGCACGATGCACATGTAATTGTTGTTGTTGGTGCATGAGCGGTTTGCGTTGCAAGTTACTAATAATAATCCGATTAATTTCTTCATCAGGTAATGTTTGGCTGTGTGTATCCCACACTTTTTTAATAAGCGGGAGCACTTTTCCAATGTTTTTACCATCTTTACATGAAATATTCAGCGTGGGTACCTTGCGAATTAAATGCTTATAAAAATCAAGCGCGATTTCAAGGCTTTCTTTGCTTTGTTCAGTTGCTAAATCACTTTTATTAAACAAAATAATAAGTGCTTTGTTAAGTTCTTGAAATGCATAAAATCCGAGTTTAAGTTCTTGGTCTGCAAGTTTACCTTCGCTGGCATCAATCATGAGCAATACCACATCGGCTTCTTTTAATGCTTGGAATGAACTTTGTACCATCAGCGATTCAAGCCCACCTGTTTCAATAGATCGTTTTCGTCTAATGCCCGGGGTATCAGTGACTACTAAGTGTTCTTGATAAAAAGTAATTTTTTCTGAAATTGCTTCACGTGTCGTGCCGGGTTGGTCCGAAACAATTGACCGTTCAGTATGTAATAATTCATTAAGCAATGATGACTTACCTACATTCGGCTTACCGAGTAACATGACGCGATAGGCAGGAGCTTCTTCTTGTTTGCCACCGGTATCGGGTAATTGTTCAATAATACTACTCAGGAGTTCACTGAGGCCAGTACTGTGCTCGGCAGAGAGCGTTAACTGGTTCTTGTAACCCAATGTACTAAATTCATACAGATGTTCTTGGGTCGCCTTGTTATCAGCTTTGTTAATGGCAATAATGACCGGTACCGCACGTTTATGGAGATATCGTGCAATCTCACGGTCTTCTTGTGTTGCACCCACCGTGCCATCGCAGACAAATACAATAACATCCGCACTGTCCACAATGCCTAATGCCTTTTCCCGTACTTTTTCTAAAATGGTGTCAGCTTGCGCGCGCCATGACAACCCACCGGTGTCAACCAATTCAAATGTGCGGCCATTCCAGGCCACCGTATCTTTAATAACGTCGCGGGTTACTCCTGCATAATTGAGAGTAATACTTTTAACGGTGGTTGATAAGCGGTTAAATAAGGTAGATTTTCCTACATTCATGCGACCTACTAACGCAACAACTGGAATTTTACTCATGAAGAAGGCTCCTCAACCGTGTTAACCGTTCCGGGAAATATCCGCAGGAGCGTATGGGTTTTTTCCCATTTTTGTGAATCATGTAAATCTATCGTTGATTTTTTTTGTACTGCAGGCGCAGACTTTTGCCGCACCGTCACTGATGGTGTTGTCCGTTGTTCAGTGCTCGGATTACTCGCAGCGGTAAATTGAAGTTCAAGCCTTACCGGTGTACCCCATACATTGCTTGCGACGTGTGCCCATCCGGGAACCGCTTGTTGTATAACATCATTAAAAAAAACAAGATCCTCTGGCAGGGTTATATTCCATACCGTATTTTGAGGATTAGCTGGATTACAAGTACTTTGTTTCATGAGTGAAAGTAATAAAGGGTCCGGCATATGTTGAGCGTCAGTGCTGATTTGTTGCCAAACAGTCCGAGGGGTTACCACCGCGGTCTCAGGTTGCTTTTCAACCTCGTGACTCTGAACTACCGGTGCTGCGGCACGGGGTGTGACTTTGGAACTATCAAGTGGAGCAGATTTATCTGGAGCAGATTTATCCGCTTGAGGTGAATTTTTTTGGATAGGTGGCAGTGTTGTTGTACCTATCTTTTTTGTGGAGGTAGGCATGATGGTTGGTTCAGCACACATTTTAAGTAAAAGAACTTCAAGGAGTGTTTGTTTTTGAGTTGTTTTAATAAATTGTTGTTCATTGGTATGCATCAATTCAATACAAGCAATGAGCCGTTGAATGCCAAATGCCTGAGCGAGTTTTGTACGTTCTTGTGCAAATTCTACAAAATAGCGTGGAGTTACTTCATAAAATGTCCATACCAGTGCTTGTAAACATTGGATAATTTTTTCCCATATCAGGGTGCTTGAGGATGTGTATAAAGCATTTTCTTGCAGATAACGCATAATATTGTGTGCATGTGCGTACGCTATCTGTTCTATTAGCGGGAGAATAAGTGCATCGCTTATGTAACCCAATGTTTGAGTAACTGATAGTTCGGTTACTTGTGCATGTGCCAAGCGCACCCGCTCAATTAAATTAAGTGCGTCTCGTGCGGAACCTTCTGCTTGTTGAGCAATAATGTGGAGGCCTTTAGCATCATAGGGTATTTCTTCACGGTCACACACGGTGGTTAAATGGGTAATAAGTGTCTGTGTTGCCAATGGCTCAAAAAATAGTTGAAAGCAACGTGAGCGCACTGTTTCAATAATTTTGTGATGGTCGGTGGTGGCAAGCATAAACAGTACCGTCAGCGGCGGTTCTTCTAATATTTTTAAAAAAGCATTAAACGCGGCCTTGCTGAGCATGTGTGCTTCGTCAATTAAATAAATTTTTTTACGGCCAAGTTGTGGTAAAAATGAGGTTGCCTCAATAATTGAGCGCACATTATCAACACCGGTATGCGAAGCAGCATCAATCTCGATAAAATCAGGGTGTGTTCCGGCGCGCATAGCGCAACATGAGGGACATTCTTTGCAGGGTAATATAACCGATTGTGGATGAATGCTGAAATCATTTAGCTTATCGCAGTTAATTGCCGCTGCAAAAATCCGTGCAGTTGATGTTTTACCGCACCCTCTTTGACCAGCAAGTAAATAAACGGGAAAAAAAATCTTACGGTATAACGTATTTTTGAGCAGGCGAACGGTAAGGTCTTGTCCGATAAGTTCTTCAAACGTTGAGGGACGCCAGGTACGGGTAAGGTTGAGTGTATCGGTTGTTTCCATAATAGTTTGATCTTATTTGTTTAAAACCCATAAGGTGTATTTTAAGACCGTATGATGTGGGTTAATTCTCTTATGTAAGTATAGCAGTTTTTTGGGTATAAGATATGCATTAAAAAAAGGAAAATGCTCACAAAAGTGCGATATCTCCTGCTGCTTCCTTTCGGACCTGACAGAGTAAGTATCTACTCCTTGAGCATTTTCCTTAGTTAGTATATCAAATGAAGGGTTATGAGTGACCCCCCACGATATAATTTAATTAATTTCAAAACAAATGATTTCAATCTTCGCCAAAGGCTTCGCGCCAAGCATAAAGAGAAAACCGGTCGTGCCCGTCGTCGCCCTGTCAATATGCCTATTAAAGTCATCCACTAATGAAGCTGGCCGTGCCAGGCGCAGCCCTTCATGGGCGAAGACTGGTGGAGAGAGAGGGATTCGAACCCTCGATACCCCTTTCAGAGTATACACGATTTCCAATCGTGCTCTTTCGACCGCTCAGACATCTCTCCGCTGTTTATGGCAGAGCTTATTGTTTTTTACGTACAGGTCTTTGTTGTGTCGTTGGTTTACGCACTGGACCGCGTCCTTTAGCTGCACCCGCAGTACGAGCACCTTCAGAGTCCTCACCGCCAAGAGCATCCGCAAGCATTTTTTCAAGTGACCCATCAGCCAGTGTGACCGATTCATCTACTACGGTAGTTGTTGCGCGTGCTTTACCGTCTTTGATCGCTTGGATAAACTTTTTGGCGATATATTCAATTGCGCGTGGTGAGTCATCATTACTTGGAATAACATAGTTAATGTCTGACGGATCGCCATTAGTATCTACGAATGCAACGATAGGAATACCCAATTCACGAGCTTCGTTAATTGCAACGTGTTCTTTAATGACATCAACCACTACCAATGCACCAATAGGCCAGGTAAGCTTACGAATACCACCGACGTTATTATTAATGCGTTCGATTAACTTTTGAAAAACCGCGAGTTCTTTTTTTGTGTAATGTGATTGTGCAGGATCATTTTTTGCAACAATATCTTCAAGGTGTAAAAGTTTTGCAACCGATTTACGTACTTGGGTGTAATTAGTTAGTGTTCCACCAATCCAACGATGTGCAACCGTCGGACATCCTGTTTCTTTAAGAACAGCAGTCATGGCAGGTTGTGCGGCTTTTTTAGTACCACACCATAAAATTGGCATGCCTTGCGCAGCTACTTCTTCAAGGAATTTTGCTGCTTTTTCAATTTGAAATGCTGTTTTTGAAACATCAATAAGATGAATGCCATCTTTTTTACCCCAAATATAGGCAGCCATTTTTGGGTTCCAGCGCCATGTTTGGTGGCCAAATTGAACGCTATGTTCAATAAGTTCTGTCATGAGTGTTTGTTTATTCGACATAGTAATTACCTTTGAGGGTTATTCGATTGTTTTCTGGTTTATACACTTTTCATCTTCACCTGAAGATTTTTAATGTCAGTGACCACCCTTATAAGAAAACAAGCAATTAAAAAAATAGATATAATTCAATACTTTAAAGTGTAAGTTATCTGTGAAAAAATGCAAATAAAAGCCCATATTGACCATTTTTAAGATGCAATTTCTGCGCCAATAACCTCATTGTTTTTCACCGCGACCTCAAAGCGTCGACCAAGCAACTGTGCCGTAATAAACCAAAGCAGGATAGTGATTGAAAAAAAGCCGATATTAAACCCTGATTGCAGCATTTCAGGGATACTTGAAAGTACAATGATATAGTTGGTCCCACATGCCTTGGCAACCTTAACCCCAAAGGTGTCAATCCATGATTTAGATTTAAATTTAACTTCTTTGGTGGTCGGTATGTAGAGGCTTTCGCGTAAAGGTGAAGCAAATGCATAATTGACTGCACGAATAAGTATGTACACTAATGACATGGCAGCGGCGGAATGCGCAGAGAAATAATAGATGAGCAATGCACCCGTGCAAAGGGGAACAAGCGCAAGGCTTTTCCGTTCACCGAGCAGCTCTATGAGTGTGCGTGTGCCTAAAAGTGTGATAACAATGCCGATTGTGTGTACCCAAAAATCTTGATTAAGTAAATAGCTCGTTTGTTGAGAAAGCGAACTCGCGGCCGTTTTTGCAACGCCAATGCGTTCAATGTTAACAAATGAGTTGATCACTTCCCAAAAAAAGATAGTGCCAAATATGCCCAGAATATAAGGGGATTGAAGGAGTAATGTTAAACCTGAAAATACACCCGTTTTACCTTTAGATTCATCTTTTTTGTGTTCGATTACCTGTTTTTTTTCAAAACTATAGGCAGCCTCATATCCATGGAGGTAGCGGCCTGGTACTTTGCGGATGAAATAATAAATAAGCGCCGGTACAAACAGGAGCATTAAAGAAGAGCCCGTCAGTAGTATTTGATGGTTGGTAACATCTGAAAGGGCTTGTGCTCCTTCAGCGTTGGTACGTGTTAAAAACCAACAGGCAAGGGTAGTGGTAATCATGCCGCCAAGCTTAGACGCGGCGACCATTACCGGATAATTTGTTTTTGATTCTTCGGGATTGGTAATTGAATGGTTAAATGACCAAAAAAGGCTGATTAAAAATGGATTGTAGCCTTCCATAAATAGATAAATAATCCAACCAAAAAAGCGATACTTACTTGTTTCGGTGTTTGCAAGGCCAATGGTGGGGTGAGAGAGAAAGTATGCAATTGTCAGCCCGCCAATGCTATAAAGCAAACTATAAATATAAAGCAATTGATGACGCCGAACCATATCAACAAGCTTAGAAAAAATTAAAATACTGGGAATTAAGATCAAAATAGAGATGGTTTTTGCAAGCGGGAGATATTCCTTGCCCACAATATTAACAAAAAAAGAGTCCTTGAGGGTGCGTGTAACTGTATAAGCACCAATGATAAGAAAAAAGCTTAATGAAACCAGAAGGAGCTTAAGTCGGTTATAACCATCAGTATTTAATAAGAATTTGAAGATGCTTTTAATGCCAAAACTCATACAGTAAACCTCATCGTTGATGGTAGATTAATTTGTTATGTGTAGTATACAAAAAAACCAAGTCTTTGTCGCATAAATACTGCAAAGACCTGGTTTTTTGTTAAAAGTTATTCAGCCCCTGAAAGCAATAATTTTCAAAATTCTTTCGGGGCCCCCAATGACCACCCCATGGTATTGGGGATTATTAGCAAACCACTTGTTTGTTATCAACTGCTTTTTTATACGTTCTGCCAAGGAATAACGCGAAGAAGAACCACACAATCAACAGTGAAAAACCAAGGTATCCGGTAAGTGCAATATAACGTGCACGACCGACAACTTCACCAAACATTTTTTGGAATGGCACAAGCAATGCATTCACCAACATGCCACCTTCTTTGGCGCCACGTGAACCAAAGGTTTCAATCCAAGCTTGCGCTTTAAATCGAACGTCGTGTGTTGTTGGGATGTACAATTGTTTCATTGCAGGACCATTAAGTGCGTAGTTAATTGCTTTTGATCCAACCATCAACCAGAAGAGGAAGTGAAGGCTGTCAAATGACATAAATCCGGTTAAGGCACCGCCAACAATAATTGGCATCATTACCAACGCAACACCAACACCAAGCAAGCGAGTAATGTTACTTACGCCCAAGAGTAGGCAGACGAGTGCAACAAGGTTAACATAGCTTCCATAGGCAGAAAGGTATGCTGCACGCTCGGCGCTGTCAGGAATTTGCAGTTTTGCAAGAATTTGGAAATTGTAATCAAAAATAGTAATGATAACTTCATAAATAGCAATTGAGCTAAAGATGCCGATAAGGTATTTATTACTTAAAAGCAATTTAAGACCTTCAAAGAATCCAGGTTCTTGCTCATGCTCTTTTACGGTTTCGTTTTTACCATGAAATGAGGTGAGTAAATCTTTAGGGGTTGCTTTAAGTAAGTAGCGAACACAGGCGATAACTAAAAATACCGCGGGAACGCAGGCAAACAACGCTGCTCCACTCATGCTGATACCAAGGCGTTTTGGTAATCCGCCAATGAGCCAAGGTCCAAAAATACCACCAATTTGTCCAATTGCAACAACTAAAGGGAACCCTTTTTTTGCTGAATCAGGAATAGTGATATCGGTAGCGAATGCCCAGAATAATGCAGGGAACAGTGAACCATAGCTTTCAACGAACACATACCATGCATATGCAAGTACCGTAACTGCAATATGAGCAACGCCGGTATATTGATCAGCTGACACTTGTTTTGTCAAAACAAATATAAGGCCAAACAGCAATGTCAGTGCGCTGTATATTGCTGATAACACATAAAACATTTTTTCGCGTGAAAATTTATCGAGCAACTTGGTATACATACCAACCAAAGGGAACATCATCAAAAGCGAGACCCCTTTAGCCCATGGAAGATGGAGGCTGGGATTTACTAAATCGCCAAAAATGGAATTTTTAAGTACACGTAGTGTCCAATAAGAGCCTATAATTAATGCGAACACAAGACCCATGCGGAGAAACTTTTTAAATTCCTCCTTTTCGAATGTCCCAAAAAGGGGCTTACAAATTGTTTGCAACAACGGAATAACCATATTAACAAATCCTTTTATGAATAGTGAAAAAATAACCAACATCAGTATACTTAATCACAGTTCATTTGTAAAAAATGATTTTAAAATAGTTATTTTTGTAGGAGCTTATGATGATTCATCCAGCGCGCGCATCATTTTTATGTATGTTTTTTGTCGGGCTATTGAACGCGTTTTCACTGGAGGCAGCGAGCACCCAATCACGAATGATTACTCAGCCGAGCGAGCAGAAAATGACTCCTGGGCAAAAGCGCGTGGCGATATTCTGTTCGTCTGTTGTGGTAGGCGCGGTGGTTGCGCTGTGTGTGTGGCGTTGCCTTAAAAAATCAACTAAAAAGGCAGCTGCAATTAAAAAGTCAGAAGGAACCGAAGTTCAGCCAAGCGAGGGGCCAGCTCACGTTGCGGTATCGGATACGGAAGTTATTAGCCGCGCGCGCAATTACATATACAAGTGGGGACGTTTACTGTCTTCACCAGATGACATTACCGTGGATTTGCGTGCTGGTAAAGGAGCTGGTACAGGGGCGAATGGATCGCTTTGTATGGAAAAAGCTCGAGCAGTTATAAGTCACTGCTACACCCTGGACTATGACAGCTGTAAGCAAGCGTTAAATGCGGTGGACATAGAATTTTTTGATGCTTACTTGAATCATCTCAGCCTTGAATTAAGTGATATAAAATCTTGTCGCGCTGACTTGCTATCATTGATATTTGTAACAAGCGATCCAAACGCACCAAATAAGCGGGCGGCTGTGCAGCGGTTTGATACTGATTTGGAGAAAATTGAGGGTTGTTTTAATAAGACGATTGATTCACTCAAGCAATATGTGTCCTTGATTGAGGAGTTGAAAAATTATTACAATCGAACTGAAAAGGGCTCTGACACGTTAGCAGGGTTTTTGTGGCAGATGGACTACGGGCTCGTACTATACCTTAAGAATGCATTTAAGATTGCTGACGCTCCCAGAGGAGCCGCTGAGCTCCATGCGTTGGTTGAAAAAGTAATTAGATACCCGTTCTCACAAGGCGCTCCTGCGCAAGGTCATCCTGCTGGAAGCGGTTATGATACCGTTCGCGTCAAACATCCTGATCGGCTTGATGGGATGCGAACCATCCGTGCTGGAGCATTTCAGGCACCAGGAGATGTTGCACAATAAAAATTAAGCTTGGGCCGTTCGTTTTTGTGCGCATACTACGCGTTAAAGTATTGGAATGTGCATATACCGTGGTATAAAATTTCCCATAAATATGCGCATTGCAAGCCTGTGCTTTTAGGGCGTGTGTGGGGTTTATTATGATTGTCATAACTTTAATAAATGGTATGTGTGGTATAATTGATGCTTTTCCTTGACAATTGCGCTATGAAATTATATTGTATATACATGTTTTTATATGAGAGCCGCTAGCTCAGTTGGTAGAGCAACAGACTTTTAATCTGTGGGTCGTTGGTTCGAATCCAACGCGGCTCACCAGCCTATGTTTATCCGGGCCATTTCTACTTCGCATAAAGCTTCGTAGAACCGGCAGTATTTCGAAGCTCTGAAGGAGCGTAGTAATATCGGCAAACTTCGGCTGGCAAGCCATGCATTCGTTTATCCGTCATAGATGGAGGCTTTATTAAAAGCTACGTGAAATTGCTGGCTGTGAGTTTATGCAAGTAAGCACTCTTTAAAGCAGTCTTTAACATATGTCCCTATCGTCTAGCCTGGTCTAGGACGTCGCCCTTTCACGGCGGAGACAGGGGTTCGAATCCCCTTAGGGACGCCATACTTCGCAAACAGCTTCGTATGGCTGGCGCCATTTTTTCAAAAAAATTGATATTAATAGAAGATTGTAGTGTAGGCTGTCTGCCAAAGTGAGCGAGACACTTCGGCTGTGCCGGCACTAATCTATAAATAAATAAAAACTTTTCGGTTTGTGCATAAAGTGCAGCTATACTTTTCGGATCAAAAACATATTTCGTAAGGCTTATCTCATGCATACAATATCTAGGAAATTACTCACCATACTAGTAATAAGCGTATCGTTTTCTTATGCAACAAGCGGGACAACAGAATTGTCTCCGGCGGAAATTGCCCATAAGTGCATCAGAAGTATATCTATTTGGTCTACGGGTAGCTCTTATGACAAGGAATTTGTACGATGCGTAGATGGGTTTTACGTTACCATGGAAGCAACAGTTAAAAGAACTACACAGGATAATTCATCAGCAATTGCCCTTGTACAACAGATACGATTAGATTTTAACAAATGCGTTCGTGACCAGTGGCTTGCAGGACGATCAAAATTGTGCCATTCGGATATGGCTGGCGATGAGAAAAAAATATATAAAATGGTGCCAGGATTATACAAGGCCCTGTATGGTCGAGAAGAGGCCCCAAAAAGGCGGTGATGGATACTCTTATCGATTTGTATAAACAACGTCTTGATCTTAACGGAGCCACGTTTTTTCGTATTGCTCATGATGATGCAACGGTTGCAATCGTTTATAAAGTTACGTTGCCTATTGGTACTTCGCTTATTTTAAAGATATGTACTCGTGTAAAAGATTACCTCAATGAACTGTATTTTCTGAAATACTTTTCAGGCATATTGCCCGTGCCGCGTGTGATACAAGTTGTTCAACCAGAGGACGGTATTAACGGTGCTATTTTAATGGAGTGCTTGCCCGGCACATTACCCAAAGCAGCAGATTTTACCGATGCGCTTGCATATGAAATTGGTTCGGTGCTAGCGCGTATTCATCTTAACCGTACCAGAGGCCATGGGGAGCTTACACAATCGCATGATTTAAGTTCTGATCCACGTGTTTCTTTTACTACGAAGTTTGAAGAAGGGTTGGCTGAATGCAGCAATCACTTGCCTAAAGAATTGATTGAGCAATGTCGCCTTTATTTTTATACACATATTAATCTCTTGGATTGGGCGGATGGTCCATGCATTACGCATCGTGATTTTCGGGCAGGTAACGTGATTGTTTGTGATGGAAAACTTCAGGGAATTATTGATTGGTCTGCCGCGCGCGTAGGATTTGCGCAAGAAGATTTTTGTTTTTTAGAGCATGGTGGCTGGCCAATAAATTCTAGTAATAAAAAATCTTTTTTGGCAGGATATGCAACTGTTCGCCCAGTTCCTGATTACAGTGTCATGATGCCACTTCTGCGCTTGAGCAGAGCGATTGCTATCATTGGTTTTACGGTTAAGCGTGGAACATGGAAAAGTAGCGATGCTTGTATATATCAGTTTAATCGGCACTTTCTTAAAACATTTTTTAAGAACCCCGAGTTCTGATAAAAGTTCGAAGTTTAGCAAAAAATTTCTTTTAATTAAAAATGCTGAGCTTTTCAGTGTTTGTCGTCGAATTGGCGTTATTAATCGTTCAACTGTCCAGTAGCAGGATTAATTAAATGATAAGTTCCATCAGGATTGTTTTCAGGAAATGGGAATTCTTCATATTTATATTTAGAATAACTTTCTTCTCCCCCTTCCCCAAGAAATTCCCCGTACTTTTTTAAGAATTTTTCAATCTGTGCGGGGGCATTAGCGTGTTGTTTTTTTAACTGCTCTAAATTTTTTTGCGATACTATTTTTTTATTATATAAAACGTTAGGTAATAAATGTACCCTGCCAACTCCTTGTTCATCGCCGGCTTCAAAGTAATCAGCCCATCCGTACCCTCGTTTATGGTCAGCGTCTCCTTGGGCGTAATATATAAGAGTAGTTATTTTGCGATTATAGCGGGGAGTTTTGTCGATGCCATGCTGATCTTTGAAAAGAGTATACACTGCATTTAAAACAGTTTGAGCGTTGTCTTTTCCTGGTGTGGCATAAATAACAATAGTTGGAAGTATGCCGTCTCGATTATCTTTCGTTCCGAACGTACTAAATACTTTTATGCCTGCAATACTTTTACTTAAAGGTAAATTTTTTTGCATTGCTGTCAGGAGTATATCAATAACTTTACCAACGTCTTCTTTGTATGGCATGAGATGAATTTTGTAATGGAATTGTACTTCAAAAATATAGCGATACCTATAAATACCCCAATCAGCTGGTGTAGTAGTTCCCGTATTTTTTATTGATAAAGTTGTTCCTCCAATGGAACCCATGAACCAATCAGCATTATTGCCTTTGCTGTATTTATAAGTTAACCCAAATTTTGCAAGAAGTTCTGCTAACTTTTGTTTATTTATTTGGTTATCAGTATTGTATAAATCTTCGTACTCATTATTTTTTACAATTATTTTGTTGGATAATTCATGTATATTTATATCAAATACTTTTAATGCATTAGCTATATCGTGAGCGTGCATAAGATTTATTGATATTAATGCAATACAAATATATGGAAATAATATCATGTACACACCACCAGCCTTGAGAGAAAATCACTATTTATGCTTTAGGTGTATCATTTTGAATGCACATTAGTACACAGTCGGTGTATACAAGTGTAGCGATAATTGGAAGTAGTTTATAAAATTATCATTAAGCAATGTGCGTTTTGCGTATGCATTGGGTAAACACAGGAGAAAGTTTTTATGCCCAAATTTTTATGCAATAAACTTGGACGAGATAAAGGCTTAGAAGGTTTTAAATCTGAAGGTGTTAGTCCACAATATAAAATACTTACTGGTGATGAATGGTGTGCAGAGTTAAAGCATAAACTTATTGAAGAGGCTGCTGAGGTGAGCGAAGCAGATACGCATGCGGATGTTATTGCCGAGCTGGCTGATGTGCTTGAAGTAGTTAATGGGTTATGCAAAGCGTATGGTATTTCTGCTGAAGAACTGGAGCGAGTGCAGCAGAAAAAGTACCACGAGCGTGGTGGTTTTGAAAAAGGGTTATTTATAGAAACGCTTGAGATGGCAAAAGATAATCCGAAGGTGAAACATTTTCGTACGTCACCAGATAAGTATCCAGAAGTTGGGTAGAATATATATTTAAGGAATCAATATGATAAAAAAATATGAATATAAATGTGTTCGATACTTGCAGACGGGTATTTCAAGTGATACTGAAAAAATAATTCAAGATCATGCAAAATTGGGATGGAGATTTGTGCAAGCTATTCATCTTAAAAACTGGCTAGAGTTTCCTCCATATAGATTAGATCTTGTTTTTGAGCGGGAAGTTGTTTGAGTTTACTTATGCACATTGATCCTATGCATGACGAGCTGCTTGATATTGTCGACCATCATGATCAAGTAATTGGACAAAAATACAGAGCAAAAATATATGCTCAAAAATCCGCTTGGGTCTTGTGAATTCGCGTATGCATTCTTTATACTCAAAAAAGTGATAAAAAAAGAATTATATATAGGGGAGTGTTGGGGCATGAAGAAGATTATAGTGAGTGTGTTCATGTTATTGTGTAGCACAAGTTTTGTGTGCAGTACTGCTGCCGATGAGCTGTTACATGACGCTATTGAACAGGCTGATGTTAAAAAAGCGAAACAGGCACTGGCAGATGGTGCAGATGTGTATGCCCACAAAGAAGATGAGCGGGCTCCTTTTGAATGGGTAATTTGGAGAAAAATAGGCACACAGAAAAATCCTACAGAAACAGCGAACCTTGAGGCTATTGCGTTGGAAATTATTGCGCACATGCCAACGGTGAGTATGGATGATTTTAACCGCGCGGTTGGTACGGGAGGTTCACTTGCCTTCGTTAAAGCGATGCGGCCAAAAGTTGCGGATATTAATGCGACGGATAAACAAGGAATGACGCCACTCATGGCCTCAGTATTTGGGTACAGTGATTTTGGTACCGTGAAATATCTTGTCGAACAAGGTGCCGATATCAATCAAGTCCCAGATACAAAAGGGCTGCGTGGCAGAAAAAACCTTATAGGTTTAGCACTGACACCGGGTAAGAATAAAAATAAAGTCATTAATTATTTACTTGATCAGGGAGCACAGGCAACGTTAGACAACGTACGAATAGCAGCAACCAATAGAGAAGGTGATGCTGACATGATTAAAAAGATGGCAGCACAAGGCGTTGATATCAATGCGCCGTTGCCAGACGGTAGTGGTCTTGAAACGGTATTTGCATATATGTTGATTTTTGGCAGCAAGCCTGACATTTTCAAGTATTTTATTGCCAACGGAGCTGATGTTAATGCTCGGCCTGATATGAAAGAACCCTATTCCCCATTGGATGCAGCAGTTAAACAGTTTTATTATGATTTTGGAGTGCTTAATACTGGAGGTGTTGATCTCGAGGTGCTCGAAGCAATGTTAAAAAAGGGCGCGAAAGTTACCGATCTTACCCGAGCAATTGCGCGAGAAGATGCTGTGCAGGTAAACAAGCTTATTCAGCCATTCCCGGAAGTTTATGCGGTACCAGTGCCTACAGACGAGGCCAAAAGAGCCGCAGCATTAAAATTATTGGGTATTTCAGGGGGCAATAAGAAGAGCATCTAGTTTGTTTTTAACAAAGCTTTACCTGTTTTAGAGAAAAGTTATAAAATAGGTGAAGGCGGATAGCCACAGCACCAGCCTTCGCAGGTTGCGGATGTACAGCAACACTCTGTTTTTTGTGTTGCAAATTTATTGTTTTTGTGCGCATCGGCTTCGTATGCTTGTGTTATGCCAATGAGTGTAACAAGGTAAGGAATGTAGAGATGCGTTTACAAAAAAAGTTTTTATATCTGTTAACTTTCGCGTATAGTGCTTCAATTTTTTCTACGGGCATTCTTGCGCCGATTTACGCTTTTTTTGTTGAAAAGATTGGCGGCGGCATTTTAGAGGCGTCGTGGGCCGTTGCCCTGTATTCAATTGTGACGGGCATTGGCACCATTGTACTTTTTAAAACACCCTGGAGTCATGTGTATGCCAAGCATTTTTTTTGGATAGGCTGGCTGCTGTGGCTGATAAGTATTTGGGTATACGTGGGCATGGAAGATGTATATATGTTATACATTTCCCAAATAGTAAATGGTATTGGCACTGCGTTATCGCAGCCGGTGTTTGATGCGGAATTTTCAAAAAACATAACCAAAGACCTCTCGGGTGGTTGGGCATTGTTTGAAGGAGTCACGAGTATTTTTTCGGGGCTTGCCGCTATTGCCGGAGGAGTTATCGCAACATGGTACGGATTTGAGGTGTTGATCTATTGCATGATTTTTATCGCAACTGTTTCATTTCTTGGTATTGCGTATTATACCTCTATTCAAAAAGATTTTACTGAGAGTTTGGAGTAACCCCATGGTAGGCCATGCGGCGTAAAGACCCGCTTGTTTATGGCTGATAGTATGATAAATATCGTAGCTCAATAGTTGTATGACCGCAAGATTGTTGTTATCGGCTTGTGTCTTGCGATTCGCGTATGCATTCTTTATACTCAAAATTCCTTAAAAATTTGACATATTCGAAGAATAAATTATACGATGACTGCATGATTATTAGAAATTTTTTTGTCCTTGGTATTTTTTTTGTATTTGCATTTCAATCGTTTTGTGCAACATCTCTGGCAGAACAGTTTAAGCGAGCAGGTTATGTAGAAATCTGCGATAAGAAGCATGGAGCTGCAACGTTTGATTTGCTGTATGCATATTTTGATGATCTCATCGAATTTCTTCAAAAAAATCCGGTTTGGGTACAAAAATTATACCGCGCAAAAGAACGTTTTATTCGCTCAAAGGATAGAAATTACTACTCAACTGATTTTTTTGGTTTATACGACGAGTCTGAAATAAAAGGAAGAAGCCAGATCGCCTTTTATTATTCGATACATTTCCATGAATTTATTTGCTCTCACTATCCAGAATTAAAACAGGTTCCCGAATTCACCCGTTTTTTGGCAAGCTGTTTCGAGATCCAAAAACCATACGGAAATCTATTCGATGAGGCGGCAACTGAGCTAGGCTTAGAAACAATTTTCTCTTCGAAATACGGCCATCCGCCGATCCTTTTCAAGGTAATCAAATATCTACCCGCTTACATCGCCACAAGACCTCATTACGATGGGACTGCGTTTTCACTTTTTCTCGATAGCACGGACAATCAATTGCTTCTTATTTCTCCTTATAAATCCTCATTCAGTGTCGATGATTTTTCTTCCCCTGTAAGAAAGTTTTCCCGACAGCACAATCAAAATTCTATCTTACTTATTCCCGGAGGACTTTTAACAGAATTTTTTATGTATCCAACACCTCACATTGTTGTGCAAAATGGCAAAACTCGATATGCAACAATTGCATTTGCTATGAGACCTCACTACATTCCTCAAAAAAACGAATTTCCCCTTCTACCGAATTTTAAACATTGAATAATTTTTTTCCACGCAATATGATTCTAAAAAATTATTACACAATGTTAAAAAATAATTACAGGATTTCCCATGTTCAAGCTCAAGTATTTGATTTTTCTTTTCATCTCACATTCTTTGTACCCCTTAATAACGCTCAATGTAACAGTAAACTCAGATAATGATCCGGGTGGCATGGGAGAGATTGGCGACTTGAGATATTGTTTGAATATAATGAATCAAGGTTTAAGCACAATACCTGATGATTATGCAATTCTTTTTGCTTCTCCGATGACTATTCAACTTAATGGAATTCTGCCGATTATTAATAATTCCGCAAATGCAGTCAATATCATCATTGGCAATCCCGGCTCTACTCCTACCGTTATTATTGACGGTAATAGTGGTGCTTACAGCGGATTTTTCATCCCAATGGGAAATGTGACGATCCAAAATATGACCTTTCAAAACCTGACCGCAAAAGGAGGTGATGGCGGAGACGGGATTTCTGGCGGTGGTGGTGGCATGGGCGCCGGAGGTGCAATTTATGCACCTCAATTATTTTTAAATGGGATGAATCCTTCAGTCGTTTTGATAAATGTATCGATAAACAACTGCTCTGCCGTTGGTGGAAATGGAGGGAATTATTTAGGTATTTCCTCTACTGGCAATGAAGGTGGTGGCGGTGGTGGCGGCTTTAGCGGAAATGGAGGCTCTATTATAACTACTGGATTCGCGGGGGGCGCTGGGGGAGGAGGTTTTGGTGGTGATGGTGGTGATGTCACTCTTTCGACTGGCGGAGGCAGTGGAGGTGGTGGCCTTGGATCACGTGCCACCATAGGAACACCCACGAATTTGGGCAATGGAGGATCGGATCAAGGTCCCGGGACCGCTGGAAATGGTTTTTATCTCACAATTACCGCTGGCTCTGGTGGGGGAGGTAATAATGGCGGAAGCAACGCGGGAGGCGGCGGTGGGGGAGGCACGGGAGGTGGCGGCGGTGGAAGCTCCGGGTCGAATGGATTTCAGTCTCAAGGTGAGATGGCTCCCGGAGGTAACCCCATGCCATCCGGAGGCAATGGAGGGGACGGAGGAGGCGGCGGTGGCGGCGGAGTCGTTACAACTGCTGCTACAAATGGACGTGATGGACAAGCTGGCAGTGGTGGCTATGGTGGCGGCGGCGGAGGTGGCGCAGGCACCGGCGCGTATGATGCAGGGTATACTGTACAAGGGGGATCGGGTGGACTTGGCGGCGGTGGCGGAGGCGGAGGTGTTAACCAATCTGATGTGACGTCTGCAGAGGGTGGTGATTCTCTTGGCGGAGGCGGAGGCGCGGGTGGTGGACCTTCTAATGGCGCTACTGCCTTGGGTGGAACTGATACAGGAAACCTCGGTGGAGGATCTGGAGGGGCGGGTGCCAATTCCTACGGTTCTGGCCTTGGAGGCGGCGGTGGAGGTGGAGGGAGCGGTCTGGGAGGCGCTATCTTTGTGGATAGCGATTTGAATTTTACTTTACAAGCACTTTCAGGAGTTCCAACCACTTTCAATACATCAAACAATACAACACAAGCAGGAACTCATGGAACTGGCGGTCCGGGAGGCTCAGATGGCTCTGATGGAAACGCATTGGGAAATAGTATTTTCCTGCGTGCCGGTTCTTCGTTAACACTCATGGCATCCGATGCTGGTGATCTTTTGACACTCGGTGAACAGGTTTCGTTTGTGGATGATAAGTCTTTTGGCGGAGGAGGAACAAGTGTCTTTGTCAAAGGAAATGGAACTGTTGTTTACAATGGAACAACTAACTATCAAGGGAACATCAGTATCAACAATGCTAATTTCAAAGTAAATGGACTGATCGATGCAGCATCAATTTCTGTCTGTAGAAACATTGGCTTTAGTGCGCAGAGAGGTATGTTGAGCGGAGTGGGTTCATTGACCGGAACTGTCTATGTAAATTCCGGAACTATATCTCCAGATACCGGAGAAACGCTCACTCTTGGCAGTTTAACTCTCAATTCAGCAGATCCAATTAACAATACTCTGGGAAGTTTAGTGTATATTGAAATCGATTCTGGCGGTACATCGATAGTCTCTGTTACGGGACCCGTTACATTAGCAGGCACGTTGGAGATAGACCTTGATTCAAGTGCCACACCGGGAATGTATACCATTCTCACTTCGTCTGGTATTACCGGCACTTTTGATACCGTCACCTTTACGGGAACAACTCCAAATTATACGCTCTCGTATTTACCGATCGGGAGTCCTACGTTTGTACAGTTTGATTTTTTAGGTTATACATCAAGTATTTTGCCGCCATCAAATCTGCAAGGTAAGCAAAAGAAAAATAATTTTGGATTTGTATATGGATTGTATAATCAACTGACATGGACATTGAGTCCATCATCCGAAGTCACCGGTTATTTTGTGTATCGTGATGGAACAAAGATCGCAACGGTAGGTGCCTCCACCTATGCTTATAAGGATAATGATCGGCCGCGCGGTGTTTCTTCGGTGTATTCAGTAATCGCATTTGATGGTAATGGCAATATGAGTTCACCGATTACCATTACCGTTGCGTGAAAATAAAGGATATGAGTATGTATAAAAAAATCGCCTTAATTTCTGCACTGTTTTACCCATTAACACAGTATGCATCTGATGTAACACCGTGGCTTGAAATAAAACCAAGTTACTTTTTCTTTTGCGCATCTCCGATGCATAATATCTATGATAAGGGTGGCTTTGAAATTCAAGGCAGTGTATCGGGCCCGTTGTGCAAGTATATCGATCTGTATGGTAGCATCGGCTACCGAAAAGTAGGGGGCCATGCATTGAACACCGGCGAAAAAACAAGTCTGAGCGTACTACCAGTTGATATTGGTTTAAAACCGATATTCAATTTCTGTGAACGTTTTTACTATTTTTTTGCAATCGGGCCACGTTACTTCTACTTTCATCAACATAACAACTCACCGTATGTTGATCGCATAATCAAGGGTGGTGGTATCGGTGTATTCGCAAATACAGGTTTTAATGTATTACTCGCAGATAGTCTCTTGCTTGGTATTTTCGGAGAATATTCATATGAAAAGAAAACAATTTGTTCAAAAAGGCCAAATGTATTTAGCAGTGGCAGTGTACAGATGGGAGGCTTTGCATTTGGCGTAAGCTTGGGGTATGCGTTTTAATACGACATTTCTATTTTGATTCGACACGTTTAGTTTAACTTATCTACGACTTCTGAGAGATTAAAACGAGATGCCCGTTTTAATCCAAGCACCCCATAGTTTAAGATCAGTAGTACGTGAGCCGCCTTCAACTTCAATGCCAGTTGCCAGGTATGGTTTCCAGTTGCAACCTGACCAGGTGTAGTTCAGGGTAACAAATCCTTTGTGGGTCAATTGACGAGGAGCGCTACCTGAGCTCAAGTTAAGTGCGTCTACAGTTACTTCAACAGAAGGTTGTGATGTATTTGCAACAACAAGAGTACTTAATAAGGTACCAGAGGTAATTGCGTTAGCAGGTTGACCGTTTCCGGTTAATTGATTTTTCCAATCAATACATACTGTTCCCGCAGCGGTACCATTGTCAGAGCGTTCAGTAACTGGGTTGTCAACATTGCCACATGAAGTAGCAGTTGCAGATGATGCGGTTGCATTTAATAAGTTAGCACTCGTTGTTGTTCCATTAGTTGCTTTGAATACAGAGGTAGTGGCGGTAGTTATGTATGAATAACATGTTGTGCCTGTACAGCCTTTAAATCCAAAGTGTCTGCCACTTATGCCAATGCTATCATCGCATGATATTTCCGAAAATAAGCACAGATTTTCTGAGCTTTGTCCATAGATATTATAACCAAGACCGATGTCCCAATCTGATGAATGGAATATGAAGCGTAGGGAAGCATCACCACGTACGGCAACTTTTGAAGATACATTACGTGTGGCAAAGTTAATACCATTGATTAATATGTCATTGAAATCGAATCCATCAGCAGCAATTACAGAAGGTGTTACAAGGTCTTTAAGGAGCATGTAACGGCTGAGGCAACCTTTGCCGGTAAAGTCAAATGAACGAATTTGGTTTGAACGAAGTAATGTGGTGACTTGACCATCTAAATAGAAGGCCATTGAATGACCATTATCATTGTTCCAGAATTCAAGGTGAGCAGTTAATCCGCCACCAACTTCATGATGATGACCGTTACCAACTACCGGTGAAAATACGTTTGTTACGCCAGCACGATTACCGGTAGGCGCTACGTACAAGCCATACAGACCGAAATGGTATGGGGCACAACGTAAAAAATCATAACCCAGAATAATATCAACACCCGCTACTCCGTTTTCTATTTGATCACAGAATTTAAATCGACCAAATCTCCAGGTTGTTTGCATATCACCAAACCAGAAGTCACCTGACAGAGCAGTGTGAATGTGGTTTGTCGCGAGATCTTGGAATGCGCTCATGTACCCAATAGGGAATTGGGTTGTGCTTGTGCTCTGCGTATCGAGCGTGCTGCATTTTTCTACAAGTGAACGATTTTCATGTGAGAAAGTACCGTTAACTTGACCGAACAATCCTGAAACCCAATTATCAAATCCAAAGAAGCTTTGGAAGTGTAAGTTTTGTCGTTTTATATGAGGATTTATATTTAATAGTCCGGTAAATAATGGTGAAAGACCGAAGTTGTCAGCTATTAAAGCACGAGTATCACGGTCGGCAACTTGACTACCTTGGAATAGGAGATTGTGAGATCCAAACAGACCTCTTGCAAGGCTTGGACTGTCGAATGAACCTTGATATTCATATCCTATTTCAAATCCACCGTTAAAGCAGTGTGAGTCTACATTGTCAATGTGCGCAAATGGTAAGAAGTTATACGCGGTGTTTGAGTTTGCTGAACGCGGCACAAAAACTGATCGGCAGTTTGTGCTGGTGTTGCAACTGTCTGCATTCATTATGTTAGTTGTAAATGCAATGCACGATAATGAAGCGCACAAAAATGCATGAATAAATTCCATATACTATTCCTCATACAAATATATTCGATGATATTGTATATAACATTCCTTTTTAAAAAATGCACGGTACATCAATCTAATCCAGGAGCACAGACCTGCAACGACTAACGAGGGCATCTCTGCTGAGGATAATTTTCTCAAGGATGAAGTAAACCGCGCGCAATTCAATTACAGATGTTATGTGAATGCTTGATAAAATATTTTTTTGTAGACAGATGCCCACTGAACATTTTATAGTTGCTCGAAAAGTAACTATTTTTGCATAGTGCAAAATAGTATATAACAACCCTCCATATAAAAGGATGAATATTCATGCAGACAACTACTTACCCGACGAAACTCATTTTATTTGCGCTCACATTTCTTTTTTCCACAAACATATGTGCAGATGATGGTGTATTTGTCGTAACCAATACTGCTGACAGTGGCACTGGATCATTACGTGAAGCAATGACTCTAGCAAACGCGGACCCTACGGTGCCCCATATTATTAATTTTTTTATTGGTTCTGGAGTGCAAACGATTACCCCTGCGTCAGCATTGCCCACAATAACTTCACCGTACACGCTGATCGATGGCACCACGCAACCGGGCTGGACCCAAGGCAATCCACAAATTATTATTAGCGGTAGTGCATTAACTCCGTATACTGTTGATGGGTTATCCTTCAGCGGAGTAAACTATTGCATGGTCCGTGGATTAGTTATCAATGGTGGATTTAATAATGGCATTTCAATCCTTGATGGTGGGGTTGGCTCGAGTTATAATGCAGTTACTGAATGCTTTATTGGTACCGATTATACAGGAACCACCGCAGTCCCAAATAATAATGGTATTGCAATTACTGGTTCTACCGGCTTCCAAAATCTTTTTAATAAAATTGGCAGTGCAAATAGTAATCAATATAATCTTATTTCAGGCAATAATAATTGTGGCATTGCATTCACTACCAACGCTAGTCAATCGCTTATTCAAAATAATTTGATCGGCACCAATAAGGCGGGCACGAGCGCACTTCCAAATGCAGGTGGCGGAGTATCAATTATCGGATCACTTACTCCGGTGTCTACTGAAATGTGCGACACAATCCTTCTTCAGACTAACGTTATTTCTGGCAATGGGGTAGCGGGAGTTTTTTGGGGAGCCAATGCTATTAATTGTCAGCTGTTGTACAATAATATTGGTGTTGATATATCGGGCACCGTCGCGGTACCTAATGATGTCGGTATGCTCTGTCAAGGGGCACTCGGACTTGATGGCAGCGGCGCGGTGAGTGGAGGTTATATCACCAATAACCTTTTTTCAGGAAACAGCTCACACGGGGTTGTGCTTGAAAACAATGTTATCGGTAACTATATAGTAACTAACTCTATAGGACTTGATGTAACAAATACATTTACCAGCCTTGGTAATGGTGGCCACGGGATTGTAATTACTGGTATTACAAATGAACCGTCCACCAATAACATAATTGGTGGTGGCGAAGGTCAAGAGAATGTCATCGCATACAATGGAGCCGGTCTCACTGGACCTTTCTATGGAGTGTTAGTCACTGGTGACCCTACCACCCCAAGCAATTTAAATTCGATAACCGGAAATTCAATTTTTAACAATAATAGTAGTGGTATTGTATTACTTAACAATGGTAACGATGCACAAGCTGCTCCTACGGTAATAAATGCATTGTTAAATGCGAACGGAAGCGGAGTGACCGTTGCCATAACGGCTCCGGCAACGCCAGTGGGTGCACTATTTGATATCGATGTATTTATCAATACGAGTAATCGCCCATCAGTTTCCGAAGGCAAAATATATCTGGGCACCATTACGAAAGTACCCGCTGGTACAAATGTGGTAAATCTATTCCCGTTATCGACTACACTTCCTGCTTCCACATGGGCAAGCGCTACGGCGACAACTCTCGTTTCGGGACAACCAGCTGACACGTCACCCTTTAGCGCAAACTATCCGGTAGAAACTATTGTAAACAACATTCAACCCATTATGTTCGAAAGCCCTCTTCTCTAACATAGGGTAGTTCTCGCAGGTAACTGAGGCATTCACCATGATCCATTATTTGGACAGAGTGAGTGCCTCATTATTATATTTCCAGAATTTTTCGGAGTTTGTTTTTTATCCACTCACAAAACATTTGCATTTTTTTATAAAAAAATTGTATACAAGATACAGCATTAATTATATTGCTCAAGTAAATCGATTCTGGAGAAAGTTATATGAAGCGTATTATCTGGTTATTGGTATGTCTTGTAAGTTGTGCCATGGTGTCAGAAACTCAGAGTGTGGCTCCCCTGATAGGTCAACTATATTCACAACTTACTGAGCATTCAAACGCAAATAAAAAAATAAATTATTATCTGCTGTATCAGCTCGTACACAACGTCAAACAACCACAACAACAATCGGGATTTCAATCGCGATTGCAAGAATCGATATTGCAACGTAACATTGTACGCGCAGTAGGTAATTCCAAAATATTTTCTTTGTTAAAAGCTCATTCAGCGATAATCAAATTCTTAGACGTTACCGGACGTCTTGCCGTCAACGGAAATGCAGTGTTTCAAGGTGATGTAACGGTTGGTAAAGACCTTACCGTTCAAGGTAATGAAACTGTTTTTGGTAATTTGACTGTTAATGGCACGATACAGGCAAACGTTACACCGGTCATTACTGGTTCACTTGAACTGATTGGAACTCCACAACAAGCATGTATTATTTTTGTCGATGCAAGCTTGACTGAAAAAGCACGTATTTGCAGCAGCCCCATCGCCGGGGATAAAGGAGTGTTTGTGAGTGTTGATGATGGTGCAACTCAAAATGTACGGGTAACCAATGGCGGCGGACTTACCATTGCAGCGCCAAGCTCCGGATCAGCACTCACGGTTACCGGAAATTCCGGAAGTTCTGCTGCGGTTATAACGGGAGCGGGGACCGCCGGTGCATTGACCTTAATCGGTAATCAACCATCACAAGGCACCGACGACACACTCACTATTGATCCAGTTTCTGGTATGGTCAGACAAGGTTCTGTTATTGTAACTAACGAAATTGTTAATGGATGTCAGACTGGACCATTAAGAATAGGTTCTTCTAATGCAACATCTTTAACATTTGCGACCAATGGTTGCTCCAATAGTCGTTTGAG
>Ga0206856_10019_pt1 | contig 55023 bp, 42 predicted proteins | sample Alteio_BWOrgCont_48_FD_152630 | JGI IMG/M metagenome (GOLD analysis project Ga0206856, IMG submission 152630) | Enriched cells from forest soil in Barre Woods Harvard Forest LTER site, Petersham, Massachusetts, United States -... | ecosystem: Environmental > Terrestrial > Soil > Temperate forest >...
CCGCGGGCTATTCCCTCGCCCCCACGCTTCCCGAGGGCGTGGTTGTTCTTCGTTCATTCGGAAAGACTTACGGATTAGCAGGCGTAAGGCTCGGCTTCGCGATCGCCAGCCCGGCTCTTGGGGAAGAATTGCGCAGCATGCTTGGTCCATGGGCTGTCTCGGGGCCGGCGATCGAGATTGGCTGCGCGGGCTTGGCGGACGAGGCGTGGCTCGCCAATACGATCGCCCATCTCCTCGACCGGGCGGCCGCTTTGGACCTGACCCTACTGCGGCACGGATACGCGCTCATCGGCGGCTCACCGCTCTTCCGGTTGGTAGGGCACCCGAACGCGAGATTTACATTCGCCGCGCTCGCGAAGCAGGGCGTACTTGTGCGACGGTTTCCGACACGCCGAGAATGGTTGCGCATAGCGCCCCCAGGAGACCGCGCCGCCCTCGATCGTTTGAATCGTGCGCTCGAACGCGCGCGCGAAATGGAGGAAGCGCAGTGACGCGAGCGGAGTGCTGTGCGTCTGGTCCCGAAGCAATCTCGACCAACGGCAGTCGTCCGAAAGCACGCGTCAAATCGCCAAGGGGCCTGCCGCAAGAGCGGCGCCAGACAGGCAGCCCACAGGAAGCGTCTTGGGTATCGGTCGCTCCCTCGGCAAGGGCAAAAGCTGAACGGTTTTTTGAGCGGTCGAGATTAAGGTAAGCCTACTGCCGCCTCCGATTGGTTTTGCCCTTTGCTGGCCTTGGCTGAGATGGGCTCTCTTGATCTTCCGACACTCGGATACCGGATGATGAGATCACTGCTTCGCATGTTCGCACGAAATTCGCGCTCGGCCCCACGGCTCCAACGCTACGGCGGCTGACTCGAGCGCCTTCTATAAGCAGAACGAGCGCGTCGGCGAGCAGGTCCGGCTGCGATGCGCCGGCGGCCCGACAGAGCGCCGCCACACGGTCGCTCTGGCGGACCTTGAACTCCTGAATCAAGTGCAGGCCTGGATGACCATTTTCCGTTAGTTCGACAGCGGCGTTCGCCAAAGCGCAGCCACGTTCGTCTTCGGCAATGAACTTCGCCACTTTGCGAATGAAGCCGCGCAGTTGGCCGACCGGATCGGCAGGGCTCGCGGCCTCCACCTCAGCCCAAATCTCATCCGATTTCTTCCCCTTGTAGCTGAGATATTCGATGATGAGATCGTCCTTTGAGCCGAAGTGACGATAAAGCGTCATCTTGTTGGTGCCGGCCGCTTCCGCGATGGCGTCGACGCCGACGCCACGAATGCCACGGCGATGGAAGAGGTCCTGCGCGGACGCGACAATACGCTCGCGCGGACGCGACGGCGCCCCCCTTGGCGCCGAAACCTTTGCGCCACGTCCCGCCTTCATAATTTCTTTCCTCATCGGTCTTGACCGGGATGTTACCATTCAGTACCTAGTGGCTGTTACTGCCTAGTAACATGAGTGGGTGGTGGGAGTCAACGCTAGCGTCCCGCAAGAGGCCGCGGCCACTTTCGCCGCCGAAACGGACGGAGACTTCATGACCCAATGCGATAGTCCAACAATTGAGCAGCTCCTCGCGGATTCGCTCATCCGCGCGGTCATGCGCGCCGATCATGTCGAGCCGGAGGCGCTTAAATCGCTCATGGAGCGCACTGCGGATCGGATCGCTCTTGGACCTCAGGAGCATAAAACGGCGCGTGACGTGTTCTTCGTCAACTCGGCCTTCGGTTCTCATCGATGGGCGCGTTGAGGGGCCGCGCGGCGCGGGCGAGCCTTGCCGGACGGCGCTCCGCAGGTGACGAACTGATGGTCGGCTCTTTCACGGCCGAAACTTCGCCTCGGCGATCGCCGCGGACCGATTCCCTCTCCTAAGTCCCAGAATATACAGTCGCGCCACTTATTTCTTTCACCTTGCCACTAGCGGCTGAGGCCTCTGACCCGAAAGGCAGGGCTTGGCGAGGATGTCAGCACAACGAACGAAGCGCATCGCGCCCTACGGTCGGCCCTCGTGGATGGACTTCTAAATTTCGCCGCTGAATTCACGCGGCGCCGGCTACTCATAGCCACGTCCTTCGGGACGACTAGCCCCAACGGCTTCAGACTGATGCTGAACTGGCACGGATGAGGAAACCGCACCTCCAGCGCCCGCGCCATCCAATGTCGCGACCTCGACTATTCCGCCTTTGAGCGACGCGGCCATTGGCGCGATCGTCTGCCGCCAGGCCCGGTCCAAGCTTAGTCAGCGCAGAAATATCCATTGGTTGGCGCGGAGGGTTTTCCTGGACATGCAGATCTTGACCCCTACGCACTGCTCGTTGAATACGCGGACCACACGAAGCGCTCCGCGCGGGGAGAGGAAGAACCTACATATTGACTGTAGGAGAATCGACAGCCGCGCAGTCCAGGGAGGGAAGCTTTTTGAGCATACCCATTGCGCCGCGGGAGAAGTTTCACGACCTTTGGAGGCGGCAGATGATTCCTTCGGCGACTTCGGGGCCCCTCCGAGTCCTCGGTAGCGATACTTGGGGCGTGTGGTAGGATGCGCTTCATGCTGGGCACGCGCGCGCAGCTTCACGCAGATTGCACGCAGAGGCTGTGTCGACGGCGACAAAGCCTGCACTCCCATGCGGGCGCGTCCTGAACTTCCAATCCTTGCAGGACGTTGCGGAGGGCAACGCCAATCATCGCGGGGTCGACATATAGGAGGCTCATGTGGACGAACCGTTAGTGATACATCAGCCGCGCGCGAGTCCTCCCATCTGTACGGCGCGAACGCGGCCAGAGCCGAGTCGGACCGACGTGTCAGTCCGTTTCGCCATGGCGGGCGCATTCACGCGTCGCGCTGCGAGCGTCCTGCCAACCGCGGCCCTGACTGTCGGCCTGCTGCTATTGCCGCAGATCGGCATCGCCGAACCAGGTGGTGTCTTTGCGAAGTTCCTCGGAAGCTGGCGAGGATCTGGCCAAGTGGTTGGCGTGAACGGCAACTCCGAGCGAATCGTTTGCCGGGCAACCTACGTGGCTTCGCATGGTGGCGTGGCTTTATCTCAGACGCTCGTTTGCGCCAGCGACAGCTATCGCATAGACGTTCGCAGCCACGTTGCCGATACCGGTCGAGGCGTTCAGGGCCGCTGGCAGGAGACAACGCGTCAGGTGGAAGGAAGTCTGACTGGTCGCGTTGCGGACGGGCAGTTCGAGGGGAGTATTGCCGGCCCCGGTTTCACCGCTGAAATGTCGCTACGAACAAACGGCCGTAAGCAGACAGTGAGCATTCGACCGCAAGGCGGCGATATCGCCAAAGTCGAAATCGTCCTGTCGCGCGAACGATGATCGATGAGGACCAATCGTCTGCGCATGACAACGCTCGGCTCAAAGATCGAATCGGTTGGGGTTGATCGTGATAGGATTGGGGTCGCGCGGGCGCGCGGTCAAAGCCAAGTACGCGTAACGCGCCTACTCGTGCGACGCGAGCTCGAGCCGGCGCCCAGCAAAAGACAGAGCGCGCGACAAGCGGTCGGCCCAAGCGTTGATCGACGCGGGCCCTCCCAGTTGGTCGTGTCTGATTTCGAGGAGCAACGCCTGGCAAGCCACGACTGTCTGCGTGGCTCGGGATCGTCCAGTCCTCGTCGTCAATGCGATAGGGCGCATTCTCGGCGATGAGGAAATTTTCACGTTATTCTTGGCCCTCGGTTGGGCCGGCGGACGGCTCTCACCTTGCCGCTGCTTCCGCCGCCGCAGAAGAACTGATCGCCGCCATCGCATTCGAGCCCTGATACGCCTGTTCCGGGCGGCATCTGGAGTCTCTCCAGAGCCTTTCCGGTTCGAGGATCGATGCGTCTCAGATCGCTCTCGTCGCCTTCCCATGTTCCGTGCCAAAGATCGCCGTCGATCCAGGTGACGCCGGTGACGACGCGGTTGCTCTCGATGGTGCGCAGGATCGCGCCTGTCTCAGGATCTACTTGATGGATTTTCCGGCCGCGATGCTGCCCCACCCAAAGCGTTCCTTCGGCCCAAGCCAGACCCGAGTCGCCCCCGCCGCCAGGCGCCGGGATCGTCGCAAGTATGCCGCCGGTCGCCGGATCGATCTTCTGGATGCGATCCTCGGCGATCTGAAACAGGTGCTTGCCGTCGAAGGCGGTTCCTGCATGCGCGGCGACATTGATTGAGCGCACCGTATTTCCATTTTCTGGATCGAAGGCGTTCAGCTTGTCTCCGGACGCAAACCACACATGTCGGCCGTCAAACGTCACGCCATGCACGCGGTCGGCGCCGGGAAAAGGCCCATACTCGCGGAGGATTTCGGCTGCTGATGTTTTCATGCCTAGACTCTAATCACTCGGCAGTGGGCCCGGGAGTAACAAGGTTGTCGTGAATCCCGGCACAGGCGCGGTCATCCAGCGGCGTGCTCGCCCGCGACCATAGGACTGCGCCTTGCCCGCGATCGCAAGCGAATCGAGGGCTCGTTGCACCGTGCGTGGGCTGGCCCCCAGCGCAAGCGCCAGGGCCGAGCTTGACCACGACTCGCCGTCGGCGAGAAACGCGATCACTCCCGCATGCCGATCTTCGACGGGCGGCGCCAGCACGACAACCTCGCACGCGTCGCGCGACGTCAGCGCGAATCCTTGCGCCGTCGCGTTCACGCTCGCGAGCGGCCGAAGCTCGGCGCGAAGCCGCCCAATCTCCACTCGTAAGCGTGCTCGATGCGATTCGTCGGCGTGTTTTGCATGGAATGCGCGCTTGACGAGCGCGTCTCGCGACAAGTCCCCGGGCCACGCTTCGCCGAGCGCGCGCGCAAGCGCGAACAACACTGGACGCCTTGCGAGCGAGACCACCGTGTCTCCGCCACGTACTACATGACGGCATGCGTCCACGACGAGCGTCCCAGGCTCAAGCGCCGCTTCAACCTGCTCAAGCAGAAGGAGTTGCTCCTCGCCATGCGCAATCAGGCGCGCCGCGGGCGTGTTCAAGACCAGGGATGCGCCTTCCACCTCCGCCATCAGTGCGGGAATACCTGCCTGGCGCGCGGCACGCTCGGCCCGAGCGAGCGCAGCGCGCGCCGCCTTGGCGCGAATGCGCCGCATTGCGATCCCCGCAACGACCAGTTCGTAGGCGGCCCTCGACGCGGGCGGGAACGGCGCCGGATCGAGCGCGGCGAGCGCACGCTCGGCCTCGTCGAGACGCCCGATCAGCATGAGACGCCGGACCTCGAGATGCCGCGCATGGGCGGCGTTCACCCAGTCGCCGTGTTTTTCGAGCGTCGCCCGCGCGGCGTCCAGCGTCTTCGGCGGCCAGCCCAGGTCGCGCGACACGAGCGCGATCTCGGCCTCGGCGATAACACACCTCGCGCGCGCTACGGCCTCTCTAGGACCGAAGGCGCGCGCCGCGCTTTGCAGGAGAGCCTTCGCGCGCACGAAATCGCCGAGTTGCGCCATCGCGATGCCGCGAAGCGCGAGAGCAGGCGCGTCATCACGCAGGCCAACCCTCTTCAATACGCCAAGGAGGTCGCCCGCCGCGAGAGCCCGCGCCGCAGCTGTGATCAGCGAATCCATCAAAATCCCGTCACACTTGTCACTCCCACCATTCGACGCCTGGCGGCAAACTATCTCATGACCAACAACGAGCGATCGGCAGTGAACGATATCGCGTCCCAGCGCGAGGACACGAGAGATCGCCCTAATTCGGAGGTTGCGATGACCACTACTACATCACCTGAGAAGGGCCGGAAAGAAGGACTGCACGCCATGAAGACGCCATCGATTGTGTCGCCGCAAGAGTGGGAGGCCGCGCGCGAGCAGCTTCTCGCCAAGGAGAAGGCTCTGACCCGCGCCCGTGACGCACTGGCCGCCGAGCGGCGGCGGATGCCGTGGGTTGCCGTAGAAAAGGCATATATGTTCGACGGGCCCGGGGGCAAAGCGAGCCTGCTCGACCTGTTCGAGGGCCGCCGTCAGCTGATCATCTACCGCGCCTTCTTCGAGCAGGGCGTGCATGGCTGGCCGGAGCATGCCTGCATGGGCTGTTCCCTTGGGGCCGACCAGGTCGCCCACCTCGCCCACCTGAACGCGCGCGACACGACACTCGTTTATGCCTCGCGCGCGCCGCAGGCCGATATCGCGCGCCTGAAGGCGCGGATGGGTTGGGAAATGCCCTGGTACACCATCACCGACAGCTTCGACGCCGACTTCGGGGTGGATGAATGGCACGGCCACAACTCGTTCATTCGCGACGGCGAGCGTGTGTTCCGCACCTACTTCATCAACAGCCGCGGCGATGAGGCGATGGGCTCCACCTGGAGCTACCTCGACATGACGGCGCTCGGACGCCAGGAGACGTGGGAGGACTCGCCGGAGGGCTACCCCCAGAGCCGGCCCTACAAGTGGTGGAACTGGCACGAGAGTTATGTCCCCGACGCCGCGCCCGACGCGAAGTGGGTCGAGGTGTCGGACGCCGGAGAGGCCGTCTTTCGGAAACGCGACGGCTAGTCCGGTGAGGCGCGGCATCGCTCGCGCCGGCGTGACCGATAGCGCGGCGTCGAGGTGATGGACAACAGCTACCGGTCGCTCGACCCGACAGTCTACGGGCGGCAGGAAGCGCCGAAGGCGCGCCGCGAACAATGGGATCTGAGAGATGCGCGAAATGATCTCCAACACGACCCACTTAGTTCACCCCAAAATCGGGCGGCGTCGAGTATGGCCTAAGGTGAGCGCGGGCTGTTTGCTGGCCCTCGCCGCCGCGCCGACCTTCGCAATCATGGCGCTCCTTACGGGGATCCAAGATGGCGGCATGCCGGTTATAGTGTGCTCGGCCGCGCACGATGCATCGCTATTGACCGGAATGGTCCCGATGTACTTGCTGATGAGCGCCTTTCATTCGGCTCCATGGCTGAGGCTGATCGCCAACTGGCGAAGAGGCGCCTATGATCAGCCGTGTCGCAACGGGCGATCACTTGCTCCAGCGCAGCGACTGCCCGCGCAGATACGCGGGGTCGCCCCACCAAATCGTGGTGGCGGATAGAGCCATCGGTCTGGGCGAGTTTGCCACACGAAGCGGTCCGGTGGGGAATCAGAAGTCAAAGTTTCCGAGCTTGCTTTGGGTCTTGTTCATCGGCAGAGTTGCAGGGGACGCGTGCAAAGCGTGAGCGCGGCGGCGCGGCGGAGTTCGGTGAGTGAGCCCATCCTTTCAGCTCGATGCTGGTTGGCAAAGCGATCTCCAGGTCTTGTGGGAGGATGGCGATCGGGTCTTCCGCCGAGGTTGGCGTCTGGGCGATAACGGCAAACGGAGCGCCGTGCTTGTCGTTGCGCCTGCCGCGGAGCACCCGTCGCCATCAATCCTCGATCGCCTTGCCCACGAATACGGTTTGAAGGAAGTGCTAGATGGGGCGTGGGCGGTGCGGCCGCTGGAGCTCGTGCGCGACGGCGGTCGGACCATGCTGGTGCTCGAAGACGCCAGCGGCGAGCCGCTCGACCGGCTGCTCGGCGCGCCCATGGAGGTGGGACGCTTCCTGCGCGTGGCCATCGGTATTGCCAAGGCTCTGGGTAAGCTCCACCAGCGCGGCCTCGTCCACAAGGACATCAAGCCGGCCAACATCCTGGTAAACGGCGCGACCGGCGAGGTGCAGCTCACCGGGTTCGGCATTGCATCTCGCCTCCCCCGCGAGCGCCAGGCGGCCGAGCCTCCCGAGGCCCTTAACGGCACGCTCGCCTACATGGCGCCCGAGCAAACAGGACGGATGAACCGTTCGATCGACTCCCGTAGCGACCTCTACGCCCTCGGCGTCACCTTCTACCAAATGCTCACAGGCGCTTTGCCGTTTGCCGCCGCCGATCCCATGGAATGGGTGCACTGCCACCTCGCCAGACGACCGGCGCCGCCCGCTGACCTGCAGAAGGACGATCCCAGCGCAGTCTCGGCGATCATCATGAAGCTGCTCGCCAAGACGGCCGAGGACCGCTATCAGATCGCCGGCGGCCTCGAGAGCGACCTTCTGAGCTGCCTGACCGAATGGGAGGCGCAGCGGCGGATCGATGACTTCCCGCTCGGCGAACACGACACACCCGACCGGCTCCTGATTCCCGAGAAACTCTACGGGCGGCGGCGCGAGGTCGAGACCTTGCTCGCGTCCTTCGATCGCATCGTCAACGGCGGTGCCCCGGAACTGGTCTTGGTCTCCGGCTATTCCGGCATCGGCAAATCCTCCGTCGTCAGCGAGCTGCACAAGGCGCTCGTCCCGCGGCGGGGTCTTTTCGCCTCTGGCAAGTTCGACCGATACAAGCGGGACATCCCGTATTCGACTCTGGCGCAAGCCTTTCAGAGCCTGATCCGAGACCTTCTCGCGAAGAGCGAAGCCGATTTGGCGGATTGGCGCGACGCCCTCGACGAGGCGCTGGGTGCGAATGGACGGCTCATGATCGACCTCGTGCCCGAGCTGAAGCTGATCATCGGCGAACAGCCGCCAGTGGCGGAGCTTGCGCTACAGGACGCCCAACGCCGATTCCAGTTCGTCTTTCGACGGTTTATCGGAGTGTTCGCGAGGTCGGAGCATCCGCTTGTTTTGTTCCTCGACGATTTACAATGGCTCGACTCGGCGACTCTCGATTTGATCGAGGATATTCTAACCCAATCCGATATGCGCCACTTGATGTTGATCGGCGCGTACCGAGACAACGAAGTTAGTTCTTCCCATCCGCTGATGCGCAAGCTGGATGCGATCCGGCTAGCCGGGGCGCCTGTGCAAGAGATCGTGCTTGCGCCGCTGACCCATGATGACCTGGCAGGCTTAGTCACCGATTCTCTTCACTGCGAACCGGAACGCGCCACCGCACTGGCGGAATTGATCCATGAGAAGACGGCGGGCAATCCATTCTTCGCCATTCAGTTTATTTCCGTACTTGTCGAGGAGGGCTTACTCACATTCGACTATGGCGAGGGGCGATGGTCCTGGGATCTGAATAGCATCCGCGCCAAGGGTTGTACCGACAATATAGTGGAGCTCATGGTCGGCAAAATGAACCGACTGCCCGTCGAAACGCAGCAAGCCTTGGAGCTACTGGCGTGCATGGGCAGCAGCGTGGAGTTCCACCTGCTCGAGATGGTTTCGCAGCAGTCGAACGAGGAGATGCACGGCCAGCTTTGGATAGCGACTCGAGCGGGCCTCATCTTCCGCACGGAACAATCCTACAGGTTCCTCCACGACCGGATCCAGGAGGCGGCTTATTCGCTGATCCCGCCGGAGCAGAGGGCCTTGGCGCATCTTAGGATTGGCAGGTTGCTGTCGCGAGGGCTGCCGAGGGCGGAACTTGAGAAGCATATCTTCGAAATCGCAAATCAGATGAACCACGCTTCCGCGCTGATTACCTCGCCTGACGAACGGCGTGGCGTTGCGGAGCTCAACCTTCTCGCGGGCAAGCGCGCGAAGACGTCGAACGCATACGCCGCGGCGCTGAAGTATCTGACAGCCGGTCGCGCACTACTGACGGACGACTGCTGGGAATCCAACCCCGACCTCACCTTTGAAGTCGAACTTTATCGCGCCGAGTGCGAATTTTTGACCGGCGATCTAGTTGCGGCGGACGAAACGCTTACGATCTTGTCGGAGCGCGCCGCAAACGCTATCGACCGAGCCACCGTTGCATGGTTGCGCATCACACTCTACACGACATTGGATCGAAGCGATCGCGCGGTAGAGGTTTGTCTGGCGTACTTGGCCACAATCGGCATACATTGGTCCGCGCATCCCACCGACGAGCAGGTCAAGGAAGAGTATGACCGTTTATGGTTGCTACTCGGGAACCGCTCGATTGAGGAACTGGTCGACCTGCCGCTGATGACGGACCTCGAATGGCGAGCAACACTGAATCTGCTGACGTCAGTCCAAGGCCCGGCGATGTTTACAGATCAGAACCTACTGGGTCTCATAGCCGGCCGTATGGCTAACCTCAGCCTTGAGCACGGCAATTGCGAAGGATCCTGTTTCGCTTTCGTGTGGCTCGGCTTCGTGCTGGGTTCACGGTTCGGCGATTATACTCGTGGGCTTCGTTTCGGAAGAGTCGGCCTCGATCTGGTGGATCACCGCGGCTTGACCCGCTTCAAGCCTCGCACCTATCTTGCTTTTGGTACGTTGATCAACCCCTGGATGCGCGATCTGCGAACAAGCCGCGATCTACTGAAAGCTGCCTTCGACGCCGCGCATGAGGTTGGCGATCTGACGTACGCGGCTTACAGCTTCACAAACTTGATAACGAACCTCCTGGCATCCGGTGATTCTCTCGGGGAGGTCGAGCATGAAGCCGAAACCGGACTGGAATTCTCGCGGAAGGCAAAGTTCGGACTGGTCGTCGCGTTCATCACCGCGCAACTGCAGTTTGTCCGGGCCCTAAGAGGGTTGACCCCCGATTTGGCGTCTTTCAACGGGCCTAATTTTGACGAACGCCGATTCGAGCGTGAGTTGGAGGCGGACGCGCGGCTGGCGATCGCAAGATGCTGGTATTGGATCCGCAAATTGCAATCGCAATTCTATGCGGGTGACTACATTCGCGCAATCGAGTCGGGGGACAAGGCAAAGCAGTTGCTGTGGTCGACACCGTCGCAGTTCGAAGTTGCTGAATATCATTTTTATGACGCGCTCGCGCGGGCTGCACGTTATGCGTCTGCAACGAGTTCAGAACAGTCAGAGCACGCGGCAACGATCACCGCCCATCATGAGCAGCTGAGGATTTGGGCGCAAAGCTGCCCTGAGAATTTCGAAAATCGCGCCGCAATGGTGAGTGCGGAGCTCGCGCGAATAGAAGGTCGCGAGTCTGATGCCACGCGCCTGTACGAACAGGCCATCCGCTCAGCGCGCGCTAACGGCTTTGTCCACAACGAGGCGCTCGCCTACGAACTGGCTGCCCGCTTCTACGCGGCCCGCGGCTTCGAGGAGATTGCGCATCTCTACCTAGGAAACGCACGGCAGGGCTATCTGCGGTGGGGAGCCGACGGGAAGGTGTGGCAACTCGAACAACTCCATCCGCGGCTGAGGCAGGACGAGCGCACACCGAGTCCGACAGGCACGATCGAAACGCGGGTCGAACGTCTGGACCTCCTCACCGTGATCAAGGTGTCGCAAGCAGTGTCGGGCGAGATCGTCCTCGAAAAGCTGCTTGAAACTCTCATGCGCGCGGCCATCGAGCACGCCGGCGCCGAGCGAGGCCTCTTGATTGCGCCGCGAGGTGATGAGCTGCAGATAGAGGCGGAAGCGACCACGAGTGGAGAGGATGTAACCGTTCATCTGCCGGACGGCGCCTACCCTGCGACCGCGCTGCCGGAGTCGCTCGTTCGATATGTAGTTCGCACCGAAGAAAGCGTGTTTCTCGATGATGCACGATCTCAGAATCCGTTTTCTTCCGATCCCTATATCGTTCAGCGTCGCGCCCGGTCCATTCTTTGTTTGCCATTGCTTAGCCAAGCTAAACTCGTCGGTATTCTCTATCTTGAAAACAATCTGACGCGGAGCGTTTTCACTCCCGACCGCGTCACGGTCTTGAAGGTGCTTGCGTCGCAAGCAGCAATCTCACTCGAGAATTCGCGGCTTTATCGCGATCTCGAAGATCGCGAAGGGAAGATTCGGCGCCTGGTCGACTCCAACATTATCGGCGTCTTCTTCGGGGACTTCGATGGTCGGATTCACGAGGCCAATGACGCGTTTCTCCGGATCGTCGGATACGACCGTGAGGACCTCGAAGAGGGTCGCATCAACTGGAAGGATCTGACCCCCCGGGACTGGCGCGAGCGCGACGCACAATGGATCGAAGAGCACATACGGACTGGAGTCCGGCTGCCGATCGAGAAGGAATACTTACGGAAGGACGGCAGCCGCGTCGCCATTCTGCTGGGCTCGGCGACCTTCGAAGAGGGGGGAGACCAATCTGTCACTTTCGTGCTCGATTTGACCGAGCGCAAGCGGGCGGAACAGGCGCTCCGTGAGTTGGAGTCGGATCTCGCTCGCCTGAGCATAGTGGGGGAACTGACCGCCTCCCTCGCTCACGAAATCACGCAACCGATCGGCAGCGCTCGCAACAACGCCCGTGCGGCCCTCAATTTTCTAGATGAGCAACGGCCAGACCTCGGTGAGGTCAGGGAAGCGCTTGGCTCTGTCGTGGGCGATGCCGATCGAGCGGGAAACATAATCGACCGGATCCGTGATCACATCAAGAAAGCGCCACCGCGAAAGCATCGTTTTGATCTCAATGAAGCGATCAATGAGGTGATTGCGTTGGCGCAAAGCGCAATCGCCAAGAATGGAGTTTCCGTCCAGACCCACCTCACGGAAGGGCTGGCTCCCGTCGAGGGGGATCGTGTCCAATTGCAACAAGTCATTCGGAACTTGATCCTGAACGCGGTCGAAGCAATGAGCGCGGCAGACGAGGGAGCGCGAGAGTTGTTGGTCAGCACCGAGCAAAGCCGGACAAATGGCGTCGTCGTCGCGGTGCGCGATTCTGGGCCGGGCATCGATCCGAAACATATCGAGCGCGTTTTCGAGGCTTTCTACACCACGAAGTCCAGCGGAGTGGGGATGGGGCTGTCGATCTGCCGGTCCATCATCGCCGCCCATGGGGGCCGGCTGTGGGCTGACGCAAACGAGCCGAGAGGCGCCACCTTTCAATTCATGTTGCCCGCCGGGACCGCTGCGTCAAAACCTCAGGAAAATCAGACGTTGCGCAGGCCCCGGCGGTGATCTCGCCCGTTGCAAGCGGTCTCGATCCTTCGGCCGGTCAGTCTTGTCCAGGAAGGCAAGTTGGCCATGTGGCCGCAATGGACGAAGCAGGAACTCCCCTATGAGCCGATTTGGCTCGTCCGCCCGCCGTCTCAGGCCATGGCCGCTATTTGCGCAATCCGGCCGGGTAGAGCGGAAACAACCTTGCGGCCTTCGATGACGATTTGAATCCCAGACGTCGCGCCAGCTTGAGCCTTCGCAACGTCGTCAGCGCTTGGCGAATATCGGACAGTTGCTCGGACCCGCTCGCGACGCCGCGCGGCGGGACGCGTGATGCGTCAAATGCTATAGTATGTCAGAACAAGGATCGCACGCCGGGGAGAGACTGGCGGTCGGAAGGGGGATGGATCATGATTTCAGGAATCATTCGTCGAGCGCTCCTCGCTGCCGCTCTTGCTCTGCCGTTCGTGGCCGCCGGCGGTCTCGCCCGGGCTGATGGCGAACGCTTCGTGTTCGTCAGCCATGCGCCGGATTCCGATTCGTGGTGGAACACCATCAAAAACGCGCTGAAAAATGCCGAGCATGACTTGGGCGTCAAGGTCGAGTATCGCAATCCATCGACCGGTGATATTGCCGACATGGCCCGAATTATCGAGCAGGCCTCGGCTTCCAATCCGACAGGAATCATCACCACGATCGCCGACTACAACGTGCTCGAATCCTCGGTCAAAGCCGCAATCGCCAAGGGCATTCCGGTCATCACGGTCAATTCCGGAACGGCGGAACAGTCGAAGAAGCTCGGCGCGCTGATGCACATCGGCCAGCCCGAATATGATGCGGGCAGGGGCGCGGGCGAACGAGCTAAGGCGGCAGGGGTGACAAAATTCGTGTGCGTGAACCACTTCATCACCAACACGGTGTCGGTTGACCGCTGCCAGGGTTACGCAGACGGGCTCGGGGTCAAGCTCGGCGACCAGATGCTCGATTCGGGCATCGATCCGACTGACGTTTACAACCGGACGAAGGCGTTTTTGACCGCCCATCCCGACACCAACGGCATCCTGACGCTGGGCCCCAACTCGGCCGATCCGACGATCAAGCTCCTGGGCGACACGAAGAGCGCCGGGAAGTTCAAGAGTTTCATCAGTTTCGATCTCGACAGCGATATCTCCAAGGCGATCAAGGACGGCACGATGGAGGCGGCCATTGATCAGCAGCCCTATCTCCAGGGGTACCTGCCGGTGGTGTTCTTGACCGAGTATGCCCGCTACGGGGTCATTCCGTCGAACAACGTCAACACCGGCCCGGGCTTCGTGACCAAGAAGAACATCGGTCTCGTCGAAAAGCTTGCCGGGGAATACCGGTAAGACGAAACGCGCCGGCGCCCCCAGTCTGCCGGAACCACCAGTCTCCCCAGCGAGCGCGCCAACAGCGACTTCGCTGCCCGCGACAGCGACCAACACGACGCGTGGCGCACCTCGCCGGCGGTCGTGAAGCCGGCGACCCCGGCGCGAAGGAAGGGCGGCCCCCCGCGCCCTGGTCATTGCGCGAAAAAGAGCGGGGGTAGCCGAAAGATCCGCCGCGCCGTCTACAATGCGCCTGATGCGCAAAAACAACGCCGACGCAGTTTCCCACCGCGTCGGCGCATTCCCTATTGCAGCCTGTTGCAAACAGCATATCTTTGGTGTGCGGCGAAGTCTCGCCGTATGCCCTCCTTGGGCGTTTCCTCCCTAGACTTGGGCCGCTTTCGAGTGGCCCTTTTTCTTATGGGGATGCTCTGATTAAGCCTCAGTCGCGAGACCGCCCACTGCGGACCTGCCGGCCAGCCCCACCTGTCAACCAGGCGAAGCCAAACGCTTCATCATCGTGAGATACTGGTGGTCGCGCGGATAACCCTCAACGCACTCGGTAATTTCAAAGCCAAGCCTGCGATAAAAGTCGGGCGCCTGGAACTCGTGTGTTTCCAGGACGATTTGCCCGCATCCGCGCGCTCGAGCTTCTACCTCGACGGCGCGCATCAGGCCGGAACCATGTCCCTGATTGCGCAGATGCGCCGGAACGTAGAGGTAGCGGACGTAGCAAGTAGCTCCCCATGTCCAGCCATACATTCCGCCAACTGTAGCCCCGTCGTTGTCTTTCAAGAACAAGGCGAGGAATTTGCCATCCGATACCCCGGTGGCCTGGACATTGAACTCGTTGAGCCCGTCCTCGAGTAGGCGGACGTCTTCGGGTTTCGGATCCGTCTCCATCACGATGTTTGGACGGACGGTGTTGCTCATTCGCTCGCCTCCGACAATGCGGAATCTAGCTCGACAGAGTCATCCTGTGTTGGTCGCACAACACTGCGTCTACGATCCGCGACAGCAGTGACAAAGGGACCATATCGCGAGCGTCGGAGTATCTTGCGCGCGCCCGTTTTGAACGAGGACCGACGACCATTGCCCGCAGCATATCGGACGCCTAACAGAAGTGGCGGAAATGTGGCGGAAAAGTTACAGCCAAGTGACGGCGGTTTGTGCTCTTATCGTCGCCGGACTGGGTAGGGTAGGATCGAATCGGAAGCAAGAGCATTGGCGGTCCTAGTAGCCGGCCCCGCTAAAAGAGGGGGAGCGGGGCCGGCCCACGCGCGCCTTGGGCTGGGGGCCTTAAATGAGGCGCGCGTAGTCATCAATCGTTTAGGCAAAGTCGAGCGGAAAGGGCAGCGATTCGCGGGCTCCTCCGCACCGCGAGAATGCACGACCCAATTGGGTGCGGAAGTCTGAAGATGTGCAAGAGATGCTCAAAACTGAGCATCGACCGGCTACGCCGACCCAACCGCGCCAGATTCGGCTCTGCTCAAGAGCCGGCGACCTGTTTGCGCGCCCATGACGGTCATTCACAGACTTTGAGACCTTTCCGGAAACCTGCCGTTCGTTCAACTTCGCCGTTTAGGCCACTTGACGACTATCAAACCCCACAAGCGCGCCCGGTCCTTTGCGGCCAGCTTAACGATCAATCGCATCACATTGGCGCTGGCTGGCTTCGATGTCCGCCGCGTCGAGACGGAAGGATCGCGGTGCCCAGTTGTCGAATTTTAGTGACAGCTCCGCGACGGCTTCGTCGGCTCGCCTTTCGATATCGGCCAGAATGTCACCGAACGTCGCGCGAACCCTTTGGTCGGCGTCAGCGCGTTCGGCTGCGCCCGCCGCCGTCTTCAGATTCTTCGCCGTCTGTCCTCCCCGACGCTTCCGCGTTCAATGGTGTTCCCGCCATCGCCGCCATGTCGCGCCGTTCTTCAGCCGATGTCCGAGGCTTCGCGTCCCCTCGTCAACTGCGAGATCGTCACGGCTAGAATGAGCGCGCCGCCGTTGAAGACATTCGTCACCCAAAGCGGAATGCCCAACATCGACAGGCCCGTGATGCCCGTCGCCAGGAAGTAGACGGCGAAGACGGCGCCCCACGGATTGAACCGGCCGGGCTGGATCGTCGTCGCGCCGAGGAAAGCGGCCGCAAACGCCGGCAGCAGGAAGTTGAGACCGGAATAAGGATCCGCCGAGCCCAACACGCCGGCGTAGAGAATGCCGGCGGCGGCCGACATGACCGCGGACATGATCAATGCGCCCAGGCGCACGCGATCGACCGCAATGCCATTGAGGCGGGCGACTTCACGTCCGCGTCCAACGAACAATAATCGTCGGCCGAGCGGCGTGTAATCAAAAACGTACCACATCGCGACGGCGGCTACCAATGAGTAGTAGAAAGCATAAGGAATGCCGAAAAGGCGCAGACCCACAACGGCCGTGATCAGACCGTCATCGACGCCGCCGATAGTGGAACTGTCGGTCATCCATTGCACAAGTCCGCTCATCAGCGACGTCGAACCCAATGTCACGACGAGCGACGGAACGCGGAAATAGATTATGAAAAGTGCGTTGAAGAGCCCGACGACTGCGCCCGCCGCGAGCACGACCAGGAGCACGAGCAGGATCGGCATGTGGTGCCAGACGTTGAGCACGCCAATCATCGAGGCGGACAGGGTGAGCGTCGCGCCGACCGAAAGATCATAGTCGCCGGCGGTCAAGGGAACGATGATCGCCAGCGCCAGAAGGGCCGCCGGGGCATAAGACGCAAAGATGATTGAGAAATTGCCCCAGGTGGGAAAGGATTTCGGCATCGCGACGCCGAAGCCGAAGATTAGGATCGCCCAGACCAGTAACAACGCCACGCTTTCGAACAAACGCGTGTAGTTGAGGGAGGGCGCGTGGGGTCCGGCCGCGTCGGCCATGTTTCAGCTCGCAGCCTGGATCGAAGGAGTTGACGGATGGTCTTGGCCTAGCGACACCGAGGCGTAACAGGCCTCGGTGATGCGATCTTTGGTCAGGTCGGCGCCAGTAAGCTCGGCGCAAATCCCACCCCTGGCGAAAATGAGCACGCGGTCGCAGATCTCGGCGAGTTGGTCGGCGTCGGAACTCGCGCAGATCACCGCTGTGCCGTTGTCGGCGGCGGCCTTGAGCGCGAAAAAAATCTGTTGTCGTGCGCCGACGTCGACGCCTTGGGTCGGTTCGTCGAGCAGCAGCAGCGTGGGCTTGCGGTTCATCCAACGCGCCACGAGAACCTTCTGCGCGTTGCCGCCGGACAGAGCCGAAAGCCTAAGGTGCGGATCGTTGGGACGGACTTCGAAAGCCGCGCCCAACTCCCGCGCTTCCTTCATCATTGCGCCGTTCCGCATGCGGCCGGCGCGAAAGAATCGGGCGACATCCGGCAAGAACATGTTGTCGACGATGGGCAGACTGTCGATGCCGCTTGCCCTCTGGCGATCGCCGGGGAGGAGTGCGAAGCCGAGGTTCATCGCGCGGCGCGGGGTCATATCGGGAAGGCGGACCGCGAGACCGCTCTCGAATGAGAGCGAGCCGGACTGGCAGGGGCGGGCCCCATAGACCAGATACGGAACCTCCTCGTAGCCCGATCCGATCAAACCGGTGAGGCCGAGGATTTCTCCACGCAGGATTGCGATATTTGTCGGCTTGAGCCTTTTCGCCGAAACATGGTCGACGCGCGCGAACACCGATGGGTTGACCGACTTCGTGTGTGACGCTTGCGGTCGTTTGGCTAGGTAGCGCCCAACAATCATCTCCACGATCTGACCGTGACTGGCTGTCGCAGTCTTGAGTTCCCCGGCGACGGCGCCGTCGCGCAAAACCGTTACTCGGTCCGTGATCTGCATCACTTCGTCGATATCGTGCGAGATGAAAATGACGCCCGATCCTAGCTTGGCGATCGATCGGATCAACGTGAAGAGTTTCGCGACACCGGCGGCTGGAAGGAACGGCGTGGGTTCGTCGAGGAGGACCAGCCCCGGCTTGCCTGTAAGTCGGCGCGCCGCCTCGATTTCCTCAAATGCGCGCACGATCGCGAGCAGCGCGCGTTCGACGGGCGAAACGCGATCGACGCGCTCGCCAGGATCGAGCTCGAGACCAAACCGCGTCAGCGCCTCGCGCGCCGCCGCACGCTCAGCGCCCCAATTGATGAACGCGCTTGTTGCGGTTGTCAGTTGCACGAGCCGCAGATTTTCGAGCACCGTCAATGACGGCACGAGGCCGAGGTTCTGGTGCACGAACGACATGCCCAGACGCCGAAAATCGCCAGGTTGGAGCGGCAGGTCAACTGCTTCGCCGTTGAATTCGAGCTGACCGCCGCGGTCAGGAGCATGAAAGCCGGCGAGGATCTTCACCAGCGTCGATTTGCCGGATCCGTTCTTGCCGAGGAGGCCGTGGACTTCTCCCGGCATCACCGAAAACGACACGTCGCAAAGGGCCCGCGCGCCGCCAAATGTCTTCGACAGCCCACTGAGCGAAAGGACTGGAAGCGCCACCGGCGCCTCCAGCGATCGAAACGCTGGGCTTGCCGCCGAGCCATTCGTTTCTTCGTGCATCAGTTGAGCATCCACGTCTTCGCGAAACCCGACTTGTAGGCATCGCCATATCCGGTGTCGAACTTCGCAGGCGTGCCCGCTTCCTTCACGTTCGACTTGTCGAAAATATAAAACGGTACGTTGAGCGCGGTTGGGGACGCCATTCCGCAAGCGTCGCGCAGATGACCGTCCACAGTGGCGTAGGCGATCCAGTCGAGGCTTTCGCCGATGTCCATGTCGACAGAGCCCTGCTGAATGAAGTCGAGCACGAAGGGCGTGCCGTTGAACGTCGCCACTTTGACCGCTCCGGTCTTGCCGGCGAGGCGAAGCGCGGGAACTACGAACTGCGACATCGAGTCATAGATCGGGATCACGACATTGATGTCCGGATTGGCCTGGACCGCCGACTGGACCGCCGGCTGGATCTTGGTGCCCCACTCGGTCACGCCCACATTGATTTCCTGAACGATCTTGCATTGCGGACAAACGGCCGCCAGCTCCGACTTGAAATTGGCGACAAGCGGGATCGTCGGCGGCACCTCGTTCGAGACGACGATCGCGATGTTGGCTTTGCCTTCCGTAGCCGCCGTGGACCAGTCCGCCAGGATTTTGCCGATCTCACCGAAGCCGATCGTCAGCGAACTGGAGACAAACGGGTTCGGCTTGAACGAGGGATCATAGAAGTGCGAGGTCATAACCTTGACGCCCGCTTCCTTCGCGGCCTTGACCTGCGGCTCGACGGTGCCGGGATCGATCCCGGAGATCAGATCGACGATTTCGTACTTGTCGCGGATCGCGAACTCCATGCCCTGGACCCATTGGCTCGGCTGGCCCTGGTTTTCCCACTCTTTCACTTCGAGCCCGACGAGCTTTCCGGCCGCCTTTTCGCGATCGATGATGCCTTTCAAGAACGGGTTGCCACTGCTGTTGGGGATTGAAAGCATCTTCTTTCCGGCCGCGCACTTCTTTGCGTCGAAGTCCGGCCCGGGAGCTGTGAACACCGGCTTCGCTGTAAAGGCGACGAGATTGGCTTTCGCTTTGGCGAGACCGTCAGACGCCGCGTCTGCTCGCGCGGGCAGACTGGTTGCCACTATTGCCGCGCCCGCGAGGATCGAGGCCGTTAGAAATGCCGTTCGCATGAGACTCTCCCTCTCTATCCGAAGCGCGGGGAAGCCGGCGTCGGAATTCAATATTGCATACGCATGCAACAATTGCGCATCCCCATTTTCGAGTCAATCGCGGAACCGGGATTTTTCGAATTCCGAACTGAATACTTGGCGTTCTGAACGCTTACGATAAATAGTATCGTGCCCGACTCGGTGTTGCCCCCACCTTTCATCGGGTCGGGCGGGCGAGTTCCGTGCATTCGCATGCGAGATCGACTATGCGGTTTCCTCGGTTGGAGAAGGATCTTGGCGACATGAGGCGAGTCCGATCCCGAGCGACTTCGTTCGATGTCGCGGCCTTGGCGGGGGTTTCCCAGTCTGCGGTGTCGAGAGCTTTCACACCCGGAACCAGCATTGCTGAGGAGACCCGACTCAAGGTTGTCGCGGCGGCGCGGAAGCTGAACTATGTGCCGAATTCGATCGCTAGCAGTCTGACGACACGACGGACCAATATCGTCGCGCTGATCCTCGGCAACATGTCCAACCCGTTTTACGGGCAGGTCATGCAGGCGTTCAGTCATAAGCTACAGGAGATGGGTCGCCAGGTGCTCCTCTTCACGGTCGAACCCGGCACCGACGCCGACGATTCGATCTTAAAGGCGCTGCACTACCAGAGCGACGGGGTGATCCTGACCGCCGCGCAGCTTTCGACGCGCATGACGGTGATGTGCCACGAACGCGGCATACCGATCGTGCTGTTTAACCGCTACATTCCTGGGAGCGATGCATTCGGCGTACGCTGCGATAACGCAGCCGGCGGTCGGTTGATAGCCCAAGCGCTGATCGCCGCCGGCGCCAAGACATTCGCGATGATCACAGGCGACCCCAAGGGGACGACCAGCCAGGACCGCGTTCGCGGCTTCGTCGACAGGTTAGCAGAGGAAGGCGTTCGCCGATCCGACATCGAAGAGGCCCCCGGCAGCTCCTCCTACGAAGGCGCGTTCAGTGCGGCGCTCGACCTGTTCAGCGCCCGAAAAGCTCCGCGCCCCGACGCGTTGTTCGCGATAAATGATATCATGGCGATGGGCGCGATGGATGCACTGCGCTATCGACTTGGGCTGCGTATCCCCGAAGATCTGATGGTGGGTGGATTCGACGATATCCGCGAGTCCGCCCGCCTAGCCTATCAGTTGACCACCGTTCGCCAGCCGATCGACGAGATGATCGAAGAGACGCTGGCGATTCTGAATCTCGACGAGCCGCAATTCGCCATTCAGCCGGGCATCGACCGGCCAATCAAAGGCAGTTTGATCTGGCGCGCCACGATCCCCGACAAACCGCGCGCCAAGACGAAAACTCGCACTTGACGCAGAGCGATCACTGTCATTCCGCCGACAAGCGCTCCGGCGGCGTGAAACCGAAATCGAAAGCCGACGGTTCTCCGCGCACGCGCCGCGCCTCTGTCCGCGCTTTTTGCGTCGCCGCCTCGTCGGCCTTGAGGTCGTCGGTCAGGACGACGGCGTAGTCGCGCTGCGCCAACTCACGCGAGACGAGCTCGTAGCGCACGTCACGCGCCACCAATTCCGGAGCGCGTTCGAGCGGGTCGCCCCAACCGCCTGAACCGGCCGTCTTGAACACAATCCGATCACCGGGATTAACCTTGAGATTGTCGATCTTCGACGGAATGCGTTCGGGAGTCGCGGTTCCCGCCTTGATCAGCCACTTGCTCGACGTGCCGCCATGTAGGCCGCCATTGATGCCCCACGGCGGCACCACCTCGCGGTCGTCGTGAATAAAGACGCGCCCGCCCGCCAGCATGTGATAGACCTTCTCGATCCCGCAGCCGCCGCGATGCAGTCCCGCGCCGCCGGAGTCTTTGACCGGGCGGTATTTCTCGATCAGGATCGGGTAGTAGTTCTCCATGTACTCGATCGGCGTCGCCGAAAAGAGCGGCCACCAGGCGTGACCGTCGAGCCCGTCCCCGCGTGGACGACCGGGAACCCCGCCGAACAGCAATTCCATCAGTTGGAAATATTTTCCCTTCTCGTCCATGCCCGTGAAAATGAAATGAGGGCTGGTACCATAGCCCGCCGCCATCGACAGATGCGGCGCGCGCTGGCCGAGAGCGCCAGCTTGGCAATCGAAAAACCGTGTATGGGTGTTGAGGCGATTCGACAGCGCGGCGGGGAAACGGGGGTTGAGGAGACTACCCTCAGGCAGTACGACCTCGAACAGATCGTAGAACCCCTCGTTGAAGAGGATCGACGGATCGAACGCCATGATCATATAGACGCCGAAGAAAAGCTTGCAAAGCCCTTCGTGGATATGGAAATTGATTGGCCCCTCGGCTTGATCGTCGGTGCCTGTCCAATCGAACACCGCCTTCTCGCCGCGCCGGTAGATCGACAGCGTCATCTTGAACGGTCCGTTGCCGCAACCGTCGTCGTCGACGTAGTCCGTGAAGGAAACGGGCTCGGCTGAAATGTACTTGTCAATCAGCACCTTCATGGCTTCGCGGGTGCGATCGAGCAGCATATCGCACGCGGCCATATAGGTTTCGCGACCAAAACGGTCGCAAAGCTCGCGCACGCGCCGAGAGGCGGTGCGGCAACCGGCGATCAGCGCCATCAGGTCAGATCGGTTCATGTCGGGGGTGCGGGAGTTGTTCAACATGATGTCGAGGACACCCTTGTTGAGCACGCCTTTGTCATAGATCCGGACTGGAGGAATGCGCAGACCCTCTTCCCAGATGCTACGCGCGTCGAAAGGCATGGACCCCGGCACCTTGCCGCCGACGTCGACCATGTGGCCGAAGATCGAGGAGAAGCCCACCAGAACCTCCTGGTGGAAGATCGGCATCATGACGCACCAGTCGTTGTTGTGCGAGATCGAGCCTTTGCACGCGTAAGGATCATTCCAGACAAAAACGTCGCCCTCGTTCACATCCGCTTCGAACTGTTCGACGATGGCGGGAATGTACGAGCCGAACTGTCCGACGATCATCTGACCGCGTTCGTTGCAGATCATCGGGAATTCGTCATGCTGCTCGCGAATGACCGGTGACAACGAGATGCGTACGACGACGCCGTCCATCTCGAAGCGGGCGTTCTTCAGCGCATTCTCGATGATGTCGAGCGTGATAGGATCAACCTTGGTAGCCATCTGAGTCACTCCCCCTTCGCGCTCGGCCAGATCAGAATATTTCCGTGCTCGTCGACCACGGCGTGGTGGCCCGGGAGCAGGACGCAAGTCGCGTCATATTGGCGAATGACGGCCGGTCCCTCTATCTTGGCGCCGACGCCTAGCTTGCCGCGATCGTAGTTGGGCGTATCGATCCAGGCGCCGTTGAAATAACAGGGGCGCGTCTCCACGATCGCGGCCTTGAGGTTGGTCGACGGGGCCTCCGGCGGCGTCTCCTCGACAGGCGTAGTCGCGCCGGTCGCGACCACGCGGAGCGCGACGAGTTCGACGGGGACCGAGAACCGGACCCCGTAGAGCCTTTCATGCTGAGCGTGGAAGGCCGCGATGATCGAGGCGAGATCACCGCCTCCCGAAACCAATTCTGCCGCGACCGGAACAGTCACCTCGAACCCCTGCTGCTCGTAACGCAGGTCGACCGAATAGGCGACAGTCCGATCGATCGCGGCGACCTCTTCGCCGTCGAGCCAGTCGATCGCCTTCTTGCGAAGCGCGATGAACCGCGCCCAGATGTCCGCGGGATCGAGACCCACCGTCGAACGGATGAAGGTTTGCACGAATTCGTTTTTGAAGTCGGCCTCGAGGAAGCCCAACGCCGAAAGCACGCCCGGATTGGCAGGCACGACCACGGGATAGCAGCCGAGCAGCTCCGCCAATGCGTTCGCGTGCAACGGGCCGGCGCCGCCGAACGCCAGGATGCCGAAGTCGCGCGGATCGAGGCCACGCTGCACCGTGATGACGCGCAGGGCGCCGAGCATCACTTCATTGGCGATGTCGATCACGCCCTTGGCCGCGTCCTCGGTGGAGAGGCCGATCACCGCGCCGATCTTGGCGATCGCCGCGCGGGCGGCTTCGACGTCGAGCTTCATATCGCCGCCGAGCAGCACGGGCGGAAGATAGCCGAGCACGACATTGGCGTCGCTGACCGCCGGCTCGGTTCCGCCGCAACCGTAGCAAACCGGGCCGGGCCGGGCGCCGGCGCTGCGCGGGCCGACGCGCAGGGACTTGGTCAGATCCGAAACCTCGGCGATCGAGCCGCCGCCGGCGCCTACGCTGCGCACGTCGAGGGTTGGCACTTTGGCCGGGAACGCGCCGACTTCCGTCGAGCGGGAAATCGTCGGTTGGCCGTCGATGACGACGGAAACGTCAGTCGAGGTCCCGCCCATATCGAAGGCGATCAGCTTGGAGATGCCGGTTCGACGGGCGATCATGACTGTCGACGTCACGCCGCCGGCCGGCCCCGAGAGCACCGTGTGCACGGGCCGATCCGAAGCGGCCTCGGCGCTCATGAGGCCGCCGTCGGAGCGAACGATGTGAAGACGCGACGCCACGCCCTCGACCTTCAGGCGGTCGCCGATGCGCGAGAGGTAGCGCTTCATGATGGGACGGACGTAGTCGTTCATGACGGTGGTGATCGTACGGTCGTATTCGCGAAACTCCGGGAGGATTACCGACGAGAGCGAGACGGGCAGGTTGGGGTAGCGCTTCGCAACGATCTCTTTCAACTTCCGCTCGTGCTCATCGTTTGCATAGGAATGCATCAACGAAATCGTCAGCGCTTCGATGCCCGACGAGCACAGGTCGTCGATGACGGCCGTCGCAGCCTCCACGTCGAGCGGAAGAACAACCTTGCCTGCGGCGTTCATGCGTTCGGGAATGCCGCGCGTATCGCGCAACGAGGCGAGCGGCTCCGGCTTATCCATGACGATCCATCCGAACAACGGACCCGGGGTCCATGATTTGGCCAGATGGAGCGTGTACTCGAAGCCGGCGGTCACGAGCAGGCCGACCCGCGCGCCCTTGCCTTCCAGAACCGCGTTGGTCGCGACCGTGGTGCCATGCAGCACGAGCGAGATTTCGGACGGCGAGATTCCTGCCTTCCCGCAAATCAGCTTCACGCCCGTCGCGACCCCGATCGATTGATCCTCAGGCGTCGACGGAGTCTTCGCTTGATAGGTGCGCCGGCCCACTTCGTCGTGGAGCAAAAGGTCCGTGAAGGTGCCCCCTACGTCAACTCCGAGCCTCATTTCGGTCCCCTTCCCAACCGCGCGATCTCACAAATCGGAGAAGCGCGAAAAAATGATATTGCATGCGCATGCAAAACACCATAATTAGTTCGGACGCCGCTCGGCAAGACCAATTATCGACGCGCTCGAATCTTTTTCTCACATCCGCCGACAGGTGTTGCATGTCGTCCGACCGATCGTTCCAACCCGCAGAGAGCGGAAGCGCGACTCCCCGGACCCTGTATGACAAGGTCTGGGACGCCCATGTCGTCAAAACCTACGATGACGGCAATTGCTTGCTCTACATTGATCGCCACCTCGTCCAGGAGGTGTCGAGCCCGCAGGCATTTGCCGGCCTCGTCGCTGCGAATAGACCGCTGCGACGCCCGAGCGCCCACATCGCCGTCGCCGATCACGCGGTCCCCACGGTCGGACGCGACCGGCCGCTGCCCGAGGGTCTGGCAAGTCGGCAGGTTTCGCGTCTGGCGCAGAATGCCGATCGGTTCGGGCTCAATTACATACGTATGCAGGACCACCGTCACGGCATTGTTCACGTTATCGGTCCGGAACTTGGTTTCACGCTGCCGGGAGTGACCCTGGTCTGTGGCGACAGTCACACGAGCACCCACGGTGCATTTGGAGCCATCGCGTTCGGCATTGGCGCCAGCGAGGTGGAGTGCGCGCTGGCGACCCAAGCGTTGCGCCAACGAAAGCAGAAGCGCATGCGTGTGACCCTGAACGGTCCATTGTCTCCGAGCGTAACCGTCAAAGACATCGTTCTCGCCCTAATCGCCCGCATTGGCGCAGTCGGCGGCGTGGGCTACGCGATCGAATATGCCGGATCAACGATCGCCGCGCTGTCGATGGAAGCGCGCATGACCCTTTGCAACATGACGATCGAGGCCGGGAGCCGCATCGGCATGGTTGCGCCCGACGAGACAACATTCGCCTATGTGAAAGGCCGCCCGCTGGCGCCGACGGGCGCAGCATGGGATCAGGCGCTAGCCTGTTGGCAGGGCCTGGCTTCCGATCCACACGCCGTTTTCGACAAGGAGGTCACGCTCGACGTCTCCGCCCTGGCTCCGCATGTTTCTTGGGGCACAACGCCCGAAGAGAGCGCGGCTGTCGATATGCGGGTTCCCGACCCGGCCGCGGAAGCGGACCCGAGCAGGCGCGCGCGAATGCAGCGCAGCCTCGACTACATGGACCTGAAACCGGGGACAAAGTTGGCGGGTTTGCCGATCGATCGCGTCTTCATCGGCTCGTGCACAAATGGCCGCATCGAAGACCTTCGTGTCGCCGCCTCTATCGCATGCGGGCGCAAGGTCGCGGCGCATGTCGCGGGCATTGTCGTGCCAGGTTCGGCATCGGTGCGACTACTCGCGGAGGCGGAGGGCCTCGACAGGATCTTCCGTGAAGCCGGCTTCGAATGGCGCGAGAGCGGCTGCTCGATGTGCGTCGCCATAAACGACGACCGACTCAATCCCGGAGAGCGCTGCGCTTCGACCTCCAATCGTAACTTCGAGGGTCGTCAGGGCCAGGGCGGCCGGACCCACCTTATGAGCCCCGCGATGGCGGCGGCGGCCGCCATCGCGGGCCACATCGTCGATGTCAGGGACTACTGATCGTCATGATCCCGTTCACTTCCCTGACCAGCGTCGCGGCCCCTCTGCCCGAGGGGGATATCGACACGGACATCATTTTTCCCGCGCGGTTTCTTCTGTTTCTCAACAAGAATGGCCTCGCCGAACAACTCTTTCACGAACGGCGCCGCGCCACGGGGCAGTCGAGGTTCGTGCTCGACACGCCGCCCTTCGATCGGGCCAAGATCCTCGTGGCGGGTGAGAACTTCGGGTGCGGGTCCAGTCGGGAACAGGCGGTTTGGGCGATCGCCGACTTCGGCATCCGCGCAATCTTGGCGCCGAGCTTCGGCGAAATCTTCTTCAACAACTGTCTCAAGAACGGCGTCTTGCCTATCGTGATGGACAAGCGTGCGCACGAACGCGCGATGAAGGCCGCGTTTGCGGAACAGCCCCTGACCGTCGATCTCCACGCCCAAACTGTGTCTTTGGGAGACGGCGAGGCGATCGGCTTCGATTTGGACGCCTTCGCGCGCCGCATGATTTTGCTGGGCCTCGATGAAATCGGCATGATCTTGGCCGAAGATCAAAACGATATCGTCGCTTTCGAGGCGCGGCAGCGGAGCGAGGCGCCGTGGCTCGATCTCGCTGACGACCGGCTCGACGTTCTGCGGCATGCGACACCAGGAGATGCCCGTGACGACCGGTGAAAGCCTCTCGACGAACTATCAGCGAGCCTTCGGAAAAAGAATCGGTTTTGGCGCAAGGCCCGCGCTTATCATGATCGACTTCGTCCAAGCCTATTTCGACCCGACATGCCCGCTCTATGCCGGCGTGGAGGGCGCGCTCGCGTCAGCGTTGCGGCTGCAAGGTGCGGCCCGTCGCAAAGGCGTGCCTGTGATCTATACCAACGTCGTCTACGACCGCCACGGGTCTAATGGCGGGCGATTCTTCCAGAAGTCGATGGTCCTGCAATACTTTATTGCGGGAAGCGCCATGGGGGCCTGGCCTGACGCACTGAAAGTGGCCGACGACGAACTCGTGATTTCCAAACAATACCCAAGCGCGTTCTTCGGCACGTCGCTGGCCTCGACGCTCACCGTCTGGGGAATAGACACATTGATTCATACCGGTCTTTCGACGAGCGGTTGCGTGCGCGCCACCTGCGTCGATTGTTGCTCGCATGGTTTCATCCCGATCGTCGTAAGGGACGCGGTCGGCGATCGGCACCCCGCGCCGCATGAGGCCAATCTGTTCGATATGGACGCGAAGTACGGCGACGTGGTGAGCGAGTCCGAGGTCATCGACTATTTGAACCGCATCGGGGGCGAGGCATGAGCAAGGCTAGTTTGCGAACCGCCTTGAACGACGGCCGGTTCCTCGCGGTTCCCGGCATTCATGACATGATTGCCGCGTCGATCGCCAACAAGGTTGGCTTCGACTTCGTCTACGCCTCCGGCTACTGGATGACAGCGTCCGCCTTTGGCCTTCCGGACGCCGGCATCGCCACTTACACTCAGATGCTCGACCGCGTATCGACGCTGGCCCGTACCGCCAATGCGAGCGTCATCGCCGACGCGGACACTGGCTACGGCGGACTTCTCAACGTGCACCACACGGTGCGGGGCTATGAGGAAGCCGGCGTCGTCGGCATCCAGATCGAGGATCAGGAGTTCCCGAAAAAATGCGGCCATACGCCGTTCAAGCGCGTCGTGCCGCTGATCGACATGGTTGAGAAGATCAAAGTCGCTTGCGAGGCGCGGAGAAACCCTTTGGAGACGCTCATCATCGCCCGCACCGACGCCCGCCAGACGGACGGCTTTGAAGGCGCGCTGAAACGCGCGACCGCCTATGGCGACGCGGGAGCAGACATTGTATTTGTCGAGGCGCTGGAAAGCGAAGAGGAGATGCGCATCGCCTGCGCCCACATAGGGAAACCGATGATGGCCAATATGGCCGACGGCGGCAAAACCCCGATTCGGTCGAAATTCGAACTAGAGGCGATCGGCTACAAGCTGGCGATTTTCCCCTCGATGACCGGCCTCGCCGCCGCTGCCGCCGCCGAGAACGCGCTCAGGGTGTTGCAGAAAGAGGGAACTTCGAACTCGCCAAAGATTTCTCTCTTCAACTTCTCGGAATTCAATACGCTGATCGGCTTCGAGGAGGTCTGGGAATTCGAGCGCCGATGGGCGAGGCCGGGCGACAAGACGGGGATATAGGCGCATAAAGGTTGCGTGCATCGGTGCGGGGACAGTGGGTCACGACTGGGCGTGGTCGGGACACGAAGTCGCGCCGTGCGCCGTTGTTGGTGAGGTCAAGACGCGTCCCTGCCGAAAGCGCGCGAGACGCTGGAGCTTCTCCAGTCCGATCACGGCCAAATTCGGCTGTGGCCGGTGCGCGCCCGTGGTATCGGTTGAGCGAAGTCGCGCGACTTCTCCGAACCGGACGTATCATCGAAGGACGCCTAGGGCCGCCTCGGGTGGTTTTGCGACATCCGCAAACGGCGCCTCCGCCGTATCGTAAAGCGGACGTCGGACGGAACAGCTTCGAGCCAGCCCATCGTGATCTCGGCCGAAGTCGTACTCCGAAAAAAGCGAGAGTCGGTCTTTCATACCTCGTAAAATGACCCCTACGAGAACGCGGGGATAGCAAGGGCTGATGCTCGTCCAAATGCCAGCGAAAATAGCCAGGTCAACCCTCGACCATCGTTTCGCGCCGCCCAAGGTGACGGTAGCCGCCCAAACCTCGATTCTGTCTTGCGGGAAGGCCGGAAAACGCGGAATATCCATGCCGGTCTTGGGATTCATCCGGAGTATTCCCGCTTAAATATGCCGGCAGCAGAACGATGAGCGCCAGGCTAGCGTCGCGCCGACGGGCAGGCGCTTTTGCGAGGGAGCGGCGACATGAATGTCACGCAGACGAATCGACCGCAGCTGGGCGGAGGCGGACATTGGCGCAACTGGGTCGGCAACCAGTCCTTTGTCGCGCGGTACAAAGCGGCGCCGGCTTCCGAAGACGAACTGGTTGCGCTCGTATGCGAGGCCTCGCGTCAAAATCTTACCGTTCGGGTGGCCGGATCGGGTCATTCATTCACGCCGGTCGTGGCGACCAGTGGCCTGCTGCTCAGCCTCAAGAACATGCAAGGGCTCGTCAGCTGTGATCTCGATCGCAAGCGCGTCGTCGTGCGCGCGGGCGCAAGAATCGGCGACATCGGCCGCGCGCTCAAAGAGCTCGGGCTGTCGCTGGCCAATCAGGGCGATATCGACACCCAGGCGATCGCCGGCGCCCTATCGACCGGGACGCACGGCACGGGAATGAGCCTCGGGTGCCTGTCTTCCCAGGCGGTCGGCATGCGGCTCGTTCAACCCGACGGCTCGATCATGGCCGTCGACGTCGACGACGATCCCGAGACGATGGCCGCCGCGCAGGTCGCGATCGGGACGCTCGGCGTGATTTCGGCGATCACGCTGCAGACGCTCCCAGCTTACAATCTCAAAGAGAAGCTCTGGCGCGACGATTTCGAATCCTGCATGGAACAGCACGATGAACTGGCGAAGAGCAATCGCCATTTCAGCTTCTTTTGGTGCCCCGTCGCCGAGTCCCGACATCTGTATTGCTTGCCCGACGTTTCAGCGGCGTCGTCGGTCAAACGCGAGCATGACGTCTGTGAGATGAAGGTGATGAACATTACCGACGAAGCGCCGTGCGACGACGACAACACCTTCGAGCGCGTCGCCTATAGTTCGGACATCTACCCGATCGAATATGTTCCGAACTTTCACGAGCTTGAGTATGCGGTGCCGATCGAAAACGGCAAAGAAGCCCTGCGGCAGGTTCGCGAGCTGATGCTCACCAAGCACGTCAATTGCATCTATCCGGTGGAGTATCGCTTCGTCGCCGGCGATTCAGGGATGTTGAGCCCCTATTTCAAGCGCGCGAGCGTTACCATCTCGGTCTCGGGCGGGCCAGGAATCGACTACTGGAGCTACCTTCTCGACGTCGACGCGATATTGCGGCAGTACCGGGCGCGGCCACACTGGGGCAAGTTGCATTTCAACCGCGCGGAGGACATGGCGGCGCTCTATCCCCGTTTCCGCGACTTTGAGGCGATCCGCCGCCGGTTGGACCCTTTGGGACGTTTCCTGAACGATCATCTGAGAGGCCTGTTCGAGTGACGAAGCGGTTAAGACTCTTCTTGCTAGCGGCCTCGCCGAGACTGGCCTTCATATTGGCCGGCAAGTTCTCGAAGAGCGCTGGAACCTAGTCCGTTTGGCTTGAACATCGAGGTGGCACACTCAACGACTTCGTCTTTTCGAGCCGGATCGATCATGCTGATCCATCAGCACCCGGCAGTATGCTCGGCTTGTGGAGAGGACTACGGGACGCATTCGCTACGCCGGACTAAGGCGTCCATCATCTACAAGCAAACAGGCAACCTGCACGCTGTTCAGATCGTACTCGGCCACAGGAAGATCGAGAGCACCGTTCGCTATCTGGGCGTCGACATAGAGGATGTTCTCGCCTTCTCCGAGGGCACAGAGGTTTAGCGATTGGTTTAACTCCTCGACCCTTGCCATCGATTCCGCCGGCCGTTCCGCGCCCATTGCAGCCTTTCCCCGCCGATGCGGCGGTTCTCGAAAGCGGACGTATCATTGTAGGACGCCTATGGCCGACTCGGACCAAGGCCTGACTCCTGCGCCGCAACAAACAATTGCGGCGCGTACTCTCGAACGGATGTCGGCCGAAGAGCGAGGCTGACCAGCTCGAAGGCGTCGTAGGCTGATGCCGCTGCAGTGGGCAACCACGAATTCTCAATGACTCAAAGCGGCGCCGAGGTTGTTCAAGACTCCAAGCTGAGCGAAGATGATCGACCCCTCTGGGTAGCAGTCGAAGCGTTTGATCTTGCCGTCTTCGAGTTCGAACACGTCGCAGCAAGGGGCGTCCATTTGTTTACCCGTGGCAGGCAGCTCGCCAAAGGGAAGCTGCAGCGGGCCATCGTGGGCGCCCTGCAGGGCTAGTTGCACCACGACGACATTGCCATCGGCATAGATGCGATATAGCTCGCGGTGCATGTTGGAAAACGCCGTCCCGTAGTTGCGGACCGGGTCGGCGAGCGCGCGACCACGGTAGGTCGCACCCACCGAATTGTCGACGAAAACCCCATCGGACGTGAACAAGTTGATCCATCCCTCCAGGTCTTTCCGTTCGGCAACGGCATACGCGTTACGAACAGCGGCCACATTGTCATTGTTCATGGTACGGCTCCTTGCTGGTGATTGAACTTCGGGCAATGACGCTGAGGATCACTTCGGAATCTCTACGGCGGAAACTGTGGAAAACGTGCGGCTGGCGCTCTCGTTGCCAATCAAACGACCTGTTGCCGGGTTGGCTCTTTTGCAGGGATCCCCCCGCCATCGTACCGTGAAGCAGGCGGGCGAAGGTTCGGCGCTTGCCGTCGGTCTCGATGTAGCGAAGCATCCGCACCGCCGCAGTCCCGTCGTCCGCCGCTAACAGAGCGTCTTCGGCGCAAACACAGGTCCGCTGGGCATTTGCCGCCGTCGTGAGCAAATATTCGCACCTCGGCGGCGTGTGGTCCATTGCGCGCGCGTCGCGGCCGATGCGCCATGGTTTCGTCGTGCTAAACCTTGGCTTAGATCGGCGGCGAACGCGGTGAAATGGGATCGACCGCCAAGAGCCGACATCCATCCCGAACAAGTCCGGGTCTTCTCGAGCCCGTGACGCCTGACTGGAAGTCAGGCGCGCCAAGTCGGTGGGACGTTCGCCATCGATCAGGAGTGCTATGGCCTCTGATAGCCCCCGAGCCGAAACACGCCTCTCCCAATAGGGAATAGAGCCGCCTTGCGCTTCGCGAGACTGACGGCTTCCAAGAGCCGGATTATCTGCACAAGGTCGAACCGTTCGATTGACTCTGCCCGTCGAATTTCCGCTTTCGCTCCTACGCCGGGAAGCCGCCATTCCGCTTTCGGTCAGATCGCGCCCATATTGGTCAGAAAGCATACTCACCGCCGGCGAAGCGTTCGTATGGCGGTCCTGAGATTAACCGGCAGTTGAAATTTGGCCGGCGCCCGTACTGGGAGGTCATCCGGCGTTTCTCCTTTCAAATTTAGGTCAATCTAGGCGGCAGGTAGGCGCAACATGGCGTCGTAATCGTAGGTATAAGCGATCAGTGCTCCGCGTTCCGCGGCATTGGCGAAGTATGGTCGGCAGCTTAAAGTGTACAAACGTACTGACTATCTGATCTCGATATGTGACAGTGAACGGCGCCGGTATAGCAAGAATCCCTCCATGGGGCTCGGAGCTGAGCGACGATGCGGCCGCTCGATGTCGCTCTCGTTATGGTGGCTGCCTTGCCCGCTCACTCATATGCCCTCATTTTTTTGCCAATTCTTGTTTGCGCAGCGGTCGATCCGCGAATGATTAATTGGCCGCCTGCACGGATGTGTGGTGTCGAGATCGGCCGTCTTCCGAGCTGATGCGACATCAGCCGCCACGCCTCGACGGCGATCTGGTCAACCGGCTGGCGAATTGCGCTCACCGCGGGTTGCAGGAGGCTCAGCCACTCGAAATCATCGAAGGCCAGAAGAGACATATCGCTAGGCACATGAATGTGACAATTTTGCAAAGCGTGCAGGGCGCCCAGCGTCACGAGATTGTTCGAGGTGAATATCGCGGTTGGTCGCTCCCGCTCGCGGCCTAGGCCCTCGAGCGATATCCGCGCCTCTTCCACCGTCATCCCCACGAATCTGATGTCCCCCCTGGCTTTGCCTTCAGCCATGGCGTGTTCGAAACCTGCGATCCGCTCTTGGGTGTTCCAAAGACGCGGCGTGTTGACCGCGAGAGTTATTTGGCGATGACCTAGCGACAGGAGGTACTTTGCCCCTTGATACGCGGCGTCAAAATTGTCGGTCGCGACACTCGGATAAGCATCCTTGGCCGAAATTCGATCAGCGATGACGCAAGGCATGTCAGTGCCAATCGCGGGCGCCAACACTTCGGAGCCTTCAAAGGAGGGAATGACGATCATCCCGTCGACCTGTCGCTCCTTTATGACGCGGATGCGCTCACGCGCCGCCTGCGGGTTTTCGCCAGTCGTCACGATCATCATCGTATAGCCGGCGGAAGAGGCAAGATTCTCCACCTTTTCGACAAGGGCAGCGTAGAATGTGTTGAGTATGTCCGGGACTATGAGACCGATCGTATGCGTCTGCCTGCTGCGCAAACTCGCCGCAATTCGATTGCGCTGGTAGTTCAACCGTTCGCAAGCGGATAGAACGCGCATACGCAATTCTTCGGCGACTGTGGAGTTCCCGTTCAGCACCTTCGAAACAGTGCCAAGCGAAACGCCCGCCTCGCTGGCAACTTCGTTCATCGTGGGTTTGCCGCGCATGGGCCTTTTGCGTGTGAAACGTTACACAGACCCTCTTTGATCTTGCCCGCGAAGTCAATAATGGCCTGTAAAATTCGACATCGGGCTCGTTTCGCCGAGCAATCGCCGGGCAAATAGGACGTGAGCATCGTTCGCAAAAAGCCCAAACGACAAATCTTCTGAACCAAGTCCTATGGAGCCCAGTCACCTTTCTTCATACCTTGGGTCAGTCTCTCCCGTCTTGTCGCGAAAGCGCGCGGCGATAGGATTTAGGATGCTGCGTCGCGCGAGTCGTCCGACACGCATCGACTTAAAAGAGTGGCAATCCAAAACGTTTCACCGTCCTCGAAGCGCGGCGAGTGCGCCACCCCGGAACCGAAGCAGGCCGAACCCCTCCTGACGCCGTGACTCAATAGGGCGTGCTGATCGAGTCGGCCACGCTTCATAGCGGGTCGAAAACCGGTCTGCTCGCATCGCCAAGCGGAGCGCGGCCAGAAAGGCGTCGATCAGTCGTACAGCACCGCGGCGATCTTGGGATCGTCGATGTTGGTCTTATCGTACCAGTAGAAGCCGGTGTCGATCACCTTTGGCAGCGCCTCGCCCCTCAGCGCCTTGACGGCAGAATCGACGGTGCACTTGCCAATGCCAATTGGGTTCTGGGTGATCGCGCCCAGCATCACCCCGGACCTGATCGCGTCCTTCTGTTCCTTGCCCGAATCGAAGCCGATCAGCACGAGCTTCTTGCCCGATTCCTTGACGCCAATCGCCGCGCCTTCAGCCGAACCCTCGTTGGCCCCGAAGATGCCCTTGAGGTTCGGGTTCCCCTGAATCATTGTTTTGGCGATTTCGGCCGACTTGAGATGGTCGCCGGCGCCGTACTGGACGCTGACGATCTTGATATTCGGATATTTCTCCTTGATGCGGTTGACGAAGCCGTCGCGCCGGTCGATGCCGGTGCGGCTCGTCTGATCATGCACGATGACGCCGACCTCCCCTGAACCTCCGATCGCCTCGGCCATCTTGTCGGCGGCGGTCGCCGCGGCCGCTACGCTGTCCGTCCTGCAAGTCGTCACCGGAATGTCGCTGTCGACCCCCGAATCGAAGGCGATCACCGGGATCTTCTCCGACTGCGCCCTCTTCAAGAGCGGAATGGCGGCCTTGCTGTCGAGCGCGGCGAAACCGATTGCTTTCGGCTTCTTGGCGAGGTCGGCGGCGAGCATATCGATCTGCTTGTCGACCATGGTCTCGGTTTCCGGCCCCTCGAACGTTATCTTGACGTTATCCGCCTTGGCGACCTCTTCGGCGCCGGCTTTCACGGACTGCCAGAACTGATGCTGGAAGCCCTTGCAGATGAGCGGGATATAGACATCTTCCGCACGCGCCCCGGCGGAAAAACCCAGCGCGATGAGGGCGCCGACCGCGACGCCGATGTGCCATTTGCTCTGCATGACTATTCCTCCCACTTGAGTTCAGCGGGCTGCGATATCGCTCCGCTGCGCTTCTTCTCCCAGTTGCATTCGTTTTCATTGATATGAAACGTTTCACCGAAAGCTGTCAAGCGCTCCGCCTTGCCAGGCGTGGCCCCGCGCCTGTGGATTTAAAATGACGGCTTTGGCGCATCGTCGCCGTCTAGCGAGGGCGTGCGGCTTCTCCAAAGCGGACATATGATTGAACGACGCCATGGCCGACTTGGGCCAACAAGCGACATTGCGATCACGGATGGGCTCAGTCAGCGGGGATCGTAAACTGAAAGAGAGCGCCCCGCGGCTCGCACCTGGTCGCCCACAGCCGCCCACCATGGGCTTCGATAATGGAGCGGCAGATCGAGAGGCCCATGCCCATACCGTCGGGCTTCGTCGTGTAGAAGGGTTCAAAGAGACGCGGCAGGCTCTCCGGACGCAGCCCATGGCCGGTGTCGCGCACCGCGACGCATACGCCCTGCGGCTCGATCCTCACGGTGCTGATGTGTAATTCGCGGTCGCTGTCCTCAACGCTGCTCATCGACTGGATGGCATTGACGATCAAGTTCAACATCACCTGTTGCAGTTGCACCCGATCGCATGAGATGCGTGGCAAGTCGCCGGCAAGTTGCGTGCCCATAGTGACGCCGGTCTTGAGCGCTTCGCTGTGGGTTAGGGCGGTCACCTCCAGGATCGCCGCATTGAGGTCGACGACCTCCTTCCGGGGTGGCGCTTTTCTGATGAGAGATACGATCCGATCGAGGACGTCGCTGGCTCGATTGGTTTCGTTCACAATGCAGGTGAGCGCCTCCCTCACCTCCGCCACATCGGGTGGGCTTTTGTCTAAAAACCGCAGTGCGGCAGTGGCGTCTGTGAATGCCGCCGCAATAGGCTGCTTGATTTCATGAGCAATCGAGGCGGTGAGCTGGCCCATCGCCGCGACGCGGTTGGCGTGCGCGAGCTCGAGTTCCGCCTTGCGGTATCGCTGCTCGTTTTCGCGAGCTTCTGCTTCTGCCGTCCGCAATCCCGTAACATCGGCGCCGGTGCCGCGATAACCGCGGAATTCTCCGTTGGCGTCAAACACTGGCTTGCCGCTGATTTTATAATAGACCAGAGATCCGTCGCTTCGTGCGGCCCGGTAAACGAAATCGCGGAACGGCTGACGCGCCTCGAGCATCGATCGATGAAGCTCCCACTTTTCCGGCTCCGATTCGACGTCCGTCGCGAATTCCCATCGGGCCAACCCAATCCGGCTCGCAGGCGCGAAGCCGCGAGCGAGAAGTCGTTCGTAATCCGTGACGCGTGCGAATTTGTGATCAGGATCGGTTTCCCAGTACCAATCGGAGGCGCTTTCCGCGTAGTCGCGGAATCTCGCTTCGCTTCCCCGCAATGCGTCCTCGGCGCACTTGCGCTCCGTCAGATCGAGCACGAATGCGACGCCCTGGTCTCGTTCTTCGCCGAACGCAGCCAAACCGATCAACACGGGCACGCGGCCCCCGTCTTTCCGAAAGTACTCCTTCTCGAATGGTTGGACTGCCCCGATCATCTTCAGCTCTGCAATAGTCCGCGCGTCGCGCTCGCGCCATTCCGGCGGCGTCAGGTCCGTTCGGTTCAGGCGGCCCGAGATAAGATCCTCTCGATCGTATCCCCCCATTCGGAGAAACGCGTCATTTGCCTCAAGAATGCGACCTTCGAGATCCCAGATGATGATCCCAATGATGTTGGCGTCCACGAGGCGCCGGATCTTTGCTTCGTGTTGTTCGAGCTGGCCGTGCAATGTTGCGAATGACTTCAAGTCAGCTTGCAACATGTCGCGGAAGTGCAGCATTAACTTGAGATAAGCCTCGCTATATTCGTTCCTTTTATTGTCGCGAACGCAAATCGTCCCGAATATGCGGCCATCGGGCCAACTGATTGGGACGCCCAGGTAAGAGATCATCCCCAGCTTGACATGCGGGTTCGCTTTCCATGCTTCGTTCTCTAGAGCGTCAGGGACGAGCAGTGGCTGACCGGTCTTCATGACGGTATCGCAATAAGGTCCCGTATCGAGAGCGCCCGGCTCGCAAGGATTTCCTTTGGACGTGCTGGAGACGAAAACTTTGATGTGTGGAGGATCGACCCGCATTATGGAGGCAGAGGGCACGTGCATGATCTCGGCAAGGAGATTCACAAACTCTTGCCATTTTCGGATGATTTCAGAGGGCACTTCGATCGAATGCGCCATACTCGAGCTCCGATCTTGCGGTTCAGAAGCGGTCCTTTCTCCGTGGGTACTCTCGTTCATGCGGAGCAGTTCCTCGGCTTAGACGGTGAGGGCAGCATAACAGCTCCAGCCGCAGTTCGCGATAGCTCTCCGGGCCGTCCAAACCGAAGATTTGCGCCGGCCGTCGATGATCCGCTCTCATAGCGAATGTGATCGGACTGACGCTCAGCGCGATGCCAATCGTGCGCAAAGTAGGCTCCGTTAGGGGGTCGCGTTGGGCGTCGACGCACTTTCCTTTTGGATAGCTCGATAGGGTAAAACTCATCTTCTACACTATCGGCCCAAACTGGCCGTTCGATGACGCGGCTGCCGTTGAGATCGAGCCGATCAGAGGCGCGGCCTCGACCAGAGGCTCTTCTTTCTTTGGTCAATCTGTCGGCGCATCGACGATTGCCGGAACGAACTCTGCGCTTTCATCTGCAGAAATCGCCACCCAATGGCGAGCAGCGCGTCGGAGCGAATGGGCGCCGTAATCCTCTCGACGCAGTCCGATACCCTTCACCCATTCGTCAACGAGCCGGGCATACTGGCGGGCTGACATGATCGGCGTGATCGATCCGGCTCGGAAGGGCGAAATCCTCGAGCGTGCCGCCTGATGTTCAAGCCAAGCGAAGATGCTGCCTCGGGCGGGCTCAAGAAGTTCGAACTGAACCGGCCGGCCAGTCTTCTGCTGGACGACGATCGCCCGTGACCGGACCCGGCCGCCACTGACCAGGTCGCCGATCTTGATCTTAACGACGTCACACCAGCGCAGCTTGCTGTCGATCGCGAGATCGAACATCGCGCGGTCGCGTAGGCGGCGCTCGCGATCAAGCCAGAACCTGATGGCCCAGACCTGCCGAGGCTTTAACGCGCGTTTTGCCCCTAGCCTTCGGCCTGTATTCCACGGCCGCCGCTCCTTGGTGGCCGGATCAAACTCAGAACATCCCATAGCCGTTCTCCTCTCCTGGCCACCACTGGCCAGGAGGAGAGCGAGGCACGCTCGCGTTCGGCGCTGAATGGCCGACAGCGGAACGGCAGTTTCCGCGCAACTGGAAGCGAAAGCGGACGTTCGACGGGCGCGAGTCACACGGCATAGTTCGACTCGAAGCGGCCGGTCGGCCAACAGCTTGGGGGCGGGCCCTTCGTCGCCGGAATCGAAACATATCGAGCTGGGACGGCGTTTGCCGGGTCTTTGTGCTAGGTTGGGCGGACAGAGACTAGCGCTATGACCGAGACCCGGAAACTTGCAGCGATACTTTGCTCGGATGTGGTCGGCTACAGCCGCCTCGCCAGTGCGGACGAGGATCGCATTTTAGCGAGGCTGCGGGCGCTTCGGAGCGATCTTATCGATCCGACTATTGCCGTGCACCACGGCCGGGTGGTGAAGCGCACCGGCGATGGGAGCATCGTCGAATTCCGTAGCGCCGTGGACGCCGTGCGCTGCGCCATTGAGGTGCAGAACGCCATGGTCGAGCGCAATGCCGGCGTACCGGAGGACCGCCGCATCGTGTTCCGCATCGGAATACATATCGGCGACGTGGTCGAGGAGAGCGATGGCGATCTGATGGGCGATGGCGTCAATGTCGCCGCGCGATTGGAGGGCATCGCCAAGCCCGGAACTATCTGTCTTTCCGAGGACGCCTATCGCCAGGTAAAGGCGCGGCTCGATCTCGCCGTAACTGATCTCGGCCAGACTCAGCTCAAGAACATTGCCGAGTCGGTCCGGGTCTATTCACTGCAAGTTGGCCTCCCGACCCGGGCGAAGCTGGCAATGCCGGCCGCGCCGGCGACGTCTGCGGAAAAACCCTCGGCGGGGCGCGAAATGCCCGCCAAGCCTTCAATTGCCGTCCTGCCCTTCCAGAACATGAGCGACGATCCCCAGCAGGAGTATTTTGTTGACGGAATGGTCGAGGACATCATCACCGGGCTATCGCGGATCAAATGGCTGTTTGTAATCGCGCGCAATTCGAGCTTCGTCTACAAGGGAAAAGCGGTAGATGTCCGGCAGGTCGGGCGCGAGCTTGGCGTGCGCTACGTCCTGGAGGGGGGCGTGCGCAAAGCCGGCAATCGCCTGCGTATAACCGCCCAGCTGATCGAGGCCGAGGCCGGCGCGCATCTCTGGGCCGACAGGTTCGACGGCGCGCTGGAGGACGTTTTCGACCTGCAGGATCAGATCACCGACAGAGTGGTCGGCGTCGTCGAACCGAGCCTGCGGCGCTCAGAAATCGAACGCGCACGGCGAAAGCCTCCCGAAAACCTCGACGCCTACGACCTCTATCTGCGCGCTTTGCCCTACCTTGAGTCTGTTCTGCCCGAGGATGCCAGGATCGCGACAGTGTTTTTGGAGGATGCGCTCAAGCTCGACTCGAACTACGCGCCTGCCCACGCGCGCCTCGCCCATTGCCATGAGATTTGCTTCACAAACGGTGGGTTTGACGAGGCCGAAAGAAGCGCTGCGGTTCGACATGCGCGCACTGCGACCGCGACCGGCGTCGAGGATGCAACGGCACTCGCTACCGCCGCCTGGGTGATCGCCATTCTGGGCAAGGATCGCGCAACGGCGTTGAACATCGTCGAGCGCGCCTTGTCGCTCAACGCTTCGTGCGCGTCAGCGCACTATACCGGCGCGGCAGTCCATGCTTTCAGCGGGAGCCCCGCCGCAGCAACCAGTTACGCAAGTCGCGCGCTGCAGTTGAGCCCATTCGACCCCTTGGCTCATTTCGCCCTTTTTGTGCTCGGAGTTGTGGCATTCCGAGAGGCGTGCTACGACGAAGCGGCATCGCAATTTGCGAAGGCGGCGCAAAGCAGGTCCGGTCCAATGTTCCATCGCTGGCACGCCGTGGCGTTGGCGCTGGCCGGACGTGTGGAGGAGGCAAGGCCTATTCTTGGACGTGCGCTCGGCCAACCAGGCTGGCAGAGCCGCTTTTTCGCGGAGATTGGTGCAGAGCAAGCAATCGTGGACAAGTTCGCGGAAGGCGCGCGCTTACTGGGATTCTCCGAGTAGTTTGGTGATTGAATAAGCTGCGCGCCGCGCGGACGGCGGCCATCGGTGCGGCGCGCGCGAACGGCAGGTTTCCACTCCACGGCAGTCGAGTCGGCCGATGCCTCAATGTCCGGTTCGGAGGTGCAGCGACCATCGGCTGAACGGCTAGGTTGGGCGCACACCGAATTCTGGCCGGGAGCTATGGGATACTCAGATCATGTTCGGGCGGCCAAAGAGCGGCGTCAGTAGGAAATCTCGATCATCTGGTGGCCGGTGAATTCCGGCACCACAAAGTCGACGCGGTCATTTGCTTCGACGAATTCGAGGGCATCGCCGGACGGGACAAGACGCACGGACTTAACGATACCGCGAGCCCGCACAGACACTTTCGTATCGTAGAGAGGGACAAGGTCTTGGATCGGCTGAACTGGCGATCCGCGCTCGGTTCCGCGGAGTGCCGGCGTCGCGTACATCACGTGCACGACGTCCCGCGTGGCGTGGCTCTGCTGCCGGACAGTTGCGCGGCCGGCCCGCGGCAGACTCGTCGTTATCAGATGATCGCCGCCCATCGCGAAGTCAATGAACCGCTCGGCGATCTCGATCATCGCAACGGCGCCGTCCTTCTGATAGCAGGAGAAAATGGGGAAGCTCAGATAAGTGTAGCCGCCCTTGCGCAGGCCGGCGGCATAGCCGGTCGGCCTTGGCTTAGCCGGCGCATGGAGATGCCCCATGAAGTGGCGCGGCGTGCGGTCAAAGTAGGGTTCGTAGACATCGCCCAGCACCTGACCGCTTGTTGCTTTGACCCGCTGCGCTGGCAGATACATGAACAGCGGATCCTGTACGAAACTCGCCTGTAGTTCAGGCGCCGGAAGCATGTAGTCACCTTGGGTATTGGGCGAGGTTCCTTCCCATACTCCCCCCACGTCGAGTGCGAATCCCGCATTGGGATCGATCCCACTCATGCCGGTCAAAAGGACCTTGCCGCCCTGCAACACAAAGGCGTCGAGCTTGGTCTTGAGCGGCGTATCGACCTTAACCGCGTCCGGCAAGATGACGAGGCTGTAGCGACTGAAATCCGACTCCAGATCGATCACATCGAAGGCGTACTTCGCCTCGAGTAGTATCCGTACGCATCCCTCATCAGGGCTGGCGTAATATTGCGGCACACCCACGAGCTTCGGTCGCTCAGATGCCTCCACCGAAAGCATCGCGACATCGGCGCGGTTGGTCGAATCGACCGCCCACGCCTCACGATCGGCCACATACTTGAAGGCTGGCGTCACCAGCCGGAGGGTCGATGTCTCAAGCTGTCCGCTTGGATGCAGGTGGTCCCCGATCGACACGCGCGCACCCTGTGCGAGCATCGCGCCGACTTCGTAGATGAGCGCCTGCGGGTGTTTGTAGCCGCCGACCTCGCCCCAGTGTGTGTGGAACTTTCCGGTCATGCCCAGAAACGGGATGCCCAACGGATCGATGTACCGAGCGCTGAGGGGAAAGTGCTCGTACCCCCAGCCGGCGGTCGGCAGGCTTTCGATCTCGAGGTGAGAATAGAAGTTGGTGTAGTGGGAGCGTAGTCCGCGCCGCATGTGACCCGAGTTGAAGAACAGCGGCATCTTCGCATCGTGCTTACGAACGGCCTCGTGGACGCGCTCGAAGTAGTTCTCCACCGAATGGTTGGTGAAGGTATCGCGGTCATCGGGGTTGGTCCAGTCAAGGCCCATCGCGTTCATCTTCGATTTTGCCGATGACGAGATCGACGGCAGCTGAAATGAGATATCCATGAAGATGCCGTCGGCATCCGGGAACATCGCGAGCATCTCTTCAGTCTGCGCGATAAGGTAGTCGAGATAGGGCGTCGAAAGGTCAAGGAATGCCCAGCCTACACCGTTGCCTTCTTTTGCCCGGAACATCGCGAACGAATTGTCAGGTAGAACTGTCCTCCACTCGGGATGTTCGAAGGCCGCAAGCTCGTCCCAACTTGCCGTAAGATAGACGGGCGCCTTGATGCCCTCCGCATGCAGGGCGTCAATCTGCGCACGAAGCAAATTGAACTTGAGATGCGGATGCATCTTGCCGACTTTCGTCGGATGATAGCTCAGCCCATGATGGCACTTTGAGAATATGGTGACGCTATCGACGTAGGCCTCTCTAAAGGAGCGGGCAAACGACTTCGCGTCGAACTTTTCACCGATCTCCGGGATGTCGGCATGGGTATGGAAGTCAAGGTGAACTTGACGAAAGCGCATCGTGCTCTGTCCCAAATAAGCGCATCCATGTGGAAACGCGCGATCCTCATTCTAGCGTAGAAACGGTTCGCTAAACCGCCTCACCTTCCACATTTGATGCCGAATTTCGTCACCGAACCGTTTTGGTTATTCAATGGGTTTGGTTGAGAGTCAAGCGATCGCCGGGTTGAAAATGCGCCGCCATGCCGGTTTTTTGGTCAGCCCTGTTCAGGCTGGAATGCTTCGTGACCACCCCGAGGCAGGTCGGCCCCTTTCACCCGCAGAAGACCTTGTCCGCTTCAGGCGCCAAGCAGGCGCTGCAATACCGGCACTAAGGCGCGCCCGAGAGCTCTTGTATTCTCAACGTCGAGATGCGCGCCATCGATCGGGGACATCGTCGCGACCGTCGCGGCATCGAAGTAGGTTGCACCTACGTTAAGCGCGAGGCGCTCGTAGTGCTCCGCAAGTCGCTCGGACTGCGTGAGACTTCCTTCAAACATCGCTCCGAGCTCCGGATCCTTTGTCGGCACGAGACGAGGTGGCGCGACGACAACGATCGAAGGAGGCGAGTATGGTCGCTGGTAGGGAAAAGTGCGGACGACCTCGATCAATCGCCTCATCCCCTGCGCGGCGCCGACGGCATTGCCGACATATGTCCGCAGTTCGCTGTTCCCGAGGACGAAGATGATCGCATCGATTGGCGTGTGGGTGCACAACGAGATCGGAAGTGTTCGAGCTCCGTTGCGATCTGGCAGGCCAGTGTGGTCATCAAAGGCGGTCGTGCGTCCGGCTAACCCTTCCGCGATCACCTGTGCACCGTCGCCGAGCCCGCGCTGGAGTACTGTTGGCCAACGATCCTCATACGGGTAGCTTGTTCCGCTCACGGGATCGAAACCCCAGGTCAGATTGTCACCGAACGCTAGTATGATTTTCATACGAAGCCCTACCAGACCTATTCCTTGCTCCCGGTGGTCGCGATCGACGCGCCGAAGAAGCGCAAAGCAATCCAGAGGACGAGGAGCGGCACAAGCGACGTAATGAACGCCGCCGCAAAGACCTGCTCATACTTAACAGTCTGGAGCGCACTCATCTCGGCGATCGCTACAGCGATCATCTTGTAACCGGCCGCGGGCGCCACGAGCAAGGGCCAGAGATAACTCTGCCACTGATTGATGAAGAGAACGATCGCGGCGCTAATCAGGGCGTTTGTCGATAGTGGCAGATAGATGCGCGCGAAGATGCCGAACCAGCCTAGGCCATCGATCATCGCAGCCTCGCGAACCTCCTTAGGAATCCCAAGGAAGAACTGCCGGAGGAGAAACACGACCATGCCGTTGCCGATCGCCGGCAAGACGAGCGCCGTATAGCTATTCTGCAGACTGCCCGAGCGCATGATCTGGGCAAGCGGCACGACGATCGCATCGAACGGAACCAGGAAGCTGACGACAACGATCGCGAAGACGATCGCGCGGCCCCGGAATTCCATCGCCGCGAGCGCGAAGGCGGCCATCGAACACACCGCTAAGCCGACAACGACGGTCGCGAGCGAGACGACCGCCGTGTTGACGACGGCACGCCCAAAAGGCCCCTGGACCACAGCTATGAAGTTAGCGAAGGTCGGATTGTTCGGGAGGAATGACCACACGCTCAGTGATAGATAGCGGAATGCCTCCCCCCGCGGTCGCAACGCTGTCACGAGCATCCACCAGATCGGCAGCAAAAAAGCGAGGCCGCAGGCGACGATCGCAATGAAGCGCAGGGATCGAAGCCAAATGCTCGTGGTCATTCGCGTGATCCCGATCCCATGAGCCGGAACTGGATAATGACGACGACAAGGACAATCGCGGTCAGGATTACAGTCGCTGCTTGAGCGCTGCTGACATCGTTGGTCTGGAAGGCGCGCGTGTAGATTTCGAACATCACAAGGTTGGTCGTGTGCCTCGGACCGCCGCGCGTGAGAATTTGCACCGGCGCGAAGACGAGGAAATTTCCGACCGTGTCGGCGACCAGAACAAAGGCCAGCTGCCGCCGGAGCTGCGGCAACGTCACGTACCAGAATTGCTGCCACGCATTCGCGCCGTCTACGCGCGCGGCCTCATAGAAGCTCTTTGGTATCTCCTGGAGCCCCGCCACTAGGAACGTCATCCAGAACCCGATGCCAATCCAGCTCACGATCACGAGCAGGCAGGCGAGTGCTTGCTGCGGTGAGCTCAGAAGCGGCTGCTGAGGCAGGCCAAGCGCCGCAAAGAAGCCATTGATGATCCCGTCCGGCCGCATCGCGACGCCCCAAACGACCGCCGAGACGCTCTGCGGGATCGCAACGGGCAGCAAAATCGCGGTGCGCCAGAAGCCACTCGTCGGAAGACGGGTGTTGAGAAGCACTGCGAGCGCCAAGGCGAGCGCGATCTGTATGGGGTTCACAAGTAGCGAGTATAGCGCCGTTGTAACTATCGAACCTTGAAACGTAGGATCGTTGAGCAGGTAGGTGTAGTTGTCAAAACTGAACGTCGTCGCGTGCGGCGCCAACAAAGATTGCACAACCGCGATCGCTGCCGGCCACAACCGCAATGCAAGGATTGCGCCGGTGGCAGGCAGCAGGAACGCGGCGGCAGAAACCCAACCGCGCTTGGTCATCGGCTTACTCGAGGTTACAGTCTCGAGAAGGACGATTTCAGTTGGTTCTGGGCGGCGTCAAGCGTTGTCTTGACGTCGGCGCCGCCCTGAATGTCAAGGAACGTTCTCGCCATGACGTCGTCAAGGATGACGAACCCGATCGAGCGCGGCCGGCTTACGACAGCGTACTTGAGCTCATAGGCCATCACATCCCTGGCGTCCGTCATTTCTTTCTTACCAGCGTCGTCGACGGCCGTGTCCCGGGCGCGCTTCATGTATTCGTCATACGCGGACGCGATCAGCGGGATATGCGCGCCAAGCGCAATGTACTTGGCGCCGTCACCCAAGGTCATGAAGAGGGCGAACTTGCGAGCCAGGTCCTTGTTGGCGGCGTAGGGCGAGACACCGATGTCCCAGGCGTCCGTAGGGGTGGCTGGCTTACCGCCCGCTATATAGGGGCTGGCGACAACGCCGTAGTGCAATCCGGGCGTCTGGTTGAACCGCGCAAGGTTCCATGTGCCTCCCCAGAAGAAGGCTGCATCGCCGTTGCGGAAGATGTCGTTCGACTGTTCGGCCGCGATATTGCGCGGCGCGACCCCGGTGTTGAAGATCGACTGATACCAGGTTGCGGTTTGGATCCACTTGTCGGTGTTGACGGCGGGGGTCAGCAGATCGTCACCGGTGAGGCCCGGGCCGGCGCCAGACGACTCGAAGAAGGACTGGCTCTGGTAGTAGCGGCCGTTCTGCTCGAGTTGCAGGCCCCACTTCACCCCTGCCTTCTGCGCATTTTTCGCCGTATCGACGACCTGCTGCCAGGTCAGGCGATCCGCTTCGGCTGCACTCGGGTTCGAGATGCCTGCCTTGGCAAGTAGATCCTTGTTGTAAAATAGCAGCTGCACCGAGGTCGTGTAGGGCAACGCCCAGTAGCCGCCCTTATAGAGCAGCGCGGGTCGTGCGCGCTCGTTGATCGCCGCCTCGATCTCAGTCTTGACGCCGTCGAAGTTCACGAGCCAGCCCTTAGACGCCATGGCCGGAACTTGAGGTGCATCGACGAAATAGACCTCAAGCGTCGGATCCTGGCTGCCCATGCGAGAGGCGATCTCGGCGGCATAGTTCTCGTATGGAACGGTTTCCGTCTCGATCTTCACGTCCGGGTTGGCCGCCTCGAACGCCTGAACAACCGGCTGCATCTCCTCGACGGGCTGAGCCGTCAACAGGTGAAGCGTCGTTTTAGCCGTTGCCGGGGCTGCCATGCCGAGCACTGCCATCAGCGTGGCGGCGCCTAGCAAGACACTTCGTTTGGTCATCGCTGTTTCCTCCAGTTGACCTTAAGTTCGTCCTGCCGACAGTGGCCGGGGGCGCCCGTGCACGGGATAGGCATAGTCGGGCCAGATCGTTGCTCTGGAGCTCGCCGACTCGACGTTGCGCTCGTCTCCCCCTGGCCTTCGCGCAGTTACCGAACCGTTTCGGTTATCGCCCACTCACCAGAACGAGTCAACGTCGGATGCGCGATTCTGCGACTAACGGTCTAGACCAACCACACGCTGTGAAATAGACAGCTAAAGATCGCGACGTAGAAACCCGTCAGCGATCAATGTCTGGAAATCCGTTGCCGGCGTCCCGCCATTGCGGCTCGCGAACCGACCACGTATATCCTTGCTGTCACATCTCTTACAAAAACGGTTCGGCAGAATGGCGACCATCCGAGACGTCGCGAGAATGGCGAATGTCTCCATTTCCACCGTGTCCGTCGCACTAAAGAACGGCACACAAGTAACTCCAGAAACCCTGAAGCGCATCACCGATGCGGCGGAATCCGTCGGCTATCGTCCAGATCCTGTGGCGCAGAGTCTGAAGGCCGGGCGGTCTCGTCTCATCGGCGTGGTCGTCGGCTCTCTGCAGAACCCGTGGTTCGGCGACCTCATGGCGGGCATCGAGGAAACGGCGCTACAGAACCATCATCTCGTGACGCTTTCCGAAACGCGGATGGACGTTGCCCGCGAGCGCGGCATTATCGATGCTCTGTCCGGCCAACGTGTCGGCGGCATCATCATCTCGCCCCATCTGCCGACGCCTGAGCACCTGCAATACCTATCGAGCCTCAAAACCCCCATCGTCGTGATCGACCACCAGATCGAGGGACTTAAAGCCGACTTTGTTGGCATCGACAACCAGCTCGCCCTGTCGATGTTGACGGCCCATCTGCTGCGTCTCGGTCACAGGCGGATTGGTCACATCGCCGGGCTGTCCGGGCTTTGGACCGCCGAAGAACGTAAGAAGGGCTTTCGCGACACGCTCCTTGCGGGCGGCATCGAACCAGATGAAGCGCTGATCGTCGACGGACAGTACAATGCCGAAGTGGCGTACGATCAGACGATGCGGCTTATGACCCGCCCTGATCGGCCAACCGCAATTGTCGTGGCAAACAACCTAATGGCGCTGGCCACCCTTCAGGCGATCAACGACCTCAAGTTTCGGTGCCCCGACGACGTCTCACTTGCCTCAGTTGACAGCGTGCCGTGGGGTTCTGTCATCCACCCGCAGCTCACAGTTGTCGTCCAGCCAATTGCCGAGATGGCCCATGCGGCGACCGGTTTTCTCATGGACCGTATCAACGCCCGAGGCTCGCAACTGATACCGCCGCGGGAGAAGATTTTCGTTCCCAAATTTGTCACCGGTCGAAGTACCGCCCCCCCCACCCACCTAAGGCGTCCATTTTGACCACGCGGCGACCGGAGTATGTGACGGGCGGCGTTATCGTCGCCCCCAAAACGAACTACCGCTTCCCCTTCGGCAAGGTGGCAAATGTCGAGGTCTGGAGGCTCCCCCGACGCTATCTCCATGAACTCAAGACGGATGCCGTCGGGATGTCAATCGGCGCGCCTAAATTGGCGCGCGGCTTCTCCAAACCGGCCGTATGATTGAACAACGCCTATGACCGCCTCGGAGGGTTCATCGACCTCTTCTGCGCAACATCCGCGGTAGCGGCGCCGCATCACCGAGATGCACGTCCCTGACGGCGCCGCCCCCCCGATCACAGCACACGTCGGCATGTTCGGACATCGCGTGATGCGCCCGAGCCGATGCAGCGCGTGGGGAAAATCGACCCGGTGGGCGAGACTCGGGCTACAGCTGGGACTCAATGGCCTGGAGCAGCCGGAAGCGCAACTCGCCGTCATTGCTCGCGAGCGAGATCACGAAACGGACCTGCCCATGGCTTGAAGTGTGGGCATAGCCGACGAGGGTGCTGACCCCCTCCATCGTTCCGGTCTTGTTCATACCGCCGTCATGGCCGTGGAGCAGGTTAGCGTGGGGCGCGAAGAGCTCGAGCACTTTGGCGAGGCCGCGCGCAGTGAAGCGGTTGTTGCGGCTGATGCCCGAGCCCTCTTCAAGATGGATCGACGCGGCGAGGCCGTGCGCGTCGAGCATCCCGTTCGCGACCTGGAGCGACTTCTCGAGGCTGACTGGCGCGCCCAGCCGGCGCCCGCCGATCTCCAGGAAGACCTGGTTGGCGATATAGTTGTTCGAGGCGCGGAACAACTCGACGAGGATCTGCGAAAGGGTACGCGACTGTCGGTGAACGTAGACCGGCTCCAGTCCCTTGGGTACGGTTCCGGTCGAGATCTTGCCCTTCACGCTGCCGCGGGCCCGCTCGATGAACGCGGCGATCACCTCGCCGGCATATTGGAGGCTCACCGCGGGGTTCTGACTCAGGCTGATGCGGCCGCCTCCGTTGTGGCCCCGCGCCCGGAACTGGGTGATCGCAAGCGGGGTGATCGGGGTCTGCTGCTCGGCGGAGCGCACCTTGTTGCCGCTGCGCACGGCGTAGACAGTGTTGAAATTCACCGCGAGCGCGGAGTTTGGCGCATTGTAGGCCTCGTCGGTGTCTTCGATGCCCGGGATGCGGAGGTTCGACGGATAGTAGCTCGCGTCGAGCACTATGCCGGTGATCGGCTCCTTGCCGACCGCTGCGACCAGCCCGTTCGCGAGCGGCGCCAGCTCCTCTGAGATCAGGAAAGGATCGCCGCCTCCGCGCACGTAGAGCACACGCTTGTCGTCGAGGTAGAAGCGGGTCTGGAAGCGATAGTCGCCGCCCAGGACCTCGATCGCCAGCCAAGCCGTAACGATCTTGGCGACTGAGGCCGGGACGAAGGGCTCATCAGCGTTCTGGGCCACCAATTCATTGCCCTCGGCGTCCGTCACGAGCACCACCCCCAGCGGGGCGATGGCCGCGACCTTCTCCTTGACGCCGGCCAGGGCCGGGGCGGGTAGCAGGAGCAAAGCGGCGAGCAGGCGAGACCACATGGCGACTCCGGCGCGGGGCAGCGTTTGCAACTTGCAGACCTATGCTAGTGTCAAGCGTTAAGTCAGTCAGATCGCAGAATGTCCGCAGCTTGCCGTCGATGATGACCTATACCGGCGCGGCGCACCAAACTGAGGTGTGTCGAAGCGCACGACTTTCGTCCGGATCGCCGGGCAGACCAACGACGCATTCGAAGAGCGAGCTGTTCGGTCACTCCGCCAGCCGGTCGGCGAACTGGGCGATCGTCTTCGCGTAAACCTCGGCGGCGTTCCATTCGAGGAGCGCGGCGAAGTTCGGATCGCCGGGATCCCACCTCGCGTCCCGCCGCCAGCCGTGCTGCCGCAGGAAATTGGCGGTCGAAGCGAGCGCGTCCGCCGAGTTGCGTATCAGGTCGCCGCCTGGCTCGCCGTTCGACGTGACGCCATATTTGAGATACGACGACGGCATGAATTGCGTCTGGCCGAGTTCGCCGGCCCAGGCCCCGAGCATCTCCTGTGGGGTGAGGAGGCCGCGCTGGACGATCATCAGAGCGTCGATGAGCTCGGCGCGGTAGATATTGGCGCGGCGGCAATCGTAGGCGAGCGTCGCCATCGCGCTGAAGGTCGGATACTTGCCGAGGTCTCCCCCGAATTCTGTCTCAAGACCCCAGATCGCGACCAGCACCGGGCCCGGCACCCCGTAACGCTGTTCGATCCGCTCGAGCGGCTCCGCGTAGGCGAGCAGCATCATCTTGCCTCTCTTGATCCGGCTGGGGGTGATGTGCCCTGCGGCGAAGGCGGCGAAATTGCCGTGCAGCGCCCCTTGCCCCCGGTCGTGCGACAGGACGGAGCGGTCGAACGTGGCCGTCGATAGGGCGCTATCGACCACTTCCGGCGATATGCCGTCCTTGATGGCGACCTGCTTGAAGTCGTCGAGCCAAACCTTGAAACCATCCGGGCTGTCGCCGCAATCCGCCGCCCGCGCGGACCCGGCGAGGGCGAAGACTACAACGGCTAAGGCCAAAAGTTTCAGACGTCTCCCTTGCATCACCGCGCTCCAGCTCATCGAAAATGAGGAAAAGGCCTACCCGTCAATCGGGGCCGAACCTGGGCTGAGCCCGGAGAAGCAGGTCTGCTAGTCTAGTGGACCAATTCCACCGCGCAGCCAGTTTTGTGTCCGCGCTCCATGCCTAGTTTGCCCCCTCAGGATCGTCGCGGTGCTTGAGAAGGCCGAGACCAGTGAGCCAGTCAGAAAGCGCGCGGCGAACAGCATCTGACCGAGATCCTTTGCGAAACAATCGGCTTGCCAGGGCAACCGGCCACCGTTGGCCATCCGAACGTCCCTATCGCAAACGCGATCCGCCGTAGGGTTGCTGCTCGCGCCTCGTCGTTGCTAGCTTCACTGGATTGACCGGCGCGGTGGAAGTTCGCTCGTTTGCGCCTGCTCCACGCAAAGGCTGGCAACCGCTCGCTGGCGCATGAAAAAACGCCGATGCCTCTCCCGGTAGATCGCCGTGGCTTCCTGTATGGGTCGGCCCTGTTTGGCGTCTGCGGGACGGGCAGCGGTTTCACATTTACCACGTGACATGATCCCGTCGCCCATAAGAAGGCCGTCGCTCTCCTCGATGACTCCCGCTCATCGAACGTCTGCTTTCGCTTCTTTTCGCCTGCAAGCCGCCATTCCGCATTCGGGCCAGATCCGGTCACGGCAGCTTCGCGCCCAAATTGGTCACTCCGCCGCGCTGGGTCGCTTCTCGAAAGCAGACATTACGTCAGCGTGGGCCCTCGACCATCATGGTGGATTCCCGCCGTCTACTTTACGTCGTCGACGCGGCGCGGACTGTAGCGAAACTTGCTCGCGCAGAGGCCGAATTTACGCCTCGGGCAGCCCCGCCTTGCGCAAGGCGTCGAACGCAGGTTGAAGAATTGGCTTGTGGTCGTTCAACCGTTTGACCGAGAGCTTGGGGTTGAGGCGGCGAGCTTCAGCCAACGCAGTGCTTGCTTCGTCGATTTTTCCGATGAGCGCCTGGGCGGCGGCCAGGTTTAAGTAGGCGTAAAAAGCGTGATAGCCGGCATCGATAGCTTTGTTGCTCTCGTCGATCGCGACATCGAAATGCCAGAGCCGAGTTCGGCGTCCGCCGTGAAGTTGTGCCATTGGCCAAGCCGTGGATCACGTGGACTCAGCCGCATCGCTTGTTGCAAATCGGATTTCGCTTGTTCGAATCTACGTAAATACGTTTCAACGTTGGCGCGCGTCGCCAGGAGAATGGCTGAACTTGGATTGATGGCGAGCCCCGCGTCGGCTGCTCGAAGCGCCTCATCCGGGCGCGACGACATGGTCAGGTAGGCCGCCTTCGCCTGATAGGCCAATACGTTATCGGGATCGAGAGCGATGGATCGGTCGGCCTGGCCGAGTATTTTCGCGTCGTAATCGATATCTGCCTTTGTCCATCCGAAGGCTTTGTCGCCCGTATATGACCAGGCTTCACCCGTCAGCGCATCAGCATTATTTGGGTCGAGCTTCAGCGCCTGTCCGAAGAACCCTTGGGCCGTGAGGTTGCTCTCATTTGTCAGCGACAATGAATACACCAAGACTTTACCGCGCATTGTGAGATCGACTGAGTCCGGGTTCCTGGAACGGGCGCTCTTGTCGGCTTCCGCCTTGACAAGTTGAAAACCCAACGCATTCGTCAATCGCGCCACGACCTGGTCTTGGAGCTTGAACAGATCTGCTATGTCCTCCTCGAAGTGGTCTGCCCAGAGATGCGCACCCGATTGCGCATCGATGAGCTGGGCGTTTATGCGCACCCGGTTCTGATCGCGTTGCACCGAGCCTTCGAGCACATAGCGAACGGCAAGCTCCTTGCCGATCTCTTTGGCGTCGACGTTTTTTCCCTTAAAAGTGAAGGCCGTGTTGCGCGCGATCACGAAGCTGTTGCGGATGCGCGACAGCTCCGTCGTCAAATTCTCGCTTACGCCGTCGGCGAAATAGTCCTGGTTCGGATCGTTCGAGAGGTTTGAGAATGGCAGGACGACGATGGAAAGATGCGCGGCCTCGGCCGGCGCGGCGGCGTTTGAGGCGACGGGCGCGGGCGGGTTCGTCGTGACGGTCGTCGATCGGTATGCGAACAGGAAATACCAAACGCCCAACGCAATCACGACGAGCAGCCCCGCGATCCCAGCCGCAAGCGGCGCCCGCGCTGAGCGCTTCTTCGGCTCGGGCCGCTTCGTCTCTGGCGCCGGTTTGGCTTGCGCCAGCTTGCCGACTTCGAGCGAATAGGCCCTGATCGGCTCCGCGATGTTCTTCAGTTGGGTCGGGCCGAGGTCGGTGACGGCGTGATCGAGCCGGCCCTTCACCTGGCGGTAGGCGTCCTCGGACAGGCAGATCGCGCCAGGCGCGGCGATCCCTTCCAATCGCGCCGCGATATTGACGCAGTCGCCCATCAGATCGCCGTCGCTCTCCTCGACGACATCGCCGAGGTGAATGCCGATGCGAAAATCGATGCGCTGATCGGTGGGCATACCGGCGTTGCGTTCGGTCATCGCGTTCTGGACGGTGATCGCGCATCGCACCGCCTCGACCACGCTGCGGAACTCGATGAGAGCCCCATCGCCGGTGCGCTTGAACACGCGCCCGTTCTGGCTGGCGACGCTGGGATCGATGAGTTCCGAGCGCAGCGTCCGCAACCGCGCGAGCGCGCGGTCCTCGTCCGCGTTCGCCATCCGGCTGAAGCCGACGACGTCGGCGGCCAGGATCGCGGCAAGCCGGCGGGACTCGCTCACCGCTCCGGCATCCTGGCTTTGCGTAGGCCGTCGAAGGTCTTCGCTTGCTGCGCCCGCGCGGCGAGCGGCCACGCCACGGCAACGCCCATGAAGGAGATGAACGCGCGCCGCCTCATTGTTTTCCCCCGTGCGACAAAATCAGGCCTATGGAGGATATCACTTTCCACGGCGACGTTCCCGAGCGCCCAAGGGACCGAGCAGAGCGGGCGAGGAATCCCCGCGCTGGCTGCCCGGTCCCGAGTTTGGGACGGCCGCGGTTGGGCGGTGCCACCGAAAGTCCGCTTTCGCTTCCTATCGCCGGGAAGCCGCCATTCGGCTATCGGCCAGCTAAGGTCACGGCAACTTCGCGCCCATATTGGTCAGTCAGTCGCACTGGCTCGCTTCCTGGCGCACCTCGAGGCGGAGCAGTTCACCATCGCCTTCTCAACTCCACCGCGGCGCTCATACCGCCCCATAGAAGTGCCGATACTGCCAAGCGGCATTCTTGCGGAGCCAGGCCTCGGACTGCGCCTCTGGGCCGAAGCGCGTGATCTGTCGGCGCGCGCTGCGTCCGCTTCGGCCAATGCTCCGCCTATGCCCTAAAACAATACATTCGATGGAGGTCGTCCGGCGCCACGAACATTTCTCGCACCTCAGCGAAGCCAGCCTCATGACCGAGCAAATGCCAACGTGAGTTCGTTTCGGGAAAATCAGCAGCACGAACGTGGACCATCAGGGCGCCCCATTCTTCGGGCGTGAGCGCTGTCCACAATGGTTTGTTTAGCCGCTCATAGCGGAGGAGCCAGCCGCTGCGATCTTCGTCGTCAGGGCTGGCCGGCTCGCAGACGAGGAACAACCCGTGATTTCCCACGACAGTTCGAATTTCGCGCATGAGCACGAGCTTCGCTGTAGCCGGCAGATGATGGAGCGAATATCCGATCCACACGACGTCGGCCGCCTCAATTCGGTCTCGCAGCGCCACGACAAAGTCGCGACATTCCAGGATCACAGGGCAAGCAAGCATATCGAGCGCTGGCCTCGCCAAGTCCAATGCAGCCTGCGAGAGGTCGATTCCGTGATAGTGCGCTATTCTTGTGCCCTTGAGCGCATTGACGCTCGCGCTCGCGTCGCCACACGCGATATCTAAAACCGGAACGGCTGAATAGCTTCGTCTATTAAAACCTTGCGAAGGGCGCCGTACGCCTCGCGATGAAACGTGTAGTTATTTTCGATTATCTTACGATAAGCCTGCCACTGCTGCTGGAAGAGCGCCGTCGCCAGCGGGTCCGAACCGGCCTTGGACTGATGGTGGTCGTGGCCCTCGATCATGTCGTTGCCTCAGGGGATGAGTTGGCGTGGGCGAAATCCGCCGGGTGACGGTCGTTCCGTCTGGAGTTTTCCATCATATTCTTCGTCAACTCAGCGATGAACCAACAAGGCTCGGAACCAGACTAGCATGACAGGCCGCGGCCGCGCCGGGTTTTGCTGCCAAAAGGCCTTTGAGGCCGCACGGACCAAGGCGGTCCACCCGGGGGGAACCCCAGAATAGCGGGTCGAACGTCCGCTTTAGCTTCCGATCGCCCGGAAGCCGCCATTCCACTTTCGGCCAGATCCGGTCAC
>Ga0206856_10020_pt1 | contig 53982 bp, 41 predicted proteins | sample Alteio_BWOrgCont_48_FD_152630 | JGI IMG/M metagenome (GOLD analysis project Ga0206856, IMG submission 152630) | Enriched cells from forest soil in Barre Woods Harvard Forest LTER site, Petersham, Massachusetts, United States -... | ecosystem: Environmental > Terrestrial > Soil > Temperate forest >...
CTGCTCCAGATGTAAGAGGTAACTCTGCATGCGGGGCGCGAGATAAGCGTTGACGACGGTGGTGGATGCTCGCTCGTATTCCCGGAATTCGGGAAGAATGCGGTGCGAGGTGGAGATGGGTAGGCCGAGGCAACGCAGCGCCGCTTCGACGCGGCGTTCCGTCTCCGGGTTCGCGAAGGAAAAGAGCAGCGAGATGGCGACGGCCTCGGCTCCGCTGCGGCGTATCTGATTCACGAGCGCGTCCAACTCCTCTTCGGTCGGAGAGCGAAGGATTTCTCCTTCGGCTCTTACGCGTTCGGGCACGCTGAAACGCAGGTCGCGAGGCACAAGGCACACCGGCAGGGGTGCGAACCAGTCGTACAGACGGCTGCGTGTCTGGCGGCCGATGGCGATGGTGTCCTCAAAGCCGGCCGTGGTCACAAAGGCGACACGCGCTCCCTTGCGCTCGAGCATGGTGTTGGTTCCGACGGTCGTACCGTGACGGACGTCGAATGTCTGGTCGACCCCAATCCGAGAAAGACAGTCGAGCACGGCCAGCGAGGGATCGGCGGGAGTGGAGAAAACTTTCAGGACGTGAAGTTGTCCGGCTGAGAGATAGACACAGTCCGTAAACGTGCCGCCGGTATCGATCGCTACGCGCAAATGAGTACGCTCTCGTATCGTAGTGTCACGGTGATTTCGAAGAAGCCGCCGCGGTTCAACTCTAAAGCAAGAGGATCACCTTTGAACGGCATCTACGGTTGGCTGGCGGAGGCATCGCGAGATCAGAAGCGCACGCTGCTGGCTGCATCTCTCGGCTGGATGCTCGACAGCATGGACGTGATGCTGTATGCGCTGGGTGAGGTGCAGCGCTCGATGCATCTCTCGGCGGCGATGAGCGGAGCCATGATGTCGGCGACGCTGATTGCGGCGGCCATTGGCGGCATCGGCTTCGGCTGGTTTGCCGACCGTTTTGGCCGCGTGCGCGCGCTCACGTTCAGCATACTGGTCTATTCGTGCGCCACGGCAATGTGCGGCTTTACGCAGACGGCGGCGCAGCTACTGCTCTGCCGCGTATTGCTGGGGCTGGGCATGGGCGGGGAGTGGGCGTCGGGCGCTGCCCTGGTCGCGGAGACGTGGCCGGCGCGCCATCGTGGCAAAGCTCTGGCCCTGGTGCAAAGCTCCTGGGCGGTGGGCTATGCGCTGGGCGCGGCCGTGGTCGCGCTGGTGATGCCGAGGTTCGGATGGCGCGCCGTCTTCTTTGCCGGCATCGTCCCGGCGCTGATTACTCTCTGGCTGCGGCGGAGCTTGCGCGAGCCGGAAGTCTGGCGCGAGCAACGGACATCGCAGCCGCGGATAGGCCAGCTGTTTCGGGGCGCATTCGGTTACAGCATGCTGATTTGCGCCACCATGAATGCCGCGACGCTCTTCGCGTGGTGGGGGCTCTTCACGTGGGTGCCACGTTTTCTTTCCATGTCTACGGCGGAAGGCGGTCGGGGTCTGAGCATTGTTCAGACTTCCGCATGGACGATTGTCATGCAGGTGGGCACATTTCTGGGCTACATCGTCTTTGGATATCTTGCCGACCGCTTCAGCCGCAAGTACACATATATCGGCTATCTGCTTATTGCCGCGCTGCTGGTGCCGCTGTTCGCGTACGTGCGCAATCCGAACGCTCTGCTGCTCATTGGACCACTCGTCGGCTTTTTCGGAACCGGCTACTTCAGCGGCTTCAGCGTGATCGCCAGCGAACTCTTTCCCACGGCGCTGCGCGGCTCGGCGATGGGATTTGTCTACAACGTTGGCCGAATACTGAGTGCTGCCGCTCCATATCTTATTGGCCATGTCTCCGAACATGCCGGACTGAGCTACGCGCTGTGCATTACCTCGGGGGCATTTCTGCTGGCAGCACTGATTGCGACGGGGTTGCGGCTGCCGGATGACCGGTCAGGAGTATTGGTCTCCCACCCTATGCGCAAAGAACACGCATAGGGTGGGAAACCCTCATGCTGGGGCGATTCATCACACCTTAGCTGCGCGAAAGTGGGGCACCCGGATTGCGGCGCTCATGACCGTGACGCAATGGCATCGATGGTCTGGGTGGCGATTGCGGGGTCGTCACCGAATCCTTTGAGCCACAGGACATCGGGCTCGCGACGGAACCAGGTGAGCTGGCGTTTGGCGTAGTTGCGGTGGCCTTGCTGGGCGCTGGCGATGGCTGCGGGCTCGGTTATTTCTTTGCGCAACGCGGCGCGGGCCTGCTTGTATCCGAGAGAGTCGAAAGCGCGGGGAGATTCTCCGTATTTTGATAAGAGCAGGCGGGTTTCTTCGACGAGACCCTCGGTAAACATCGCATCGGCGCGGGCGTCGATCCGGGTGTAGAGAGCCTTGCGGTCGGGGTCGAGGCCGATGCGGAGAATGCGGTAGCCGGTGAGGGGGTTGCGGCCCGTCTTCCATGCTTCCGAGATAGGTTGACGGGCGTCGAGCGAGACTTCGATGGCGCGGATGAGCTTGGGCCTGTCGTTCGCGTGGATGCGGGCGGCGGATGCGGGGTCGAGGCGGGTGAGAACGGCGTGCAGCCAGGCTTGTCCATGCTTCTTGTTGCTGTGCTCGAGGCGCGCGCGGAGATTAGGCGAACTCTGCGGGCCGGGGAAGAGGCCGTCGGTGAGAGCGCGCAAGTAGAGGCCGGTTCCTCCGGTGACAATGGGGAGATGATTGCGGGCGACAATCTCTTTCAGTGCCTGGCGGGCACGGCGGGCGTAGTCTCCGGCGGTGGAGTGCTCGTCGGGGAAGTAGATGTCGATGAGGTGGTGGGGAGCGCGCTGCCGTTCGGAGATTGAGGGCTTGGCGGTGCCAATTTCCATCTCGCGGTAGACGGCGACCGAGTCGCAGCTGACGATTTCTCCGTCGAAGTGTTCGGCCAGGGTGAGGGAGAGGGCGGTTTTTCCGCTGGCGGTGGGGCCGAGGAGGATGACGAGCAGGGGGTCGGGACCTGCGGAGGTCAAACGCGCCACCATCCGTGAGGGAAAAGGGCGTGCAGGTCGGCGCGGCAGAGGGCGATGATCAGAATAACTGCCGCGATGATGAGCAGTCCGGAGATCTGACGGCGGAGGAATTGGTTGCGCGGGGTCATGTGAAGAGGGATTAGGGATTAGCCATTAGAAGTTCACACGTCCGAAATTCTGGTTCGGCTTCCGATGCCTTCCCCAGAACCCGGGTTTACCTTTGCTCGCCGGGTTTGATGTTGTAGAGGAAGAAGAAGCGCAGCTCGAGGTATTTACCTTTGAATTCTTTGGGGAGCTGGGGATAGGGGGAGGCTCCGGTGATACCTCCCCAGGCGGCGCGGTCGAGCGAGACGTCTCCGGAAGGCGACTCGAGGATCATCTCCTTGACGCTGCCGTCGGGCAGGATTTTGAAGCGAATGCCGACGACGCCCTGTTTTAGCAGCGGCGGCTGGGCTGCTTCGGGGATGATGGGATACCAGGCGCGCTTGGTATCAAAGATAACTCGTTGAATATAGGGGCCGAAGTCGACGCCCATGGTATCGCTAAGGATATCGACAGCGCCGTTCATGCCGGGGTGCTGCGGGCTGACGCCCTGGCCCATGTCGCCACCGGATTGGCCGGCTCCGCGGGCCTGGCGGGCGAGCTGCTGGAGATCCTGGCCGACGGTAGAGTGTCCAGTATCAAAATTGGGCTTGGTAGGCGCGGGCACAGGCGCTTCAATCTGGCTCTTCTGATTTTGCGGCAGAGGCTGCGCGGGGGGCTGTGGCTGCGCTTGTTGCTGGGCCACCTGCGGCGTGGGCGGGAGCGGAGACGGTGGTGCCTCCGGTCGAGGCGTGGGCGGACCGGCGCGGCGCATGGCCTGGAGCTGTTCGAGGGTCTTCTTGTCGAGCGTAGGCTTCCGGGATTCGGCGATGCGGTTCTTGTCGGAGACGGAAGGCGCCTGTTTGGGCTTGAGCTGCTTGAGTGCGTCGGGCGGCAGATCGAGGTAGGTCATCTCCTTTTCGCGCTGCTTGAGCACGGTGGAGGGATCGACCACCTTGACGTTGAAGAGGTATTTGGGGCCGTAGAAGAGATACCAGAAGACCAGCAAATGGATGATAAGCGCGATCCACACTTTTTCGCGCAGACTGGCCCAGTTGCGGCTGCCTTCAAGCTCGTCTATGACGTTGAGCAGGTCGTGGAGTTCGTAATCCTCGTAGCGATTGAGCGGACGAAGGCGAGGCGGCTCGGGTGGCGCGCTCGGAGGACTGGGTGGGACTTCGGTAATGGGCATTCTATGACTGTGTGGACATCGAGCATACGGCTGGAGCGCGCATTCGCGCCGCCGATACGCTGTTGAGGGTCATCATTATTCTCTCATTCTTTACCGGTTTTCCGCAGCCTTGTTTTGCCGCCGAGATAGTTACCGGAGTTCCCCATTCGGATCACCTACAATCGTTGAGGATGATTCAGGCAGCTGTGATTACCGTAAGCGATCGGTGCAGCCGGGGCGAGCGCGAAGACCTCTCTGGGCCGGCGGTAGTGCGGGAACTCGAATTCCAAGGGTTTGACGTACGAGCGCCGATCATAGTAGCAGACGAGCGCGAGGCCATTGAGGACGCACTGCGTGAAGCGGCAAAGCGCGCCCGGCTGGTGGTAACCACGGGCGGGACCGGTATCGCGCGACGCGATGTGACTCCTGAGGCAACGCGCGCGGTGTGCGATCGGCTGCTGGACGGCGTGGCTGAGGTGATGCGGGCGGCAGGGCGCGAGGAGACTCCCCTTGCGGCACTGGGCCGAGGGGTTTGCGGAACATTAGGTGAGAGCGGCGAGCGTACGGCACTGTTGCTGAACCTGCCCGGAAATCCAGCCGGTGCGGTGACGTCGCTGAGGGCTGTGGCTCCACTGCTCGGACATGCTCTGGATATGCTGGCCGGCAAGGCGAGGCATGGGGGAGACGAGGGTTGAAGCGGCTGGCCGCACTTTCGGTGAAATACAGGGCGCTCCTGCTTGGCTTTCTGAAACCGCTGGGATTCTGGGGTGTGGGCGCGGTGGCGGTGCTCGATTCGAGCTCGATCCCGGTGCCCATGGATTTGATCGTGGCCGGGTATGCGTGGAGCGACGCGCACCGCTTCTATCTGTATGTGCTGATGGCGTCGATCGGGTCGGCGATCGGCGGCCTGGTTCCCTACTGGATCGGGCGCGCGGGCGGAGAGATCTTTCTGATGAAGCGCATCGACCGGGTGCGCTACGAAAAGATGCGCGACAAGTTCGAGCGCCAGGAGTTTCTGGCGCTGCTGATTCCGTCGATGATGCCTCCCCCAACACCGTGGAAGCTGTTCGTGTTTGCGGCGGGCGTCTTCGAGATGCGCGTGGTGAGCTTCATGCTGGCGGTCTTTGCGGGCCGCGCCGTGCGGTTTACGGTGGTGAGCCTGCTGACCATTCGCTATGGTCCGCAGATCGTGCATGAGGTGGCCGAGATGACGCATCGGCACATGCTGGCGATGTTGATCGGACTGGGCGTTGTGCTGGGCGCACTGGCGGTGGTGGCGGTGCGCAAGGGGCTGGGGAAGCGGGCGGCGACGGCCTGAGTTCGCGTCAGAGGACAGGGGCTGCGAGAGATCGCCGCACGACGCGTCCAATCGGGACGGAGCCCGCAAGGTGTCTGCCGCCTCGGTCGAATATCCTGATTCCATGCGGCTTTTCATCGGCATCGGCCTGCCCGCCCCGGTCGCTCAGGCGCTGGCAATGTCTGTCGTCAAGCTGATCGCGCCCGCCAGTGTTGCACGCATACGGTGGACACCTCCGGCGAACATGCACCTCACTCTCAGTTTTCTGGGGCAAGTGCATCCGGCTCGCCTCAATGTGATCGAGCAGACCCTCGCAACGATCCGCGCTCGTCGGCTGCGCGTCGAACTTAGCGGCATCGGCGTTTTCGAACGTGCAGGAGTACTCTTCGCAGACGTGACGCCGTCACCCGCGCTCATCGCCCTCGCAGAACAAGTCATCCTAACTATGGAAACCTGCGGTTTCGCTCGTGAGGAGCGCCCTTATTCTCCGCACGTCACGCTGGCCCGCAGCCGCGAGCGCCTCCGCCTGCGCACCGCCCCTCCGAACGATCCCGCCTTTCACCGAAGCTTCGAGGCCGGCGAGTTTCGGCTTTACCAGAGCCTCACTCTGCCCGGAGGAGCGCAGTATGAAGTTCTTCACGTCTTTGCGCTCGGCTAAGGCGTTTTAGGAAATGTGGCCTCGTTTGGATTGTGCAGGACCGCCGCTCCCCGCTGGTCGCGTCGGTTTGAGGACAGTAGCTCCGACTACACCATTTCCTAAAACGCTCTAATCGCCGCCAGCCCAGCCCGGTTATGCTGGAGATATGTCGCAGGAACTCTGGACTTCCGTTGATCGCTACATCACCGACACGTTGATACCCGCCGACCCTGTGCTCGAAGCGGCGCTCACCGCCAGCACAGAAGCCGGGCTACCTCCCATTGCCGTTGCTCCGAACCAGGGCAAATGGCTGATGATCCTGGCGCAGGCCATGGGTGCGCAATCGATTCTCGAAATCGGCAGCCTGGGCGGATACTCGACCATTTGGCTGGCGCGAGCTTTGCCCGCAAACGGCCGGATGGTCACCCTGGAGGCCGACCCGAAACACGCCGAGGTCGCTCAGGCGAACATCACCCGCGCCGGCCTTGCAGATAAAGTCGAACTCCGTCTGGGCAAAGCCCTGGAGACGCTGCCGGAGCTCGCCGCCGAAGGCAACGTCCCATTCGATCTCATTTTCATCGACGCGGACAAGGGAAACTATCCCGGGTACCTGGAGTGGGCGCTCAGACTTTCCCGTCCCGGCAGCCTGATCATCGGTGACAACGTCGTGCGGGATGGGAAAGTTGTTGACGCGGTCGACCCCGACCCGGCCATCCAGGGAGTGCGCCGCATGAACGAAATCATAGCCTCCGATCCGCACCTCAACGCCACAGCGATCCAGACGGTCGGCAGCAAGGGCTACGATGGTTTCATGATCGCAATCGTTACCGGAAACCAGGAGGGCGGCGATCCTTACTGAATCTCATCTCCGATATCGGGTTTCACATCGGGAGATCTTTTCAGGAACTTGATAAGGTTGATGCCGTCGGATTTCCCGGCGCGGCGAGCAAAAAATGCGTCCGCCGTCTCCACGACTCCCACCTTTTCAGCTACGGCCACGGCGATCCACTGGTTTAGAGAGACGCCGTCTTCTTTTGCCAGCCTTTGCGCGGCTTTCTTCACCGACAGTGGCAGCTTCAATGGGTACGTGCTCTTGCTCATGATCGCAATTTCCTAACTACCTCGCCCGGACGCAAGACCTTGACTCGAAAGCGTTCTTCAGCGGGAGCAAAATGGCGCACATTGTGTGTAACGATCGCACTTGCTCCGCCGTTGACCGCTGTTTCCAGCACCATCTCGTCTGACGGATCCACGAGTTGCGGTCGCCACTGAAAGTGGATCTGCACCGGTTTGATCAACGCTGCTAATTCCGCCAGAAACTCCTCTACCTCGTCCACCGAAAGACCGTGCACCGACCGCTGTTCGTGCCTTAAGAAAACTTCCTCGTATTCGAGAAAAAGCCCGGGACTTGCCAACATCGTGACTCTCTTTGTGGCAACCATACGAAGAAGCGCGTTGGATGCGCCATTTCTGCTTCGAAGTCCCGCTGCGACGACCGATGTGTCCAGCACAACCAGCACTCATCAGGCTATCATGAGCCATAGACATCCCCTGGGATGTTACATTCGCTGCGGGAAGTTGAGGAGACCCCATGAGCCAATATCCACCGCCGACCGTCATTATTGCCTCGACCAAAAGCGTCGCCCTCTCGCTGGTGCTCACCTTCATCTTCGGGCCGCTGGGCATGCTCTACAGCACCATCTGGGGCGCGATAGTGATGATGGTCCTCTCGGTTCCCGCTTTTATCATCACCCTGGGGCACGCAGCTTTTCTCATCTGGCCCGTCTCCATGATCTGGGGAGCCTGGGCCGCGCACAGCTACAACCAGCGCCTGCTACGCAGTGCGGGAATTTAGGGCTTCGTACCTCCGGCCTCAGTTCAGAGCGTCCAGTTCTCAACCTTGAGGTCGTGGACGCGGCCAAATTCGAACGTGTTGTTGGTCACAGGCGTCAATCCGAGACTACGGACATGCGCCGCAATCAACAGATCATTCACGCCGATCATTTCTCCGCGCGCCTTCAGATCGGCTCGTATCTTCGCATAGTGTTCAGCGGCCATGTCCGAGAAGTCCAGCACCTCGACGTGGCGAAGAAATGCCGTGAGAGCAGCTTCATCCTGCTGCCGGCGCGGAGATATCTCAACCCTGAACATGAGCTCAGCCTTCGAGATGACTGAAACGCAGACATCACTGACCGAGACGCTCGCCAGCCGCTTAAGGACGGCACCGTGCGATCGCTTCATGATGTAGGAACAAGTATCCGTGTCGAGCATGTAACGCGGCATTACAACGTTCGCTCCTGCACAGGCAGGTCTTCCACTTCATCCATGAAGTTGTCCGAGGCCACCGGCGCTTCCGCAAGATAGGCGGACCAATCCGTTGGCCGAGGCGACAGGATAATGTCGTCACCCTCCCGGCGGATGAAGACTTCCTTGGAAGCGATCTGAAATTCCTTCGGCAGGCGCACGGCCTGGCTGCGATTATTCATGAAGATCTTTGCTGTTCGTCGCAATCAGCCCTCCTCGATCTGGCATATACAAGAGTATCTGCCAGGCTACTCGGTAATTCTACCGAGCTGCGCCCCTCAGGAGACACAAACGAACTTTCTGCTTCATCGGAGCGTTGATTTTGCGCGAAGGGCCTGCGCTGGACGGCTAGCCTGCATTTCTCACCAGGGAGTTGAGGAATGCGGTGATCCTAGGTTGAAAAAGGTTTGGAAAGGCCGTTCTTTCATGGCATAACTGCGTTATCGAAGCGTAGTTGTAGCCGTGCGGAGACGGCCTTTCTGATGACAGAGTGTAGGTGTCTCGAACGCCGCGAGGATCGTAGCCGAGATACGAGTATTGCGTGAAAAAGAGCGGGCCGGGTGAACCGGGAACATAACCTTGGGTCAGCGGAATGCCAAAATAAGTATGTTTGATTCCGTATTGGCTGGCTGTGCCCTCCCTGTCATATCCTGTCCAATAGATAGAGGTAGGAACCGCGTGAGTTGGCGATGCGATCGCCCGCAGGTAGGTAATCATGACCTCATTCCAGCCTTGCAGCCTGTTGGCAATGTGGAAGGCATAGTTTGGGGACCAGTGCCAGTAGAGTGCGTCACGCTTTGGAGTCGCCCAATTCGGGGCCTATCTTCGTAACTCAACCGATCGCACAGTTCGGGAGACAACATCCACTTGGGTACTGCGATCTGCGTTCCTGTCGGAAGTCTGACGACCAGAACCGTCGACTCCATCCTTCGCAAATGGCGAACAACTTCCACCTCAACCCCGTAGAACGGATGACAGGGATAACAGATTTTCGCGGAATGCAATCATGAGTAGTACGGCGATGCCTTAAGCCACAGCTTCGCGACCCACCTGCTCGAAGCTGGCGCCGACCTGCGCACCATCCAGGTATTGCTCGGCCATGCCAACATTGGCGATACCGCACTCTACCTGCATCTGTCACGCCGCCATCTGCAGGCAGTTGCCAGCCCGCTGGAAGCGATCGACGTCTCCAACCCTGACGGGGTAAAGCGCTCCAGGAGGAAAATCAAGCGATGAGCCGGCCCACCCTGGAGGTGGCCGACATCGTCCGCGCAGCGGGCGACAGGTTCTGGGAAAAGCACAAGTCACACTTTGCATGGGTGCATCGCAAGGTGCTCGATGCCATCGTCCGCTGCCGTACTGCAGCACTGGGCGGTCATCGCGATAAGTGCCTCCGCTGTGGCCATTTGACCGCCTCTTATCACTCATGCCGAAATCGGCACTGTCCGAAGTGCCAGGGCAACGTGCGCGCCAAGCGGCTGGCCGCGCGCTCGGCCGAGTTGTTGCCTGTGCCGTACTTCCACATCGTCTTCACTTTGCCGCACGAACTCTGCGCTCTGGTCCTCCAGAACAAGCGGCTGCCCTACGATCTGCTCTTCTGCACCAGCGCCGCTTCGCTGCTAGAACTGGCTCGCGATCCCAAGCACCTGGAAGCGGACATCGGATGCGTCGGCGTGCTCCATGGGTGGGGACAGAACCTCCAGGTTCATCCCCACGTACACTACATCGTCCCCGCCGGCGGCCTTGCCCCCGATGGTTCCAGATGGATCGACTCGTCACCCCAATTCTTCCTACCCGTCAAGGTACTCAGCCAGGTCTTCTGCGCTAAGTTCTGCACGGAACTCCGTGAACTGTATAACCAAGACAGACTCCAGTTCCACAACTCACTCGAGCAACTTGCCTCCCTGGGCGCATTCAGCCGCTTCCTCTAGCAACTCGGCCAGAAGGACTGGGTCGTTTACGTCAAGCCACCCTTCGGCGGCCCCCAACACGTTCTCAACTACCTGGCGCGCTATACCCATCGCGTCGCCATCTCCAACCATCGACTCGTGGCCTTCCAGAACGATCGCGTGTCATTCCGCTGGCGAGACTATGCCCACGGCGGCAAGAACAAGGTCATGACCGTTTCCGCAGATGAGTTCCTGCGCAGATTCCTTCTTCACGTCCTGCCTAAAGGTCTGGTCCGCATCCGCCACTTCGGCTTCTTCGCCAACCGCAGAAGGGAAACCGCCCTCACACGCTGCCGCGAGTTGCTTGGCACTGCGACCAGCACAGAGCGCTCCGAAACAACGAATCTGCCGCGTGCCCCGCCTGCTCAGCAACCATGCTGGTCATCGAGCGGTTCACGAGTGCTCAACTCTACTTCCGGCCTGACCTGAGCCTCGCCATCCCACAGAGGTGCTGCGTTGACAGCTCATAAAACAGCTATCGCCTACGACGTCTCTACCCCTGTCGCCCGATGGCATGCTCGCACATGCAAGGCTCTCGTGTGCCCACAAGCTGCCCAAGCACCTTGTATACGGCACTCGCTCACATCTTGCCGTACTCAGCTCCGCTCACTTAAGGGGCTCTCCCCACTCCGCTGGTTCAGTTCCGTGCTCACAATAGCCACGACTGGCGAGCCGGCGCCATTGAAAATGCATAGGTAGATCACCGCATCCGCCGCAAACGCCAGCGGCTCAGTTCAAACGATCCTATTGAAACTGCCCCGGCCGAAGAAACCGGGCTCAACCCTGCCTCGTCTGCCGGGGCAGTCCCGATAGGAACCTGACGTTTTACGGTACTTATGTGTCCTCAAGCCGTTCGGGTAGTCTTGGGGCTGGAGAAGTCACTTGAGCTTTACAAGAGGACTCAATCATGACGAATAGAGAAGCCGGAATCAATGTAGTCCGCGAAATGATGGGTGACCAGGCAGCCGCAAAACTCAGCGCTTCCGCTGACTCAAACACCTTCGGTGCCCCGATCGCTGCCTACGCGCTCGACCAAGCCTTTGCAGATATCTGGACTCGTCCCGGTCTGGACAGGCGTTCCCGCAGCCTAGTTTCGATGTCCGTCATGATTGCCATGCGTCAGCCCCATGAATTCGCCATCCACATGAGGGCCGGGCTCAATAACGGCCTCACATTGAAAGAAATCGAGGAAGTTCTCATCCAGGCGCTGCCATACGTTGGCTATCCTGCCATCGCAACAGCGCTGGCAGATGCTGCCGAGGTCATCAAGGAGCATGGTCTGGACGGCGACGAAAACTACGCTGGCCACCGCGGCCTGCTTTGACACTAAACGGCGTGCGCACTGACGGTGTGAACGACGCTTGATTGTGCAACCCCGAAGCTATCGTCTCGTGAACCACGATAGGTACCGATAAATGGGATGAGCAGGTCTTCAGGAAGGGAGAGACTGTTTCCCATGAAGAAGACGCAGCACCTCATCGCAGAAGTTCCACTCAGACAGTTCCAGTGCAAGCTGACGGTTGGCATTGATCTTGGTGATGTCTGGAGCCATTACTGCACCCTCAACGAAGACGGCGAAGTAGTAGGTCGAGGCCGTTTTCGAACCACGCCCAAGGTGATTGAGAAGTGGTTCACGGATCTGCCGCCAGCAGTGTGGCGATGGAGGCCGGAACACATTCGATCTGGATCAGCGAGCAGCTGCAGGAACTCGGCCATGAAGTGATCGTGGCCCTTCTGTGTGGGATCAGGTAGGGAATCTGCGCGGTCCCTTCGCGCAGAAGGCGGACGGCTCTCAGTTCGCGCTCACCGTGCTTTTCCAAGCGGGTCGCATCATGTCGAGCCGTCGCTGGGCGCTCCGGACCAGGAGCAACATTTCGGTTTACGCTGCCCCAACGGAGGACAGTGCACACCTGACCTCAGCGGATGACGTCATGGTGTTCATTATTTATCATTGACATTTATCTTTGGTGATGCCCGTATGCGCGCATCGATGCCGCGTCTGTTGAAGTCGATTCGCGGACGCCCGTACAAACACCAACGAGTGTTCCGATGGGGCAGAGACCAGGCATTATGGAGATGTCAGACTATGTGCGGGAATGTCTCCGTGAGGATGAGGAATTCGTCCTGTACAGAGCACGTGCAAGCGCAGCAGAAGTGCCTTCTGTTCTTCTGCTGACCTTTGCTTCAATACACCCCCGACTGGAAAGCCTCAAGAAGATAGAGCACGAATATTCGCTTTGCCATGATTTCGACCCAACATGGGCAGTTCGACCCTTTGCTCTCTCTGAGTGCAACGGACAGAAAGCGCTTGTGCTCGAGGACCCCGGTGGTGAGTTTCTCCATCGTCTCATTCAAGGCCCGATGGAAATAAAGCAGTTTTTGCGCATCGCCATTGGCCTTTCAACTGCACTCGGCCAGTTACACAGTCGGTCAGTGATCCACAAAGATCTGAAACCCTCGAATGTCCTTGTCGACGCCGCGACCGGCCATGCTTGGCTCACGGGTTTCGGAATAGCCACGCGTCTTCCGCGCGAACGACAGTCCCCCGGGCCGCCCGAGTTCATCGCTGGAACCCTGCCCTACATGGCTCCGGAGCAGACCGGACGAATGAATCGTTCCATCGATTTGCGCAGCGACCTTTATGCTTTGGGCGTCACGCTGTACGAGATGCTGACCGGGAGTCTCCCCTTCATCGCTTCTAATCCGATGGACTGGGTGCACTGCCACATTGCTCGCCAACCCGCGCCACCCGACGGGCAGCTGAAGGGCATTCCGCGGATGCTTTCGGCCGTCATCATGAAGCTACTCGCCAAAACTGCCGAGGAGCGGTACCAAACAGCAATCGGCGTGGAGCGTGATCTTCGGCGTTGTCTTGACGAGTGGGAGACGCAGCACCACATCGACGAATTCCCTGTTGGCGAGCAGGACTTTCCAGACCGGCTGCTGATTCCCGAAAAGCTGTATGGTCGAGAGCGCGAGGTTGACGCATTGCTCGCAGCCTTCGACCGGGTCGTGACGCGGGGTCGGCCAGAGCTCGTGCTTGTGTCCGGTTATTCTGGCGTAGGCAAATCCTCTTTGGTGAACGAACTGCACAAGGTGCTTATTCCGCCGCGCGGGCTTTTCGCGGCGGGCAAGTTCGACCAGTACAAGCGCGACATTCCTTACGCGACCCTGGCGCAGGCTTTCGAGATGCTGGTCCGTCAGATCCTCGTCAAGAGCGAAGCAGAGGTGCATCAATGGCGGGACGCGCTAAAGGAAGCTCTGGGGCCAAATGGCCAGCTCATCAGCAAACTCGTCCCAGAAGTGGAATTCCTTATCGGGAAACAGCCGCCCGCTCCAGACTTGCCTCCGCAAGACGCGCAGCGTCGCTTCCAAATGGTGTTCCGGCGATTCCTCAGTGTATTCGCGCAGTCGGAACATCCTCTCGCCTTGTTCCTCGATGACTTGCAATGGCTTGATGCGGCAACGCTTGATTTCATAGAAGACCTTCTGATCGCATCGGACGTCACGCACTTGATATTAATCCTCGCGTACCGAGACAACGAAGTCGATTCTTCTCATCCGCTGATCAGAAAGCTTGACGCGATCCGCAAAGCCGGCGCAACAGTGCAAGAGATTGTACTCGCACCCCTGACTCGTGAAGACCTCGAACACTTGATCGTAGACGCGATTCATTGCGAGCCGGATACTGCTGGCCCACTGGCGCAACTTATTCATGATAAGACCGCCGGTAATACGTTTTTTGCGATTCAATTTATCGCTTCACTCACTGAAGAAGGGTTACTCGTTTTCGATCGCTGCGAAGGGCGATGGTCTTGGGAGCTGGCTCGCATAAATGCCAAGGGCTACACGGAAAATGTAGTGGACCTGATGGTGGAAAAGTTAGGTCGCCTTCCCGGCGAAACCCAGAACGCGTTAAAGCTGCTTGCCTGCCTTGGCAACAGCACAGAGTTCACAGCGTTGCGCATGGTTTTTCAAGAGTCGGAAGAGGACATCCACGGCCAGCTTTGGGAAACCGTCAGAGCGGGCCTTATCTTTCGCTCGGAAGATTCTTACACCTTCCTCCATGATCGCATTCATGAAGCTGCCTACTCTTTGATCACGGTTCGATCGCGTGCCGAGACTCATCTCCGAATAGGGCGGGTCCTCGCAGAACGCACTCCTCCAGAAAGGCTGGAAGAGGCCGTCTTCGAAATCGTAAATCAACTGAACCGCGGCTCAGACCTGATCACGTCAACAGTGGAGCGCGAACGCCTCGCGGAATTAAATCTGATGGCCGGCCGGCGCGCGAAACTATCGACTGCCTACGCTGCGGCGCTTAAGTACTTTACTCTCGGCCGCGAATTGTTGACCGACGACGCATGGCAGCACAATTCCGATCTAAGCTTCTCGATTGAATGCCTTCTAGCGGAATGTGAATTACTGACCGGAAATCTGGTGCGCGCAGACGATCGACTCTCAAAACTTGCGCAACGAGCCAAAGGCAGCCATGAAATGGCCGTTGTCACACGGCTGCGGCTCACTGCTTATACCGCTTTGGATCGAAGCGACCGTGGCGTGGAGGTATGTCTCGAATACCTCAGGCGCGACGGCAGTATATGGCCCCTTCATCCGACCGCAGATGAAGTGCGCCGCGAGTATGATCGAGTCTGGGCAGTGGTTGGAAGCCGTGAAATCGAGGAATTCATTGACCTGCCCTTGATGACCAACCCAGAAGTGCTCGACATTCTCGAAGTTCTGACCGAGGTTGTCACCCCGGCCGTCTTTTTCGATGAAAGGCTGTCATCATTTCTTCTTTGCCGGATGGTAGGTCTTAGCCTCGATCATGGTAATACTTCCGCTGCCTGTTTCGCATATGTGTGGTTTGCGGTAATTGCTAGATCCCACTTCGGGAATTATAAAGACGCTTTTCGGTTCGGTCGTCTTGGTTATGACCTGGTCGAAAAGCGTGGGCTAACGAAGTATCAGGCTCGCACCTACATGTCTTTCGGAAATCTTGTGATTCCGTCGGCGAAACATGCCATGGAAGGTCGCGAACTTCTACGTCGCGCTTTCGAGGCCGCGCATCAAAACGGTGATTTGACGTTTGGAGCCTACAGTCTCGAACAGTTGATCACAAATCTCTTAGCCGTAGGAGATCCCCTCACAGAAGTTCAGCGTGAGGCCGAAAACGGCCTTGCGTTCTCTCAAAAAACGCAATTTGGTCTCGTTGTTGACCTCTTCTCCGCGCAGGTACAACTTGTTCGGATGCTCCGCGGCCTGACCACGAAATTCGGCTGCTTCAACGACGCTCATTTTGATGAGCTTGAATTCGAGCGGCACTTGGCCAGCAATCGAGTGTTGGCGGATGCTGAATTTGGGTATTGGGCCCTAAAGGTACAGGCCCAGTTTCTAGCGGGGAACTATGATTCCGCTGTTCAAGCCTCGCTAAAAGCACAGCAACTTCTTTGGTCAGCACCATCGCTGTTAGAACCCTCGGCGTTCCGATTTTACAGTGCTCTTTCGTATGCTGCTGCGTGGGACTCTTCCTCTCTCGAACAAAGGCAGCAGTTCTTCGATGAAGTGCTGGCTCACCAGCGACAGCTCGAAATTTGGTCAGAGAACTGCCCCGCGAATTTCGAGAACCGCGCCGCACTGGTGGGGGCAGAGGTTGCCCGCATCGAAGGCCGCTTGCTCGATGCCGAAGGCCTTTATGAAAAGGCCATCCGCTCGGCGCGTGCCAACGGATTCATTCACAATGAAGCGGTTGCCTACGAGGTGGCTGCGCGATTCTACGCGGCACGTGGTTTCCAAAGGTTCGCAGACGCATACGTGCTCGAAGCCAGATATTGCTATCAGCGTTGGGGGGGCTGATGGCAAAGTAGCGCAGCTGGACCATCTATATCCCCATCTGAAAAAGGAAGGGCTGATATCGACGCCGACGGGCACAATCTTGGCGCCTGCCGAACTCCTGGATCTAGCGACCGTAATCAAAGTCTCGCAGGCAGCCTCGGGCGAGATGGTTGTGGAAAAACTGATCGACAGGGTCATGCGCGCGGCCATCGAGCACGCGGGTGCTGAACGGGGTCTCCTGATCCTTCCACGAGGCGATGAGCTGCAAATAGCGGCAGAGGTCACGACCAGCGGGAACGATTTCTCGGTGCATCAGCGAAATGCCTCCATCGCCGCAGCGTTCTTGCCTGAGTCCGTCGTTCGCTACGTGATGCGCACTCGCGAGAACGTTATTCTCGGCGATGCCACTGCAAGGAACCCGTTTTCAGCTGATCCTTACATAGGTCGGCACCGTGCCCGTTCTATTGTCTGCTTGCCTTTGGTTAACCAGGCCAAACTAAACGGAGTCATTTACCTGGAAAACAACCTGACCGCCCACGTTTTCACTTCCGAGCGGATCACGGTTCTGAAGGTGCTGGCGTCGCAAGCGGCCATCTCGCTCGAGAATACGCGGCTTTACCGCGACCTCGAAAACCGTGAAGCGAAGATCAGGCGTCTGGTCGACGCCAACATCATGGCAGTTGTGATCTGGAGGCTCGACGGTGCCATCGTCGCGTCCAATGAAGCCTTCATTCGCATGGTGCAATACGACCGTGAAGATGTCGCCTCGGGTCGCGTGCGCTGGACGGATCTGACGCCGACTAAATGGCGCGAGCACGACGAACGCGCCCTGGCAGAAATAAGAGCAACCGGGAGTGTCCAGCCGTATGAGAAGGAGTTGTTCCGGAAGGATGGCAGCCGCGTGCCGGTGCTGGTCGCCGGCGCCCTGTTCGAAGAAGGTGGCAACGAGGGAGTTGCTTTCGCACTCGATTTAAGCGAGCAAAAGCGGGTGGAGGAGACTCTTCGTAAGCGCGAGGCGTACTTAGCCGAATCGCAGATGCTGGCCCACACAGGCAGTTGGGCCAGCGATGGCACAACCCGCGAGGCCCGGTACTGGTCTGAGGAAATGTTCCGAATTTTCGGATTTGATCCGCAACAGGGCTTTCCAAAGCGGGACCAATGGCTGCAGCGAATGCACCCAGAAGATCGCGAAAAGATCAGGCGGGAGGCCAGTGATCGGATGTTCCTCCAAAAGGTAAATTCCGACGTCGAGTTCAGAATCGTGCTACCTGATGGAACGGTCAAACACATTCGTGGCCTGGCCCATCCAGTATTGAGTCCCGATGGAGAGCTTGTTGAAGTGGTCGGCACGGTTGTGGATATCACTGAACGCAAAGATGCCGAGCAGGCGCGCGATAGGCTGCGCCAGCTTGAAGCAGATATTGCACACATCAACCGCGTGACCACGATGGGCGAGTTGACGGCCTCGCTGGCGCACGAAATCAAGCAGCCGATTGGCGCTGCAGTGACTAACGCGGAAGCGTGCCTGCGACTGCTTGACCGCAACCAGCCCGATCTTCCGGAGGCGCAGGAAGCTGCGCTGGAAATGGTCAAAGCCTCCAGGCGTGCGGCCGCTATTATCGACCGTGTCCGCTTACTTTACCAGAAGGGCTCTCCGCAACAGGAGGTGATTGACGTAAACGAACTGATTCGAGAGATGGTTATCGTAATGCAGAATGAGGCGAATCGGCGTTCGATCACGATGCGCACCGATCTCGCCGGAGGACTCCGCTCGGCCATGGGGGACCGCGTGCAGTTGCAGCAGGCATTGATGAATCTCATGCTGAACGGCATTGAGGCGATCTGCGACCAGAGCGGTCAGTTGACCATTCAGTCGCAGTTGGCCGGAGGCCATCAACTGCTGATTTCGGTCACCGATACCGGGGTGGGATTACCTGCCGAGGATATCGACAAGATTTTCCATGCATTCTTCACAACGAAGCCCCAAGGCACCGGTCTGGGACTGGCAATTACCCGCTCCATCGTCGAGTCACATGGTGGCCGAGTCTGGGCCACTCCGAACTCTGGACGGGGAGCGACGTTTTACTTCACGCTGCCCATAGAGTCGTCGTAGCGGTATGACTTCGCCTGCGAAATAAGGTCGGCGCTCTGACCCCCTTTTGAGTGTACTGAGGAACGGGCTCTTTTTCGATGAAGACTATTCAATGTTTGCGAGTCTCTCTAACGTGCGTGATTTGCCTGTTTGTGTGCGTCTCCGGTTACGCGCAGCCTTGGAAGCGAACTATTCAGCAGTTTCAGCATACAACGTGGGGTCCGAAAGACGGCGCGCCGAGTCCTATTACAGCGTTGACACAAACCCCGGACGGGTATCTTTGGCTGGGAGGTCCCGACGGTCTGTATCGATTCGACGGAGTAGTCTTCGAGCGCTACCAGCCTCAGTCGGGCGGGCCATTCCCCGCCGGTGCTGTTAGTTCACTTTTGGCCCTTCCCAATGGAGACCTTTGGATCAGCTTTCGATCCGGAGGAATCAGCCCTCTGAGAAACAGACACGCCACGAACTACACCACCCGCGAGGCAGTTGCGCAGGACGGAAGGGCTGCCTATCCGGCGATGGCTCCCCTGGATCAGTATCTGATATCTGACGAGAAATCCGAGATCGCGCTGGCTCGCCGTGCTGCACCCGGTTCTATTTCCGATGGAGCCGAAGTGATGGTGCTGGGACACGAGGGATATAGGTACCGACGGGACGAGATTACTGAGCAGCAGTTGGCTGTGCGAGGTTGGAATCGGACGAGAAGTGCTCACAGTTTCGGCGCGCAGCGCTCCCGGACGGCAATCCGGTCTCGTCAGAACTGGACGCGAAGACCCATCGTAATCACACGGGAACCACCGATCGTGCCGGTGACAGAGCCGAAATTCGCTCCATTATTCGGGCAGCCGTTGCTGATCGTGGCTTTGGTGCAGGATAGCGTTCCAACAGGAAGAGTGGTCGGAATTGTTGTCGATTTACCCGAACCGTTGTGATATGGCAGCTGGTCGAGATCGACCAAGGCCGACTGCTGATCAACCGGATCGTTGCTGGTGACGACCTCACCATACACGTATCCGTGCTCACAGTTATAGGACCTGGCCGCCGTGGCTGAGCACGCATAGGACTGTCGGATCTGGGTCTGATTCTGCGGTACGTCCTGGCTGGTGGTGTTCGTAACGTTAAAGACGTTGAACTGGTATTCGAGATTGAACTTTTCCTTGACCATGAAGTTCTTTCGCAGGGAGACATTCAAACTCTTCTGCGGAGACTGGCGGAAGAGGTTGCGCTGGCCCGGAGCGAAATCTGTCTCGTAGATATCCTGGGGGTCATTGCCGGTTGAAATCGGAATGCCTTTCTCGCCGGGGGAGAGATAGTGGATGTCAAGCTGGCTGGGATCAATTGCGGGGATGAAGCTGCCACCCGAGCCGCGGAATTTTCCCGAGTTCCCAGTCAGAGCAGTGTAAGGATGCTTCGGGTCCTTGATGCCGAGCACAGGGTTCAGCAGCGTGGGGAAGTTGCCGAAGTAGACGCTGCCCACGGCGCCATAAAACTCATAGAGCGAATACGGCTGGCCGCTCTGCAGGATGGCGATTCCGCTCAGATGCCAGTCATTGGCGAGATAGGAGAGGAGCGAATGCGGATCCGCAGGATTCGGGACGTCCACAAGGAAGTTGGCGCTGAAGACGTGCGTGCGGTCGAAGTCCGCGGGTGCATAGGAGGTGCGTAGATCGTTGGGATTGTCGCCAGTGAAGAACAGTCCGATGTCGCTCTGCTCGTCATAGGTGTGGCTGAAGGTGTAGCTGGCGCCGATCTGATAGTTGTGTGAGAGGCGCTTCTCCAGGTGCGACTCCAGCGCGTCATAGGCCGACGTGCCGACTGTTTCAAAGACCACCGCGTTGGGACTGAACCCGACGTAGGGAGCGCGGAAGTCGACGTTGCCGCCATCGTAAGTGCTCCAAGGCTCATTGGCGATGGGGGCGAAGTCTTCGCAATATGGGCCGCCACAGACATTCTGATTCAAGACCCCAAAGCCATAACTGTACTGCTCGCCGTGGATGGGACTCGAGGTCGTTGCGATTACCGGCTCGTTGAGCGGTATCGGAATCACCGCATGGCGACCGCGGTTGCCAGTGTACCCAATGGTGACCGCAAGATCACTGGCCGGCTGCCATTGCATGTTGAAAGCGAAATTCAGGGTGTACGGCAGCACGTTGTTCTTGCTGTAAGCGCCGAAGTTCAGAGGTGACGGGCAATCTCCGACCTCCTGATTCGCGATGGCGCCGCAGGTCGGCCCAGTGCTTCCGTCAAAAAATGTCGTCTGGCCAGTCATGGTATTCAAGGTCGACTGCAGAGCCTGAGTCATAATTGCAGGGTTTGCACCCGCTGGAGTGTAAGGGTTCACCGTCGCCAGCGGGGCGGCCAGCGAGCCCCTGCCGGCAGTGATATAAGCTGCAAGCGGAGAGGATTCTGTAACGCCAAATGGGCCTCCAATGCCGCTACCCGCGGGCTGCGAAAGATAGTCAAAATACTCACCGCGGTCATAATAGAGGCCAAAACCTCCACGAAAGACCACGGTTCCGTGGTTCTGCTTTGGCGCCCAGGCAAATCCGACGCGCGGAGAGATGCCCCACTGACGGCCAGTGAGCGTCGAGTTACTCACTCCAGGTGTCGGATAGTACTTGTTGTTGCCAGCAACCACAAAGCCGGCATTACTCACTGTGAACCCGCTGGTGGTGTTGCCAGAAACGTTGTAGGCGCTGGGATCGAAGTTGAATATGTTCCCGTATTTTTCCGTCATACCGCCGTGGTCGTCGTATCGGACACCGGCGGTGATGGTCAGGTTCGATAACAGTTGCCATTTGTCCTGGCCATAGGTAGAAATCTCATTTGTGCGGTAATAGCGGTTGGCCAGATTTCTCCCGTTTCCGATCGAGTCGAGCACGTTGGCACTCTTAGTCTGCCCTTCGAGAAAGTTCTCAAAGTTCGAGGCCGTCACCAGTGCGATGCCGGTGCGATTGTTGGTTATGTTCAGCTGCGTGTAGCTGTAGCCACCGCCGAGCGAGAGCGTATGGTTGCCTAGCACAAGAATCAGGTTGGTCCGAGGATTGACGCGGTTCTGGTAGTAGCCCATGTTTGTAAATGCACTGTACGGGCCTACTTTGAGTGAGGGCGATGCGGTTGTGTCCGCGGCAAACTGCTCGAGCAGCAGACCGGGGAGGAAATTGAACGTCTGGCCGGCTAGTGCTCCAGGATAGGCGGCGTCGATGCCACAGGTGGGATCGCTATTACATGCCATTTGCTGCGTGTAATAGGTGTAAGAGCCCATGCGCGAAAAGCCCAGGGTCTGCTCCCAATTGATGTGTGGACCGAAAACGATCGTGTTGTCCAGCGACGCAACCTGCGAGCCGTTGTTTTGTGCCTGCGGGAAACCAGCTGTATCCGAGGTGTTGTACGGCTTGTTCACTGGAATGTTCTGGTAGTAGTACTTAACCGTCATGTGGTCAGTGTTGGTCAAGTTGAAGTCGACCGAGGCGGACGCCTGGTCACCGGTCATCACCGAAGTCCCAGTCAGGGTGACGTTGGGAGCGCCATACTGAAATGGACCGGCCTCCTGAGGCGTCGGAATCAGGAATGCCCCATTGGGCAGCTTGGCACTCATCAGGGCCAGTGCCACCGGGCTGATCGTACCGGTGAACGGCTTCCCAAGCCACGCCGATGCCGCAGCCGTCAAGCCAGTAACGGAGCGGTCGTTGGTAAGGCCCGGCGGCACATTGAACTGTGACAGGCCGGTGGACTGGTCGGAATCGTAAAGATGCTGGTATCCGACAAAGAAGAACGCCTTGTTCTTCTTGATGGGGCCGCCCAACGTTGCTCCGGTTGTCCAGCGGTGCAGCGCAGGATCTACGAGGGATTGCGGGAATGCGCCGACTCCTTCCGTCGAAAGTTGGTATGCCTGTTTGAAGAAGAAGGGAGAAGCGTTCATGGAGTTGTTCGCAAAGGTGCCGTAGACTTGGCCGTGCCACTTATTGCTGCCGGTTGCGGTGTTCACGTCAATCTGGGCGCCGCTGGTTGCGCCTTGCTGCGCGTCATACATCGACGTGTTAACGCGGAGTTCCGTGATAAATTCGGGCGGCGGAGAAGGCAGGTTGTTTCCATTCGAACCATAGACGGAGGTTGCCGTGGGATTTGCACCGCCGATGGTGGCTGCGCCTGCGGACGACGAGCTTGAAGTGCTGCCGGCTCCAATGTTGAAGTTGTATCGCTGTGAGGTGGATCCGCTGGAGCTTTTGCCGTTAAAGATATTGGAGACGTCGACGCCGTTCACCTGGAAGGTATTCGAGGTATCGCGCTGGCCGTTTGCCCAGATGGGTTGGTTACCGAGTCCGGCGTTGGTGTCGAGTCCGCTTAGCAACTCAGCGTTCACACCTGGCGCGAGCACGGCAAGCTGCGTAAAGCTCCCGGTGGCCAGAGGTGTCAGAGCGATCTGCTGCTTGTCGAGGGTATGGCCGTTCGTGGTGTCGGTGGCATTAAGAAGGGGGTTTGCACACACCGTCACAGATTGCGAAACCTGTCCTATCTTGAGCGCGGTATTTAGGGTCGCGGCACGTGCCTCCTGGACGTCGATGGCGGGCAGCCTGGTGGTTTTGAAACCCTCATGAGTTACCGTCACCGTGTAACGGCCGACAGGAAGATTGAGGATTTCGAAATAACCGTTCTTCTGTGTCTTGGCAGTACGCGTCAATCCGGTTGTCTCACCTGAGGCGGTTACCGTGGCGTCGGGCACAGCGGCACCCGAGACGTCGGTAACAGTGCCATTGATTGTGCCAAGAGTCTGTTGCGCCCAGGCGACGCCTGGGGCGAGGTTAGTAACACAAATCAAAAGCAGAACGGACAGGAAGGAAGTGATAGTCCGGGAGATTTTCATTGGGCGGCCCTCAACTGGCTAGAGCTGGAAATTTACGTCCACACAACAATGAACCGGGGTCTGGTAGTGCTTATCAAAGGCTCGATGCCTCGGATAAGGAATACCTGGCTTGTGACATTCTGCGGCTCCGATCGATGGCGACGATTAGGCTGGCCCTCTCCAACTCGCGCAAACACTCTATCAGCTTTCCTCTAGACCCCGGAGGAAGCGTGCTGCGTAGCTGGCTTAACTGAGTTGGGCGATTCTGGAGCTGGGTAAGAATCCTGAATGTCCATTTGCCCTGAATGCGCGTGACCCAACGATCCTCATCTCCCTGAGCGCGAACTGCGGCGTTACGATCAAGCCTGTGATCCTGCAGGGTTCCTAGACTTACCCAGACGGGCTTTGCTGTTTAGTTCGAGCTTTGTTCTCACATTCTCCGGAGCAGATTGTCCTGGTGTGATTTTCTGGGCATTACACCGTTGCTCTTCAAAGCGGCCGAGCGCATCTTGACACCTTGGGGGTTCGGCGATGAACCAGCTCTAGATCCTTTTCAGCGACCGCGGCGACGGCGCGGTTTTTGAAAATGAGTGACGAATGTGTAATGCAAGTTCGAAATTCGGTCAAATGAACACCGGGGGTGTGCTGAGAACAGCAGAAAATAAAAGACTTGCTTAATGCCCAATGGTGTTGCGACAAGCTGTTGCAAAGTGGCGCTAGCTTGCCATTGAGCGCGGATGGGCTGAACATGGCAGATCATTTCCGCGTGAAAACCACTCGGGGTGTAGGCGGTTACTGGAGAAGGAGACTTTTAGCGCTAGCTCTGCATCTTGCCATCAGGTGCGTACCAATCCCGCCATACGCCGGCAAGTTCAAACAGCCAGCCCCCTTGATGGCAAATGGAGCGACCACAGACTGACTAGGGCGTGTTAACACTAATGCCATCTAGCTTCGGTAAAGTGGAAGTAGATGGAAATCACAGAAGAGCAGTACGCAAGAATCAAGGACAGCCTGCCGGTGCAGCGGGTAATGTAAGTCTGTCGAACCTGCAATTTCTGAATGCGCTGCTGTATGTGGCCGATCACGGGTGCAAGTGGCGTGGGCTGCCGAGACGGTTCGGTAACTGGCATACCATCTACACGCGCATGAACCGCTGGTCCAAGAGTGGCGCTCTCGACCGGATATTTGAGAAGCTGCAACTGGAGCAGATTGTGCGCATCCGGATCGAGGCTTTCTCTCTGGACTCGACCTCGGTGAAAGTGCATCCGGACGGCACCGGGGCGTTAAAAAAACGGACCACAGGCCATTGGCAAGTCGCGCGGCGGATGGACAACCAAGATTCATCTGGTTGCCGCGGATGCTCGAACGGCCATAACCTTTGCTCTCTCGCCGGGCAACGCGCACGATGCCCCCGAAGGCCGTGAACTGCTCCGGGATCTGGGACCGATGCCCACAGCACTGCCCCTGCTGATGGACCGCGCCTACGAAGGCAATGAGACTCGGCAACTGATGCTCGAACTGGGCATGGTTCCCGTAGTTCCGCCGAAGTCCAACCGGGTCGATCCCTGGCGCTCTATCGCAAACGGAACGAGATCGAACGCCTCTTCAGAAGGCTCAAAGGCTACCGCCGCATCTTCTCCCGCTTCGAGAAACTGGACTGCGTCTTCCTTGCCTTCCTTTGTTTCGCCCTCATCGTCGAAGCTCTCAGATAGTGTTAACACGCCCTAATTGCCTCCTGCTTGGGACTGTTGTTTTTTCGTGGCGGGCCTGTGCATGAGGAACTCCGCCAGGAGGGCGTTAACCATGGTGCCGCTAATGTCAGCCAGGGCGGTAGAGAAGACCAGTTTTGGGCCGCGATTCGACTCAGGATAGTAGGCGTTGGCAATCGCGCCAGAGGCGAGATAGCCTCCAATGCTTGAATAATTCGGCTGCAGATGTCCGTTGTCTCCCCTGCAGATAAACGGATAGGAGAGGGCGTGAAGGATACGCGACTCCGTTGTGCCCGTGCCCTGGTAGACGTAGCGGGGATCCTGGTGCAGGATGGAAGGCAGGACAGCACCGCCGACCATGACGTTGGTAAGGAGATTCGCGTAGCGGGCGCCGAAGCGCTGGAAGTAGCCCTTTGCGCCCTGCTGATAGTCGAACTTGTCGGCCGCCTGATCCATGCCGGCCAGGAAACCCGTGCCGAGGAACGTGACTGGATCCGTCGCGGTCCTGAAGGCAAGCCTAAACTTCAGCTTTGGTGTGAGCGGCACGGGATGGGAATCGTAGACGGCATAAAAGCTCGGAAGGATCCCCAGGACGCGCTGTTTTTCTTCGACTTCAACCTGCTGCGTTGCAAGCTGCTCGGAGTTGGGAACCACCGCCACTGTGGTCACGGCCACGGCGATCATGAGTTTGACGCCCGTGAGTTGCAGGAATTGGTTCCGCTTTAGGGTTATCGCTGGTGAGATCCAGTTCGCAAATCCTGTCTGGCTCACCGTGATGTGATACGGAACCCCAGGCTGTACATTGTTGAATACGAATAACCCATTGTCATTCGCCATGACTGTTTGGTGATCGCTCGAGGCAGGGCCATCAAGAACAGCTTTAGCACCGGGAACGACGTCGTTCCGCACGTCGGTTACCGTGCCAACAATGGTACCGGTCTGAGGCTCGGGGGCAGAGATTCGCTGCGCGGCCCCAACAACACGGGCGGATACGCAGAAAATGAGTGCACGAATGCAGAGTCTGATGATTATGTGCGATTTGCGAAAGCGGTTGAGAGCTTGCAGGTACAAGTCGCCGCCCCGAAACGGTTTTCTTTTGAGTAGCGGAGTCTCATGTTCTTGCTTCATCGAATTGATCTCATCCGACCCATCCAAATCGGAGCAAATGAAGGCCTGGCGCGTGGATCAAAGGCTCAATAACGTGATGCTCGCGACCGTCACTGGCCTACCTGTGACGCATTTCTTCGTCTGAACAGGGCATCTTCAACAGCAGGAGGGAACTGCGTTTTAAAAACGATGTCCCAAAACCAATTGCTTAAGCCGAATCCTCGCTCCATTCCACGTGGGCTGTGGTGATACAAGTGGTATCGCTTCATGGCTCTAAAGTAGCCATTGTTGAAACCACAGAAATGAATTGAGTGGTGTAGCCACTGCTCCGCAAGATAGCCTTGGATGATGCCGACCAGCAATATCGGCATCGTGTAGACGGGAAAAACAAAACTCATTGGCGCGCCTATGGCAAAGAGTGGAAGGAAATCGCTCAACTTGCCGCTTATGTGCGCCCCGTCGAAAGGGTGCTTGTGGTGTTCCCAATGCAGAGGATCCAGACGTTCGTGCAAAAAGCGCCGGACAAATCCTTCTCCTGGTGGAAAGCGGCCATGAAGGACATGGCGATGGAATAAGTATTCGACGAGGGTCCAAACGGCTATCCCAAGCAGGTAGAACGGAATGCCTACCATCGGATGCCGTGACCGGCAAACCAGAATCACAACCGCTACAGAATACAAACTATAAAAGACGGTGACTGGATAAAGGCGCCTTCGCGAGACGCGCGCTTGTTCTATTTTGTAAGCAGTGAACGAAGATTGGTGCGTTGCGCTCTGCATGATCCACCAAAAGGGACATTCCAAAGATCCCTGCTGCGGGTTCCAAACGGAAAACCGCGATGAGCTTCATGTACATCGCCTCGGGTAGAGAGATGTGTCTTCCTTCCGAAGCGTCGCTTCGTTCGCGCGCCAACCCGGGTCTTCGCTGCCGTTTCTGCAGCTCAGACGTGCGAACGGCATCAATTTTCAATATATTTAGATTTCGATTTGTGGCTTAGGGTTTCATCGATAATAGATGCGGTAGCGGCGTGATCTATTCCGGGGAATCCTCTTCTCTCTCCCGGTGCCAAGCCTCTTTCTTGCTCGGAAAGATGACCTCACATTTGCTCGTCGGGTGAGAAAGTACGAGCCGGGCGACGTGCGTGGCGAAGGTCATCTGCCCGTTGCCGGAGAGTGCCGTAACAGCCGGAGCAAATATTATGATGGTCCTGGGCACTATGGCGCTTTGACCGAAGGGAAACCTATGAAGGTCGCCTGTACTCTTTCGACCTGTACCCTCCTTTTGTCTCTCGTCACGGCTGCCTTTGCTCTCAATCCGGATCGCGACATCCATCAGCTTGCGCACCGGTCGTGGGGCGAAAGGGACGGGTATCCTGGCAGGGCGCAGGCTCTGGCACAATCCACAGATGGATTTCTGTGGATAGGCTCCGATATCGGGCTCTTTCGATTCGACGGCGTTCACTTTGAACGACATGTGCCGAGCTCGGGAGACCAGCTTCCAGAAGACAGGGTGCACAGCTTGCTGGCGCTGCCCGATGGCGGTTTGTGGATCGCTTATGGGACTTTTGGGAATGGGAACAAGATCTGTTTCCTTCGGAACGGCAACGTCAAGTGTTACGGTAAAGCTGATGGTGTAACGTCGATTCCCCAAGCCATCGTACATGACCGCGAAGGCACCATTTGGGCAAATACCAACACTGGAGTCATACGCTTCAACGGTACGCGATGGGAACACATCGGCAAGGATTGGAACTTTCCGGAAGACGTGCCACGCCATACTTCAACAGCATTATTTGTGGACAGCCGCGGAACTCTTTGGGCCGGCGTCAACAATACCGTCCTCTATCTCAAACAGGGATCGAAGCGATTTGAGCCGACGGGCACATTTGCCGGTTACTCGACATCGATCGCTGAGGCGCCGGACGGCACGATATGGTTGGCGGACAGCGACAGCTATGTCCGAGCCATCAGCACGTCCGTTAGCGCGAAATCCGCCGCCATGATCAAATGCGAGATAGAGACGCCTATAGGCACACATCCAAAGTGTCCCAGCGAAGATCCGGTCGTGGTCAAGGTTAGAACCGTGAACGACCTTATCTTCGACCGCAACGGAAGTCTTTGGACAACGACGGATAGTTTCGGACTGGGCCGAGTTCCGCATCCTGAACGGCTGAGGAACCAGCTGATTTCGAAGAACAGTGACGCACTGCAAGAGTTCGCCTCAAAAGACGGCTTGAGTGCCGATAACTGCAATCCCATACTCGAAGACCGGGAGAGAAATATCTGGGTCGCAACGCGGGATGGGCTAGACCAGTTCCGCGATACCCCACTGGTCCCGGCTGCCCTGCCAACATCGATCATTGAAATAGCGATCGCGCCGGCTGACGGCGGAGATCTCTGGGTTGCCGGCAGCTTCAATTACGTTGCACGAATTCATGGCGACTCCGGGGATGTGTCACTTGTCCCCTTCGAAGCGTTCAAACCGTATCGAGATCCTGCCGGCGTGACCTGGATAATGAGTAATTCGCTTGGGCAGTGGAAGGATGGCAAGTTCCGAACAGTGGCGCAGTCTCCAGATGGTCTCTCCGGCAGCTTCGGCGCTTGGCAGGTCGCGGGTGACAAACTTGGAACACTGTGGGCCTTTTCCGCCGGTTATGGATTCTTCTCTTTGGACCATCATCGATGGAAAGCCTGGGCAACTCCGCCGGAAGTGGCGAAGCAGCGCGTCGCAGACATGTTTTCCGACAGCACGGGGCTGATCTGGGTATCAACCTACGAGGGCGACATCATCACGATGGACAAGGGAAACATTGTGGACTATCCCGTCAAGCCGAATAGCCCCCTACGCTATGTCCGAGCCTTCGCCGAGCATGCTCCGCATGAGATATGGGCGGGCGGGGCAGGTGGTCTAGTTCTGATCGACAGGGGCCACTTTCGCGTCATCAGACCTGCGGCTTTGGATTCTTTAGAAGATGTTACGGGAATTGTCGATGCAGGGAGCGACGGGCTTTGGCTCAATACGGCAGGTGGCGTCATTCACGTCTCCAGAGGTGAGGCAGAACGGGCTTTGCAGGATCCCTCCTATCGCTTTCAGGGGGAGCGATTCGATTCCTTCGATGGACTTCCGGGACAGACCCAGGCTACAGATCCATTCCCGAAAGCGATCCAGGGAACGGACGGGCGTATATGGTTCACTGCTACAAGAGGCGTTGCGTGGATCGACCCGAAGAAAAGGAAGGATTTGAGAAATGCCCTTCCGCCGCCCGTTTCGATTACCTCTGTATCTGCGGATGGTTCGCGTTATCCGCGATTGGCCGATCTCCGGCTCCCCGCGCATACCGCGAACATTCAAATCGACTACAGCGCACTGAGCTTATCGGTGCCAGAGCGAGTTCGTTTTCGCTACAAGCTCGATGGAATCGATAAGGGATGGCAAGACGTCGATACGCGCCGCCAAGCCTACTATAGCAACCTGGGTCCCGGATCCTATAGTTTCCGGGTCATCGCCTGCAACAACGACGGAGTCTGGAATGAAGCGGGCGCATCACTGACCTTCTCAATTGCTCCAGCCTGGTTTCAAACCATATGGTTCCGCATTCTCTGCGTGGCGGCTTTCCTGGGACTCCTCTGGACGCTCCACCAGCTCCGCATTTGGAGACTGCGGCAGAGAGAACAAAAGCTTCAGGAAGTGATCGCAACGATTCCGACATTTGCCTGGACCGCTTCGCCCGACGGCTCTGTGGATTTCCTCAATCGGCACTACGAGGACTACACAGGCGTCCCTGTCGAGAAGGCGGTGGGCTCCTGCTGGCCTGCCGTCGTTCACCCGGAGGACCTGGAGCGCCATGTGGAGAAGTTTCGCTCGGCGATGGCGACCGGCGAACTTTTCGAGGTCGAATCGCGCTTTCGACGGGCGGACGGACAGTATCACTGGTTCCTGACTCGCGCCGTACCTCTCCGGGATTCGCGAGGCAGGATCGCCAGGTGGTTCGGCACTTCGCTCGAGATTGAAGACCGCAAACGCGCTGAGAAACTTCAGGCAGACCTCGCTCACATCACCCGCGTTAGCACCATGGGAGAATTGACCGCTTCCCTGGCGCACGAGATCAAACAGCCCATTGGGGCTGCGGTAACGAACGCTGAAGTGTGCTTACGATTGCTGAATCGGAACTCGCCTGATGTGCCGGAAGCGCGCGAAGCGGCTTTGGAGATGACCAAGGACGCTAGGCGCGCAGCCGACATCATCGACCACGTACGCTTGCTTTACCAGAAAGGCCGTCCGCAACTGGAACTTGTGGATGTAAACGAAGTGATCGCGGAGATGCTCATTATGCTGCGCAGCCAGGCGAACCATCATTTGGTTACGACGCGCACGAATCTGGCTGAAGGGCTGCCCACCGTCTTGGCAGATCGAATACAGCTACAGCAGGTGTTGATGAATCTCATGCTCAACGGAATTGAGGCGATGAAAGACGATGGAGGCGAACTTAGCATCAGGTCGCAGTTGAGTGAAGATGGTCAAGTGCTGATCGCGGTAACCGACAGTGGCGTGGGACTGCCTGCTGGAAGAGCAGGTGAGATATTCAATGCATTTTTTACCACCAAGCCTCAGGGCACAGGCCTGGGGCTGGCAATCACTCGCTCCATTCTGGAATCGCATGGCGGGCGCATCTGGGCAACCGCGAACGCCGGACGAGGAACAACGTTTTACTTTACGCTCTCCAGTACCGTCGCAGTGACTGGATGAGCTTTCTCGCTGCGAGCGGATCCTACATTGCACCTGATGAGTGGACGAGCGATCCTATTGCGTAACGTGGCGTGAGGGTGAATAGCGGAGATGTCATCTCTGACCAAACGCGGAACCGGTGGACGCGCTTATTCTCCGCCTCAGGTCGCAGCGCGGCGCTATGAAGCCGTCCTTCGCCTCAGCGAAGCCCTCTCCCAGTGCCGGGAACCTGAGGATCTCACCGCGATCCTCGCTGAAGAACTGCGGGAGTTCCTCACGTTCTTACAGTTCTACATCGTCCTTTACACGGAGAACTCCGACGAAGTCGAATGGGCTGTTGTCGAGCGAGAAAAGAAAATTGCCTTTACATATGCGGGTGTGCCAATTCAAGAGCGACCGTCCTGGCACGCCTACAAGACCCAGGAGCCATTCCATATCCGTGAATGGGACACGGACGAGAGAGTCCCCGCAAACCTAAAAAAGGGAGTTGCGGCTCTGGGGCTTGAGGTTGGCCCGCTGGTTTTTGTACCCCTGACCACGCCTGATCGCAGGCTAGGTGCGTTAGGCATGTCCGGACCTCTCGGAACCGTCTACACCAGTGAGGACGTCAGCTTTCTGCAACTGATTGGCCGTGTAGTAGCACTTAGGATTTCCGACAGCTTCAATCTCCGGCAAGCGGAGGCTGCACGCTTGGAATTGAAGCGCCAGAATGATCGGTTGCAACGCACTGAACGAGAGCTGCGCGAAGTGATCGAAACGATCCCATGTCTGGCATGGACTGCCACGGCAGACGGGAACGCCGAATTCTTCAATCGACGCTGGTTGGAATACGCCGGGCTCACGCCGCATCAGGCGCAGGGCACCGGCTGGACAACTACACTTCATCCGAACGACCTTAGTGGGATTGTGAATTACTGGCAGAGGATTTTGGCTTCTAGTCAGCCAGGTGAATTCGAGGCACGGCTGCGCCGTTTCGACGGTGAATACCGTTGGTTTCTGTTCCGCGCAACTCCAAGCTTCGACGAAAATGGAAAAGCCGTCAAATGGTACGGCACAAACATCGATATCGAAGAGCGCAAACGGGCGGAACAGGATCTCAGGCGCAGCGAAACGTATCTTGCGGAAGCACAGAGGCTGACCCAAACGGGCAGTTATGCCATTCACGGGACAAGCCGCGAGACCTCGTACTGGTCCGAGGAAATGTTCCGACTTTTCGGCTTCGATCCGCAACAGGGTTTACCAAGGTTCGAGCAATGGGTGCAGCGCATACACCCCGAAGACCGCGACAAGTTCAAGCTGGCGAGCGATAGGACCCTCCTGAAGAATCTAGATTGCGACGTTGAATTTAAAATCGTGAAACCCGATGGAACAGTTAGACACATTCATGGCATCGGCCATCCAGTTTTAAGTCCCAACGGTGAGCTTGTCCAAGTGGTCGGCACGATGGTCGACACCACGGAACGCATAAGCGCTGAGGAAGCTTTAAAGCGGAGTGAAACATACCTGGCACAAGCGCAACGAGTGGCCAACATGGGGAGCTGGGTTTTCGACACAATTCGAATGAAACCCGTGTATCTTTCAACGGAATGGCATCGCCTCCAAGACTTCGATCCTAAAGACGGTATGCCCACCTGGGAGCAAAGGCTGCAGCGGATACATCCCGCGGATCGGGTCAGCTATGAAGGGGCATTCAAGCGAGCGATAGCCGAGAAATCGGATTTGGACGAGGAGTTCCGTATTCTGCTTCCGAACTCGACCGTCAGATATATTCGTTCCCTCGGCCACCCTGTTTTGGACGCATTTGGCGAAGTAACACAAATGATTGGGGTGGTAATGGACGTGACCGAAAGCAGGCAGGCTGAGCAAGAACACGAGAGATTACGGCAGGAACTCGCGCATCTGTCCCATCTGAACCGAGTCAGCACGATCGGAGAGTTGACGGCCTCATTGGCGCACGAAATCAAACAGCCCATTGGGGCTGCGGTAACGAACGCCGAAGTGTGCTTACGATTGCTGAATCAGAACTCGCCTGATGTGCCGGAAGCGCGCGAAGCGGCTTTGGAGATGACGAAGGACGCTAGGCGTGCGGCCGACATCATCGACCGCGTCCGCTCCCTCTACCGAAAGGGTTCTACACATCAGGAGATGGTTGACGTAAACGACCTGATTCAAGAGATGATTGTTATGCTGCGCGACGAGGCCAATCGACATTCTGTTACAACGCGCACTGATCTCGCCGAAGGACTCCCCAAAGTGATGGCCGATCGTGTGCAGTTGCAGCAGGCATTGATGAATCTCATGTTGAACGGCATTGAGGCGATCTGCGGCCCTTGCGGTCAGCTGACCATCCAATCGCAGCTGGCCGAAGACGATCAGCTGCTGATTTCGGTCGCCGATACTGGAGTGGGAGTACCCGCCGATGATATCGACAAGATTTTCCAGGCATTCTTCACAACGAAGCCCCACGGTACAGGTCTGGGGCTGGCAATTACCCGTTCCATTGTCGAGTCACACGGTGGCCGCATTTGGGCCACGACGAACGCCGAACGGGGAGCAGCGTTTCACTTTACCCTCCCCAGCCGACTGGCTCCAGTTGCATGATGTTTTGGCGGGTACCCATTGCGCGCGATTGGCCGTGTGTATCCAATTTTCGCCTTGTTCAGCGGGTGCTGAAACAGCACTCGGTTCCTAGAGTGATTGAAACGGCGAAATTCTCTGATCGAACCGATTTACTGCACCTCTTGATGATTCTCCAGCCGGCCGAACGTGCGAATATCGCCTGCCATCTCCGGGCACGTAGCTGTACTGGGATCATTCGGTTCATCCCCGTACTGTTCTTCTTTGTATCGACTTTGAGTTGGGGAGTCGATCCGTCGACGTATATCTCTCAATATCGGCACACTGCGTGGACGATGAAGGATGGACTCCTACGCGGTCAGCCCAATGTCATAACCCAGACGAAAGATGGTTACATATGGATCGGAACGGCGGCAGGGTTAATGCGGTTCGACGGCGTACGTCTGGTCCCGTGGGAACCGCCCACTGGCAGTCAGCTTCCCTCCCCTAACATTACAGCTCTATTGGCTGCGCGTGACGGCAGTCTATGGATTGGAACAGATGCGGGCTTGAGCCATTGGACGCACCAGAGTTTAGTCACTTACCTCAAAGAGTCCAGCCTCGTAAGTTCGATCTTAGAAGATCGCCTCGGAACAATCTGGATAACCCGCTCACGCCTTGCCAACCCCGCTGACGGTCCTCTCTGTCGGGTCTCCGGCTCAAAATGGCAGTGCTATCGCGTTCCTGACGAACGCTCGATCGGCGATTGTTGCAACACTCTGGTGGAGGACCCTTCAGGAGACCTCTGGATGGGGACCGGTACCGGACTGCTGCGCTGGCGTAATGGATCACTGACTATATGTCCCAACAAATATCTAGTACCCAACAAAGGCTTCGATGGCGTGGAAAGCACCGTCCCGGCTTCGGATGGATCGCTGTGGGTGGGAATTGATCATGGTGGACGCGGAGTGGGTCTGGAACATTTTGCGCAAGGTTCCTGGCAGCCCTTCCGCCAACCTGGTTTGGACGGAAGCAAACTAGCAATTGCGTCTCTTTTTAGGGATCGTGATGGCGCGCTCTGGGTTGGAACATGGGATCGAGGAATATACCGGATTGGCGTCAGCAGAGTGGATCACTTCAGCAGCGCAGACGGCCTTTCGAGCAACGCGATTTACAACTTCTTTCAGGACCGTGAAAGCAATATCTGGGTAGCAACCTCGCAAGGAGTGGACTGCTTCCGGGACATTCCGGTTGTTAGCTTTACGATGGAAGAAGGTTTGAGTTCAAATAACGTGGCTTCTGTTCTCGCCGCGCACGACGACACTGTATGGGTAGGGACCGCAGCCCTCGATGCAATTCGTGGCGGAACAGTATCGTCAATTCATAAGGGCCAAGGCCCCCCTGGGAATGAAGTCACATCTTTATTCGAAGATCGCTCGCAACGGTTGTGGCTAGGCGTGAGCGATAGGCTCTGGACTCACCAACGCGGAAGTTTCATCGAAATCACGCGGGCAGATGGCAGCCGTGTCGGAACTGTTGCTGGAATAACGGAAGATGGAGAAGGCAACATCTGGGCAGTGACGATCGCTCCTTCGAGGAAACTCGTTCGCATTCGAGGTGTTCGAGTCGTTGAGGAAATACAACCGCCCCGTCTTCCGGCCGCTCATGCATTGGCGACTGATCAGCATGGCAATATTTGGCTAGGTCTTATGAATGGGGCTCTTGCCCGCTATAGCGACGGTAAGGCCGAAATCTTCTCATTCGATCACTCCAGGAATCTGCGAGTCAGACAGGTAATCGTAAATGGCGATGGCTCAGTTCTAGGCACTACTGCAGGCGGACTGATCGGTTGGAAAGACGGAGGGCTGCAAACGATGACCACACGCAACGGTCTCCCTTGCGACGACATCTTTTCCATCGTTTCCGACCAGAATAACTATTGGTTGTACACGCGATGTGGCTTGGTCGGGATTAGTAGCACGGAAATACAACAGTGGTGGGGGTACCCATCAATGTTGTTGAAAGTCAATGTGATCGATCAGTCCGATGGCGTTCAACCGGGGGAAGCTCCGTTCTCACCGCAGGCTTCCCGATCCCCTGATGGCAAACTCTGGTTTGCTAACAATTCAGTGCTTCAGATGTTCGATCCTGCTCACACGAAGAAGAACTTGGTTCCTCCACCGGTGCATGTGGGGCAAGTCATTGCCGATCGAAACACATACGATACCGGTTCAGATAGGGCTGGACCTCTGCGATTGCCGCCACTTATTCGAGACCTGGAAATTGACTACACCGCATTGAGTTTTGTGGCACCGGAGAAAGTTCGCTTTCGCTACAAGCTTGAAGGAGTGGATCGCGATTGGCACGAGGTGGGTAATCGCCGGCAGGCATTTTACACCGACCTCCCTCCGCGTGATTACCGGTTCCGGGTGACAGCCTGTAACAACAGCGGCGTATGGAATGAGGCAGGCACATTCTTGGATTTCACCATCGCGCCAGCATATTACCAAACGAACTGGTTCCGTGCACTTTGCGTCGTGGCCTTCCTTGCACTGCTTGGGACGGCGTATCAAATACGTGTTCGCCAACTGCGGAACGAAGAAAGAAGATTTCGGGAAGCGATTGAGACCATGCCGGCTCTAGCGTTCGTTGCTATGCCCGACGGCCAACTAACATTCGTTAATGAGCGATGGATCGAATACACGGGATTGACAGAAGACCATGCCTTAAGGTGGGGTTGGCAGGTTGTAATTCATCCCGAGGACCTCAGCCGAGTTCTCAAAGCGTGGCAGGATGCGCTGGGTTCCAGTAATTCGTTGGAGTATGAGGCGCGATTGCGTCGTGGCGCGGACGGAAATTTCCACTGGTTCCAGACGCGTGCCGTACCTGTGCGCGACAAACGAGGAACAATCATTAAGTGGTATGGAGTGATAAACGATATTGAGGATCGTAAGCGTGCCGAGCAGCTCAAGGCCGACCTTGCTCGCATCGGCCGCGTGAACACGATGAGCCAATTGACCGCTTCGCTGGCACACGAGATCAAACAGCCGATTGGGGCTGCCGTAACCAACGCCGAAGCGTGCTTACGATTGCTGAATCGCAATGATTCCGATTTGTCGGACGCGCGGGAAGCTGCTATAGAGATGACGAAGGACGCGAGACGGGCAGCCGACATCATCGATCGTGTCCGCTCGCTTTACCAGAAAGGCCGTCAACAACTGGAACTTGTGGATGTAAACGAGGTGGTCGCGGAGATGCTCATTATGCTGCGCAACCAGGCGAACCGTTATTCGGTTACGATGTGCACGGACCTGGCTGAAGGGCTGCCTATCATCTTGGCGGATCGGATGCAGCTACAGCAGGTGTTGATGAATCTCATGCTCAACGGTATTGAGGCAATGAAGGATACCGGGAGCAACCTTAGCATCAGGTCCCAGCAGAGTGACGATGGTGAACTGCTGATCTCAGTAACGGACGATGGCGTGGGACTGCCTGATGGAGGAGCAGATGAGATCTTCAATGCATTTTTTACTACCAAATCTCAGGGCACCGGGCTGGGACTTTCGATCACTCGTTCCATTGTGGAATCGCACGGTGGCCGCATCTGGGCAACCGCGAACTCCGAACGAGGCACAACATTCTATTTTACCATGCCGATAAGGACGACCGTCTCCGCATGACTTCAGCTGATCAACCTATTGTGTTCATTGTCGATGACGATGACCGCATGCGAGCGGCCACGCAGCGCCTGCTCAAGACTGTGGGCTTGCATTCCGAGGCGTTTGCCATGCCTCAGGAATTCCTTCGGCATAAGCTTCCAGATGCCGCCAGTTGCCTTGTTTTGGATGTACGGCTTCCTGGAATGAGTGGGCTGGATGTTCAACAGATATTGATCGAGGCTGGCGTCCAGATTCCCATCATCTTCATCACCAGCCATGGCGACATCCCGATGACGGTCAAAGCGATGAAATCTGGCGCGGTGGAGTTTCTGACAAAGCCTTTCCGTGATCAGGATCTCGTTGATGCGATTCAGGAGGCCCTGAAGCGCGCAGATGCGTTGCGGCAACAACAGGCCGAGATTGCTGAGTTGCGAGAGCGCTACGCGATGCTGACTGCGCGTGAGCGCGAAGTAATGCGTCTTGTCGTTTCCGGCATGCTTACAAAACAGGTTGCCTCAACGCTCGCTATGAGCGAGATCACCGCGACCGTCCATCGCGGGCACGTGATGCGCAAGATGCAAGCCAATTCCCCGGCTGAGTTGGGAAGAATGGCAGAAAAGCTTAAGCTTCCGTCAATGACGTAACTATCGAGCGGCAAGCGCAGCTAAAAATCGCCTTATAGATACCTATCAGCGCCCTAATCAAAAGCCGCAATTGTGTTCTGCGGCGATCCAATTGATCCTGTAACTTGTATGGCCAGAGAGAGGGTAGAGAGAGGATGCCCAAATTGGTCGCGATCGTCGAAGACGATGAATCGTATCGACTGGCGGTGCAGCGTTTGCTGAAGTCGGCAGGCTTCTCTGCGCAGTCGTTTGCGTGTGCAGAGGAGTTCTTGGATTCTGGCTGCCAGCGCGAGACGGGTTGTCTTATTGCCGATATCCGCATGCCCGGAATGTCAGGCTTGGATCTGCAGGCAAAGTTGAACGCGGATCATTGCCCGATTCCCATTATTTTTGTTACCGCACATGGAGACGAAAAAATGCGGCTGCAGGCAATGAGAGGGGGCGCAGTGAAATTCCTCGCCAAGCCATTTGACGGCGCGATTCTACTGGAAGGCGTTCGAGCGGCCTTGGGAAGCGAAGCCTAAGACCGAGTTGAGCTAGGTTTTGGCGGGAGGAATGCTGTGGCGGGCTTCAAAACACTTCGGTCCGGAGACCAGAAGGACAAAGATCGCCATTTTGATCAAATCATCGGACTGAGCGCGGCCCTTGAAGCCGTTCTTGAGAAGGTTGAACTGGTAGCGCCTACCACCGCAACGGTGTTGATTCATGGCGAGACGGGCACCGGGAAGGAACTGATCGCGAAAGCGATCCACAATGTCAGTCCGCGCTATGGTCGTCCCTTTATAAGGGTCAATTGTGCTGCCATTCCTTTGGATTTGCTGGAAAGTGAGCTCTTTGGTCACGAGCGGGGAGCGTTCACCGGAGCGATCTCGCAGAAAATCGGGCGCTTCGAACTGGCCGACAAGGGGACGCTTTTTTTGGACGAGGTCGGCGATATTCCACTGCCCTTGCAGCCCAAGCTGCTGCGGGTTCTACAAGAGCAAGAGTTCGAACGTCTGGGAAGCACCCGGACCCACCGCGTAGACGTGCGGGTGGTGGCCGCCACCCATAGAGATCTGGAGCACATGGTGAAGAGCAGCGAATTCCGCGGCGATCTCTACTATCGCCTCAATGTGTTCCCGGTGCTACTGCCGTCCTTGCGGGCGCGCCGTGAGGATATACCCGCCCTGGTTACTTATTTCGTTGACCTCTATGCCCGCCAGATCGGTAAGCGCATTGAACAAATTCCTGAAGAAACCATGTTGGCGTTGCGCTCATACGACTGGCCTGGCAATGTGCGTGAGCTGCAGAATCTGATTCAACGCGCAGTGATCCTTTCCTGTGATGGGGTACTTCCGAATCCCTTAGAGTCGAGCCATCTCGTGAGGGTAACTGTAACGTCGAAATCCGCGGCGCTGAAGGAAGTTGACCGAGCCCTCATCTTGCAGGCATTGGAAGCGGCATGCTGGATGATCGGCGGGCCGGAAGGTGCAGCAGCCCAACTGGGGCTCAAGCGCACCACCCTGTTTTACAAAATGAAAAAGCTTGGCATTTCTCGTCCCACTCCTAGCCGCGGGGTAAAGGTTTCCGTAGCAGCACTCGAGTCCACGAGGTCATCGTCCACATTGTAGTGACTTCCTTCCTCACATTGAAGTTTCAGATCTAAACTACACCGCATAACCCCCAACGAAGCGGTATCCGTATCGATGCCCCTCGTACACGTCCAGGTCTCCGGTTTGTATCAACCTGTCAGTTGAATGCGTGATGGAATTGCGTTCGCGCGCCGCGTCAATCTACTTTCCGGCTTGGCGTCATAGTTTCGACGCGCAATGAATGCCGGCAAGATTCGCCATCTCGCAACCCCTTTGAATTCGGTCGATGCTGCGACGCTGTTTCCTGGCACTCGGCATGCTTCGGTAAAAAGCGCGGCCGCTGACATGCGAAACGCACGTCGGCTGCAGCTTGCATCCACATATTCCGTCGCTACCACCTGCGGCATTTGTCGTGCGGATCTGTAGATGCACACAAAGGAGTATTGGCAATGAAGAGAAGACACGTGAGAACCTGTTCGCTCTTGTTTCTCTTTGCATGCAACCTGTTGGCCTTCGGCCAGAGCGGCGATGTAAGCGTTACTCCCGCCACACAAACGAGCCAAACCGCGCAGACCAACCCACCGGCGCCTCCGAAGAAAAACCCTGACGAACTGATACAGGCGCTCGACGTAGACGCCGTTACGTTGTCGAAGATACCCGCTGACCCGCTCATCCAGCCGGATCCGTTAGCGCAGATCTTCCAGCCGATCAATAGACTCGCTGATAAGAGTGCTCAATCTCTACGGTTGAAGTTCGGCGCCACTTACACCTTTCTCAATCAGTACGCGACCATTACTCCGGACAGCGTCCGGCACAATCAGTTCAGCGGACGCCTCGACTTCACCGGAGCCTGGACCGCCTACGAACAGGGAAGCACTGCCGGATCCATCAGCCTGCTTGTTCGTTCCGGAACCAACATTGGCATAAGCCAACAGTTCAACCTCAGCGACAGACTCGGCTCAGGGCTCTATCTCAACTGCCTGCAGGGCGGCGGCCCGCAGGAGCCCATCACTTTGAACGTCCTCTACTGGCGTCAGGATTTCCTCTACCACCGGCTTTCTTTTTATGTGGGCAAGATCCACCCCAACGAATATGTAACTCTCAGCATGTTCAACAACGACGAGCGGACGCAATTTTTGAATGGCGCGAACGACGGCAACGATGCTGTCGCCTCGGATGGGACATACGCCGGTGGCGCGGCGATGGAATTCCAGGCTACTCGCCATTTTTTTGTACATGCTGTCGCCGTAGACACGGAGGGCGCACAGCAGAGAAATATCGAAACGCTCATCGATCGCAAGTATATGGAATCGATCGAAGTGGGCTGGTCCTCCGGTACGCTTGGTGAAGAATACCGGCTTTATCGTGCCGGCTTCTGGCGAGACGATACGAAGAACAACGGCAGTGGATATGGCGGCGGCTTTGAATTCGATCATGAATTGTCCAATGGCTGGACGCCATTCGGAAGATTCGCCTTCGGTACCACCAAGGGAACGGCCATTAAAGATATCTACGGGCTCGGCCTGGCAAGGGTTCATCCTTTCGGACGCCAGGGAGACATGTTTAGCGCTGCCTTCAACTACAGCCAGCCGAATCTCCCGGGCAAACGCCACGAGAGCGTATTTGAGACGTTTTATCGTCTTCGTCTGACGCAAAGCGTGCGCATCGGCCCCGACCTCGAAGTCTCAATTCATCCCACCTACGCCAACAAGGCTTATACAACGACTCTTCTCGGCGCGAGAATGGAGGTTATCTTCTAACGGGTAAGATCCTCTGATCCGAGGTCGTTTCTTCGAGGAAGAGCACACTTATCCTGACCCCAATGTGGAAGATACATTGTGACGCTACCTGGCAGCTTCGCTCGGAGTCGTGGTCACTGCGGCGGTAGAGCCTGAAACATGATAGTAGCTCCTGGTGCCCACCGGACTACGTCTTCAACAACGCACTATTGGCACGAACACCCACATGCCGGAATTTAAGGAGAAGAAAATGAGTACTCGACCAATTGCGACTAGCTCTGATTCTGTCCAGAGCACTCCGGCCGCTTCGGCGACTCCTAATTACTCACGCCCTCTAGCCATCGTCACCACTTTGTTCTTCATGTGGGGATTTCTCACCTGTCTGAACGACATTCTCGTCCCCCACCTGAAGTCAATTTTTGAGCTCAACTACGCGCAGGCTATGCTTGTCCAGTTTGCCTTCTTTTCGGCCTACTTCCTGTTCTCCGTGCCGTGGTCGAAGGTCGTGAACAGCATCGGCTACAAGACCACCATGGTGGTCGGTCTGCTGACCATGGCCTGTGGTGCATTCCTGTTCCTGCCCGCGGCAACGGCTGCCTCGTACCCACTATTTCTGACCGCGCTCCTTGTTCTCGCCGCGGGCATCACCGGCCTCCAGGTCTCGGCCAATCCCTATGTGGATCTGCTCGGCAAACCTGAAACGGCATCCAGCCGGCTGGATCTGACCCAGGCCTTCAACTCGCTGGGCACGACCATTGCCCCGAAAGTCGGGGGGCTGCTGATTCTGGGCGCGGCGCCGTTGGCGCTCGCTCAGCTGCAGCAGCTCACGCCACAAGCCCTGCACCTGTATCGCGTGCAGCAGGCCTCCTCGGTCAAGATGCCATATACCGTGATCGGCATCGCCCTACTCTTGCTGGCGGTCTTGATCGGCTTTTCCAGGCTGCCAAAGGTCGAAGAAGCGACCACTCGTTCAGGGCAGAAGACAAACGATTCGATCTGGAAGCACCGCCATCTCCTTCTCGGCGCGCTGGGGATCTTCGCCTATGTGGGTGCGGAGGTCTCAATCGGAAGCTTCCTGGTCAATTATTTCGGTTTGCCCCAGATCGCCGGCCTCGCACCCAGGGTCGCGGCCGGATATGTTTCCTTCTACTGGGGCGGCGCTATGGTTGGCCGGTTCATCGGCGCGCCGCTTCTGCAGCGCTTCAAGCCCGGATATCTGCTGGCTATCTTCGCGATTGCGGCTGGAACCCTGGTCACTGCCTCAATGGTCCTGAACGGCCACGTCGCCATGTGGACCATCATCTCCGTTGGGTTCTTCAACTCGATCATGTTCCCCACCATCTTCAGCCTGGGAGAAGCCGAGCTCGGTCCTCTATCGGGAACCGGATCGGGACTGCTGAACATGGCCATTGTCGGAGGCGCAATCATTCCCGTGATCCAGGGAGTCATCGCAGACACCGTGGGACTTCATCACGCGTTTGTCCTGCCGGTGGTTTGCTACCTGTACATCCTTTACTACGCGCTGGTGGGTTCCGAGCCGAACAGCGAGCGCTACGCGAACGCCTGAATGGCGAGACCGGAGAACTGAAATGGTTAGCGCGGGCGACATGGGCGGCATGAAAACTGATCTGGCCAGTTTCTTCAGAGAAGCTGCCTCCCATTCGCCCCTGGCCGAAGAGGCGATGCACACCGCTGGCCATACCAGACTGCATGCTGTTGACAGCGAGTTGCTCAATTGGGTTCTAGTCTTCGATGTTGGGGGAAGTCACATCTCCGCAGGGGTCTGCCAACGCCGGGAATTAGCTCTCGAAAATGTCGTAAGTGCTCCGCTTCCTTCACGGCGGCTTGCACAGGATTTCATCGAGCTCTTATTTGCGCTATGTCTTAAAGTTGCCGGCAATCCCGATGCCATCATCGGTGCAGCGCTTGACTTCCCAGGTCCGTTTAACTATGAAGTGGGCACCAGCCTCATGCACCATAAGCTCGAATATCTTTGCAACCTAAATCTGAAGACGGCCATCGCCCAGCGTTTCGGTTACGCTCCCTCACAGGTTCGCTTCGTCAATGACGCCGCCGCTTTTTTGTTGGGCGAGCTTAGCTGTTTAACGACTGCGCAGTTGCACAAGACTGTCGGTGTCACGCTGGGCACGGGCATCGGTTCCGCCTTCGCCATCGAGGGGCAAATCGTAACTTCAGGTCCGGGAGTTCCTGACGGCGGCGAAATCTGGAACCTGCCTTACCAGGGCAGCACTGTCGAAGAGCGGGTCTCCGGAAAGGTGCTCGCCGCAGACTACCAAAGTCGCACAGGTAAGCAATCTACAGTCGCCGAAATCGCCATGGCAGCCGCGAGCGATCCGGCAGCGCGCGAGACCTTCGAACAGTTCGGAACTCGCCTGGGACAGGCGCTGAATTACGCTGTGGCGAAATTTTGCCCTCAAACCATCATCCTCGGCGGAGGCATATCCCGATCTGCGGATCTCTTCCTGCCTGCGGTTGCAAGGGAATTGGACGGTTCGGGAATCAGCCTGACCGTCTCCCGTTTGTCTGATCGCGCTCCATTGGTGGGTGCGGCCGTAAGCTGGTTCAGCCAGGGACCGGGAAAACACGCGAGCGCGTCAGTGACCTGCAACGCTCTCCCGAGGAGCGGCACCGCCTATGGAAAATCCATGGCACAGATCGCGCCATTTCGTCTTGCTCCTTTCTTCAGCCCTCGACCCTGGGGCAGCCTCGACCTCTCCCCCTGGTACACGCAGAAGCTGTCTGCGCCCATAGGGGAGTCGTGGCTTACCGGGAAAGACTGCGTTATTGATACCGGCGAATTCGCCGGACTGACGCTGGAACAACTGGTTGACAAGTATCCGGCCGAGATTCTTGGGGCGGAAGGCATGCGCAATCACGACCGAAAGTTTCCACTTCTGGTGAAGCTGTTGTTCCCGCAGGAGAAGCTCTCGGTGCAGGTTCATCCCGACGACGCGATGGCTCAGACAGTGGGCTTGCCACACGGCAAAACCGAATGCTGGTATGTGCTGACCGCGAAGCCGGGAGCAGTGGTCGCGTTGGGTCTTCATCCGGGCGCTACTCTTGAAACCATCCGCCAGGCGGTTGCCGATCATACGCTCGAGCAGCTGTTGAATTGGCTTCCCATCTCCGAGGGGGACATGATCTACGTGGATGCTGGCACCGTCCACTCTATCGGGCCTGGGTCTGTGATCCTGGAAACGCAACAGTCCTCCGACTCAACTTACCGGCTCTACGATTACGGTCGTCCCCGCGTGTTAAACGTCGACGCCGCGCTGCGGGCTCTGAAGTTGAGAACGGATGCCGGCAAAGTTACCCCGGTCCATCATCAAGGCTACGACGAGTTGATCAGCAAGCCATATTTCGTCATAGAGCGGCACGACTTGGCGAAGGGTGAAACGCGCCGACTTGAGAACAAAACGGGCACGGTGCACTTGGTGGTCGCGTTCCAAGGAACTGCGCGACTGCAAGCAGACGGGGCCTCCGCCGTTGAACTTGAGCCCGGCCGAGCGATCGTGGTTCCGGGTTCCGTGGCGGAATTCACGCTGATAGCGAAGGAGGATTTTGTAGGGGTTCAATCCATGCCCCCAGGCAGAATGCCGCAACAACAGCCTCAATGAGGCTTTCACGCGAGTGAAATTGCGGCACAAACAGGGAACGATACACAAACACTTATCGTAGGCGGGGCGATCCTCCCGGTAATTCAGGGAGTAATTGCTGACCTCATCGGGCTTCACCACGCCTTCGTGCTTCCCGTTATTTGCTACCTGTACATCGTGTTCTACGCTCTGAGTGGATCGAAGCAAAATAGCCAACGATATGCCAAGGCCTGAGACTCCTGGAGCTGACCATGCAGATAGCAGGAGCGATCGGAAGAGGAAAAATTAGGTCCCTGGTCCTTCGAGCGCCCTTCGATCAGTTCCACTTGTTCATCGCGCTCGACGAGCCGGTGCACGACCGCAAACAGGAAGCTCACGGAGAGTCCGCACATATCAGCACACCTGTAATGCGTTCTATCGGACCCGCGAGGCGCCACGCCCTCGGGAGAAGAAGATCTCCATAGCCGACGGTAGAATAACTCGTCGCGGAAAAGTAAAAAGCAGATTCCCAGGTTGAAAAGCAATACAGGCGATAAAACAACGCCCACAGAATCTCCAGCGTGTGCTAGCAGACAATCAATGCCGTGAGTCGCACCACGAGCATACCGGAACGCCATTGGCCGAGCCGGTGAATAGCCCTGGTGGTGAGCTCTTGCCCACTCGATAAGAGCCGCCACGCCGGCGCTCTGCAACACGAGCGTCAGCGTACCGAGGACGATCGTTGGACAGGTTTGGTGGACGAAAACCATATGCTGAGGTCACGCGGACTGTACCTGCTGGTCCGTTCTCGCCGTACGATGTCTGCCGTGACAACTCGTGCGCCGGTTTCATCCCTCTTGTTACTGTTTCGGCGTCGCTGACTCTGCGCTACGTCAATCCTGGGTCCGTCCTGACGTCACAGGATCGACACAAAGTCAGGGCGCCCGAACATGCGCGATTTCACAAGTCACTTGAATCCAGGGCGAAAGCAAGCCCGCAATGATTGGTTAGTCGGTTGCTTGAGAGAGAGAGAGAGAGAGAGAGAGAGAGAGAGAAGACGCATTCGCGACCGAGGTGAGTCGTCGGATCAAGAGTCGGAGAGAAGACCAATGATCGATATTGATAAAGAGAATGAAAGTCAGCTTCGAGTCGTCGACTTTGACGTGATAGGCATGTCCCGATTTGAGGAAGCCACGAACCGAGTCGACTGGCATCTGCATCGGCTTGGGGGCGGAGTCGAGCGCGTAAGTATGGATGGGACCATCGAAGAGATGATCTCTGCCTGGATGTGTCAGCACCAGAAGCCGCTGACGATTCCCTTCCTGGATCAGGAGAAGCGGCTGAATCGCAAGATCACTGCACTAACAGAGGACGGGACATGCTCACTCTGCGCTTTGCCCCTGATTTGCGCTCATCAGCGCATTAGTTGCCTTCTTATCGGGAGCAAACAGCCCGAAGCTTATTCTAATGATGAAGTTCGTTTTCTCTCCCTGATCGCGGACGTGGTCGCGTCAGCCCTCGCTGGTGCTCTCAATTTGGAGGCCCTGCAGAAGACACAGACCGATCTTCAGGGCGAAAAGGACCGACTGCAGCTATTGCTCGAGTTAAACAACCAGGCGGTCTCGAATCTGGAGCTCAGGACTCTGCTTCGGGTTATGTCGGCCAGCGTGCGGCGCGTCATGCAATGTGACGCTGTCGGAGTGCATTTGCCAGACAAGGAGAGTGGGCAATTGCAGCTTTATGCCCTCGATTTCCCAGAGGGCAACGGATTGCTCAGGGAAGACGCCCTGGTCTTGACGGAAGGCAGCGGCTGCAGCAACCCGGGCGAGGTATTCCTTACACGGAAACCTATGCTGATGAGTCAAGCCAGCTCTGGACCATGCAGCTCGTCGTCTGGTGCTTCTATTCATGGTACGGTTCTTGCCGGCAAGAGTCTCGAGTCAGCCTGCGCTCTGCCACTGATCTGCCACGACCGGACTCTCGGTGTGCTTGAGCTAGGGCGGCGCCAGGGGCCGGCTTTCACCCAAGCAGATATCGATTTCCTGGTGCAAGTGGCAAACCGGATTGCGCTCGCTATTGAAAATGCGCTTGCCTACGGAGAGATCACGGAGCTTAAGAACCAGCTTTCAAGGGAAAAACTTTACCTCGAAGATGAGATCCGAAGCGAGAAAGGCTTTGAAGAAATCATCGGACGTAGCGCAGCGATTCGCGCTGTGCTGCGGAACATTGAAACCGTCGCCCCCACCGGCTCGACCGTACTCATTTATGGTGAAACCGGCACCGGTAAGGAACTGGTTGCGCGCGCGATCCACGAACGCAGTCCGCGCTGTTCCAATGCGTTTGTGAAGTTGAATTGCGCGGCGATACCGACCGGACTGCTGGAAAGCGAGTTATTCGGCCATGAAAGGGGCGCTTTCACGGGTGCCATTATGCAGCGGACTGGGCGGTTCGAAGCGGCGAACCACGGCACCGCATTTCTGGATGAGATCGCTGAAATTTCGCTGGAGCTTCAGCCCAAGCTACTGCGTGTCTTGCAGGAGAGTGAATTTGAAAGGCTGGGGAGCACGCGCACGCTGAAAACAGATGCGCGGCTGATCGCAGCCACTAATCGCGATCTTGGGGATTGCGTCGAGAAGAAGACGTTCCGCGCAGATCTGTACTACCGGCTGAACGTTTTCCCCATTCAGGTGCCCCCTCTTCGCGATCGGGCTGAAGACATTCCAGTGCTGGTGAGGCACTTCGTACAGCATTTTGCCCGCCGGATGAACCGAGTGATTGACACCATTCCCTCGGACACGATGGAGGCGCTGGTTCGCCACTCGTGGCCGGGGAATATTCGTGAATTGCAGAATTTGGTCGAACATTCTGTGATTCTGTCCTCTGGTCCGGTGTTACGAGTGCCACTTGCGGGACTTCAGTCCAGCGCCGCAGCCAGCCAGGGCAGCGTCAAGCGCCGCACCTTGGAGGAAGCAGAGCGCGAGCACCTTCTTAACATCTTGAAAGAGACCAAGTGGGTCGTTTCCGGGCCACGTGGAGCGGCTACGCTTCTGGGGATGAAGCGCTCTACTCTTCAGTTCCAAATGAAGAAGCTGGGGATCGTTCGTCCCGGAATATAAGACAAAGTAGATAAGTAAAAGCCATGTATAAGAGAATCACGGTAGCGCACAACGAATCTCCCGAAGCCAGCCGTGCGCTAACCTCTGCAATTCGACTGGCCAGGATGCTGGGCGCTGAACAGCGGGCAGTAACGATCCTTGAGTCCCCACCCGCTTACACTGCCTTTGCCGGCGCTGCAGACCCTTCTCTCACGCTGATAATCAACAGTGATCGGATGCAAACTTACGAAAGATTTGCAGTCCGCGGCCCGCCAGGCCGCACTGTACGAAGGAGTCGAATTTAAGATCCATCTTGTGGAAGGCGAGGAGGTATACGCCATCGTTCGCTTCCTCGCTGACTACAAAGCAGACCTTCTCGTGATCGGGCTTCATCACCAGTCGCACATATCACATCTTTGGAGCACGGTTTATGCACTTGCACAGGATGCTCCCTGCAGCGTTCTTGGTGTCCATTGAATTCAGGCCGAGAAAATCGATGTTAGCACGAGCCGCGTGGATGCAATGGGTGAGTGAAACTCAATAGGAGTTCAAATGAAGCAGATGGTCGAGTTTCTTGCCCGACACGGATACTGGTTACTGTTCGTGTCGGTGCTTGGCCGGCAAGCCTGTTTGCCGATACCCGCGAACCTGCTTCTGCTTGCCGGGGGAGCACTTGCCGGCCTGGGAAAATTGAGCTTCGTAAACATTGTCGCCGTCTCTGTCATTGCGTTTCTTCTGGCCGATCATGCCTGGTACGAAGCCGGGCGGAGCTGGGGGAGCAAAACGCTGCACTTCATTTGCGGATCCACCCGCGATCCAGCGGCATGCGTAAGCAAGATGACCGCGGGGTTCAATCGCTCTGGGGCCAAGGTTCTCCTGTTTTCCAAGTTCGTCATTGGACTGGACGCCGTCGCCGCTCCCATGGCGGGCATCGCTGGAACTGACCGGCCGCGGTTTCTGGCCTTTGATGGCGTTGGCGCAATTCTATGGTCGTCAGCCTACGCCGCTCTGGGCTGGGCTTTCAGTGATCAGCTGGATCGCGTTGCCAGCTATTCATCGAAGCTGGGAACATTGGCAGTGCTCGGAGGACTTGTCGCAGTCTGCGTTTTGGTCATCCTCAGACTTATTCGCTGGTATCGCTTCCTGCGCGAATTCCGGCTCTCGCGCATCACGCCTGATCAGCTCATGAGTAAATTGCGCGCCGGCGAAAATGTCCTGATCCTGGACCTGCAGGGCGGTGCGAAGCACGCTCAAGGACTGGTGGCGATTCCGGGTGCCATTCGAATCAATCCCGACCTGCTCGAACGCTATGCGAGATACCTGGACCCGGATCTGGCGACCAATCGTGAGGTCGTTCTTTACTGCTCTTGCCCAGGCGAATTTACGAGCGCTCGCGTAGCCATGGCACTCCATGGGAGGGGATTTAAAGATGTTCGACCTCTCACCGGCGGTATTGAGGCCTGGGTCAAGCGACGCCTCCCCGTTACAACCAATGTCGAAATACTGACCGCCCCGGAACACGCAGCGTTTGTCCTGCATGAGATTTTTCACTATTCTGAGGCGCGCGCGGCACGACTTCTCAGGACAAGCGTTGCAGATGTTGATCGCCTCCTCAAGTCGGCGAAGCAACGCGCTGAACGTGCCTATGCAGAAGGCATGCTCCTTATTAAACACCGCGACAGTCTAGTACCTCAGGAATCGATGCCTAACATTCCACCCAGACCTTAATCCTCTCAAGGAAACACACCCAGGCGAGCAGAGTACAACCTATCTCATAAATGAATGGCCCCCGATCTGGGCCCGCTCTCGCACGTACTTTCCGAATTGCTCATGATGGAGGGGAGCAACTAACTTTCTTGCGATGGGCTTGCCGGCCAGGCCTCGATCTGTATCGCAGCGAGGCAGATCTACTTATGACTCAGGAGACTAGTTTCCAGCACCTGCATTTCACGTTGTGTGCCAGTGCCAACACGTTGACATGTGCCAGTGCAACGACCACGCCTCCTCCCCATCATTCAACCCGCTCCCGGGTGACTTCTCCTTGATTTTCATCTAGATCCCGCCGCCGGCACTTATGGCAGATGGATTGCATTCTTGTGAGCGTCGAGCGAACGCGCATCGACGAAGTCACGCACCTGATGCAAGCGAATGACTTCGGAAGAAGCAGGCAATCGCATTCTCTCACCTGAATCAACAGTGAGAGCAACCTTGAGTGCACTCAAGGAAGACACTTGCTGAATAAGTCAACAAAACGTAGGCCACATCGGGCATTCAATCGAATAACCCGTCGATACTGGAGCGCGGGAGTGTGGCGGGCACGGACGGCTTTCTACATGATGTTTGTTGTTCTCCGGCTAACACCCTGCGCCATAGCCAGCGACAACAATAAGGCAAGCGGAAGGCTGGAGGGAACGGTATTTGTTGGGGATCAAGGTCACCAGTCCTATACAGTTGGGGCAAAAGTAGTGGCGAACGGGCCCGTCAAGATCGAAACAGAGACAAACACAGACGGCAGATACGTCTTTATCGCGCTACCGCCGGGAAGCTACACAGTTGAAGCAACATACTCTGGCCTCAAGGCTATACAAACTATCGCTGTCGGGGCTAATCAGGTAGTTACGCTCCCACTTCACCTTAGACCGTCAGAGATGAAGACCTCAATAACTGTGACGGCCAGCTCGGCAGACGCAAAGACACCTGCGCCAACGGAAACCATCAGCGAGAAGACGATTCGCGACGCGCCAAATTGGAGTGAGCAGTTCGATGCCCTGCTTCCGCTCGTTCCTGGCGTGGTTCGCGGCCCTGACGGACACATCAATCTGAAGGGGGCCAGCAGCACCCAGAATGGCGCGCTGGTCAACAGCGCGAATGTTACAGATCCGGCAACTGGCAGTCCAGCCATCAACCTGCCCATCGACGTCGTCTCGTCGGTGCACGTCCTGTCGAATCCTTACGACCCGCAGTACGGAAGGTTCACTGGAGCGGTTTCATCCGTCGAGACAAAGACCGGGAATTACGAAGGCTACCATTTCTCGATTCAAAACATACTTCCGCGGTGGCGAGACCGCGATGGGCAGATCGTCGGGCTTGGGGCCGCCACACCACGAATGACATTCACCGGTCCGATGATTAAGAACCGCGTTGCGATCACGCAGTCTTTTGAGTACCGCTTCGTGCGTACGCCGGTAAACAGTCTTCCTCCGCTGGAAAGGGACACGACGCTAGAGGGCTACGACACATACACCCAGGTTGACCTGAATCTAAGCCCCAAACAAACGGCAACCGTATCGCTCGCAGTTTATCCGCAAAAGCTGCAGTACATGGGCCTGAATACCTTTACGCCCCAGCCAGCCACGGCCGATTACCACCAGCGCGGGTATGAACTTTACGGCCAGCATCGGTATATCGCCGGAGCCCACAGCGCCCTGGTTTCTCAGCTCAGCTTCAAAAACTACGACGCCGATGTCACCGCACTAAGCAATGATCCCTATCAGCTACTGATCGATACCACAGAGGGAGGATACTTCAACCGGCAGGCACGCCGGACCAATCGTCTTGAATGGGCGGAGACCTACGATTTCTCACCGCGGCACTTCCTGGGCAAACATCAGATGAGAGCCGGCGTGAACTATGCCTACTCTTCCTATGATGGCCGGGAAGCTTTTCTGCCCGTCGAGATTATCGGCACATCGGGTGCGCCCATAGAAAGTATCGCTTTCAGCCATCCAACCTCGTTCGACATTAATCAGAGTGAGACTTCCTGGTTCGTATCCGATCAATGGACACTCTCCCGGCGCTTGACGGTCGACCTGGGCATGCGTTTCGACAGCGATACGGTGACCGGCTCCACGCATGCGGCTCCGCGCGCGGGTTTTCTTCTTGCGTTGACGAGTGACGGTAAGACGTTGCTCAGGGGCGGCGTAGGAATGTTCTACGACCGGGTACCTCTGATATACCCGATTTTTAACCAGCTGCCGTATCGGAGAGTATCCCTACTTGACACGAATGGGCAGGCGTCCAGCTCAATCTCCTATCTGAATCAGATCACCGGTGGCCTTCACAATCCACAAAGCACTGCGTGGAACGCTGTTCTAGAGCGGCAGGTAATGGAATCGCTCACCCTCCGCGTCGGCTATGAGCAGCGCAACACATCCAAGGTCTTCGTGGTCTCACCTGTGCCCGAAGGGAACACAGGCATCATTGCCCTCTCGAATTCAGGACGGGATACTTACCAGGAAATCCAGGTGGCGGGACGCTATAAGCTTCCGCGCTTCCTCTTGAATGGTTCGTATGTCCACTCGCGAGCTTACGGGAACCTGAACGACCCTTCGCTATTCTACGGAAACTATCCGCAGGCAGTGATTCAGCCGGACGCGCGAGCACGACTACCCTTCGATGCGACGAACCGCGTCCTGTTCTGGGGCGATATGGAGGGTCCGCTGAAGCTGACGCTTGTTCCTGTGTATGACCTGCACACGGGCTTCCCGTATTCGGTCGAAAACCAATACCGGGAATATGTCGGGCCGCGGGATACCAGGCATTATCCGCGATTTTCGTCGTTCGATCTTCAGGTGACGCGGCCGATCGCGCTGCATTTGGGTGATAGGAACCTCCATATGCGGGTCGGTGGCGGCATATACAACGTCTTCAATCACTTCAACCCGCGCGACGTGCAGAACATACAAGAGAGCAGTCTCTACGGCGAGTTCTTCAACGACGCGTGGCGAGATTACCGGGGGAAGCTGGTGTTCCAGTTCTGACTACTATGAAAAATCGATTGGCCTTCGGCGCTTTTCTTCTGCTGGTAACTGCTACCGCCTTCGGTGCGTCCGACGGCGATTCTCTTCCCAGCGCAGACGTTGTGGTGTCGAGAATGTTGGCACACAATGCCCAACGACAGATGCTGCTGCTTGCGGGATACCGCGGGATGCGGCGATATGTTCTCGAAAACGATCGCTTGAACAAGCATGCGGAAATGCTCGTTCGCGTGGAAGGCGATCCGGACGAGACGAAGCACTTCGAAGTTGTCAGCGAGGATGGTTGGCATGCGGCCCAAAAACATGTTTTGCAAAAGATGCTTGCAACGGAGGCAGACACATCCTCCCCGAAGGCACGCCTTAAGACTCGCCTGAGTTCGGAAAATTACGAGTTCGATATGGCGAGAACCGCATTGCTGGGCGACCGTATGGCCTACGTCATCGACGTCGTTCCCAGGCGACGCGACGAGCATCTCTTCCAGGGCCAGATCTGGATCGATGCGCAGGACTACGCCTTGGCGAGGGTTGAAGGTAAGCCCGCCAAGAACCCGTCATTCTTGATCCGCAGCGTGCATTTTGTTCATGCCTACCAGAAGAACGGTCCATTCTGGTTCCCGGCCTCCACCGAGAGTGTCACCGAGGTGCGCATCTTCGGCGAGACCCATCTCACCATCAACTATTTCGACTACACACCCAATTCGCAACAAATGCCGGAGACGGCGAGTGCGACGCGGCAAGGAGGCCTTACCCCATGAGAAAGATAGGAATTCCACATCCTTCAGCGAGGCCTCGCACGCCGCAGGTCAATCAGTGCCTAATTCTGGCCGCGGGGAACGGCAGTCGGCTCATCAAGGCATCCGGAGGGTCTCCCAAGCCCCTGGTGCAGCTACACGGCAAATCACTGCTGGAGCATGTGATCCTCGGAGCCCGTGAAGCTGGAATTGACAGGTTTGTCATTGTCGTTGGCTACGGCGCGGACGCGATGCGCCACTGGTTTGCGGGCCGCCGGCTTGACGGCGTCTCAGTAAGTGTCGTGGAGAATGCTGAGTACCACAAGGACAATGGCGTTTCGGTTCTGGAGGCCCGGGACCAGATCCGCGAACCATTTCTACTGCTCATGGCCGATCACATCTTTGAGCCGCGAACGGCCAACGCACTTCTCGCAGAACCGCTCATGCCAGATGAAGTGATTCTCGCCGTCGATCCCAAACTGGACACCATTTTCGATCTTGACGACGCGACAAAAGTCAGACGCGACGGCGACCATATCGTCGACATCGGCAAGGAGATTGCCGAATACGATGCCTTCGATACAGGTATGTTCCTCTGCAGTCCCGCTCTCTTCGACGTTCTCGAATCGGTCATAAAGGAAGGCAATTGCTCATTGTCAGACGGCATGCGCGTACTGGGAAGGGAAGGCAGGTTGCGCGCGTTCGATATCCAGGATGCCGCATGGCAGGATGTGGACACGCCGGAGGCGTTGGCCTACGCAGAGAGTATCTTTGTCCAGCAGTTCTGCCGAACACCCTCCGAGGCGAGGTTTAGCAGTGTCTAAGCCGACGACGACAAGGCAAAAAGCTTTTCGCGCCATCGCGGCTGTTTCCGGCATTGCGCTGCTGGCATATTTGATCTGGCGAGTTGGACCGGGAAATCTC
>Ga0206856_10021_pt1 | contig 53715 bp, 43 predicted proteins | sample Alteio_BWOrgCont_48_FD_152630 | JGI IMG/M metagenome (GOLD analysis project Ga0206856, IMG submission 152630) | Enriched cells from forest soil in Barre Woods Harvard Forest LTER site, Petersham, Massachusetts, United States -... | ecosystem: Environmental > Terrestrial > Soil > Temperate forest >...
TAAGCAGGGAGAAGTATTAGGTATTGTGGGAAAAAATGGAGCCGGCAAATCTACCTTATTAAAAATATTGTCTCACATTACAGCGCCTACCTCAGGCAAAATAAAGATCAAAGGCTCACTTGCCAGCCTTCTTGAAGTAGGCACGGGATTTCATCCGGAATTAACAGGACGTGAAAATATATATTTGAACGGTGCTATCTTAGGGCTTACCAAACCTGAAATAAATACGCATTTAGACAGTATCCTTGATTTTTCAGGTATTCAGCATCATATTGACACGCCTGTTAAGCGGTATTCGTCAGGTATGAAAGTAAGGCTTGGCTTCGCAGTGGCAGCCCACCTTAACCCTGATATACTTATTGTAGACGAAGTATTGGCAGTTGGTGACACTGAATTTCAGGCTAAGTGCATGGGTAAAATGGGAGAAATAACCAAAGCGGGACGTACCGTTTTATTTGTTAGCCATAATATGTCGGCAATACGAACATTATGTACATCGGCAATACTTTTAAGTAATGGAGATATAATAAGCAATGGGAGCACTTTATCTGTTATTGCAGATTATCTTTTACCTAATGGAGAACATGAGAATACAGGAATGTTTGAGTGGTCGACAGAAAATAACCCGGGAGGCACGGAAGTAACCATACTGTCTGTAAGTACTTTAAATGAACGGAACAAAACAACCGGTGTGTTTTACACTAATTCACCTGTTACAATTGAAATAAAATACAGGGTTATTGAAAAAATACCAGCATCAAGAGTGATAATTCAAGTAAAAGACACATTAGATACAATTGCATTTACAAGCACCAACCAACTTAATGATTCTGATGCAAAATCTCCAGGCATTTATATAACAACATGTATTATTCCGGCTAATTTATTAAATCAGGGAAAATATAAGATATTCGTACATATGGGAATACCTGGATTCAAGGTACTGGCTAATGTTTTTTTTGCGCTTTCCTTCGATACCATTCTTATGGGTAATACCGGTTCGTTGGATCAAAATTGGCAGGGAGTTCTAGCTCCTCTGCTCAAATGGCAAACAATACGTCAACAATAAGAACTCATCGGACGAGTTTGGGTATGAATAATTGTTTGTACACATAAACCCTTCAACTATTTTATGAAATATTAATATTATTTTTTAAATTGTTCTTTCCATAATTTAATATTATCCGTAGGTATTTTAATATCTTTAAAAATCTTCTCTTGTTTAAGCCACTTTCTCATACTGTCAAAATCTCGTCTATCAATAACTGGCAAGTTTATATCTTTTGCCATTTCGGTTGCGCGATTATCTACTGCAAGAATCAATGCATTCTTCTTCAATTGCAATACATTTATGCCTGCATGTAACCTCGTACCTATGTAATCAACATTCGAATTAGAAATACAGTCCTCGAATTCACTTATAGTTCTGTTTAAAATTGTAAATTTTGTTTTGTTCTTTTTGAAAAAATCAAGTGATTTAATGTATTCACTATCACCATTTCCTTGTGGAAAGAAATATATACGTTCATTAAAAAAATCACATATAGTCTGTAGTAATAAGTCATCATTTTTCGCATCCTTCATATAGTCAGTAATAGTAAACAGGCAGTTAGCGGCCCCATTAACTCTATTTGTTTGTTGACTATTTAATTCCCAAGTAGTAGGACAAGAGGTATTTACAACATTTTCTATTCCAATATCCTTCAACTTATTTAGAGTATATTCATCACGCACCGAATGCATGAAATTATTATGTAATGCTTTCTTATAAAATGACTTTGTATTAAAAGTTGGTTTTTGTTGATATTGCCACCATCCAACGCCAAATAAAATAACATCACTAATTGGAGTTGATGAAAATAGCCAATTAAACTTATTTCTTAATACTTTCCATTGATTATACGAATTAATATTTGATGATAAAATGTTGGTTCCTCCAATGAAAACATATTCACAATCATTTAAATCTTTAAAGCTCTGCTTAGAAGGTAATTCATGTGACGAAATTTTTATAATTTCTATTGGGGAGAATATTTCATAAAAATAATTTTCGATCGATCTCGCTATAATTAAATCACCTAAATTCGATGATGGAGTTCCTTTATTATCATATAAAGATGGATCAAATAGTCCGATTTTCACAATTTCAGTGTTTATTTATAAAATCAAAGCTACATTATTTATAAAACGTACCCCCGACATTAGATTTAACTTTCTATATGCCAAGAAATATGTTTATTTTATTTTTAATGTAAAGATATATTTTATAAAAGAAACCTTTAGGTTTCTTGAAAACAAAAACATTATTCACCCTATCAAATTTAGTTTTTACAATAGTTTCCATACCATTTTTACTGAATTCTTTTATTAATTCTTTCTTAGTCAAATTATTGACCCACGTACGGCTTTTTCGCACAGCTATGTCGCATTCATCATCAAAAGCACAATAGGAAACAATACATTTTTGAGAATGTTTAGATATTTCGGTTATGAACCATTCGTAATCTTTAACATATTCTAAGCATCCGCTAATAAAAATAACATCAGCTGTTTGGTTAGGAAATTCATATTTATTAAGATCGCATATTATAGTATTATTATCACGTTTCTTATAATCGACTGGAATATATATTGATGTAGGTATCATTTCACGAAGCCACATTCTGCCACATCCAATATCCATAACGCTTTTGCTATGTGGAATATACTTTGACATAAATCTAATTCTTTCTTTCCAAGAATCATCAAAATATTCAATATCCTTCCATTCTTTTTTTGCTCCTTCCATTTTAAATTATACTATTTTTGCAAAATAACGTATATTTTCTCTTAGAATGCAATTTTTTGCGTGTTGTTGAACAAGATTTTATTAATCTTTTGTTATTATAATTACCTTTACTATCCTTATGCAATTTAATTTTCTCAAAAAAATATTTACTCCTTCAGTAGAGTACACGCTTAAAAGTTCAGATGTTTTTATTGTTTCTTACCCCAAATCAGGAAATAGCTGGGTACGTTTTTTAATAGCCAATTACATAACTGAAGCCCCTATTGATTTTAATAATGTTCAGTCACTTATTCCAGATATTGAATCGACACCTGATAAAATAAACAATATTAAACACTCCCCTAGGTTTATAAAAAGCCATTCTGCATACAATGCACAATACCCTAATGTTATCTATATTGCCAGAGATGGAAGGGATACTGCTGTAAGCTATTACTACTACCATATTTTAATTGGCAAGATTGATAAAAACATGGATTTTCGTACGTATTTCTACGATTTTTTCCTGAAAGGGAATTTGAAATTCGGTGGCTGGGGAGAACACGTAAATTCATGGAAATCGGCATCAAATGTATTGTTTATAAAGTATGAAGACATGTTAAGAGACACGGAGAAAGAATTTAAAAAGATTTTGAAATATTCGGAACTTGAATTTAATACCGAAAAAATAAATAAGGCTTTAAATAATTCGTCTTTAAAAAACATGCAGCAAACTGAATCAATGAATCATGACTACCTGAAACAGGTACGTAATTTTCAGAACACTGGTTATGGATTTGTGAGAAAAGGAGTTTTAGGAGATTGGAAAAATCATTTTGATGATGAAATGTTGGCAGCATTTAATTTGAAATATTCAAAAACAATGCATGAGATCGGATACAAATAATATAATATGCTTTTTACATAACCCTAAAACTGGGGGTGCTAGCCTTATTAATCTTATTCGGGAAACCTATACCCCTCTCGAACGATATTCAGTAAGCAATAATATTCTATCTGATATTAAACGTGAAATTGCCGGGCTTTCGGAAGAAAGAAAAAGGAAAATACTGTTTGTATCGGGTCATATTGAATTTGGAATACATAACTTCTTTCAAGGGCAAACAGTGCGGTATTTTACTTTTTTAAGAGATCCAATAAGCCGTGTCGTATCGCATTATTACTACGCTAAACGTACACCCACCCATTATTTGTACAATACTATTCATAAAAACAATATGAGCCTTGAGGATTATGTGAGTTCGGGAATAAGCCTTGAATTAAATAATGGACAGGTACGTATGCTTACAGCCCAGGCAGATATGAGCAATAAGTCGGTAGCCATTTATGGTTCAAATGATGAGATTCTTTTAAAGATAGCTATAAAGAACATTGAAGATCATTTCGATTTTATTGGAATACAGGAATATTTTAAAGAAAGTGTTTCGTATCTAGGTAGGCTATATAAATGGAAACACATAAAATTTCCTGAACTTAACGTAAACGTGGAGAAAAAAACAGCCCTGAGTTCAAAAGAAATTTCAATTATTGAGAAGATGAATATGCTGGATATTCAATTATATCAATACGGCTTAAAATATTTCAATGAAAAATTAACAAATAGCCCTTTACCTGCAGCTCCAAATACTAATGCAATCAGGCAAATATTCAATTTTTTTCAAAAAAAACCATAAATTGTTAATATTTTACCTTGTTTTGATGTAACCTTAACTGTTTTCTTACGTTTTTAAGTAAAAAAAGCTATATTTGTAGGGTATTTTTTATACTTAAACTTTTTTCATGAAAAAAGCAATATTCTTAGGGTTAATATTATTTCCGTTTATAGGAAAGTGTTTCACCTACACTTCAAAAGTAGCTAACGGCAATTGGGCCGTCGCCTCTTCGTGGAGTTCAATTGACGGAGGACTGACTTATCCTGGCGCTGCAGATAACGCAACTATTATTGCCGGCGATCATATTACTGTTGCTACAGGTAGCATAAATAATCTTACTCTTCAGGGTACTTTAACTATCAATACAAGTGGAGGAGGCCTTACGATTTATGGTTTACTTAATAACACCGGTACTATTACAGGCGCAGGTACTATTGGATTCAAGGGTTCAGGTATAACTATAATATCAGGTGGTGGTGCCTGGGCTGGATTTTCTGGCGGGTGTTATTTTAACGGCAGTTCTGAAACAATTGCATCTACTGCCACACATGTAAATTTTGGAAATGTCGTTTTGAATATTTCTGGTGCTAATTCCAACGTGTCTGTGATAAACAATGGAAGTGTATCGGCTAATCAATTAAGAAATAATAGCCTCTCTCATACCTCTACATGGACAAATGCTGCAAATTCTAACTTAACACTCAAAGTGGCTTCTTTCACTGAGGCAAACAATAGTCTTGTGGCTTCTGCATCGGGTAATACTGTTACATTTACAGGTGTTTCATCATACGCAATTACGAAACCTTCAGGCGGGGTTTATTATAACCTGACTTGTGCTACAAGTTCGGGTAATACATTGAGTTTAGCAGGTGCCACTACAGTTTCTAATAACTTATTAATAAGCACAGGTGCACTTGATGTAAGCGCTTCTAACTATGCGCTTTCTGTTGGTGGTAACTTTACTAATAATTCTGCTGCTGCTGCATTCGTACCTCGTTCAGGAACCGTTACTCTTAATGGGGCAGCCGGACAAACTATTGGAGGTACCTTTACAACTTCTTTCTATAATTTAACTGATTCAGGTAATGGCTCCGAAACAGTTACACTTGCCAGTAATGAAACCATTACAAATAACTTCACAGTAGTTGGTGGGACATTCGATTGCCAAACCTTTCAATTAACGGGTAATGCGTCTGGCACATTATCGCTTGCAGCAGGCTCTACCCTATTACTTGGAACAACGGCCTCTGCAACAAATGTTGCGTTTCCTACAAATTTCACAGCTGGGGCGCATATTTCACTTGCTTCGACCAGTACTGTTAAATATTTAGCAAATACTGCAACACAAACAATTTCGGTTTCACCTACATATGGTAATTTGATTATTGATGCCGGCTCAGCAGTTACCAAAACACCAACGGGCACACCCCTTACAGTTGCAGGGAATTTGACCATTAACAGTAATGCAACATTGAGCGAAACTATAAACACCGTGTCGGTTACAGGCACTTCGACTATAAATGGAGGGCTTACTTATACAACCGGACACTATAATGCAACCGGGGCGGTTACTAATGCCGGAACACTTTCATTTACAACTGGCGCAGGATCGTTAACCACAAGCCTTAACAATACCGGAACTGTTACATTTACAGGTGCAGGGAGCATGACCATAGGCACCACATTTACTAATAGCGGTACATATACCTCAGGCACCGCTAACTTATCGGTAACCGGTACTTCATCAATAACTGCAGGTACTGTTTCTTTTACAACAGCTACATATCATGCTACAGGTGCAGTAACTAATGCAGGTACACTTTCTTTTACCTCAGGGACGGGTACTTTGGGAGCAAGCCTCAACAATACCGGAACTGTTACATACACTGGTGCCGGAACGATGTCAATTGGTACAACACTTACAAATAGTGGTACTTTTACAGCAGGAACCGCTACTATATCTGTTACAGGCACTTCTTCCTTAACTGCAGGTACTCTTTCCTTTACTACAGGTATTTATAATGCTACAGGGCTTGTAACCAATGCAGCTACTCTATCTTTTACAAGCGGTACGGGAAATTTATTGAACGGACTAACCAATAGTGGAACAACCACATTTACAGGTGCAGGGATATTGAATATTGCAGGTGCAGGCAGTGCACTTGATAATACGGGTGGTACTTTTAACAGTGGGACAGGCGCAGTTAATATGACGGGTACCACACAAACCATTAGTGGTAATGCTATCAGCTTCTATGATTTAGGAATCAATCAAACCTCAAGTGCACAAACTGTAACACTTAATACAAGCGAAAGTTTTCAGGATGTACTTACCATGACTACCGGAACACTGGCAGCAAGTGGCGCAAATACAATGACACTTTTATCGAATGCAGCACGCACAGCCAGAATAGCCCAGGTTGTAACTCCTGCAAATACAAGTATTACAGCAAAATTTGTAATACAGCGTTACTTTGCAGGCAGAGCCTCAGCTGCGTATGCCGCACTTTCATCACCGGTGCAATCGGCCCAAACTATTAAAGACTGGAATAACAGCAACCAAACGTTACCAAACAAATTTTATATGAGTGGTGTAGGTGGGCCTAATGGAACAGCAAGTAGTTACGTATCAGTTTACTTATACAAGGAAACCAACCCGCATGGAAGTGGCGGGGCCGGAAATTTTGTAAAAATAACAAGTTACGCAACTCCTGGAAATGCATATATGGTTACACCAGGTCAGGGTATATATTTATGGTTGGGCACAAGTTTATCTACCATGTCAAATCCATTTACTTATTTAACAAATGGGATACCTTCTATTGCTCCTGCAGCAGGCATTTCAATTGGCGTTACCAATAGTGGTGCAGCTGATGGAAATGGATATAACTTGCTAGGCAATCCTTTCTGCTCACCTATTGACTGGACAACCTTTCAAGCCGCTAATCCTTCGCTTGGCGGAACCTTTGGCTTAAGACAGGAAGATGGTTCATGGCACTACTATGCGGCAGGAAGTATACCAATGGGTCAAGGCTTTATGGTTATTGCATCAGGTGCAGCGACAATAAACTTTAAGGAAAACCAAAAAACTGCTATAGATGCCTCAATGCTAAGACCTGAAAAGGCTTTGGTAGAAGTTTCTGATGAACCTAATGCTATAACTTTTGTTCTGTCAAACGATTCTAACAATTGGTCGAGCCCAACAACTATATTGTTTGGAAACAATTATGCAAAAACCTATAAGTTCGGGAACGATATGCCATTTAACTCAGATATAACTGAGGGTGCATCAAAGTTTTATACAGCAAGCCCTGATGGTTACAATTTGTCAGTATATAGTCTGCCCGATAATGAAGCAGTACAAACAGTACCATTAGTAGCAGTTGCGCAGGTTAAGGCTAACCATACTATTACGGTTAATGGCCTTGATAATATTTCCTCATACCAATGTGTTAACTTAATTGACCAGGCAACAGGAGCAGTATTAAATAACTTTAATACGAACCCGGCTTATACATTTAGCGTTTCTGAACTGGGCGATATCAGGAGTTTTGGATTGCAATTCACCAAGTTGAATCAGGAAGAAAGTTGCAATGAATCAATTTCAGACAATAACCTTTCAGGCGATATTAACATTACTCCTTCAGAACAAGGTGCCAGAGTAAGTTTTAACCTGCCACAGGAAAGCAATGCAGTTATTTCTATTTATAATATTCTTGGCCAGAAGGTTATGAATGATGTTAATACAACAGCATACAATAACCAGCTTATTGTAAACTTAACACAAGGCCATTTGTACATAATAAAAGTGCAAACAGTCAATGGCATTTTTACAAAAAAACTTTATCGTTAATATAAATTAACTAATTTTGAAATACTTTTTTAATCATTATGAAAAGGAACATTATAAAGGGGCTTCTTTTTTTATTTGCCCTCGGCGTATCTTCTGATCTGTTTTCACAGGGATCTCCTCCTCCACCTCCTTGCTGGCCACCGCCCTGCAGTGTGCCAATTAATAGTGGGGTACTTGTGTTAATAATATCAGGCTTTGCTTATGGTATTTATAGCCTATATAAGGTGAACAGTAAAAGAATTTCACGCTAGATCCTTTACGCCAAATTTTGTGCACTCACATTCGTTTTGTTATTTAACTGCTGAAGCAACCCATTAATGGAAGAACCTATAGTTCCACCCCAGCGGGCTAAAAGCGGCGGCGCAATATTTGATTCACCGGAAGTACGGTTAGTTGTAAAAACTATTCTTAAAAACTGGTGGATTGTACTTTCATTTGCTGCTATAGGTTATATTATAGGTTATTTTTATGCATACAGGTTGCCCGATGTTTACGCAGCACAAACTCAATTGCTGTTAAAAGAGAGCGACCAAATTAACTCTCAAAGCATAATTTCATCATCTACAAACGCATTTGGTTCATACCAGAGTTATATAGATAATTTCAATGAAATAAAAGTTATTCAATCATACGATCTTATAAGACAGGTTGTTGACAAACTGAATATTAATGTATCGTACTATATAGAAGGCAGGTTAAGAAAAACCGAAGTATACGCTTCTGTACCATTTAAAATAACGCCCTATTACCTGAATCCAGGCTTTTATGAAAAAGAAATTGACTTTAATATTGTCGATAAAAATCATTTCAGAATAAGTTATTTAATGGGAGACCAGACCTATACCCAACAGGGTAATTTCGGCGATGATTTTATTAACGGTGATATGAAATTACATGTTACCAAAGCGCTTGATTTTGATCCTAGTATGGCAAATGACATGCAGGTGGTAAAATACGAGTTCAGAATACATAACACGGGAACTCTGGTTAGTAATTTCAGAAACTCAATGAGCGTTAAGAACCCTGATTATACTAATATTATTGAAATATCCTTACGTGATCAAATAGCAAGCCGTGCTGTTGCATTTTTAGATACCCTTGATCTTCTATATACTGAAAATAGTGTAAATACTCAGTTTAAAATAAATGCCAATACCTTGCTTTATATTGATAAAGAAATGAATGAGGTTACGGGCATAATGGATACCATTGAAATGGATCTTGAAAAATATAAAGAGAAGAAGAATATTATTATAAGTGTGGACAAAGATGAGGATAACTACATTGCACAATATAATCAAAGTATTTCTAGTAAATCTGAAATAGCGGCCAAGTTATCTTCATTGAATGACCTTGAACAATATATTATTGAAGGGAAAGATCCGGAGTTTTTGCCACCTTCAGTCTATTTAAATTCTGACGATGATTTTTTACAAAACCTCGTTAGCCAACTTTATGGAACACAATTAAAAATTATGGGTGCCTTGGGCTCAAGCACTGAACAAAACCCATCAATAAATGAAGCGAAGCAAACTATTAAACGGGTAACAACTGATCTATTAACCTACATAAACAATTCAAGAAAGGCATTAAACGAAAAAGCAGCAGAATTAGATTCAACTATTCAAAGTAATGTTGCTGAAATACGTACCATACCGGAAAAACAACGTGGTTTCTTAAGTATTCAACGACAAGAGGATGTTAACCAGAAACTATACGAGTTTTTGTTGGAAAAACGTGCTACTACTATTATTGAAAAAGCAGCAATAGTATCGGAAACCAGAATTATTGAAACAGGTCGTTCTTTAGGCGTGGTTTCGCCCGACAGAAAAAAAATATACTATACGTATATGGTAATTGGTATTGTTCTATCAATGGCTATAGTAATTATTCGTTTATTATTTTACGATCGCATTGAAAATATTCAAGAACTTAAATCCAAAACATCGTTACCGGTTCTCGGAGAAATACTATCTGCCCCTACTCTGACAGATCTTTCATTCGCTATTGAAGATAATCTTAAATCACCACTTACTGAATCCTTCCGCACCTTACGCACAAACCTTCAGTATATTCTTACCGACAGTTCAAAAAAAGTGGTATTGTTTACATCAAACGGCCCTTCAGAAGGTAAAACCTTTTGCTCTATGAATATTGCGGCAATTCTTGCCAAGGCCGATAAGAAGGTGCTGTTACTTGAGTTTGACTTACATCGGCCCCGTATTCACAAGGTACTTAATATGGTTCCTGATAAAGGCCTTAGTACTATTATTATTCAAAAATCTACCATACCTGAATCAATAACCCAAAGCCCTGTTTTGGGGCTCGATGTAATACTTTGCGGCCCGGTTCCACCCAATTCTTCTGAGCTTGTGCTTTCTGACAGAGTAAAGGATATAATTGATTATGGCAGGGAACATTATGATTATGTTATAATAGATACACCTCCGTTAGGATTCATTTCTGATGCGTTAATACTTATGAAGTTTGCAGATGCCAACCTATTTGTACTTAACACCAAATTTGCTTACAAACAAGCCATAAATTTTGTTGAGGAAATTGTATATGCCAACAATATCAAGAACTTTGGCATGGTATTAAATAACGTAAAACGTAAAAAATCAAGATACTACTATCGCCGTTACGGAGGATATGGTGGATACGGAGGATATGGTTATGGCTATGGCGGATATGGTGGATACGGCAATTAACAGATTATTAAATTAACCTCATGCCTTCTTTTGCCTCAGTTATTAAAAATCCACTTTATAAGTTTTTATTATCTGCTGCAGGATTTTATCTTTTATGGTATTTCTTATACAATCTTTGGCTGCGCCCGGCTGATACATTAGATCTATGGGTTGTACGTGAAACAATGTCAACAGCCCGTCATATATTAAATTTCATGGGGTTCGTAACATTTTCATATGAGGCTCGGTTAGTTGGTATTGATGGAACCCCCGGCCTTTGGATGGGTGATAATTGCGACAGTATTGAACTATGTGCCATTTTCACCGGATTTATAATTGCATTCCCTGGCCTGTGGAAACATAAGCTATGGTACATACCTTTAGGTTGGGTATTAATCACATACATGAATGTAATGAGAATAGTAGCCTTGGCTATAACCCAAAAATATTTATCACTAAAATGGCTTAATTTCAACCATACTTACACCTTTACTATAATTGCCTATGCTTTTATATTCATGCTATGGTATGTTTGGATAAACAAAACCAGCAAATCCGGTAGCTTCAGAACCACCAGAACACAGGCATGAAAAAAGGTAAAAACATTTTGTTGCTATTGTTTTTTGCTTGTTGTTTTTTTATACTGGGCTATTTTAGGAATTATATATTTTTAACGGTTAATGACAGGGCTGCAGCATTAGTGTATAATGCACAATCTCCACCAATGAATGGCATATTAAGTATTTTTAGATCGTACACGTATACTGAACTGATTACGGCAAAGTGGATTCTTACTTTTCTTTTCACAGTTATCTTCACAGCACTTTCAGCTTTCACTGTGTATATTACTTTTCGCAACCAACAATACAGAACTGTCTCCATCATATTTAATGGCGCCATATTTATATGCTCACTGTTATTTATTGGAGTAGCCACCCTGGTACCGGCATTCGCCCGTAATGGCTTTATAATGTCACGTAGCCTTGAACACTTTGTACAATCACCTGTTCCTACAATTGTTATAGTACTTGCTATTTATTATCAAAAAAGGATGAACTGACGTTATGCATTTTCATATCATTCGTTTTCGTACTATTTTAGTAATCACAAAGAGCCGGCATGAAAAGTAAAAGCTAATTTTGTGCAGCATATACGGTAAACCTACCATGAATCTGAGAAGTCAAAGCGAAAAAATATCTTTCCCAAACCTGAATGGGATCCGGTTTATAGCAGCAGCAATGGTTTTGTTTGATCATGCAGAACTTACTGTATTAGAATTAAAACACCCTGAATATTGGTCAAAAAGATGGTTGGATTATCTTGGCAAATTCTTTGACACTTGGCTAGGTTTTATGGGAGGCCTGGGAGTAAGCTTGTTTTTTACACTAAGCGGATTTCTTATCACTTACTTATTGCTTTCTGAAAAGAAAAAAAGCACTGATATTTCAATAAAAAAATTCTATGTTCGAAGAATTCTTCGCATTTGGCCGGTTTATTACCTGCTTATTATAACCGGCCTGTTCATATTACCACATATATCTTTTTTAAAACTACCGGGCACTGAAAATATCCATCAGGACCTTATGAATAAATCATTATTATTCTTTTTAATTTTCCCGAATATTGTGCTACTGATATGGGGCCGAGTTCCATTTATTTCACAAACATGGTCTATTGGGGTTGAAGAACAATTTTACCTTGTGTGGCCTTGGTTTGTAAAAAAGATAAAGAGTATTTCACTTTTACTGCTGATATGTATAACCGTTTACATATTTTCAATTTACGAACAAATTGCTTTTCCTAAATTTTCAAAAAGTGTAAATTTCGGATGCATCTCTATGGGATCAATTGGTGGCTTGTTGCTTTTTTCTAAGAACAGGCAATTTTTAAAGATCGCTCACTCACATTTAACATTTCTTCTTACAGTTGCATGTGTATTAGCCATATTTATATGGCCTAATGGGGTTTTACGGAAACAAGAGATATTTGCCTTTTTCTTTATGCTAATAATAGTTTACCTCGCTTCGGCACCTAAAACATTAATAAGCTTGAATAGCAAATGGCTCGATTACCTGGGGAAAATATCTTACGGCATCTACATGTACCATTATATACCTATTGTTATAGCTATACGTATAGCCGAACAAATGGGATGGTTTAAACCATTATATATGAGCTTATTCGTTTGTGGTTTTACGTTTCCAGTAACTATTTTAATGGCACACTTTTCCTATAAGTATTATGAGAAATGGTTCCTCGGCAGAAAAAAGAAATTTGAGGTGGTTGAATCCGGAGGTTGACCCTTGTTATTACTTTATTGGCTGTAGTGCTTTCTTATAACATACCTCTATTGCTTTATTATTTTTTTTGTACATTTGACCAATTTTGTAAAAAGGTCAGTTTGTGGAAAACGAGGAAAAAGTTGCAATAGCACCTGAAAAGCTTTTAAAAATATTGGATGTAGCGCAAAAGAGGTTTGCCCGATATGGCCTTGCAAAAACCACAATGAGCGAAATTGCAGACGACCTTGGTGTTTCTAAGGCATCGCTCTACTACTACTTTCCTGATAAAGAATGCATATTTAAAAAGGTTATGCTCAAGGAGCAATTGGACTTTTGTCAGCAAATGAAAAAGATAGTAGCTGCCGACAAAAAAATTGAAATAACCCTTAAGGATTACATTGAAAACCGAACCAGTTACTTTAAAAATCTAATAAACCTGTCGCACCTTAACTTCGATGCCTTTCAAGCCCAGAAACCACTATACGCATCATTAGGCAAGGAATTCTACGAAAGAGAAAAGGAAATTATAAAATCGATATTACAAAACGCCCTGAACAGGAACGAGATCAGGAAGATAAACATAGATGAATACTCAGGTTTTTTTGTTCATGTATTGCGCACTCTTCGCCTTTATGCACTGGGCAGAAAAGAGTTGTGGGAAGAAGGCTTGATCGAAAAAGAACTTAAACAGGAATACACATTCTTTACTAACATATTTTTAAAAAGCATAGAAAAGATATGACCCTTTTCAGACATACATTAAACATAGGCATTACAGCAGCGCTTGCAATTATTTCACAAACGGTGCATGCCGGAGGAGATTCTGCAAAAACACGTTTTATGACTATGGATAGCGCTATTGCATTAGGCATTCAGCATAGCCATTCGGTTGAACTTTCAACTGCTCAAATGGCACAGGCCAAAGCTACATTAGATGAAGTAAACGATCTTATTATGCCCAATGTAGATGCTTCTTTAGGCTATGAGCGATTGAGTGATGTACCCGTTGAATATTTTAAGTTTCCCGGCAGTCCACAGGAAATTCCTTCTACCGCACTTTTCCCTATTATCTTGAACAGTTATTCGGCAACCGCATCTGCACAGGAAAGCGTTTTTAATGGCTTTCAATGGAAAAATGGCGTAATAAGCCTTGATTACGCTGAAAAAGCATCAGAATTCTCACTACAAGCGAAAAAGAATGATGTTTCTATAAGTGTTATTACAACCTACCTTAACTTCTTCAAACTTGAAAAAGCACGGGTTTTGATAGAAGAAAGCCTTGAGCAATTAAGAGAGCACGTGAAAGAAGTAAGCGACTTTAAAAGCCATGGCCTTGCCACCGAAAATGATGTACTACGTACACAGCTGCAGGAGTCAAACGCTGAGTTATCTGAAATTGACATTAATAATCAAATACAAACCATAAACTACAATTTAGATATAATGCTTGGTGTGCCGGAAAACACAACCATCCTTATAGATACAACTACCATTCTTTCTGATAAAACATTGCAGCCCTTACCTTATTACCTACAGAAATTTGCGAACGATCGTAACGATATTAAGGCAGCCGAGTTAAATGAAAGGGCACAGGAAGCAGGTATTAAAGTAACACAAAGTGGTGTTTACCCAAAACTTATTATTGCAGCTGACTATAATTATTTACGCCCTAACCCACGTATGGTTCCTCCTATAGATCAGTTTCAACCAACCTGGGATATTGGTGTAAGACTTACATATAGTTTTACAGGGCTATACGAAAACAAGCACAAAGTTGAAGAGAGCAGGGCCAAATTAGCGGCAGCTGAAGCCAACTATAACCAACTGAATGATGGTGCTAAAATGGAAATCAACCAAAATTACCTGCAATATAAACAAGCGTTACTGAAAATTGCTGTGGCACAAAAATCGGTTGACCAGGCACACGAGAACTACCGCATTGTAAAATCGAAGTACGATAACCATATAGCACTACTGACCGACCTGCTTGATGCAAATAATTTTTTATTGAATGCGCAAATCAACATCATATCGGCAAAGGCAGATGCGCAGCTTTCTTACTATAACCTGCTTAAGGCAGCCGGCGAACTAATATCCTCATCAAAAAAATAATACACTTTATATGACAAACGAAGTAGCGACAGAAGCAGCACCAAAGAAAAAAAATAAAAGAGTAGCGCCTATTATACTTGGCACAGTATTACTTGTAGGTGTAATATTCGGCGTAAAGGAATATATTTATTACAGCCATATTCAAAACACTGACGATGCCCAGGTGGCTAGTAATATTGACCCTGTGGTTACACGTATAACCGATTACGTTACCGATATTAACTTTCAGGATAACCAGCAGGTTACCAAAGGGCAGGTTTTGGTAAAGCTTGATGATAAGGACCTTGTATTAAAGGAACAACAAGCTGAAGCAGACCTTGCTAATGTGCAGGCTAATGTTGCTGTTGCCAAAGCAAATGCTGAATCAATTGAATCGAGTGTTGCTACTGCAAAAGGTGAAATTGATGCAGCACAAATAAATGTATGGAAAACCCAACAGGATTTTGACCGCTACCAGAACCTGTTGAAAGATGGCTCGATTACCCAGGAGCAGTTTGATAATGCAAAGGCTGCGAAAGAAAGTGCCGCTACCCAAGCCGATATTGCTCAGAAAAAATATGAATCGGCCATGAAGCAATCACAAGTGGCACAGGCAAACCTGGCATCATCCCAAACCAATGTTGCAATAAAACAAAGTGCTATTGATTATGCAAAGCTTCAGTTATCGTATGCAGTAATTACTGCTCCATCAAGCGGAAAAGCATCAAAGCGTGGTATACAACTAGGGCAATTGGTACAGGCTGGCTCACCTTTATTAGCTATTGTTGAGGACAGTGTGTGGGTTGAGGCAAATTTTAAGGAAACACAAATGAATGATATGAAGGTGGGACAAACCGCTGAAGTACAAATTGATGCGTATGATGGCAAGTCAATTAACGGAACTATAAGCTCGTTTGCTGGTGCAACAGGTACAGTATTCTCATTATTACCGCCCGATAATGCAGCCGGAAACTTTGTGAAAGTGGTACAGCGAATGCCTGTAAAGATTATACTAGATGCAAAAAATGAATTGTACAAACAATTGCGCCCGGGGCTTAGTGTAGAAGTTACTGTTAAGGTAAAATAAGTACAACCACAGTATTTCTATTTTACGATACCTGTTTATTTAACGGGTTGTCATTTGCCTGGTAATTAAAATACCGCTTTAAATTAAGGAAAGGAGTTTCAATTACCATAAATGAGATGTACGATATAAGTATGGTGAGTGCAAACCTTACCCCTGTAAATACTAAAGGATTATGCCAATGCACATAATGATCGGCCCAATAAAAAACAGGCAGGTGATACAAGTATAAACCATAACTTATTTTACCAAGGAAAATAAAAACTTTGTTTCCAAAAACAACATCGAGAAATTTATTTCTAAAGGTCTTTAGAATAAGTACAATACTTAATATGACCGGCAACATAAACATCAGGTTTAGTTCATGGCTTTCGGCCAATGTCAAAGACAATGTAAATAGAGGCTTATGAAACACCAGTGGCGAAATAACAAAGTAAAGCAATAGGCAAACTGCAGTTAGTACTTTCAGTAATACTTTCAGCCCATTCATTTCGTTCCTGTTAAGGAATATCGCAATCAGGGCGCCCCCGCCAAGATAATCAAGGTTACATATAGTATTAACGTAATAAATGGTTTGATTTTGGGGTAATTCAGAAACAATAATGTATCGCGATAAAAGCCCTATAAACATCAGGCAAATACAGGTGATCTTTAACTTTTTTGAATCCATAACCCATACCAGAAAAGGAAAAACCAGGTAAAACTGTTCTTCAACAGCCAGGGACCATGTATGGTTAAAAAAAATAGGGAAATTGCTTTGCCATTGATCAATTGCCAGTTTAAAGTTCTGAATGTAGAAGACATAGTACCATAAATCATCGATACCCCATGATTTATAGTAATGATCGAATAACCTTATAAGAATAAGGCACAGAAAATAAATGGGAAATATCCGCAAAATACGCCTTGAATAAAAAGCCTTAAAGTAATTCTCACTGGTGCGCGAATTAATTAAAATATTGGTGATCAGATACCCTGACAAAGCAAAGAACACAGGTACACCTATCCAGCCATATTCAAAATACGGGGTGTGACAGAACATTACTAAGACTACACTATAGCCCCGCAAGCCGTCAAAATACTTTATATGTTCATTTTTCACAATATCCTTTTCCATGGTTTCTGCACTGAACATTGCTGTAAAAATAACCTTTTAGTCAATATTTCGCTCCATTACAGTGCATTACTATTACCCGATTCGAAAACATATTTTATTACTTTTGGTACTACACATAATAAGAAGAATCGCTTAGATAAAATTGCCAGATTACGGAAATGAACAAGACGATAACAGAACGCGACAAAGAGGTCATATGGCATCCGTTCACTCACCTGAAACATGCCGCAGCCCCTATACATATTGTTAAAGGCAGCGGTGTGTACCTATTTGATGATAAAGGGAACAAGTATATAGATGCGTTTTCTTCATGGTGGGTAAATTTACACGGCCATGCCAATACATACATAGCCGATAAAATACACGAGCAGGCACTGCAACTCGAACAGGTAGCGTTTTCAAACTTTACACACACACCTGCCGTAACATTAGCCGAACGGCTGCTAAAGCATCTACCCGCAAACCAAGCCAAAATATTCTATTCCGATAATGGATCTACTTCGGTAGAAGTTGCCCTGAAAATGACATTGCAATACCATATGAATACCGGCAGACAACGGACAAAGATCATTGCATTTGAAAATGGCTACCATGGCGATACCTTTGGTGGCATGTCGGTTGCAGCCCGCAATGTGTTCAACAAAGCATTCCAACCTTTGCTGTTTGATGTAGTACATATACCTGTTCCTATTAAAGGTAAAGAGAAAGAAACATTAACAGCACTTGAAGAAGCCCTGAAACCAGATGACGCCTGTGCCTTTATCTTTGAACCATTGGTACAAGGTGCCGGTGGTATGGTAATGTATTCGCCGGCAATTCTAAATTCAATATACTCACTCTGCAAAAAATACAATTGCCTGGTAATTGCCGATGAGGTAATGACGGGCTTTGGCCGTACAGGTAAGTTCTTTGCGACCGATAACTGCGAACAAAAGCCTGATATAATATGCATGTCGAAGGGAATTACCGGGGGCTTTATGGCATTGGGCGCCACATCGTGCACACAGCAGATATATAATGCATTTATAGCTGACGATAAAGTAAAAACATTTTACCACGGGCATTCGTATACCGCTAACCCTATTGCCTGCGCTGCCGCTAATGCCAGCCTTGACCTGCTTGAGAAACCTGAAACACAGCAACAAATAAAATTTATTTCAGATTTCTTTGGCCAAATGAAAAACAAACTGGAAAACAATCCGGCGGTGATTGAATGCCGCCATATTGGCACCATACTTGCACTTGAACTGAAAAGCAATGAAGCCACTACATATCTTAATCCTTTGTCGGACCGTATTGCCGGCTATTATTTAAAACATGGCATAATTGTAAGGCCACTTGGCAATGTATTGTATTTCCTGCCACCCTATTGTATTTCAGAGGCTGACCTGAAACAATTGGAAAGCTGTACCCATGATTTTTTAAAGACACTTTAATGAAGAACTTTTTTCGAATAGTATGGAAATGGTTTAAGCGATTGGCACTTGCATTTTTCGCGCTAAGCATATTCTCTGTTATCTTGTTCCGTTTTGTGCCTGTGCCTGTAACACCGCTTATGTTGTTCCGCTGCATTGACCAAAAAATGGCAGGCGAAACCATGAAGCTTGATAAAACATGGGTATCGTTCGATAAAATTTCCCCTAACCTACCCTTCGCCATATTCTGTTCCGAGGACCAGGACTTTTTTAAACACCACGGCTTTAACTGGGAAGGTATTAAAGCAGCATGGAAGCATGACGAAAAAAGCAAGCGTATTGTTGGTGCCAGTACCATAAGCCAGCAAACGGCAAAAAACACTTTTCTTTCAACACGACGGAGCTGGATACGCAAAGGTTTTGAGGCATACTTTACTGTACTTATTGAACTTTGCTGGAGCAAAAAACGCATAATGGAAGTTTACCTGAACATTGTAGAATTCGGTAAGGGGATTTATGGTGCCGAAGCAGCCTCTGAGTTTTATTTCCATAAGCATGCTAAAGACATTACCCGCGAAGAAGCGGCAGCCCTTGCTGCTATTTTGCCCGATCCCTTAAAATGGTCTCCATCTCGCCCTGGCCCTTTTGTTCAAAGCCGTATACAATGGATAATCGGCCAGATGAGTGATTATGGTGGTAAGCTTGATTTTGATAATCCACCTAAGTAGTTTTTTGATGATTATCAAATTTCTAACTTTTTGGGGCGACATTTGCGCCCTGCTTGCCTGTGTTACCTATACTCGCATCATTTGCAGCTAACCCGCGCCCACCTTTTGCCTAGTTCAAATAACAAGTAACACTGCGTTAGGGATTGCAGTGGAAACCCCACAGCCGACTATAGGAGGCGAGGAGTTATAACGTAAAGCCCGACCCGAAGGGGAATGCCCAAATAATAATTAGAAATAATTTCTAACGAAAACTCTTAATTGCAAGAACTCAAAGCGCTATCAAGGTCAGAATCGGAGTACCCCAGATCCTTGGCTTTGTTCAAATCGTTGCAGGCATCTTTAGCATCGCTCTTCACATTCAGCTCTGCCATACCTTTATTGAAATAGTATTCCGCGTTGCCCGGTGCAGCCTTAACAGCCTTTCCAAAACAGCTAACGGCTCCTTTATAATCCTTCTGTTCCATTTTCATAATACCCTCGCCCTGGTATGCAGGCGCATAGTTGCCATTCAGGTCTAATGCGGCATTAAATGAATCGCCCGCACCATCAAAGTTCTTGGTTTTGGCCATTGATTTGCCTTTACCTACCAATGCATCAATCATCTCAGGGTTTACTGTAGATGCTTTGGTAAAGTCCTTCAAGGCACCACGGTAGTCTTTCTTTTCATACTTAAGTGCACCTCTGCCGCAAAAAGCAGCAGCAAGGTTAGGCCTCAGTTCAATAGCCTTATTAAAATCAACCAATGCAGAAGCGGTATCTTTTTGCATGTCCTTTATCATACCCCTGTATGCATATGCCTCAGGGTCTTCATCTGCCTTCAGTTCAATTGCTTTATTAAAATCGGTCAGTGCAGCATCGTTGTTCTTTCTGCAAAACTCTATTTGTCCACGGCCTGTATATGCCGATGCATAATTTTTGTCTACATCAATTGCTTTTTCAAAATCGGCTAATGCTTTATTGGTGTCTTTAAGCGACAACCTTACATTACCCCTACCTACATAAGGCCATGCCGAATCAGGTTTTTGTTCTATTGCCTTTTCAAAAAGCTCGCCTGCTTCCTTAACTTTTCCTTGTTTTATAAGTGCAATAGCTGCCTTTTTGGTAACCGGTTGCGCCACTGAGGTAAAGTACAATCCGCATAACAAGATTAAAAGTATGGTGCTGAGCTTCATAAGTATAGAAATTAGTGCGCAAAAATAAATAAACTGATGTTATTTGGTATTAATAGCACCGCTTTGTTAATAACTCATACTTCTTACACAAAAGCATCTTCCACCAAACAGTTGATTTATAGATTGTTGTATACTCACAATAGTTATCAGGTGTTATAACTAATAAAATACCTTACTTGCCGAAAAACTCATTTCACAGGCAGATACCGCCTTACCTTTACCTCAGTTTTTCAAATTAATATTTAACAATTTAAAATATAATAATTATGGAAACTTCAGGTAGCACAGGCAAGGTAGTTGGCGCATTATTTATAGGAGCCCTTGCAGGGGCGGCATTAGGTGTTTTGTTTGCACCTGATAAAGGGAGCAGAACACGCAGGAAACTTGCCATAGGAGCAAAAGATCTTGCGGAAGACCTTACAGAAAAAATAAAAGAAGAAGCTAATACCTTACGCAACAAGGCAGAAGAACTGGAAGATGTTGCTAAAGATATGATTGATGACCTCAAAGTCAGCTTCAGGCAAAAAGTAAATGGTGTAAAACACGACTCCGAAAAGCACTAACACTTCAAGGATACCGTCAGGCTTTAATTACCATTGCGGAATACTACCCTGATTTGTTGTGATTTGGCTGTAACTGTCAAAGGAAAAGCTTAGGTCGAAAGCTAACATGTAACCACCCTGCACAGTTTGCTTGTATTTATATGGTATTTCCGCTGAAGTATAGCAACTTATATCTGCTTCATTCAGTAAAAAAGAATAGCCAGCCTCTATTTTTACGCTTAAATGGTACATAAGTCTTATTTTCAGCGCTATGTAAGGTGCAAGGTAATTGTTATAACCAATTGAATATATATTATTATTGTCGGAGGCATTATTTGAAGGCACGCCAAGAGCATAGTCAATACCAATAAAAGGAGTTATTATGTTTTTGGGCAAGGGATATACATCGAAGCCCAAGGAACACCTTGGTTGAGCATTTGTAGTACCAATGCCAAAATTAAGTACCATGTAATGTTTAAGAAAACCGGGCCTGTAGCCTATTTTGGTTCCGAAAATGCCTAAGGTGTTATTATATCCGGTAGTTACCGAAAATTCGCAATGATCGTATTCCGACGTTTGCTGGGCATTGCAAATACTGCTTATACAAAAGCCCAAAATTACACCCCATTTTTGCATTACCGCTTTCATACCCCAGCTATTAAAGAATAATTTACGATGTAAAGTTAGCCCGAACCATAGCGACATATATATGACCGATATCATTTGACGATATGATATTTTGAGGCCAAATACGCTAGTATTTGTTTATTTATCCTCTCTTCATTCTCTCTTCATTTTTAGATATTATCTTTACACCATAAAACTCAGACCATGAAAAACACAGTAGCAAAAACAATATTAAAACTCTCTGCCGTAGCCTTAGTTATAAGCTTGGCATCGTGTACACCATATTATTATTTTACAACCGATACAAGGCATACGGTAGAAGCTGATTCAATACCACTTACCAAGCTTCAGTTTTATGTTGACCGCGATGTGGAATTGAGAAAAGAAGTATCGTCTGCTAACACCAAGGTAAGTTCTGGTGTTATTAAATTTGAAGGTGGAAAATATGTGCATATTATAATGCTGAAAAAGAACACTCCCGGTGTATGTTCTAAAGTAAACAAGAACTCCCTTGAAATAAGCTTTGAAATGGGCGATGGCAAAACCTTAACCTTTGGGGTAAATGCTGTAGCAAGCCCTGGTGAAAACTACAGGCTTTTTGCCAGCGAATGGATACAACAGGATATGGGCAAAGTTGGTAAGGTAAAATACGACAACGATATTTACTACATACAACCCGGTGGCGAAGGTGCAAGGCTTATGATACAGAAGAGCGCCATTGAGCACTCAAAGGTTGATGTAAAGACTATGAGTGGCGTAAAGGTTCAGTAATTGGTCAGCCTGATCTCGTATAATTCTTAATTGCATTTGGGCGTTCTCTTGGCGGGGCGACTCTTGTTCCCTGCTTGCCTGTGTCTCCTATACTCGCATCAGTTACAGCTAACCCGCGCCCACCTTTTGCCTATTTCCAAATGCATAATCTTCTTTAGTCTTTGCTGTATTTCGCCTCCCCGCTTGGGGAGGTTGGAGGGGCAAGGTGAAGTCTACTAATTAACCACCTGCCCCTCTTTAATCTCATCATTCGCTTTTTCAATAACAGAGTCTCCGGCTTTTACATCTCCGAATATTTCTATCATTCCTTTATCTTCATTGCCTGTTGTAACATTTATTAATACAGCTTTATTGCTCTCAACTTTTATCACATATTTCCTTTCTGTAGAAGTAACCACAGCTGATTGAGGAACAATACATGCATTTGAATGCCCCAGTAATGGCAGCAAAACCTCTGCATACATACCAGGCATAAGCATTTTATCTGAGTTGATCACATCTATTTCAAACGATTCGCTCCGGAATTTATCATCCAGGGAATTTGCCTGGCGGCTTATTTTTCCCGTAAATGTTTTTCCGGGAAGGGCATCTACGACAAATGAAACATCCTGGTTATCCTGCAGCTGAGTTGCATATGTTTCAGGCACTTTTACCTGTAAACGCAATTTCGATATCTGCTGCAATTCAAGTAAAGGCTCCATTTCTGTTTTGCCACCGTTGGCTGCTGTAACTAAAGCGCCCGGGTGAACATTACGTTGTGTAATGGTTCCGTCGAAAGGTGCCCGTACAGTTAAATAATCCTTCATTGATTCCATTGCCATCCAGTTTGCTTTCTCACTGTTGCAAAGCGCACTGTCCGATTGCATTTGCGATTGCGCTAACTGCAAATCATTAGGCGAAACAGCCCCAGCTGTTTTGGCAGTGTTGAGTAACCTGTAATAATTATCCTTGCTTGCACGATAGGTTGCCTGTACCTTTATATAACGCTCCTGTGCCGACAAACTATTTTGCTCCACATCAGGTGCATCCATTTCCATTAATAACTGTCCTTCTTTTACTACACTTCCAATATCAACCGGAAGGCTTTTTATGTAACCTGTTACCCTGGGGTAAATGCTAACCTCATAAAAAGGGTTGAGCTGTGCAGGTAAACGCAATGTTGTTGGAAGCGCCTGCGTTTTTACTGTGCATGTAGGGTAATTTGCAGCAACTTGTTTTTTTTCAGATGCATCACCTTCCTTGCTTGAGCAGGAGGCAAATAGTAAAGAGAACAAAGCTATGGTTGCAGATATCTTAAATATATTTTTCATGATTCAAATTTTTTAATTATTGTTTTCAGGTAATAATGATACGTCGTCGAACGATGCTTTTTGCTGGGTAACCGAATACACCAATGGCACAATGAATAAAGCAGCCAGGGTAGATGCAGCTAAGCCGCCAATTACAGCTCTTCCAAGCGGAGCAGTCTGATCGCCTGCTTCGCCGAAACCGGCTGCCATAGGAATCATACCTGCTATCATGGCCAAGCTTGTCATCAATATAGGTCGCAAACGCACCGATGCACTTACTTTGGCAGCCTCTGTAGCGTTTCTGTATTTAGGCCGCAAGGTTTCTGCATTGGTAACTATAAGAATAGAATTGGCTACCGAAACACCAATGGCCATAATTATCCCCATGTACGATTGCAGATTTAATGTTGAACCTGTCGCTAACAGAAATACTAATGCACCTAGTAAAACGGCAGGTGTAGTTGATAATACAATGAGTGAAAGCTTGAATGATTGGTAATTGGCTGCTAACAACAATAAAATAACAACTAAGGCTACCAATAATCCGCTTTGCAAACTCGAAAAGGTTTCCAGCAATAAACTCGACATTCCTTTTACCTGCATTTGCAAGCCTTTTGGCAGTTCGCCTATTTCTGCAATTGATTTTTGAACGGCATCAGTTGCCCTGCCCAAATCGCAGTTATTTATGTTTGCACTTACCGTAACGAAACGCCTTGGGCCGGAACGATCATATTCTCCGGGAACGGAATCAACAGAAAAAGTAGCAACATCGGCTAGAAAAGGACGATTCATTCCCTTTACCAGGGGAATAGATTTTACCTGGCTCATGTCATCCATTATATATTCAGGCACCTCTATCTGTGTCTGGTACGTGTATGAATTGTTCTCGTCTAACCACAGGTTTTTATATGTGAACCGACTGGACGAGGTAGCATCAGTAACCGATTGGGCAACTTCACCCAGGTTTAAACCCATTTGGGCAATTTTAAATCTGTCGAAGTGAATGCGGATAACCGGAAATTTAAGTGGCTGTTGTATCAGCACATCGCGTAAAAAAGGAATAGCACTTAATTTCTGCTGAAGTTTGCCTGAATAATTTTCAATATCGTCCATATTTTTTCCGGCAACCCTTATTTCTATAGGAGTGGACGCGCCCTGGCTCATAATTTTTTCAGTAAGCTCTATCGGTTCAAAGCTTATCCGCGCCTCAGGCAACAACCTATGAATATTGCTTCTTAGCTTTTCCTTCAGGTTATTAAGGTTCGTTTTGTAACTTTCTTCGAGCCCAACCTGAATAACTGCTTCCTGTGTACCACTGTTAAACACATATAAATTGCTTGTTCCGAAACTGCTGGGTATTAAACCAACGTACGCAGAACTAATGGCAACATGATTTTCAGTAGCAGAATCAATAATAGCTAATACCTTATGCACTGCTTCTTCTGTGCGCTCAAGCCGGGTTCCATCAGGCTCCTTTATTCGCAGTTGAAACTGCCCTGAGTTAACTTTTGGTAACATGTCTTTACCAATAAAGCTAAAACAGAATCCTACAGCTACCAAAGTGCCTGCAAAATAAACTATCACCCACAGTTTCCTTTTTGGCAATAACTTTTCCAATCGCCTCATGAAACCCATTTTTATTTTCTGAAACAGGTCATTTTTTTCAGGATGCTTTACTTCCTCGTCTAAATGATGGCTGACCTCCTCAATTTCCTTTTCATTTAAAGCAAGCCCTGCATGTGCGTGTTCCTGTCCGTGTTTATAGGAAAACTTTTCCGCTTTTAAAATCCAATTACATATTACGGGAACAAGCATTTGTGCCGCAAAAAAAGAGATGATCATGGCAAAACCAATGGACAAGGAAAGAGGTAGGAACATTGCTTTAGGGACTCCGTTCATTACAAACGAAGGAGCGAATACGGCAAGGATACACAGCAGGATCAGCAATAATGGAAATGATATTTCCTTACATGCATCGAAAATGGCAAGCTTCTTGCTTTTACCCATTTCCAAATGCTGGTGTATGTTTTCAATGGTTACCGTGGCCTGGTCGACCAAAATTCCAATAGACAATGACAATCCGCTTAAGGTCATCAGGTTGATCGTTTGACCGGTTAATTTCAGGAACATAACCGCACTTATAACTGAAACGGGAATGGTAATTATAACGATAAGGCTACTGCGCCAGTCTTGCAAAAACAAAAGCACCATAAGCCCGGTAAGCAAGGCTCCTAATAAGCCTTCCGTCATTACACTTTTTACTGCATTTATTACAAATACCGATTGATCGAACTCATACGAAACGGTTACATCTGAGGGTAAAAGGTCTTTCATTTCAGGCAGTTTGCTTTTCAGGCCATTTACAACATCCATGGTAGATGCATCAGCCGTTTTAACTACCGGAATGTAAACCGAACGTTTGCCGTTTACCAGTGCATAGCCAACTGTAACGTCGGCTGCATCAGATACGGTTGCAACATCGCTCAGGAAAATAGTAGATGCACCGTTGGTAACTATAGGTATGCTCTCAAATTCTTTCACCTTTTCCTCAAGGGAATTATTCGAAACAATATACATTGTGTTTCCTATACGCACATTACCGGAAGGTGTTATTACATTATTTTTTACAACTGCCTGCACTACTTCATCGGGTGTAATGTTATAGCTACGCAGTTTTTCCGGGTCAATATTCATTACCAGGGTACGTGCATTGGCACCCATAGGTGGCGGTGCCGACAAGCCAGGTACAGATGCAAACAAAGGCCTTATTCGTGTTAAGGCCAAATCATATACATCCTTCAATGAACGGGTTTTACTGCTGAAAACCAGATCGCCAACCGGCAATGAAGAAGCATCAAAACGAATTACCTGCGGAGGTACTGCACCCGGTGGGAAGAAATTCTGGGCCCTGCTCACCTGCAATGCCACCTGTGCCGATGCTTCAGCCATATCGGTGCTTTCGTAAAAAGTCAGTTTGAGCATTGTAAGGCCTTGTATATTCTTACTCTCAATGTTCTTTATTCCATTGATGTAAAGGAACTGATCTTGCAAACGAGTTGCAAAAAATCCTTCCATCTGTTGTGGCGACATTCCCCCGTAAGGCTCAATAACATAAATAGTTGGTGAGTTTAGTTTCGGAAAAATATCTACAGGAATTGTGAAAATGGCCATGATAGAGAATAATAATATTCCGAGGAATATTACTATTACAGTAATGGGCCGTTTAAGTGCAAAGTCTACCATAATTTTATTTTTAGAAATTACTTAAAAATGTGTTTAATGTATTATTGGCAGCTGCCTTCTGTAGTAGTGTATTCAGTAAGTCCGACTGAATCTCTACTGCATCTGTCTCGGCTGTATAAAGCAAGTACGAGGCATCGGTCAGTTCTGCAATGTTGGCAATACCGGCATTGTATTGTGCAGATTTTTGTGCGAAAGCATCACGGGCTGCCTTGAGCTGAATCGGAATTTCTTTTTCCCTGTCTAATACTGATTGAATGGCAATATCTGCTTGTTGCAACTGACTTTGCAAAACAAGTTTTTGCTGGTTCATCTCTTCATTTATAGCTTCAGCATGAAAATATTGCGTAGCAACTTTATCTCTACGGTGAACCATGTCAAATAAGTTGTAAGTTAAAGCTAATCCGCCCATGTAATTATACCGGCTGTAGTCTATGCCGGTTGAAAGATCCTGGTAGCCATCTGTCGGAGAAATGCTGGAACCACGCACCCAAGCGCTTCCTACTAAATAAAGCTTAGGCAGGTAACTCTTCTTAATTAATTTCTCCTGCGACAAAGCATATTGCCATTGGCTGTTATAAAAGAGTAGTATCGGGTTACTAACGCTAACAGAATCGGCTGAGACATTTAATTGCAATTGATTTAGCAATGCATTGGGTAAATGATATACTGCAGTGTCAATTTCAAAATCCTTATTCCTTATACCAGTGTAGTATATAAACTCAGCCCTTAGCTTGTTATATATCTCCTGCGTTTGTATAAACTGAATTTTAGCTTTCGAAACCTCAGCATTTGCAATGGATGAATCTACCCCTGCTTTAATTCCGCTACCGGTATATGCTTTAATGTAGTTATACAAAACATTGTAGCGTTCAATGTTTTTTTGCTGAATGCTGGTCAGTAACCTGTACTTAAGCATATCAAAGAACAACTGCGCAATTTGATACTGCAATGAATACGAAGTGGCATTGTAATCAGCCTTAGTAATGTTGGCAAAAGACTCAGCAGACGCAATGCGTGCATGGTTCAACCCGAAGTTATAAAGCTCATCTTCCATGTAGGCTACACCAATATTGCCCGAAAATGTCTTTGAATTGTTTTCAGCACTTATCCCTCCTGATGTAGATGGAATTATCCCCATAGGGAAATATGAACCATCCAGCCCGTTAGCTGTACCTATATCAACCTGGTCGCTTACATTCAGTGATGGCAATCTCTCATCTTTTGCATCACGCACTGCGGCATCAGCGCTTTTTGTTTCTAACTGCTTTGCCTTTAACTCAGGGTAGTTGTTAATTGCCGAGTCTATTGCCTGCTTTAATCCTACCTTAGTTTGGCCAAAACTGCTTGTGCTTATACTTAATACTAAGGCGAAGCCTAAAATTCCCGAACGGTGTTTTTTAAAAAACATACCAATTGATTTATAAATTGAATGATAACAGCAACGGCCTGTAAATACTAATTACAGGCAAATGAGAAGAAATTGATTTCTTCTACTTAGCAGCTAAACGGAGGGGAACGGAGAGAAAAACAGCCTAGAAAATCAGGCGGTGGTGGTAATAAACTAGTATGCGAAAAGAAATAATCTGTAGAAACAGCTATGTTTCCTGGTATATCAATAACGGGTGTATAAAAAACTATAATTTCAATAGGCTTGGAAACGGTAACATTAGCCCTGTCGATACCATGGCGGAACCTGTAAGCCTGCAAACTTGTTGCAGGGGGTATAGGGCATTTTTCACTTACTAAATTACCTGCCAAAGGTGTTGTAATTGTACTGTGAGTGGAATTGTGATGAATAGTTTGCTTAGCAAAACTATTATTCGCCATTAAGAAAGGCAGAACTAATAATACTATCTTAATTAACCTATTCATGCCGCAAAGTTAGGCAAATTTGGCTTGGCTTCTATTTTGGCTTGTTAAAATGGGTTAAAAGCGGCTACCGATATGGGGCGGCATTTACTCCCTGCTTGCCTGAGTTTCCTATACTCGCATCATTTGCAGCTAACCCGCGCCTACCATTTGCCTAGTTTAAATAAATAATAGACTTTATTATTACAAGAAAACCATTTGTCTCCTCAAGGCTTTTTACTACTTTAGTTTCAATATTTGTAGCTGTGAAAATAGAAATCAATTATAATAAACTCATAGACTCACCTCGTAGTGATTCATTTGAGGAATTAGTCATAAATAATGATACAAGTTCAGAGGATCTAGTTTCAGATATACTCCTTGGTAAGCCTACATGTTATTTAATATCGGGATATAGAGGCTCTGGAAAAAGTACGTTCATTAATAGAATAAAAAACAAAGCAGAAGAAAGAAATAAAAAATCACCCAATCAAGTTTCGGCTAATAATGAAGAGGAAAGCAAAAGGCCAGAATTAGTCTTTATTCCAATGAACTTTTCGCGACACCATGAACAGGGCGATCTACTTAGAAGAATGATAAGAGCTCTTTATTTAAATGTTAATAAAACAACTAAATATAAGGACCTAATAGCTAGGAAGGTTTGCGAGCCCGATCATCAAAACGCTGCCATTCTACTTCAAAAACTATATGACAAGACTTTCCATGAAATAATAGAAGGCAGAAAGAGTGAAAGCAAAGTAGAATCATCAGTTACCACTAGAATTGATATAGTAGCCTTATTTGGAGCATCCATTGTATTTGTGTTACTTTTTCTAAATGCGATTACGGGAATATTTAGATTATCAACAATAGTCAATTTAATAGGATTTATAGGTTCTATTTCAATTGGAATTAGGGAGATCGTTAAAATAGAGTCAAAAAAAGTCAGCTCAAATACAAATATTGAAGATGAGAATAGAAAATCGCTTTATGATAATGAAATTGCAGATTACTACCTATTTAGGTTATTAAAAGATTTTTATGATGCAAATTTTAAATTAGTCTTCGTTCTAGATGAGCTTGATAAAGTAAGCGATACGGATATCGGTAAACTCATAAAAGAACTCAAGCCTTTTTTAGTATCTGGATCGGCAAGCTTTATTGTGGTAGCTGGACAAAATCTTTTCTATAAATACCTTGAAGCCAAATCAAAAGATGATGCTGAATTATCTAGTATCTTTTCAAGAACCATTCATATTCGCTTGTTAGATAGGAAAGAGTTCTACATTTTATTTTACAAACTTGTTATGAATAAAATTGATGAAAACAATAAAAAACAAATGGAACCTTTTATCAATCATTTAATTTTTGAATCTAAAAGAGTGCCAAGAAAATTCATTGGACTTATTCGACATAATCTAACATATGAGGATAATAAAGCCTTTTTAGAGTTTGATGAATTATCTGAGGATTACAAAACCTCTACTGAAATTTTAGATGCCATTGATGCGGTTTCAAAGGAACTTGAAGTTCAAGGCCTTGGACGTGTTATTAATGACTACATCATCAGCCAGTTATTTATTAAAAGCCACCTAATTCAATCACAAAAAGAATTTGGCTTCAAGGAGTCGGATATTCTTAATGCTACAAAAGAAGAGTCAAAATGAAGACCAGGAGTTTTGAAGAAAGCATAAATCCTCAAGTAAATAAGTATGTGAAAAGCTTACTTAAAGAGTTTGAGAGGCGCAGAATTATCAGGGATAATTTTGGGATATATATAGTAAGTTCTGATGACCAGGATATTGAAACTCATGTTACGCCAACTAAGAATAATTTAAATGGAGAAGTAGCTCAAAGACTAAAGGAGCTACAAGATATACTGACCAGTGCGTATTTATACATAAACTATACTGACTCTGAGAATGCAGGAAAAATGACTTTAACTCAAATAATTGGAGCTTTTGAGAATAAAAGAGTTTTATCTGCACCATGGAAAAACAAAGAAGATATTATCGCCATTTTCGATAAAATTGAATCATGGCAGCTTGATCATGAAATGTGGGCTGAAGCAGATTCTGTTATTGAGAAGTATGATATTAAATTAGATTTAATTACGGCACAAGTATTGGAGTTTTTTGGAAGAAAAGTAACCAAAGACTACTTTGAAAAACTATCATATGAATCAGAAACATCGATAAATAATAAAGGTTCAGACTTAGTATTATCCAATATTCAGGAAAATCAAGCAAAGTTATTATTATTTGATTTTAAATTCAGAAAAAACCTGCAAAATCTAACGAGTGACTTTATTGTTCAAGGGCTTGAATATCTGAAAGAACACGTGGAAGAACGTTTGCTAAAAAAGAGTTATTTCTTTCAAGTTTATTTCACAACCGAACCAACAAGTACCTTTCATAAAACAAATTTCAAAATTATGCAATTGCTTGAAAAAGTAGAAATTCCAAGTAATTATAAAGAAAGGATGAAAGTTCTTTTAGTTTCAACTCATCACTTGAATTTACTGGAAGATGAATATAAAAAATTCAAAGAAAAGAAAATACAAAAAGATATACCATTTATATTCTCATCTCAACAACCTCCAGCTAAACACCCTGAATATAATGACCATTTCTACGACGAAGTTTTCGATCTGAAGGAAAATGATATAGAAGTTCAGTTAACTCCCATGAGCACACCAACATGGAGATTTGGATTTAGATTATCTGGTCAAAGAAATGCTCGTATATTACCCCCAAGACATAATGGCACATTAGATATCCATATTGGTGTTGGAGACATAGTGGCGAATAAACAGTGGATAAATGAAAACATATTATACCTAACCCGTTACCTCCAAGTAAACCCAGGTACTAATCAATTAACGAATGAATATAAAGGTGGGCCTGTTTCCATGAAAATTTCAGCGATAGATGACAAGACGGTTGAGGTGACTGTATCTGAAGATGGATACGAACTGATAAAGAACAGATATAAAGTAATGCAAGGATTTATGTTCTGCAAATTATCTGCATGGAGGGATTTCACAAACTTTACTTTATCTGCAAATATTAAAGTACTGCATAAGGAAAGATAATTCCCTTGCAAAAATAGGAACACTTCGCCATTACCCTCTCTCATTTTTCAAGGAGAGGGGTTGGGGTGAGGTAAAATCCCTATGTTAAATTTAGTTAATACTATACTTTACCTGAGATCCATCATACGGTTAATTGCGTATAATTATGTAATTTCACGCCTCAATATGGAGAAAGAGATTTTCGATAAATACGAACCGATAATAGGTCTTGAAGTACACATTCAGTTGCTGACTAAAAGTAAAGCCTATTGTGGCGATTCAACCGAGTATGGCGCATTGCCAAATTCACAGGTAAGCCCAATATCATTGGGGCACCCGGGCACCTTGCCCAAGGTGAACGAAAAAGTAATAGAGTATGCTATTTTGCTGGGCACTGCATGTAAATGCAAAATTACCCGCGAAAACCAGTATGCCCGTAAAAATTATTTCTACGCCGATCTGCCAAAAGGCTACCAGATAACACAGCACCTTACCCCTATTTGCACAGGCGGATTTATTACCATAAATACCCCTACTGGCAAAAAGCAGGTAGAACTTACCCGTATACACATGGAGGAAGACACGGGTAAGAGCATACACGACCAGGACCCTTACGATACCCTTATTGACCTTAACCGTGCCGGTGTGCCATTGCTTGAAATGGTTACCGAGCCTGTTATTGCCAATGCCGACGAGGCTTACCAGTTTGTAACCGAACTGCGCCGCCTAGTACGTTACCTTGAAATTTGCGATGGTAATATGGAAGAAGGCAGTATGCGTTGCGATGCCAATATATCGGTACGACTGAAAGGCGCCAAGCAATTCGGTAAAAAGGTTGAGGTAAAGAACATGAACTCCATACGTAACGTGCATACCGCTATTAACCACGAAATAGAAAGACAGATAGGCGTGTTGGAAAGTGGAGGAACACTATACCAGGAGACCCGTAATTTTGATGCAGCAACAGGTACTACTGCTACCATGCGTAGCAAAGAATCGTCGGACGACTATCGTTATTTCCCTGAACCTGACCTTGCACCCGTTATAGTTACTGAGAAGGATGTAGAGCGTGTAAGGCTTACACTGCCACCTTTGCCTGATGAACTACTTGAAAAATACACAACACTATTTAACCTTAGCAATTACGATGCCTCGGTTATTATAGATAATAAAGAGTTTGCCTTATACTTTGAAAAGCTGACAAGCAGCACAAACAATTACAAAGCTGCTGCCAACTGGATGATGGGTGATGTAAAATCGTACCTGAATGAAAATGCTGTTACCATTGATAAGTTTCCGTTGCCTGCCAATAAAATAGCGGAGATCATTTCACTTATAGAAAGTGGTAAGGTAAGTTACACCATGGCATCGCAACGCATATTCCCTGAAATGGTGAAGAACCCGGCCAAGACGGCTGCGCAAATTGCTGAAGAAAACAACCTTATGCAGGAAAGCGATAGCAGCGTGTTGGAACAGTTTGTAGCGGAAGCAATTGCTAAGTATCCTGAAAAAGTTATTGAATACAAGAATGGCAAAAGCAGCCTCTTAGGCCTATTTATGGGCGAGGTAATGAAATTATCTAAGGGTAAGGCCGACCCTAAAATGGCTAATCAATTAGTAAAAACTGCACTTGATAAAAAATAAAAACATGATAATGAAACTAAAACACATCGCCTTTCTTTCAGCAGTAACATTGCTTGTTGCATGTAATGAAAAAAAGAAAAGCGGGTTTGAATTAAGCGGAACACTTACCAATGCCAGCGAAGGCGTAAGCGTGTACCTTGACAGGTTAACCACGCAAGGCACCAACCATTTAGATTCTACTAAAATGGATAAAGATGGCAAGTTCACTTTTCATACCAAGGGCGTATACAAAGGCTTTTACAACCTGCGCATTACCCAATCAAGCTATGCCACACTTATCCTCGATTCTACGGAACAAGTTACCATTACCGGTAATTCCCAGTTACTTGGCGATACCTACAAAGTGGATGGCTCGACTGATTCAAAGCTTTTCGGGCAGATGAACAGCAACATGAAAACTGCTTCATTTAAAATGGATTCTATTAAGAAACTATACCAGGCCTTATTAGGTACCTATGGTAACGATACTGCTAAAATGGATTCACTCAGCCATGTATTTGAAAAGCCCTATGATGCTATTATGGCAGACCAGAAGGCTTACATAGCCAAGTTTGTAAAGGATAATCCATCTTCATTTGCCTGCCTTGCTGCTATTCAGCAACTGCCTTACGAAGAATACACTTCGTGCTACACTACCTTAGATGATGCCTTAACAAAGGCATACCCTACTTCAACATACGTTACGCTGTTCCACACCGATGTGGCAAACCTGAAAAGAGTAGCTGTGGGTTCGCCTGCACCTGATTTTACATTGCCAGATACCGATGGCAAAGATTTTTCACTTTCAAGCCTTAAGGGTAAAGTGGTGCTTATCGATTTCTGGGCTTCATGGTGCGGACCATGCCGTGCTTCATTACCGGGCATAGTGAAAATTTATAACAAGTACAAAGACAAAAACTTTGTTATGCTTAGCGTGTCATTAGATAAAGACAAAGATCATTGGCTGGCCGGTATCAAGCAATTCGGGCTTACATGGACCAACGTAAGTGATCTGAAATACTGGGATTCGAAGGTAGTACGCCTGTATGGCTTCGATGGAATTCCTTTCAGTGTAATTGTAGGCGCTGATGGTAATATTGTAGCTAAAGGCCTTGAAGTACCTGCCGTAGATGCAAAACTGGAAAGCCTTTTAGGTAAATAATTTTAACAACAAACATAAAACACATATCATGAAAACATTCATCGCAGCTGTATCACTAAGCTTACTTAGCTTAACAGCATTTGCGCAAGATAAAACAACAAAAACTGCTGCTAAACCGGCTGCTGCAAAAACAACTGCTTCTGTAGCTTACCGTTGCCCTGTTTGTGGAGCATCGGCTGCAAAGGCAGGCGAATGCAGTAAAGATAAAACTGCCTTTGTAAAAGTTGGCGATTACTATTGCCCAGATTGCTATATGAGCCAGAGTAAACCAGGCAAATGCAGCATGTGCGGTGTTGATATGAAAAAGATGGAAACATCTTCGGTTATTCCTCCTGCTAAGAAATAAAGCTTGCTTTAAATTTATAGGCCTCGGTTGCAAATCATATTTCTTTCCACTCATGAAATATGGCCTCTTTACACCCATAACTAACGGGCTTTTTAAGGGTCCCCACTTCTTTATGGCATTGGGTGCATTTAAATTTCCGGTCGCCTTTAAGGCCCAGGTTAATCCACCGGTGAAAAGGAGACTTGCTGCAACCTCCCTTCCCCGGTGAAATAAGCCTGTACTCAACTTCAGCACACTCTTCGCAATAATATACATGCAATGGCATGGCTATTCTGTTTTATAGTGCACTACCAACTAACGTTTTAAAATCATTATCATTTTTAAACTTTACAAACTCGCAATCCGAAGCTGCCATTTTTTTAAGTGATGCATCCTGGCCTATAGCCTGCTGCAGATTACTTATCACATCGGCTTTATTGTTTTCGCGGGCTGCAATAACTGCCTTAAGGTAATACGCAATTCCGCTTCTGTTACCCGATGCATCAAGAGATGTTTCAGCGCCATGCGGGTCATTATTAAGCAACATAGCAAGAGCAGTATTAAAAGAATTGATGCTGCTCATATTAGCAACCGCATCAGAATAATTGCCTTGCTTAATATCAATAAGGCCGATATTACAGCCTACTTCAGGCCCGGCAGACGATGCTTTTTTGAAATAAGCCAGTGCAGTAACCATATCATTATTCATAAATGCAAGTGCGCCTTCATTATTTTCAACAATTGCGTTGGATGGCGATAAACGTGCAGCGTTATCTATATCTGCTTTAGCCGCTCCTGTTTCGTTCTGCATTAACTCTTCATAGCCGCTGTTATTAAATCCTCTCCAATCATTAGGATATTGTCTTTCAGCAGTTTTATAAATAGTGAGCTTCTGACTTAAATCGTTCGTTAATGTTGCGGCATAAAGTATTTCCTCTATCGATAAGCTATCAGGGTGCGAGGTAACTAATTGCTTTATCTGCTCATCTGTTCTGCTCTTTCTCTCAACATTCAATTGTATTACCGATCTTCTCAGTTTTGGCAAAATATCATCGGCCAGTTCAGTATAGGTTGCCGACATGTTCTTTATCTCTTTCATGCGTTGGTCATGGTCAGTATACATGGAAAGCACACGCAATATCAAATCCTTATCTTTTATTTTAGATGCCTTCACCAGCGACGGAAAACCATCCCAGTCCATGCCGGTCTTATCTATTGTATAAAAGTCTTTTTCAGTTCCGAACTTGGTATTCATCTTTTTACTGTTCATGTTTTTGAATTCACCCTTCATAGCAACCACAGCAGATTTTGCCCGGTCATCGGCAAGGTGGGAATTAAACTGGGTTTCGCCATCGGGCGATGCGTATGCTGACACTTCTATATTCTTAAACGTATACCCATCTTTTACACCGCTTTCCACAAACGTTTTAAAGGCTTTCATTTCTTTACTGGTCAATTCCATGGAGCGAACAGTAGCATTGCTAATAGTATAGAAAATATGTGTGGTATCTTTTTCCGGAGTTGTCTTTGTAAAATTGTCCTTACCTAATATAGGGCGGGCATCCTTCTGTACCAACAAAGCTGTTGTAATAGTACCGTCAGCAATTTTCACAGATGGTAATGCTTTCTTATTATTCTCTATTGTTGCATTAATATCCAGCTCATCTGTTTTCATGTTCGGGGTATATACAACCTTATCGCTATAGTTTACGTTACCACCCTGATCGTAGTTAATCTTTTGCCCTGCCTGCGAGGCTTTTTCGCCCACCAGCGTAACGGGTTTCAATGCCTGTGTTGTGCCGTCGGCCAGCTTTAATGTGGGGGTAACGGTTACAATAGCTTTTTTATTAAAATATTTTGCCGGATAGTTTGCCGTTATATTAATGGCAACGCTGTCTCCGTTATCTTGCAAGGGACTCGGTTTTACGGTGTAGGTGATCTTTGACGCGTCTTTTAACATTTTAGACATGCCATTACAACCTGTAATTAAAATACCACTAATACATATAGCAGAAAAAAGGTAGATGTGTTGGGTTTTCATTGTGTTGAGTTTATTATTGTTTGTTAATTATTGCCAGTAAAAAAGACACTTGCCTGAGTGGTAAGATTGAAAACAAACTAACCTTAATCCTTAATTAAGCAGTTTTTCAATCCAGGCAAGCGCCTGTGCTTCTTTCATTATTTTATAGATATGATTAAGTATTTGCCTTTGCTCCAGAACGATTCAGCGTCTGTTATAAGCAAGGAATCAGCATTACCTGTTCCTGTTATTTTATAAGAACCTTCAGGGTGATCGGTAATAACCATTTTAAACTTTCCGTTTAAAGGCAGTAAATGAAGTGTTGTCATATTTGCCTTTGTAAAACTTGAAGCGTTTATATCCGGATTAAGTTCGGCAGTGCGGCCAATACCTAATACTCCTCCTTTTTTATCTATAAGGCCTTTGTTCTTTAATTCTTTCATTGTGCCAACGGTATAGTAAACAGTGTTTACTTCCGTGCGCATGGCATTTATTTCGGCGCGTTGCTTGTTAATTACAGCCACACTATCGTTGAACTGGTGGGTAAGTGCAACAAGCGAGTTATTGGCATCGGCAAGCTTGGCTTGTAATGAAGCTATTTCTGCATCTTTTTCAGCCAGTTCTTTTGTTAAGTGAGCAACCATTTTTTCGAGCGATGCATTTTTACTGTCCGATTTCTTTAATCTAGACTCCAACCGGTATATCTCCCGGTTGTTCCTTATTATCAACTTATCGAGTGACCGTATTTCAGCCACTGTAGTTGAGCCTAAGGGTTCACCTCCGGCAGTTTTCATAGACACTACGTGTTCTTTTGATTTAATACTATCGAGGTTATCTTGTATTTGGTTTAAGGCTGTTATATAAGAAGTTATAGCGGAATCTTTTTTCTGGCTTTGCGCTGCCATTGCAGAATCCTGCGTAACTATTGCTTTTAACCTCTGTTGTTGTTCGGAATTGTTGCAAGATGCCAGGGCAAACAATGCAACCATACAAATGATGTATTTCATGATGTATCAATTTAAGAGTACGATAAAAAATCAGGATATTAATTCTCGCTATGCGAAAGAATTAACAGGAATTGAGTGGGCTAGCGCCTTAGAAAGAAATCAAAATAAAAATGGCGCTAATTCCCTTTAGCAGGTAGCCGGTGGGGAACGAAGGGGCAATGAGTAAAGAAATGCCTCGTAGCGAAGCATTTTCTCGGGGAAGTATGGGGAATATGAAGAATATGTTTTGCTGTTATCAAAAACAGGCTTTAGTGTTGCAATGCATGGGGCACCGGGATTAGAAAGCAGCAGAGAAAATATTTTGCCCTTGCTGTCATCATTATACCTTAGTATAAGCATTGCATATCCATGCGAAGGAAAATCGGCAGGAGCATTTTGCGATACAGAAGAACAATTGTTAAACGAAATTGAATTATCGGGGAGTTGGTAATTCGATACAGATCTATTCGAGAATGCTGCATTCCCACCAAGGAAGAGCAAAACAAGAACAAACCATTTAGAAAACCGTTTCATTTTAAATACAAGCAAATGAGTTTCAGAAAACAAAGTAACATTATAATTTCTATTCCGCCAATTACCAATGCGTTAATTTTTGTTAACTCATAAAAAAAAACAAACCCTGCACCCTCATAACTATTAAGAATGCAGGGCTTTAAACAATAAACGTATTTAGTTTATGCCTAGTTCTTTTCTTATATCAGCAGGTATGGCATTTTTGTTTACCATAATGCTGGTTGTTTTGTACAGGTAATATGGTTGCGATACATAGTCGTATCCTTTGCAATAGTTAGCTGTGCCCCATGAGTTCTTTACAATATAGAACTCATCGCCATTCTGGTCTTTTGCAATACCCAATAACTGCATACCATGGTCATCGGTGGTTGAAAGGTTATCAAATGCCTCCTGACGCATTTCCTGTGTTATTTTCTTTTGAGCTATAGGATACATAAAAACAGAATCCTTTGCAGATGCACCCATACTACCCATATCTTGTTCAGGAACAATGGCAAGGCTGCTATGTCTTAAATCGCAATATGGTTCACTAACATCAGCACCCCACTCTACAGTGTAGCCGTTCATAAGTGCATTATCGGTTATCTTCTGAAATTCATCAAGCGGCACATTGTATGCTTCTTCATGTTCAAAATTATCTTCCACCTCAAGCGCAAACTTTGTGTGGAACGGATGGTGAGTAAATGAAGTGATCTCTACATAGTCATCAGGGTTTATGCCTAAAAATTTTGCAAATGACATTGGGGTGTAGCTCTTTCCCTGGTAAGTAAATTCGGTAGGCACCTTGCCCATATAACCGTCGAGCGCACCCTGAAAAGCTGCAAACCAGTTCGGGTTCAAATGTCCAACAGCAGTTGCATTTTTCAATTGTGCATCAAGCAATGCTTTTAATGCTGCATCCATTTCTGTAAAATCAGGCTTAGCCGTGTCCATACTCACAGGCATACCTTTATACGCGCTTGCAGGAACAATGCCATATAACTTTACTGCATTCAGCACATCATGCGGTTCGCCACCCGGGCCGAAATTTGCCTTGCCTGTATAGCGCATATAATTAATGGCTTTAAGTAAGTACATGTTACGTATCACAAACATTTGCGAAAGTGCGTAGGTACCTTTTCCCATACGCATCAATTCCGATTCTAAAAACGATTGGGTAGAAAAGCACCAGCAGGTTTCAGAATGATATTGGTTCTTTACACTGGTAGCGCTGTTATCTTTCACAATTGTAAACTGATATTTACTACCCGGTTTATTGGTGGTAGGAAGATCAGGCTGCTGAGCAATTGCCACTGTGCTAAACAGCGATGCAATGGCAAGACTACTTAATACTTTGTGTTTCATAAAGTAATAATTGATTGTTTGTATTTTGAATTGAAAAGTTTAGAGTGCAATAAAAATCTGCTTGCTGCTTTTCTTTTTACCCATTATTCCCCTTGCAGCTTCCACAATATCATCAGGGCTATATCCGCATTCTTTGTATAGTTCCATTTGGGTACCTTGCTCCACAACCTTATCTGGTATGCCAAGCCTTATTACTTTACTGTTGTAATTATTATCGGCCATAAACTCAAGTACAGAGCTGCCCATACCACCCATCAGGCAACCATCTTCAACTGTAATTACATTACTGAACTTAGTAAATACTTCGTGCAGCATTTGCTCATCAATAGGTTTTACAAAACGCATATCGTAATGTGCAGCATCAATGCCTTCTTCGGCTAATACTTTGCAAGCCTTAACTGCAAAGTTGCCCGGATGGCCAATGGTTAATATGGCTACATCTTTTCCATCTTTTATTTTGCGGCCCTTACCAATTTCAATTTCTTTAAATGGTTGTTGCCAGTCTATTATAACACCATTACCGCGTGGATAACGAATAGATATCGGACTGGTAACTGTTTCCAGTTGAGCTGTATACATTAAATTCCTCAGCTCTATTTCATCCATGGGTGCCGATACTATCATATTCGGTACGCAACGGAAAAAGGCAAGATCATAGTTACCGTGGTGAGTAGCACCATCGGCACCCGATACTCCACCTCTATCCAGGCAGAAAACAACTTTCAGGTTTTGAATAGCTACATCATGTATTACCTGGTCGTAGGCACGTTGCATAAATGTGGAATAAATATTGCAATATGGTATCAAGCCTTGCGTAGCCAGGCCTGCTGAAAAAGTAACTGCATGTTGTTCAGCAATACCCACATCAAATGCACGGTCAGGCATTGCTTTCATCATAATATTCAATGAACAACCCGATGGCATAGCAGGCGTAATGCCCATTATTTTCGAATTCTTCTCTGCAAGCTCTACCATGGTATGGCCAAATACATCCTGGTACTTAGGCGGCTGCGGTGTAGTAGAATCTGACTTGACAACTTTTCCGGTATCCTTATCAAATGTACCCGGTGCATGCCAAAAGGTCTGGTTACCTTCTTCCGAGAATTTGTAGCCTTTACCTTTCATGGTAAGGGCATGTAATATTTTTGGGCCCGGTATATTTTTAAGATCTTTTAAAATGCGGGCCATGTGCACCACATCGTGCCCGTCAACAGGCCCGAAATAACGGAAGTTGAGCGACTCGAATAAGTTACTTTGTTTCAGTAAAGAGGTTTTAACAGCATTTTCAATGTTCGAAGCTATTTCCTGTGCATTGGGGCCGAACTTACTTATTTTACCCAGCAATTTCCAAACCTCATCCTTCATTTTATTATAGCCCGGCGAGGCAGACATATCGGTAAGGTATTTGTTCAAGGCACCCACGTTCGGGTCAATTGACATACAATTATCGTTCAGTACTACCAATATGTTCGATTTTGAAATACCTGCATTGTTCAAGCCTTCAAAAGCTAAACCGGCAGTCATGGCTCCATCGCCTATTACTGCAATATGCTGACGGTCGTTCTCACCTTTATAGTGCGATGCCGTAGCCATACCCAATGCAGCCGATATGGATGTAGATGTATGCCCTACTCCAAATGTGTCGTATTCGCTTTCCTTGCGGTTAGGGAACCCGCTTAAGCCTTTATATAAACGGTTTGTACCAAAATTCTGTCTGCGGCCGGTAAGTATCTTATGGCCATATGCCTGGTGGCCCGTATCCCATACCAATTGATCGTATGGGGTATTGAATATATAATGCAGGGCAACAGTAAGCTCAACCACGCCAAGGCTACCGCCAAAGTGGCCGCCTTTTTCCGATACTATATCAATAATAAACTGCCTTAATTCATTGCATACCTGTACCAGGTCAGTTTCTTTAAGTTTCCTTAGGTCGGCCGGGTAATATATTGATTCTAAGAGATTTTGTCCTTTATCCATTCAGGTAATACTACATTAACATTGGGCAACGAAGAGCCAAATATATGACTATTTTGCCTAAATAAAAACCTTAAAAAAGGTTAAATATTGTGCGGCTGATTATCATGGGTTTTGCTCCTTTGCTCAGTGGAACACAGATGAAGGTGATTTAATGTTTTTTTTCAGTCAATAATAAAGCACAGAATTCTAAAAAGAGCCGTTATATTAGCAGCTCTTTTTATTACTATTAAGGTTATCATTATATTTGCCAGAACACCAGTAACTTAATCCTCTAAATGCCACTCTCATAAATTTATGATTTCTGAAATAATTAAATGGTTCAGGCAGAATTCAACGAAAATACTTCAATTCGGGTTATTTATTTTACTGATCTGTTTTCCTCTTTTTTGCGACCTCGATAGACTGCCTCTGCGCTTATGGGATGAATCGCGTTTAGCTTTAAGTGCATACGAAATGCATAAATATGGGAATTACATTGTTACTCAAATTCAAGGCAATCCTGATATGTGGAGTACAAAGCCCCCCCTAATGATATGGATGCAGGTGTTATGTATAAAAGTTTTTGGCGCCAGTGACCTTTCAATAAGACTACCTTCTGCATTTGCGGCCGCCTTTACATGTATATTAATGATGATATTTTCAGTAAGATACCTTAAAAGCTATTGGATAGGGCTTGCTGCGTCATTAGTTCTGGTTACTAGTCATGGCTATGTTTGGATGCATGGTACAAGAAGTGGTGACTACGATTCGCCTGTGACTTTTTTTATGGTCTTTTACTGCCTTGCGTTTTATGCTTATTCAGTAACCCAAAAGAATAAATATTTGACCATGACCTTCATTGGCCTTATACTTGCTGCTTTAACCAAAGGAGTTGGAGGATTACTTTTTATTCCGGCACTGATATTATTTGCCTTTGCTCAAAAAAATGTTCTGAGTATTTTACGTAATAAAATATTCTACCTGAATTTAGCTGTGTTTTTATTTATGGTTATCGGGTTTTATTTATTGAGGGAGCATTATAATCCCGGATACATTAAGGCGGTATGGAACAATGAATTAGGTGGCCGTTATCTGGAAGTAAATGAAACGCACGAGGGCGGATTCTGGTTCTATTACAGCAATTTCATTGCTTTTCAATTCAGTTATTGGTATATGCTGGTTCCGGTCGGGGCAATTATTGGCCTAACAAATAAAGACCAGAGAACAAGAAAGTTCAGTTTATTTTGCACCTTAGTTCTTATTAGTTTCTTCCTGGTAATTTCCGCCGGTAAAACAAAATTGCAGTGGTATGATATTCCTATGTACCCATTTTTAGCATTTATTATTGCAATGTTTGCGCAATGGTGTATTCAGCTGGTTGAGAACGTAGCAAATCTTACTACAATACGATCTTCTGTTATACCGTATATAGTAATGTGGTTTGTTTTTTTTCAACCCTATAAAGCAATAGTAAATGAAACATATTTACCTACAGATACCGAGGCGGATACGAAATTTATAAAAGAAGAGTATTTTCTAAAAAAGGCCATAAAAGAAAAAAGACATTTAAACGGATATTCTATGTGTTTTAGTGGGTATCCTGTTCCGAATTTATTTTACACACATATACTTACCGATATGGGCGAAAAAATCGATCTTGTATTAAACGGCTTCGATTTCAAACCGGGCGATAAAATAATTGTTTCACAACCTGATATTCAGGATACCATTAATAAAAAATATAATTGGGCGCCTATTGATTCGGTAGGGGAAATAAAAATGCTTCGGATAATCTCTAAGAAATGAATACAACCAGGAAAGAAATAAGTGTAGTTATACCCGTTTATAATGAAGAAAAGGGATTACAGGAATTATTTAAACGACTAACAAGTTCGCTGAGCCAGATAACAGATAATTACGAACTTTTATTTGTAAACGATGCCAGTAAAGACCAAACCCTTGCACAGTGCATAGCATTTTCAAAGTCTGATCCGCATGTAAAATATATAGGCTTCAGCAGAAATTTTGGCCACCAGGCGGCTATTTCTGCAGGCATACATAATGTAGATTGCAATGCACTTGTAATTATTGATGGCGATATGCAGGACCCCCCTGAGCTGATACCTGAGCTTTATAAGAAATATAAGGAAGGGTATAATGTAGTGTACGCAAAACGTGCTGCCAGAAAAGGAGAAAAACTGTATAAAAAAGTTGCAGCAAGTATATTTTACCGGTTTCTTAAACGAATAACATCTGTCGATATTCCACTTGATACCGGCGATTTTCGCCTGATCGATGCAAAGGTAATAGACATACTCCGTTCAATGCCCGAGAGAACAATTTTCCTCAGAGGCCAGATTGCATGGATAGGGTTTAAACAAACTTTTGTTGAATTTGAACGTGATCCGAGAAGGCATGGTGAGGCAGGTTATACCTTTGGCAAACTGCTAAAACTGGCATCAAACGGAATCACCGGATTTTCAGAAGCACCTTTACGACTTGCCTTATGGCTTGGTTCTGTTGTTTCGTGCATTGCTACAGCTATAATATTATACTTATTGATTGCCAGATTCGCCTTACATAATCATATCAGCACCTGGATCACTGTAGTTACCTGTGTGTTTTTTATGGGCGGTATTCAATTATTTACAATAGGCGTAATTGGCGAATACCTTAATCGTATTAATAACGAAACCAGGGCAAGGCCTTTGTACGTTATTGCGGAAAGTAATATTGTAAAAAACTGAAAAGTATTTGGGCGTTCCCCTGCGGGTCGGGCTATCCGCTGCAAGTCCTCGCCTCCTAAAGTCGGCTGTGGGCTTTACGCTACTATCCCTAACGCTAAAAAAACAAAGCTATATTCACTACCTTTGTATTCTATGAAGAAACTTGCTTCCCTTTTCGCACTTTGTGTTTTAGTATTCTCTGCTGCTTTTGCACAAGACCAGCAGCCCATATCTACCAAAAACAAAAAAGCCACCAAGTATTATAACGAAGGGCTTAGCGACTACCGCCTGAACAATGCCAAAGATGCAGTAAAGAATATACTGGCTGCCATGAAAGAAGACTCCACATTTGTTGAGGCCCATGCCCTGCTGGCCAAAATATATCTCGATCAGAATAATAGCGAAAGTGCCTTGACAGAATTTAAAAAAGCCATTGCCATTAACCCCGATTTTTTACCTGTAATGTATTTTTATGCAAGCCAGATAGACCTTTCTTTGGGCCGCTATGATGAAGGATTGGTATTTGCGCAAAAGTTCGACAGGTATGCTACCAGTAATGCAGAACTGAAAGCACGAACAAAAATTACCATAGCCGATTGCAAGTTTTCTATTGAGGCCATGAAACACCCGGTGCCATTTGAGCCTCAGAACATGGGGGCTGCCATCAACTCAAAGTACGATGAATATTTTCCTGCCATAACGGCCGATGGTTCTACTTTTCTTTTTACCAGAGAACTAATAGACTCAGTTACAAACCCTAGCGGCAACGAGGATTTTTACATGAGTTACAGAATAAATGGCAAATGGGATGGCGCTTTTAATATTGGACCGCCACTGAATACTGAACTGAATGAAGGCGCACCAACCATTTCAGCAAACGGGCGCCTGATGATATTTGCCGGCTGCGACCGCCCTGACGGGCATGGCAGTTGTGATCTCTACTATTCTGTAAGGCATGGCGATAAATGGAGCCCGGCAAGGAACCTTGGTTCACCTATAAATACCCGGTTATGGGAATCACAACCATGTCTTTCAACCGATGGCAGAACTCTTTACTTTGTGCGTGGCTCGGTAGGTGGTGATGGTGTGCATGCACAGGATATTTACGTAACACAGCTTAGCGATACCGGTACATGGAGCGTCCCCGTAAAACTGAGCGATAGCATTAATACACCAGGCAGGGAAGAATGCCCGTATATAGCTGCCGATAACCAAACGCTTTACTTCGTATCAGACGGGCATCCGGGTTTTGGTGGCACCGACATATTTATGTCGAGAAGAAAACCTGACGGCAGTTGGGGCACACCAAAGAACCTTGGCTACCCAATTAATACTACCGCCAATGAAACAGGCATTATTGTTGATCCAAACGGGCAGCTGGCTTATTTTTCATCGAACCGCCCGGGTGGCTTTGGCGGAACTGATATTTACCAGTTTGCTTTGTATGATTCGGTAAGGCCTACAGCCATTACCTATATGAAAGGGAAAGTGTATGATGCCAAAACAGAAAAACCACTTGGTGCAAACTTTAGCCTGATAGACCTTAGCACGGGAACAACCGTTATGCAATCTACATCAATTGCTTTCGATGGTACCTTTTTGGTTTGCATTCCTTTGAATAAAAACTACGCACTTAATGTTACTAAAAAAGGCTACCTGTTCTACTCTGAAAACTTTGAGCTGAAAGATTCCAATTCTTCGCGTGTGCACCCCTATACCATTAACATACCGCTGCAACCAATCGATACCGGTGCACATATTGTACTCAAAAACATTTTCTTCCCTACCAATCAGTTCGACCTTAAGCCTGAATCGCAGGTTGAGTTGAATAAATTGGTTGACTTTATGAATTTAAACCCTACTGTAAAAATTGAAATAAGCGGGCATACTGACAATGTAGGCTCAGCAGCAAGCAACAAAATACTTTCCGAGAACAGGGCGAAATCGGTTTACACCTATTTAACCACTCATAATATAGCGGCAGACAGAATGAAATACAAAGGCTATGGCCAAACCCGCCCGATCGCAGGTAATGATACGCCAGAAGGCCGCGCACAAAACCGACGTACAGAAATGAAAATAGTGGCGAAGTAAGTCTTATGATAAAACGCTTCTTATATATCTCAACTTTTGCCCTAACCTTTTTTTCAGTTAGCTGCTTTGCCCAGATCGATACTGCAAAAGCAAAGCCATATAAACTTATTGAAATAAGCGGCGGGGGATTGTTTCTTACCGCACCTTTTGCTCAGTCTGCAATAATTGAATATGGTGCCTACACCGGGTACAACATTGGCGCTTCACTCAGTTGGCCAATAAAAGGGCAATTTAGCGGAACGCTTACATATAATTATGGTGTAAACCAATTCAATGCCATATCTACTAATAATACAACAAGTTATGTAAACATACCTGCCAGTGGTGTTAGTTACTATGAAAACATTATACTGATAGGTGCTGCCTACACTATTCCGGGTGACAATAAAACTTCAATTGACTTAAGAGCGGCAGGCGGTGCCCTGCTTTTTAGAAGCCCTCAGGCAACGTATGCTGAAAACAATATTTATAGTAATTCAGGGCAAGCCAATGCATTGCCTCAATCAATAGTATCAACCTATAACTTAACATCTTTTGTTCTTAATGCCGGTGCATCATTACGCTGTAAGCTGGGTAAAAGAATTGTAGTTTCATTAAACCTCGATTATTATTACTCACCAGGAAATGGAAAAAGTATAACGACTACCTACAATAATTCTACCAAACCAGATACTGACGCACCCACTTCGTTTACGTTCTATTCAATATTTAACCCGAGCATAGGGTTTGGCTTGAAAATTGGTAAGTAAAACTAATTACTGTTATTCCCTGTTCTTAACTAACTTTGTTGTCAGCCCAAATGACGACCAACAAAAAAATAATCATGCTCCTTTTTGCTGCCCTTAATATTGCAGCAGCAACAGCACAAGATTATGCCCGGCCAGTTACAGAATCGTATACAGAACCTAACAACTCCGAAGACAAACGTTTTTGCATCAGCCTCTCGGTAGGTGCTGCAATTCCATTGAGCAAATTTGCCAGCACAAGTGTCAAGGGTACTTTCTGGGATTTCCATTCAATCGACTCAACTCACTTAGAGGGTTTCGCAAAGACCGGTGTTAACTTTACACTTACCGGATCGTATTTATTTCCGGGCAATTTCGGCATCATGGTTATGTATGCCACTAATTCAAATGCGTTCGATATATACACATTCTCTGCCAGCGTCGGCCTTCCATCCAGTTCTAATTCCGAACTATATAGCGAAAACGAATACCTGATAGGCCCCTTTGCTGTATTTCCGCAAGGCAATTTCCGATTTACTTTTAATGCACTGGTAGGGCTTGCAAGCATTGCTTACCCTGAAATAACATGTAATGCTCATGACACAACGTATACATACGATTTTCAAGGCGGTTCTGGCTTTGCCTATAACCTGGGTGCTGGTGCCGAATATAACTTTTCAAAGTGGTTTGCAGCATCAATCAATATTAACTACATGAATGCAAGCATACAATACAATGGATTTTCGATAACCAGAAACATACCGGGGTATTATACTGCATACTATTCATCGCCTACCGACGTGCTTTCATTACCAACGGGTATTTTAAAAATAACAGCCGGTGTTGTACTCCGGTTCTAAGTTGAGGAACACATTACTAAAATCATTGTCGGTATTTTTTCTGTTAGCAGGAGCTTATCATATAATTGGGCTGTTTGCTAAAGTAAATGCAGAGCCTATTTGGAGAAATGGGTTGTTTGTTGGCATTAACCTTTTTTGTTTTTATGGCTTGCTAAAGCGTCCAATATATTTTGTTTACCTGTTTGGTATTTTACTGTTGCAACAAGTATATAGCCATGGAGGAGATGCTTTAACCCTATGGTCAACCCATAAACAAATAGATTGGCTTAGCCTGGATGTGGTAATTTATATGTCTCTTGTTTTTGTGCTATTGGTTATGGATGCACGCAGCAAGGAATAGACGATAAAGGTTCTTTAGATTCTTAATTTTTAATTACTAATTCTTAATTGAATTTGGGCGTTCCTCTGCGGGTCGGGCTATACACTTCAACTCCGCGCTGCGCTTGCGGGGTTTCCGTTTCTATCCCTAACGCAATACACTAACCATTTACGACTATTGACTGAGAGCTGCAAAATGGTGGGCGCTGGTTAGCTGCAAATGATGCGAGTATATGAAACTCAGGCAAGCAGGGAGCAAGAGCAGCCCCATAATTCAATTAGTAATTCAAAACAAATTCTTTCCAGTTGCTTAGTAATTCTACTTCGGTAGTGTTTAATGTAGCAAGTAGATCAGTTATGTTAGTGAGCTTCAATAAGGCAATTAGTTTTTCTCTGCCATATTTTTTATCGATATACATTACCACAGAGCCTGAAAGCCCATATTTATATTCTCCTGTCCAGAACTTATCTAAACCTGCAGGTGTTTTGTTTTCAGTAATTGCTTTTTTAACCTGCGCCATTCTTGCAGAGTCGCACTGCCCTGAAGCATATACGGCCAAGCCTTCTACAAACCAATCAATGCCGGTTACATTGCTGAAATCGGGGCTTGGGTTTTGCTGGCCATGGTACACATGAACAAGTTCATGTGTGATCAGCTGTTGTGTTTTAATACTGTCAGCATATCTGTGTTCACATGATTCCTTATCCCACATTTTTGGAGATATCATATCCAATTTAGTAGCAATACCACTTGCTACCATCCAGCATTCCGATTTAAAATTGGGCATATTCCAGTCCTTTTGCCAGGTACTGTCAAGGCCTTTCCTGTCAGGGTAAACAAATACAGTAAACTCATTTTTATAAGAACTATTAAAAAAAACGTGCACAGCTTTTACTCCATTGTCAACCAAACGCACATAGTCACTCTTATTGGCTTTATCAGCATTCGTATATTGAATAGTATATCCCTTTTGTTCTTCAAGGACCCAATTACCAATACTATTCCAGGCCAATAAAGCAGGAATAGATATAATAGCTAGTGCTCGTATAGGTTTCATGAAAGGGATAGTTTTGTCGTAGGACGAATAAGTAAAGTTGAAAGTTACAGTTTCTCTACCAATCTTTTTATCACATGTAAAGTAGTGCTCCAGTAAAAATTCCAATGACCGAAAATAGTACCCTCGGCACAATTGCTTACTGTCATCTCCAGTATTGTTGCACCTTTTTCAGGACGCAGCTTAAACTCTATCACCACGTAGTTCTCAGGTATATCGGGCAAGTGCGATATCTCACTCCAATACGAATATTGAAACACTCTTTCAGGTTCAAATTTCAAAATGGTTCCTTTATCTTTATAAAAAACACCGGTGTGCCACCTACCTTCAAAATGTATAGGGCTACCAACCTTAAAATCACTTATTACTTCCACCCCACCATCATCTGTTTGCCATTGCTTGATCAGTTCAGGCGTAGTTAATGCTGCCCACACTTTTTGGGCAGAGGCATTAATGGTTATTGATTTGTGGATAGTTTTCAGAAAAATATTTTAAATCTATTTGCAATTTACTAAAAACAAAAATGCCCGGCTTTCACCGGGCATTTTAATTAGAAATTTTAATTGACTTAGTCGTTCATCGTAATTAAAAACTCCGTATTCGATTTGCTGCGTACCAATCTTTCTCTGAGGAATTCCATTGCCTCAATAGGGGTCATGTCGGTTAAGTGATTACGTAATACCCAAATACGTTGCAGGCTTTCTTTATCAAGCAACAGGTCATCGCGGCGTGTGCTCGATGCAACAATATCAATAGCAGGGAAAATACGTTTGTTTGAAAGGCGGCGGTCGAGCTGCAATTCCATATTACCTGTTCCCTTAAACTCTTCAAAAATAACTTCATCCATTTTACTACCGGTTTCAATAAGCGCTGTAGCAATAATGGTAAGTGAGCCACCATCTTCAATTTTACGTGCAGCACCAAAGAAACGTTTTGGTTTTTGCAGTGCATTGGCTTCCACACCACCCGATAATACTTTACCCGATGCAGGCGATACAGTATTGTACGCACGTGCCAAACGGGTAATTGAGTCGAGCAATATAACCACATCGTGTCCGCATTCTACCAGGCGCTTAGCCTTTTCCAGTACAATGTTGGCGATCTTTACGTGGCGCTCAGCAGGCTCATCAAATGTCGATGCAATAACCTCAGCCTTTACGCTGCGGGCCATATCGGTAACCTCCTCAGGGCGCTCGTCGATAAGTAATATAATAAGGTATGCTTCCGGATGGTTGTCGGCAATTGCATTGGCAACTTCTTTCAATAAAACCGTTTTACCGGTCTTTGGTTGCGCCACAATTAATCCACGCTGGCCTTTACCTATTGGGGTAAACATATCAATAATACGGCTCGATATGGTTGCCTTCGGGTGGTTAGCCAGGTTAAATTTTTCGTGTGGAAACAATGGAGTTAAAAAATCAAATGGAACCCTGTCTCTTACCACATCAGGGCTTTTACCATTGATAAGGTCAACACGGGTTAAGGGGAAGAACTTTTCACCTTCGCGTGGAGGGCGTACATAACCATTTACAGTATCGCCGGTTTTCAATCCAAATAATTTTATTTGCGATTGAGAAACATAAATATCATCGGGTGAGTTTAAATAATAATAGTCTGATGATCTTAAAAAACCATATCCATCGGGCATAACTTCAAGCACACCTTCAGCGCCAACTATATTATCAAAGTTGTATTGAGGTTCCCTTGATTGTTGGCCTTGTTGGTTTGGATTGTTTTGCTGGTTTGGATTGTTTTGTTGGTTCTGGTGCTGATGTTGATGATGGTGCTGTCCTCCATTATTACCTTGTTGCGTGCTAGAGTTAGGTTGTCTTGGCTCTTCAGGTGCAAAAGGAAAATCACTTGATGGCTCAACAGGCTTTACGGCTTCAGCTACAGGAGTATTCATCGGCTCATCTGCAACAGGTGTAATTTCAGGTTCGGTTGCAAAATCAGGCACAGGTGTTTCCTCTGCTTTATCCTGCTTTTTTTCATGATGATGTGAACCTACTTTTTCATGCTTAGGTTCATGCGGCCTGCGTTCACGTAAAAGTGTTTCAGTTCTTGGTTCGCTCTTCGGTTCAGCTGCTGAATGACCTTCCGTCGGTGCTCCTTTCTGAGCATCTAATATTTTAACAATAATTTCTTGTTTTTTAAGGCCTTCGAGCTTGGTTAGCTTAAGCGATTTAGCAATCTCTTTAAGCTGTACCAACGATTTAGTGTTCAATTCAACGATGTCGTGCATAATAAAATATTAAAAGATCTGGATTTGTTTCTGATAAAAGATAGGGAGAAAAATGCGTGTCTGGAATCTATACTATATACCTCTTGTTGTCGGCTTGTTCAATAAGTTTCGTGGGAAATTCATTGCAATAATAGTAATTATTTTGAAATAACAATAGCATCGATGTAAAATTTAATATGGTACTTTTTTCTGTATTTATATTATTCTTTGGGCGTTCCCCTTCGGGTCGGGCTATCCGCTGCAAGTCCTCGTCGTTCCTCCTGTGGGCTTTACGCTACTATCCCTAACGCAGTGCTACATGCTATGTAACTTATTTAGTTTGTGAACTAGGCAAAAGGTGGGCGCGGGTTAGCTGTAAATGATGCGAGTATAGGAAACACAGGCAAGCAGGGCTCAAAAGCCGCCCTCCAAATTCAATTAAGAATTAGGAGTTAATAATTATGAATCTAAAGCCCCTTTAGGGGTTTGGGGCAGAAAAACAATACCACCTGCGCCAACTTATCCCCCACTCCTTACCACTTACTCCTTAAAGGTTTATCATTATCTTTGAGGCTTAACAATCAACATAATGGACCAGATAAAACATTGGATAGATTTAATATTACATGCCGACACAGCCCTATTTAATATAGTAAGGGAATACAAAACAGGCACTTACCTGATATTAATGATCATTATTTTTTGCGAAACAGGCCTTGTTATAACACCGTTTTTTGCCTGGCGATTCGCTGTTGTTTGTTGCAGGGGCTATTGCAGGGGCGTCTACCAGCGATGTGGCAGGTGTACTTAGCGTGCCTTTGCTGGTTATGTTATTATTTGTTGCTGCCTTTGCCGGCGATAACTCTAATTACTTTATAGGTAAATACCTTGGACATAAAGTGTTTAATATGAATATCCGCTTTTTAAATAAAGATTACTTACAGCGCACTCACAGTTTCTACGAAAAACATGGTGGTAAAACCATAATAATTGCCCGTTTTATGCCTATCATCCGCACCTTTGCACCCTTTGTTGCAGGTATTGGCGAAATGCTGTACAGCAAGTTTGTGTTCTTCAGTATTCTTGGTAATATGATATGGATAAACCTATTCCTATGGGCGGGTTATTTGCTTGGCGAGAACAAAATAGTAAAAGAACATTTCGGGCTTGTTACACTGGGCATAATAGGCGTATCGCTTCTTCCGGCTGTTTATGGTGTAGCAAAAGGCTTAATGGCAAAAAGGAAATAACGTGAACACGGCTGCCATAATTCCGGTAGCATACCTTGCTCCCCTGCCCCATTATTCTGCCATGTTAAAACATACGGAAAACAAATGGGATGTATTTGAGCATTTTCACAAACAGTTTTTCTATAACCGTTGTACTATTTATGGTGCCAACGGGCCATTAAAGCTTATAATTCCGTTACAAAAGCGCCACGTAAAAACTGCATTGAAAGATGTAAAGATAAAGTATGAAGATAACTGGCAGATATTGC
>Ga0206856_10022_pt1 | contig 53197 bp, 29 predicted proteins | sample Alteio_BWOrgCont_48_FD_152630 | JGI IMG/M metagenome (GOLD analysis project Ga0206856, IMG submission 152630) | Enriched cells from forest soil in Barre Woods Harvard Forest LTER site, Petersham, Massachusetts, United States -... | ecosystem: Environmental > Terrestrial > Soil > Temperate forest >...
CCTTGTGAGGTTGGAGTCGTTATGAAACTGGATTTCAAAACGACCTTGGTCGGACGATCAAACAAGGGGAATAACGGACGCACCCGTTTGGTTCGTCGAACCTTGCGTTTCCAGGGAAATAAAATGCCACCCAGCCAGGCGAGGAACATATCAGTGGAGAGACCAATGATCCCGATCATCGCAATCGCCGCGTAAACATTGTCAAAATTCCGGTAGCGCGCCTGCTGGTTAATGAACAAGGTAATACCCGACATCGTCCCGACAACTTCTGCGACAATTAAGTAGGTCCATGCCCAGCCAAGTAAAATTCTCGTATCGGTATAGATATCCGTGATAGACGCCGGGATCACGACGCGTGTCAGCAGTCGAAGTCGTGACGCCCCCAGAGTTTGCGCGGCTTCAATCAGAGCCGGATCCACTTTGCGAACGCTGTTGGCGATGACCAAAATTTGTTGAAAAAATGTGCCGATAAAAATGATGGCAATCTTTGGTGCGTCCTCAATTCCGAGCACCGCCACGCAAAGTGCGCCAAACGCGGGCGCCGGCAGGTAACGGAAAAATTCCACAAACGGTTCCTGAAGCCTCGCAAAAAAACGATACGTACCGCAGAGAATTCCCAACGGCACGCCGACGATGGATGAAAGAATGAAACCTAAAAAGATAGTGCGAATGCTGTGGCCCAGGCTTTGATGTAACCACGGTTCATCCTGCAGGCGCGGCGGTGTCGTGAAGGCAGTATAGAATGCCCGGGCCACACGATGTGGTGCGGGAAGATAAACCGGGTTGACCAGATATCCCTTTGGCAGCGCTCCACCAGCCGCCTTTTGGGCCGCTAATTCGTTGTAAAAGTCAGCCTTGGGAACATCCAACCCGGTGCTGAAATAGTCCACATCTCCCGGGTCAGTAATATGGACCAGTGGGTGCCAAATCCATGGAACATAACTGACAATGCACCAGATGGTCAGTGGAACGATAAACGACAGCAGGGTAAGAAGGAGCCGCCGCCGTCGCGGCAGCTCCCTCTTTAAACCCAGCCAGTCGTGGTGCGCCATAACGATTACTTCAATCCCATGATGATGCTTGGCACCAGATATTCTTTGGGGCTCTGCGAATTTTTATAGACGCCGTTGTCCAGGTTGAACTTGTCGCTGATTTGCATCGAACCATAGATGGACAACATGTCATCGCTCTTTTTCAAGCAGGCTTTCGCTTCGGGGATAGTGAGGAAATGCGTGCCCGGAACATTTTTCGCATACTGCACCGGGTCAGCTCCCACTTTTGCGGCCATGATTTTAATGGCATCATCCCGCGTGGCAGGATTCATGAGGTAATCAACGCACTTGTAATAGATGGCTGTGATCTTCGCCCAATCCTCTTTATGCGCGGCATAGCTGGTGGGGTTCACGGCAATCACGTCGAAAATCAGCCCCTTGGCATTCGCGCTCGTGAAAAGTTTTTTCGAGCCGGGAACCTGTTGCAACGCCTGGCCTGAAATGGGGTACCATGCGCCTACCGCCGAAACCTGTCCTGAGGCCAGCGTCTGCGGCGTTTTATCCGTTGACGTGCCTACGAGGGTAACATCGGATTGGCTCATGCCGTTGACCTTCAGTGCCTGCAGCAACAACATGTGTTCTACCAGCGTAAGTTCGACACCGACTTTTTTGCCTTTCAAGTCCTTGATTGAATCAATCCCGGGCGCGCCAATGATCATGTCGCTGCCTTCGCTGTAGTCCACCAGGCAAACGATTTTGGTTTTGGCTCCGCTGGCGCCGGTGACCATGGCGTCCGAGGCCACGATCATGTCGGCGTCAATTTTGCCCGAAGACAACGCATCAATCGAAGCGTTGTAGTCGAACCAGATCATGTCTACATCCAGGCCGGCGTCCTTAAACCAGCCTTTTTGTTTGGCGATTTCCATGACCGTGTAGCCCGGCCAATCGCTGTAACCTATTTTAATCGTATCGGCACGCACCCCGGCCAGACTGGCCAACCCGACAAGTGCCATCATTAGCAGCATTTTCACTTTCATTTTTGTCCTTTAGTTTGTTGTTGGTTGATTTTTGGTTTATCCAAAAGCGTCAAAACAGCCGCACGTACCGGTCAATTTCCCACTGGCTCACGGACTGGTGGTAGTCCAGCCATTCCGCGCGCTTGTATTTGACAAATTCATTTCTCAGTTCAGTGCCGAGGATTTTTTCGACGAAGGGATCGGCCTCGAACGCATCAACGGCTTCTCCCAAAGTGCGGGGCAATTCCTGGACGCCAATTTTTTCCAGTTCCGAAGGGGAAAGTTCGTAAAGGTTCTCGTGATGCGGGTCACCCGGATCTAATTTTTCGCGAACTCCTTCGAGGCCAGCAGCCAGCACCAGTGCCGCCGCCAAATAGGGATTACATGAAGAATCGGCGTTGCGGCTTTCGCAACGGCCGCCGCCCATGGGAACGCGAATTGAATTGGTACGATTGTTTGTGCCGAATGAATTAAAGACCGGCGCCCATGAGTAATAGCTCATCGCTCCGCGGCGAATCAGCCGTTTATAGCTGTTTACGGTTGGCGCCAGTACTGCGCACAGGGCGCGTCCATGCCGGATAATCCCCGCGACAAAAGAATATCCCAGTTGAGAGAGGCCAAGGCCGCGCGGATCTTTTTCCGGATCAATTGCAAAAAGATTTTTCCCGGTCTTCGGATCGGCGAGCGACATATTGAAGTGCGCGCCATTACCGGTTTTGTCCGCAAAGGGTTTCGGCATGAACGTCGCCAACAAGCCATGCTTGGCAGCAATAGCCTTGGCCATGAAACGGAAAAAGATATAGCGGTCGGCCATGCTCAGCGCGTCCGCATATTTGAAATCGAACTCGAATTGTGAATTACCATCCTCGTGATCAAGCGAATAGACGTCCCAACCCAGGCCATTCATCGTCGCAACCATGTCGTCCAGCCACGGGAAAGCGTCGAAGAACCGTTTTACGTCGTAACAACTCTTCGCAAGATTGTCGTCCGCGTTCGGGACAACCAGGCGGCCAAGCTCGTCCTGCTTGAGCACATAAATCTCGCATTCAATACCCAAATTGAATGTAAAACCGAGCTTCAAAGCCTCTCCAAGAATGTTTTGCAAAAGAACACGCGAATTAAGCGGGTAAGGAGATCCGTGAAAATGATTGTCCGCAGGCATCCAGGCGACTTCCTTTTGCCAGGGGATTTGAATGATATGATTCAAATCAGGCACGGAAGAAATCTCATCATCATTCGGAGCCTGGCCAAGACCATCAAGGGCATAGCCGGTGTAAAGTTCCGAGCCCGATGCGAAATGCTCAAAGTGTTCGATCGGGACAAATTTTCCTTTGGGCACGCCGTGGATGTCCACGTAAGCACCCAGGCAATATTTCACGCCTTGTTTGATAAGCTTCTGTTTGAGTGCCTTGATTTTCGCGTCAGAGCTCGCCCCATTGCCCGAAAGCGGGCCGGCGGCAATACGGTTAATTCCTGTCAGTTTTCGGGATTTCGGCAGATTGATTTTTGCTTTAAGTGAAGTGTTCATTCGATGGCGGCAAAATAACTTTGTTCGAGAGGAGCTTTTTCTTTAATGGCGCGGCGAACCAATGCGGTCATGTCCTCTACCATGAATTGAAAAAGCTTTTCTCCTTGTTCGCGGGTGGCGCGGCTCGGAAAACCGGTCACGCCGTTCTTACTCGTGCGATTGACCGGGTGGGTGAAAACCAATTGTCCGGTTCGATCTTCGTCGTCGCTGGTGGATATTTTTTCTGGCCGTACCATGTCAGGAGCGAGCGCCAGCATGAGGGAAGCTTCGGCGGCGTTTGCGTGCCAGTCTTCTGCATCAGCAAAGAATTCGGCATGCACGCGAGGGCTGATTTCGGCGATGTTACAGACGCGAGTCATGGCATCGTCCCAGCGGCTGCGGATGAGGTCTACTGTGCAACGCAAAGGCGCGGCATTTCCCACGTGCCCATTCACGATGAGCAAACGTTTGAATCCCGCACCGTAAAGCCAGTCGAAGATTTGAACGACCATATCCATCAATGTTTGGGGCTGCAGAGAAAGCGTTCCGGGCCAGCGCCGGGAATGGCCCAGGGAACAACCGTAACTCAGCGTGGGCAGAACCGGCGCTCCGGTTTGTTGCGAAACAGCCTTGCAAAGCATCGTTGCATTCACCGAATCCATCCCCATGCCCAGATGCGGGCCGTGTTGTTCAGTGGCTCCCACCGGCAGCAAACACACATTGACGCCGGTCTCCCGCAAAGACCCTGCGTCTTCCCAGGTTAATGTTTCCCAAAGCAAAGGCCTTTGTTCAATGACGCGCATTTCTCAACTGGCTTCATATTTTTACGGATCAGCACCGATGCTAAAAAAGCAGGAACGGCCTGATATTAAATTGTTTAAAATTGCCTGAGACTGCATTCTTAGACGCAGTTTTAAAACTCAAGTGAATAGGAAAGGCATTCGGGAACAAAACAGCCTTGTTTTAAAACCCGAATACGAACGAAGTCATCGCGCCGCGGGAGGACCACAGCAGATGTCAATGAGTGTAAGCCGCTGGAAAAAGCAACTGTCGTCAAATTCTTGCGAACCTAAATGTATGGCCTCAACAACCATCTTAAAAGCTCCCAAGCACCCATCATGCCAGTATCGCGAGCTGGTTTTGCGCGCCCACTTTGAATTGCCTTCTGAAATTTCGAAGACATTCAAACCCAAGCATTCACGGCCTTGTCAATGAATCGAAAAAAATTTTGGACGCCGATGAAATAGATTCCGGGCCTGGAAAATTTTTATTTTTCTCTGATTCGTTTTGCGCAGCCTGAAAATAAAAAAACAGTCCGAGAATGAAAAACCATGATACGAATAAAACAGGATTTATTGTAACCTGTTTGTCCTTGCCGGACATTTTTAGGGCTGGGAATTTTTGCAGATAACGCCCCACGTAATAGCCATCAAAACAACCCAAAGAAGCACTGAAAATCCGGCCGCCCATTTGTATTTAACCAGCATTTTATAGACGACATAACAAGGGTCCGCCTGCAATAAAGTCAGCGCTGCGCCTAGGAAATAGAGCACCGGTCCATCATGGCAGCGAATCACTCCTGACCAAACCCATAAAGCAAATCCTGCTCTGCTGAATTCTAAAATATAAGACGAGGGCGACGTTGTTTTTTCGTTGCTTTCCATTTCGTTTTTTTTACGTTTTGGCTTCGATTAAATTGACGAACAAAGTTCTCTTATCATGCAAATTGGGAACACAGAGCCTAGAACTTAGCATCAAACGTTCCACGCTTACAAAATTCATTTTTCGTAGGAGGCGAATCCCTACCTTATGGCCTTGACCACCAGATAACAAAAAGGGCGCAAATGCCACCCCTTCCGCCAAGCTCAGTACAAAACCATTTTGGCTTGCCTGCTAAACATATCGCAACACAATAATTAATTGGATTAAATCTTAAATTTTAGAAAACTTCGACGCCGTTTTGGTTAAATAAAACACGCTCATAAAACGCCTTAAGGAAGCAGCAGAATTGGATACTTAATCCAGCAGCAGGAATTCGATGCGGCTAGCTTCCCCAAACTCGGTCAAATTTTCGAAGATCATATTTTGAGTTTTGTTTTTCCACTTGTAGTTTACTATTGATTAGACTATGAAACATTGAATTCAAAATGGGAAAGTTGTCTTACAATTATTTTGTAATTCTATTATTTTGCTTTGCAAGATATTCGGCATTAGCTGCTTCGAATTCAGTTCCATTACCTTCCCTCACTAATGCAATTCAAGTGCGCATGCTTTCCGCTACTGAGGCCGCGAGGAGCTATCCAGTCAAATTAGATGGTGTGGTACTTTATGCTGATTCATTAACGGGGGATTTAATCATCCAGGATGCGACCGGGGGTATATATGTGAGTGGGTGGACAAGGCGTTTGAGTGGGCTGCCAAGCCGTTATGAGTTGCCACATCCGGGGCAAACCGTTCACGTCGAAGGAGTCAGCTTCCCGGGTGATTATGCGCCCTGCATAAATCTGAAAAGTTTGAAAATTACTGGAAATGGAACAATCCCATCAGCCAAACCCGCTTCATATGAGGATTTAGCATCCGATTTTGAAGATGGCCAATGGGTTGAAGTACGTGGAATTGTTCACTCAGCGGTTGTCACGCAAGTAGGGACTAATTTCAATAATAAATATTTGGTTATCCATCTGACCGTCGATGGAGGCGATATGACGGCGCGAATATTGAATTTTTCGGATGCTCAAATTGACGCATTGCCCGATTCTGAAGTGAGTTTGAGCGGCGTTTTGGTGCCCCTGTTTACAACACATCGTCAGCTTTATGATGTAGTGATATTGGTACCGTCGTTGAGTAATTTAAAAATTGAAGTGCCCCGGCCAGAGAATCCATTCGAACGCCCCACCAGCCCCATTAACAGCCTATTGGAGTTTTCTCCAACCCAGAGACCGGGGCACCGCGTAAAAGTTGCCGGCATCGTCTTGCTCCAACGTTCCGGGGAAATCTTCATCAAAGATAAAACGGAAGCCTTAAGCATTTCGACGGAACAAACGACGATCGTTGGTTTGGGTGACAAAGTTGAAGTGCTGGGATTTCCGGCACATGGCGGCTATTCACCAGAAATGAGGGATGCAATCTTTCGGAAAACAGGGGCAGGACCGACTCCGGCGGCCACGCCCGTTACCGCAGAAGAGGCATGCAACGGCGATCATAATGACGATCTGGTGCAAATAGATGCCCAGCTGTTAAATTTTTTCCATTATGCCCAAGAGGAAGTTCTGGTCCTGCAACAAAGTAATTTTATTTTTAATGCCCATTTGCCGGACAGCGAAGCAGCCCGAAAATTAGAGAATCTTTCCAAGGGGAGTATGTTGCGGGTGCAAGGAGTATGCGAAGTGCAAATGGATAATTGGCAACGATCATTTCAAATTTTGTCACCTTCCGCGGCCAGCGTGACGATGCTGCGGCCGCCGGTATGGTGGGATTTGCGCCACGCAATTTATGTGCTTGCAGCAGTAACATTTGGTTTCGCTGCCATTCTCGGAATTGTTGTGGGCCAATCAAGGCGCAGGATTAATGAACATGTTAGAGCACATCGGCAGTCAGAAGCACAGTTTATAGCGATCAATAAAGAGCGAAACCGCCTCGCAGGTGAGTTACATGATTCGTTGGAACAGGCGCTGGTAGGAATTGGAATGCAACTTGAAGCTGGCCTAAAATTTTTTGGGTTAAGACCTAAAACTGCTTTTGAGCACATGGAGTTGGCCAAAAAGATGGTAGATCAAAGTCAGGACGAGGTGCGTCGTTCGATTTGGGATTTACGTTCGCAGATGTTGGATAATAATGACTTGCCCAGTGCGTTGGACGCAATGGGTAAACAACTTTCGTCGGGGACAGATATTCATATTAAGGTGGAAGTGCTGGGAGGGCGTCGCCGATTGCCTGACAGCATTGAGAATCATTTATTGCGCATTACCCAGGAAGCCATCACTAATGCGGTCAAGCATGCCGGAGCGCATCAAATTCAAGTGCAGATTGCTTTTGAAGCAGAATTAATTGCACTCATGGTGCGTGACGACGGATGCGGATTTAATATCCGAAATTCAGCGGTAATACGTCCTGGACACTTCGGCCTGGCAGGGATGCAGGAGCGGGCCAGAGCTCTCGGCGCAAAGATTGAACTTGAAAGCTCGCCTGGCGCAGGTACAACCATCACCGTCGAAGCTCCGTTGCCGGAATAATATTCGCTCATGAAGAAAGAAATTATTCGCATCCTTTTGGTTGACGACCACCATATGGTTCGAATCGGGTTAAAGGCCATTTTAGCGCTCGAGCCCGAATTTTCCATTACAGGTGAAGCCGAGGACGGCAAAGGTGCGCTGGAGCTATTTCGGAAACATCAACCGGATATTACGATGATGGATTTGCGAATGCCCGGCATGAGTGGTGTAGAGGCGACCGCAGCCATTTTGAAAGAATTTCCCAGCGCCAAGATTATCATGTTAACAACTTACGATGGTGATGAAGATGTTTATCGGGGCCTGAAAACCGGGGCAAAAGGTTATGTGCTTAAGCGTGTAGGCAGCGAGGAATTGATCAGGGCGATCAAGGCGATTTATTCAGGCGGCCGATATCTTTCCCCTGAAGCAGAAAGGCGACTGGCAGAGCACTCGGAAGGTTCCGACTTAACTGGTCGAGAGCTCGAAGTGCTGCAGTACATGGCTAAAGGTTTAAATAACAAGGAAATTGGCGATTTAATTGGCTGCACTCGTTTCACTGCAAAATTTCATGTCAAAAACATCCTTCAAAAATTGGGTGCTGCGGATCGAACGGAGGCGGTAGCGGTGTCCTTGCAGCGGGGAATTCTTCATCTGAACTAATAACCTGTCCAAGTGGACAGTATCGCCAATTCGGCGCATACGGTAAATTCTCCGGAATGAAACCCAGTTATGCGAGGTATGCCTGCGATGTCTCGTTTTTTTGGGAAATTGCTCACATTTACCAGATGACGTATCGATCTCAGAATCAACCTTATCCTCCAATTTATGAATTATCCCAAAATTAAAAGCGTAATTCCAACCTGGGCTTTAGCAAATAAAGTTGTTGTGGGGCAGTCACTATACGGTCGCTCTTACAATTCAATGAAAAAAACCTTAATCATAAAATATCTACTTAGCATGGCGGTTGTCTGGTTCGGCGCAGCCAGTTTTTGCCGGGCTCAAGTTCCCATGCTTTATTCCAGCCCAAGCGGAACCAAAGTGAATAATTATACAGGCGTACTTGGGGCAGAATTTCAGACAGGATCTTCCAATGTTGTCGTCACTCATTTGGGATTTTTTAGTACCAACGGAGTTACGGGTTTAACGACGAGTCACCAGGTGGCTTTATTTAATGCCAGCCTGGCCAGCCCGACGATCGTAGGACAGGTGGTAGTACCGGCCGGCATGGCTGCTGATTGGTATACCAACAATAGCAACACGTGGGGATTTTATTACGAGCACCTGGATCCGCCGCTTATGCTGGCGAGCAATACGACTTACATTATTGGAGGGATGGCGGGGAATGGGGATGGGGACACGTGGGAGCAAACGACGACTCCCACGTGGAATACAGCATACATAGGTACTTCCGGAAACAGGCACGCTGTTTACGGTCCGGGCAATAATACCTGGCCGCCGACAGGATTTTCAGTCAACGGTACTAATAATACTTACGGCGTTCCAAATTTAGCGAACATCCCGGTGGGCCCGGCTTATGTAGGAGTGCAAACTACCAATATATCAATCAGTGCTGGTCAAACACTTACTGTGATTGGTTTTGCCTCAGGTGCGCCAACCATTAGCTTTCAATGGTACTTAAATTCGTTGAGCAATCCTCTACAAAATCAAACGAACGCTAATTTGGTTATTCCTAATTCTACCGCACTTAATAGCGGCATTTATTTCCTCACTGCGAGCAATTCATTGGGAGGAGAGCAAAGTGCACAGGTATTTGTTTCAGTTACAGCTTTCCCGGTGGTTATTACACAACAACCAACGAACTTAACGGTTTTCCAAAATTATCAGGCAAATTTTTATTGCGTTGCTACGGGGACCCCTCCTATTTCGTACCAGTGGTCTGGTAACGGTGTTCCCATTACGGGAGCTACCCGCACCAATTATTCGCTCACGGCTTCGCTTTCAAATAATGGCGAGGTTTATTCGTGCTTTGTCTCCAATTATATTAGCGGCGTTCCATACACAGCTGTCAGCAGCAATACCACGCTTACCGTCATTCCCAATCTTGCTTTGCCACAGGAAATTTTGCACGGTTACAACACCAATTTAAGCAATAATAATTTTAGCGGTATGGTGGGCGGACAGTTTACTGTCGGAAGTGTGCCTGTGACGGTGACGCATTTGGGATATTTTGCACCGGTCAGCCAATACACGGCATCCAATACTTGCTCTTTAATTCAAAGCCACCGCGTTGGTATTTTCAACGCGGGAGGAACCACGCTGTTGGGCTACGTAACAGTTCCTGCTGGTTCGGGAACTGTGATTGGCGGTTATATCTGGGCACCGCTGAATCCTCCATTAGTTTTATCAAACAATACCCAGTATCTTTTGGCTACTGAGACATCCAGCGGTGTTGATCCGTGGGGCAATACTTACATTGTTCCGGATTTGAATCCTTATTTTGCTTCGTCATGTGACGCAACCTACTGGGGTGCCGGATGGCCTGGCGGCGGGGTATCGGGAGCCTATGGAGGACAAATGTACAGCGCGCCCAACCTGGCGATTCTGGCTCCCACCGCGCCATCGGGTTTCATTTTACCCACTAATGTCGTGGTTTACGCAGGCCAGAACGCAACTTTGACGGCTTATGTTGGCGGCGCTCCCCCCGTAACCCTTCAATGGTATACCAATGGAGTGCCGCTCGCCGACCAAACCAATTTGACGCTTACGTTGACGAACTTAACCGTTTCTAATTCGAGCAGTAATTATTACGTAATCGTTAACAGTCCGGGAGGAAGCATTCAAAGTGGGTATGGTGCAGTAACAGTTATACCTGACATGCCGACGATCGTCCAAGACGTCCAACCGCAACAGGTATTCATCTATCAAACTGTCCAGTTCTCAGCCGTTGCGGGGGGGGAGCCACCGCTGAGCTACCAATGGGAGTTCAATTCTGCTCCCATTGCAGGGGCAACTAACAGTACGTTGACTCTTTCTGGCGTTACCGCTGCAAACGCAGGAAATTATCAACTCATTGTTAGCAACAATGCCGGCATGACCAATTCCTCGATTGCCAGCCTTTCTGTACAAATTCCTTACACGTCGGGTAGCTATCCATCTGCTGTGATGGGAACCAACTTGTTGTTGTATTATCCATTAAATGATGTTGCCAGTGGCACAGCTACCAATTGGGGAAGCGTCGGTTTTGCATATAGCGGCACGTATGTGGGAGCCTGTTCTCCAGTGGCAGGTCCTACCAATATTAATTTGGGAGACAACGATACGGCAGTTTCGCTTGATGGGATTTCGAGCTATGTCTCTTTGCCGCCGCTGACAAATTCTCTTGGAACTCCAAGTGTTGTTGTTTCCAATATTACAGTGGCAGCATGGGTGTATGACAGCTACCCCAACGCTCCGTCATTTGGGCAAGTCCAAAATGCCTCCATATTTTCACAGCGCTCAACGTCGGTTTTTGGCCTGGCGGTAAATCCCGATCCGAATAACGGCGCCGACTCGTTGAGGTATACCTGGAATGGAACGGGTTTCAATAACTTCAGCGGCCTGGATCTACCGACAAACCAATGGGCGTTTGTGGCCATGGTCATCAGCCCTACAAACTCGGCCTTATATCTTCAGGGTGGTAATGGTCTTCAATCGACCAACTTTGCGTCTACAAATCCTTCAGGCGTTTTTGCGGGGAAAAGTTATATCGGATGGGATTCTGCTGGGGGGAACGGAGGACGTTTGTGGCAGGGGCCGATCGCGAGCGTCATGGTATTTAACCAGGCGCTGACTCCAGATGCGATTGCTGCACTCTATTATGGGATTCCTACCTCAGCTGAATTAACCATTTCACCTTTGGGACACAACCTGCAGGTGACTTGGGCCACAGGAACGTTACTTGAGTCCACGAACCTTTTGGGCCCATGGGTTCCAACGATAGGAGCGACAAATGGGACTTATGTGCTTACTCCTTCTGGGGCAATGAAATTCTATCGCGTGCAATTACAGTAATAAAAATTAGAGCATGAAATATTCCGCAAAAGGCCATTTTGACTTAATGAAAAGAGATTCACAGATCAAGGCTTTTACGTTGATTGAGTTGCTCGTAGTGATAGCCATCATCGCCATTTTGGCCGCCATTCTTCTTCCGGTATTGTCGGCTGCAAAAGTAAGGGCAGTGCGAACACAATGCGTTAATAATGAGAGACAAATTGGCATTGCGCTCACCATGTATGCCAGCGACAACCATGAGTTTTACCCTGCCTATCAGTTTTGGGGAAGCTGGGGCGGGAAAAAGGGCAATAACCAGCCTGCTCCAAATACAAGTTATGGCTGGAATGTGCCGGATACTCAGCGGCCTCTCAACGACTACACCAAGAACCTTAACGTTTATTGTTGTCCTGCGGACGTTGGCGATCCGGGAGCCAATGGTGGAACAGAAAAATGGCTTCAGGGGCAAAGTTGTTTTACTAGTTGGGGCAATAGCTATCTTATGCCATGGAGGCAGTATGGGTCGATCAGTGCTACATTGGGGGCCAATGGGAACCTGGGATGGTCTTATTATGGGATTGAAGCGGTCGGGGGGGATTCCTATCCGAATCAAACTACCCCGTCTATGCAGACATCGTTGTTACAAGGGCGCATATCGTCGAAAATTCTGTTCGTCGATTGGCCGGGAGCTCCCGATCGCCCTTTGGATTGGGTTTCAGCGTGGCATGCAGTAAAAGGCAAGGGGCTTTTCAACATGGCCTACGCGGATAATCACGTAGAGGCCTTTCTTTTTCCGCCCAATGAACGTGATTCCTCGACTAATAATACGTGGGGCATCACAGTTGATCCGGGACGCTGGGGATGGTGGTGATTCAATCATGATGAGCGTGGAAACTGATAATGTTATTAAGTAACCGTATCTTGTGGGGAATTTTAGTTGCAGTTCTGATTTCTGGAATTGGTGAGGACGCAGCATTTTCGCAAACCCTTAACATCACGTTAGACGCCAAACAGCCAGGGAGGACTTTTGAGGGAATAGGGGCAGTCAGTGCCGGAGCTTCATCACGGCTTCTGATTGATTATCCAGAACCTCAGCGCAGTCAAATCCTCGATTACCTTTTTAAGCCGAACTATGGAGCATCGCTTCAGCATTTGAAGGTCGAAATCGGCGGTGGTGTTAATTCCACAGACGGGACAGAACCGACCCACATGTTAACGCGAGGAGACATGAATTTTACTCGTGGTTACGAGTGGTGGCTAATGCAGCAGGCAAAATTGAGAAACCCAAACGTGATGTTGGATTGCCTTGCATGGGGTGCCCCGGGCTGGATTGGTGGCGGGAACTATTACTCGCAAGATATGTGTGATTATATTGCGAGCTTCATTGATGGAGCAAAAACGAATTATGGCCTCACAATTAATTTTACGGGAACGCATAACGAGGCATCGCTCAGTAAAACAGCGACGGCATGGATGAAGCAATTGCGAACAACACTTAACGCTTCCGGCTTGCAGAATGTCCAGTTGGTCGCGGCTGATGAAGGTGGGGGCACATGGAATATAGTCACGAATACCGGATATGGATTATTGTACGATTCGGTGCTTTCAAATGATATTGCGCGAGTAGGAGCACATTATCCCCAATCCACCAGTCCAGCGGGGGCGCAGAATTGCGGTAAAATACTTTGGTCGAGCGAAGATGGGATTGGAGGCAGCACATGGAGAGCTGCCACAAATCTGGCCAAGATTTTCAACCGGAATTATATTAATGGCAGAATTTCCGGGACAGAAATTTGGAGTCCGATCACCAGTTATTACGACAATTTGGCAGCATCGGATTCCGGGTTGATGCGTGCAAACACGCCATGGTCCGGAAATTACCAGATTGCGCCCGCGATTTGGATCACGGCGCATACGACGCAATTTGCCGCGCCGGGATGGAAGTACCTTGAAGGTGGAGCTTCCACCATGTTGTCGGGGGGAGGAAGCCTGATCACTCTGCTATCACCCAATCAAACTGATTACAGTGTCATCGTGGAGACTTCAGATGCGAGCAGTCCGCAAACGATTACTTTTCGCCTGACTAACGGGCTGTCTACTACAAGCGTGAACATTTGGCAATCCACGCAGACAAATCAATTTATGAATTTAGGGAGCCTAAACCCTGTCAATGGAGTGTTCACTTATACATTTCTACCCGGCTGCGTTTATACGCTTTCGACGACAACGGGCCAGGCTAAAGGCAATGCCGTTCCAGTTGCTGCAGCGCCATTTCCGTTACCATTTAAAGATAATTTCGAATCTTATATCCCGGGTACGACGCCAAAGTATTTTTCTGATCAAGCTGGGACTTTTGAAATCTTTAGTCGAGCGGATGGGCAAGGTCAGGCGTTGCGCCAAATCTTATCACAGGACGGCATCCGTTGGACTGCTGAATGGCAACCCTATTCGCTCATCGGGGATGCAAGCTGGACGGATTATGAAGTCAGTGAAGATGTTTTGATCGAAACTAATGGGGGATCGGCTTTTATTATGGGCCGCGTGGGAAGTGTGCCAGGGTTTACTAATCCTTTGCCCGATGGTTATTGGCTGGCTCTTAATAACGCAGCTTTTCAATGGCAGCTTTATGCCTCAACGAATTTGATTGCTTGGGGAGCGGCGAATGCTTCGGTTCAGGTTTGGCATAACTTGCGCCTGGCAATGCACGGCAGTTCGTTAAGCTGTTACATTGACCAAACTCTTGTGACTAATATCGTGGATTTTTCTTATGCCAGCGGCATGGCAGGACTGGGCTGTGGGGGCTGGTATGGCGCGGAATTTGACAACTTTACTTTGCGTCAACTGCACGGCGGCAACATTGATCTTGCCCTGAGCGCGACTGCCAGCGCTTCATCGGTTTGGCAAAATGATCCCACATATTCCGCCGGCATGGTAAATGATGGCGATCCAACAACCCGATGGAATACGGCTTATCCTACTTTGCCCAATGGATGGCTTGAGCTGGATTGGCCTACTCCGGTCACGTTCAATCGAACAGCTTATCTGCAATACAGCAGGCGTATTTTTGGCTACCAAATTCAACATTGGAACGGCTCGAGCTGGATTACGGACACTAACTGCGGCACGATGGGTGCATACGCCACGGATATTTTGCCAACAGTTACCGCCTCAAAGGTTCGCCTTGTCCTGACAAACATGACATCTGCGCCTTCGCTATATGAATTTAGTGTTTACAATGATGCCGTTTTTCAAGCCAATCAGACTCAGCCGGTTTGGCTCAATGAATGGATGGTTAATAATACCCATACGTTAATTGATCCGGCCACTGGGCAATACGAACCGTGGTTTGAAATCTACAATGAAACTGTAACTAATGTGAACTTGGCTGGCTATTATCTGACCACAACGGTTACCAATTTACATCAATTTCAAATTCCTTCTGGTTATTCACTTGCCCCGCATGGTTTCCTTTTGGTTTGGGCGGATGGATTGTCTTCGCAAAACATGGGACAGGATTTGCATGCGGATTTCTCCCTGCAATCGCCTTCGTTTCTCGCTCTTTTAACCGACAACGGACAAATGATTGATGCAGTTAATATCAAACCCCAGGGGGCGGACGTTAGTAGTGGCAGTAATCCCGATGGAGATCCGGGGATTCTTAATCTTGTTTCAGCAACACCGGGAAATTCAAACAATCAAATTTGGGCATTGCCCTCTGCATGTTTTCTGACCAACCAGGTAATGGTATTGAATTTTATCAGTTTTCCATACACTTCAAATCGAATAATGACAGCCAATAGTTTGCAAGGCTCTGTTTGGATGCCCGTTGCCACACTGTTCTCTGATGGCTTAGGTAACTTTACTTATGCAAATAGCAATGCTGTGAGCAAACAACAATTTTACCGCGCAATTACCCCCTAAAAAGCTCGCTTTTAGAGATTTAAAGACCTTATCACCGCGCTAACGAAAAGTAACTTGGAACATGGAGCTAAAGAATGTCATTTGGACATAAGCTAGGATCGTGAATGAGCGACCATATTTTTGGATGGATCCCTCCAAACTTCTACTTGGGGGGCATGCTCACACCCACGCCTAGGCTGACCTTCATTTTTACGCAAACGACTATTAGCAAGCATTTTATATAAGTTATTCATCTGGGGTGCGGATCCCTACCTTGCGGCCGTCATCACCAAGTGGCAAAATGGGCGCAAATGCCACCCCTTCCGCCATATATTGTTTATTATAAACACTATATGAAAATAGATAACCAACCCCTTCCAGTTTATTCGCGATTATTGAAGCACGCTCGACATTGACGACTCGCAACCCGCCATTACAGTAATGATGCCGGACGGGGCTTACTGTGGTTCATAAACGTTGAGGTGGATTTCGAACCGCGAGAGAAATTGTCACTTTAAGATGTCCGACGGTTTTATAAGTAGAATCCTGTATTCTGTTCCGTACGGACACTTTCCTCCCCCATCATCTTCATAATGTTTCACTCGAAGATGTTCGCTGAAAGAACAATCGTTCGCGTTGACACAAGTGATTTCCCAAGTTATGAATGCTCTCGAGGCCGACGAGCAGGTTAGGGTCGTGGTCTTCGACAGCGCGGTCGATGATTACTTCCCCAATCATTCCGACTTCACGGCCAAACTCGAGGACCTGACCTCCATGCCGGCTGGCCCTACAGGCTTGCCACCTTGGCCTGACTTTCTTGTACGCCTGACCAGCCTGCCAGTTGCCTCCATCGCTCTCATCCGCGGTCGCGCAACGGGCAATGGCAGCGAAATCACGCTCTCCTGTGACATGAGTTTTGCCAGCCGTGAAAAAGCTATCATATCGCAATGGGAGGTGGGAGGGGGAATGGTTGCCGGAGGCGGTCCGATGGCCCGGCTTCCTCAGCTCATCGGCCGCAACCGTGCCCTCGAGGTCCTTTTAAGTTCAGAAGACATCCGGGGAGACCAGGCCGAAGCCTATGGTTACGTGAATCGTGCTCTACCAGATGCCGATTTGGATGACTTTGTAGAGGCACTCTCGACCCGGATCTCCAGGTTCGACAAATGGGCCATCGGCAACACTAAACGACTCGTCAACACCAGCCTCGCGCCGGATGTTGAACTCGGCGCCGGTTGGGATGCGTGCATTGCTTCACTGGGGCGACCCGCTGCGCAAAAGGGGATCAAAGCATTGATGGCGCGCGGTTTCCACAAGCCAGGTGACGCCGAAAACGGCTCGGTTACTACCTAGGCCAAATTGCGCGCTAAACCAATTCAGGGGTGGAGCGGATCCTACTTTACGGCCCTGATCACGAGGTGGCAAAAAGGGCGCAAATGCCATCTCTTCCGCTATAATTTATTGGTCTTTCAAACAGGTTCCAACGCCACTGGATTTGTTAGTTTACCGATTTTTTCAATCTCTACTGTAACGCTATCTCCGAGCTTTAACCATTGTGGCGGGCTGCTGGCCATGCCAACGCCATGCGGTGTGCCGGTGAGAATTACCGTGCCGGGAAGTAAAGTTGTCGAGCCGCTGAGAAATTCAATCAGGGTTGGCACATCGAAAATCATGTCGTTAGTGTTCCAATCCTGTCTTGTTTCGCCATTAATAATCGTACAAATTCGCAAATTGTTTGGATTCGGAATTTCGTCACGCGTGACCAGGCATGGGCCGAGTGGCGCAAATGTATCAAATGATTTTCCACGACTCCATTGGCCGCCGCCGCGCTTTACCTGCCAATCCCGTGCGCTGACATCGTTGGCACACGTATAGCCAAGGACATGTTCGAGAGCCTTTTCCCGCCGCACGTTCTTGCAGCTTCGTCCGATGATGACGGCCAATTCGCACTCATAATCCACTTCGTCACTGCGCAAATGAGTTGGAATTTGGATGGGATCGCCGGGATGTTGCAGGGCGTTGGGACCTTTCATAAATAGCACTGGATATTGTGGCACGGGCAAATGACTTTCGGCAGCATGGTGTTTATAATTTAATCCAATGCACAAGATGGCCGCAGGAACAATGGGGGCGAGGATTTTGGAGACTTGCACACTCTCATTTGTGACTTTGAAGTTGGAAAAAATATCTCCAGAAACACGAAGGGTTTGTCCTGACGACTGTTGAGCACCATAGAAAATTCCCCCTGATGCATCCTGATAGCGAATGATTTTCATATTTTGTTATAAATGTGAGATTAGAAGGTGGCGCGTCCGCCTGATAGGTCAAAAGCGAAGCCTGTGGTAAAGCTGGCTTCGGGAGATACAATAAACGCCGCCAAGTCAGCGATTTCTTCCAGCGTGCCACAACGCTTCATGGGGATTTTATCGGTCATATAAGTCACTTGCTCGGGAGGCATGGCCTCAACCATTGGCGTAAGAATTACAGCGGGTGCCAAAGCATTTACCGTGATTCCGGTTTCAGCCAGTTCTTTGCCCTGAGATTTGGTCATGCCGATAACGGCAGCTTTTGAGGCGGAATAAGCCATCATGCCGGCGTTACCTTCTTTGCCGGCGATTGAGGCGATATGAAGAATGCGTCCGTAATGCTGTTGCAACATTCCCGGCAATACAACGCGCGTGGTATGGTATGAGCCAAAAAAATTCACGCGAAAAACCAGTTCCACATTTGCCGGGTCTACTTCGTGACTTTTGACGTTTGTTATACCGGTGGCACCGGCGCTATTGACCAAAATATCTATTGGACCGGTTTGGTCGATGATACCACTGACGGCAGTCTCAACGGCTTTTAGATCTGTGACGTCCACACAAAGCACCCGGCTATTTTCGCCGACAGCTTTGCGCGCCGTTTCCAATTTTTCAGAATGGAGATCGCAAAGTAGAACCCTGACACCGAGATTGTGAAGTTTTTTGGAAATGGCCAGTCCTATGCCCGAAGCGGCGCCGGTGATTATGGCTTGCTGTTTATTCCAGTTTTTCTTCATGTTTTAAAAATCATTCGTTAACATTTTGCGCACGCGACCAAATGTTGGATCAATTGAATTGTTTCGGAGAGCACGTCTACTTCGTTACAGTGTTCCCAATCAATCCACACGTACTCCAACGCAATCCAGCCGTTAAAGCGATGATGTTCCAATGCCTTCAACGCGCGGCTAAAGTTAATGGTGTTTTCCTTGAAACTGCTTTGCAAGCGGCCTTTGCGGGCGCAACGCGCATGGAGGTGCGTGGCGCGACTAGTGAGCGGCTCTATCTTGGCATCGGAAATTCCCGCCCGTGTGAAGTGCGCATAATCCAGCGTGAGGCCCAGGCGCGGCACTAGCACGACCAATTGCATGGCACGCCCAGGGTTGTCAATGAGCGAACCCACGTGTGGCTCAATGGCTATAGCAATTTTCATTCTGGCCGCGCGTTCAACTCGCCATAATAATTCGTCTGCCGCACGTGCCTGGGATTTTTTGCGCGATTCTTCTGCGAACTTCACACCCGGAAGGATCGTGATGTGTTTTGAGCCGGCAGAAGCGGCGTAATCCAAGCATTTTAGGAATTGTTGTCTGGCAAATTTCCGGCGAGATGAATTGGGATGGTTGATGGCAAAGTCAGTAAAATTTTCATGGACTTGAAGGAAAATGTCCGTAGCCATCAAGCCTTCATTCGCGAGGCGACGACGAAGAGTCTTCCCGTTTTTTAGGGGGTTGCGTAACTCCTTTTCCGGACGTAAGTGGCTTCTCCCAGCAAATAAGCCGATGTCTACACCCGTCAAGCCCAGCAGGGAAATGATTTTTAAAACGGCGCCATGCGACAGAAGCGGAAAACTAAAATCTGTGCAACTTAGCTTAAGTTTCATCGGTACTAGTTGGCTTGGAAGAGCTTTGAGCCGGTCTGACGTGATTCACGATAAAGAGTATTTAGCTTTTCCAGCACAGCCTTGATGTCGCGGTTGTCACGAAGGGCTTCCTGCAGGACATTACCGCCATTGGTTTGCAAAAGTACATAACCACTGTACCTTGGGCGAACGAAAGCCTCCTCCTGAGTGGTTCTCGTGCCGCTGAAAAATTTGCCGCATAATTTGTCGACAGAAGATTCATTCCAGGCTTCACGATGGGAAGGTTGTCCACCAGCATTAACATAGAGTTTACTCTGGGTTGAGCCACTCGCGATGAAGCAGGCGTAATCACGGGCGATGTCCACATTCTTACAGGCACTTGAGAGCGCAACTCCTGTCCCACCGAGAACGCTTCTGAGGCGCGGACCATTTGGTTCCAACGAAAGGAGATCTCCAAAACGCAAGCGAGCACGGGCAAAACCATCGCGGGCATAATTGTTATAAGTATAGGCGAATGCATTCCAGGCAAAGTCATCGGTGGTAGTCATGCGTTCGGCGACTTGGATTGGATTCCAATCAAAAATTTCTCGAGGCATGGGCTCAGTGAGCTCGCGAAGTAAATCCAACGCTGCAGACATCACATCCATCGGGGCAATTTGTTCGACTTCCGCGCAGGGAGTTGCGCCGAGAGCTTTTACGAACATGACAAAATGAAGAAAAAGGTCGGCGTTAAAGCCGGGGATAATGGCCAGTCTGCGGCGGGTTAGAGCAATGGCTTCTTTCCAATTAGCTGGAGAGGAGACTCCGGCCCGTTCCAGTAGATCAGGCCGCCAGCTTGGCGCAGGTGTAGCGGCATCTATTGGCAAAGCGAGCAATCTTTCACCATAACAGTAACTTTCGAAGGTGGCGCCGATGGAGTTCTGCTTTAACTCTTCTACTGCAATGGATGGCAAAAGCGGTTTAAGGTCTTGGACAAGATTTTTTTCAAAAGCGAATCCTGCCCACGGGTGGTCGATGACAATCAGGTCGAATTTGAGGGCAAGTTGATCAATTGACATGTGACCGAATTCGTCAAGTGTGCGCTTTTCCCACCGAATGCGGACTCCTGGATGCAATTCCTCATAACGCTGGGCGGTGGCAACCAATGGCGGGAAGGCGCGACTATGGTCCCAGGCGATACCGCTGAGTTGTATTAACCGACTCATGCCTTTTCACGAACAATAGAGCGTTGATTGACGCGAATATTTTTTACGGAACGAATTTTTTCGCAACGATTTGTCTGCGCGGATTCACAAGCCGCTTCAATGATTTCCATTGAAGCAAGACCCAATTCACCTGACGAACCGTTTTGTGCTTTACCCAGGATGGTATCAATAAAATTTCGTGCAGGCGCGTAGCTTGGGTAAATTTCATCTTCCGCAAGCGGCTTGAATTTGGTGTGTTTATCCGAGAAATCAACCATCGTCATTTCACCGCGCCAGAGTTCAAGTTGCAAAATGGCCTTGCTGCCAAAAATGCGGACTTCGTAGTTGCGCTCACTTAGAGGTGTGGCGGCAGTGCTGGCGATGCTGACTAACGCGCCGTTTTCCAAGGTAATAGTCAGGGTATTGTATATGTCATTTATCGAACCATCGTTATCGAAACGCGCATAAACTTCCGCCGGGCGCAGGCCGGTCAGAAACGTGAGATATGCGGCAGGATGTGAAACCTGGCAGAAAATTTGGCCACCACCGGCGATAGCTGGATCGTTGTAGGATCCTCTGCATGGCTCGACATAAACATTATCCATGCCGTGCGTGGGCGAAGTATTGATACCTCGCAGCAGCTTATCAATTGGATTGGTCATCAGGATAGAAATCATTTTGATTTCTCCAAGGGCGCCAGACTGAATGAGTCGCCGGGCCTCGATGCCATGAGGCGTGAAATGCCATGGGCAACTAACTAACAGCTGCAAATTTTTTTGGGCAGCGATTTCAACTAGCTCGCGCGCCTCTCCCACTGTAAAAGTCATCGGCTTTTCAATGAGCACATGCAACCCGCGCTCCAGCGCGGCTTTGGCGTGTGCGAAATGGACATTGGGAGTCGAAGCGACGATAACAGCATCCAGTTCCTTAAGGGCAAGCATCTCCTCAATTTCAGTGAAAAAATATTTTACTCCAAAATCGCGGGCAATTTTCTGAACATTTGCTTTTTCCCGACTTTGCACGGCTACGAGTTCGGCGGCGGCATGCGATTTAATTGCAGGGATATGCGCGAAGGTGCCCCACCAGCCCGCACCAATAACACCTATGTGGACCTTTTTCATGGCTTAATTTTTAAACGGTGCGAGCAATTCGCGTTTGAGTTCGACGCCAAATCCAGGTTTGGCGGGGTCTAGTGAGATTTTTCCGTTAACTGGCAATGGTTCGCCTTCAAGTACGCTAAAAATGGGTTGTATTTCAGTGCCTTTGCCAACGGAAAGATATTCCGCATAAGGTGAATTCGTATTGGCCATGACAAAATGATAATTATAAACGGAGGAGCCATGTGGAATGACAGGCATATTATAAGGCTTGGCCATGGCGGCTATCCAGCGTGTGGGTGTATAACCACCACACCACTGCATCTCAGGTTGAATAATATCCGTGGCGTGGTGATGAATAATATTATGAAACGCTTTTGGGTGATATTCGAGATTGCCGGTGGCTAATAGAATAGGAGAGATACGGTCACGCAAAATACGATTGCTTTCAGTGGCCCATCCGTTTTCGAGTGGGTCTTCGAACCATTTCACATCATAGTCGCGCACGCGTTCGGCGACGCGAGTGGCAAATTCAATATCCCATGACAAATAACAATCCACCATGATTTCCATATCATCTCCCAGGCCGCTGCGGAGTTTGCTGATTAGTTTCTCCATTTTTTTAATGCCATCGCGTCCACTTTCCACTCCCCACGGCGCGGCAATTTTTACACCGAGAAATCCGCGGTCACGCCAGGCATCTACATAATCGGGATGAATGGTAACATAACACGGAATGGATTCTTTAGTCTGCCCGCCAAGAATTTTATAAACCGGAAGTTTCTGCGCCTTGGCGACGAGATCATATAGCGCCAAATCCACGCCGGCCATTGCCATGCTGGTGACTCCTCCGAGACCGTAGGGCAGGGTAGAGCGGTTCATCTGGTCCCAGATTAATTCTATATTGAACGGATCCTGGCCGATGAGAAATCGTTTTAGATGCTGGTCAATAACGTTACAAGCAAATGCACCGCCCCCGTAGTTCGCGCAAAAACCTGTCACCCCTTCATCAGTGAAAATCTCGATCACGAAAGGATCTTGTCCTCCTCCCATCCACAACGAACGAATCCTGGAATACTTGGGATGGATAGACATCGGGTTGGAAATGAGTGTTTGCGCCTGCCAGCCGCCTCCCCAGTATTGAGATTCGCCCATGGCCGCCCCGCGCGCACCGGTATCACCCGATTTGACTGTATAAAGTTTGACGTCAGTAATTTTCATCCAAAATTGGTGTAATTCTTAAGAGATAGAACAAATTCGCAGACGGCTCCTCTTCCCGCCATGGATAAAATGGCAAACAATATGGATTTTTTGATAAATCAATAACACCATAAGTCACTTGCGTTGCCGGTTGCGCCATTGGCTGGGAGTAAGGTTTAGTTTTTGCCGAAAGAGGCGCGAGAAATAGAACTCATCCCCGAAACCCGTCTGCATGGCGATCTCCTTGACGGATAATTGAGTCTCAACCAGAAGACTCCGGGCGCGCACCAATCGCAGTTCCAGCAAATATTGATGCGGGCTTAAACCCGTGTGAACGGCAAACGTATGACGAAACCAGCTATAACCCACGCCCAGCTCTTGCGCTACCAGCTTCATATTCAAATCCCGTTCAAATTCATTCTGGATACGGGCGATGGCGAGCTCAATCGCATTGGCGTTTTGCATATCAGCAGCAGGCTGTGCTTGTTGCGCAGAATAAAATAGTCCCATCAAATTATTCGTTGCTCCGGCGAGAATCTGTTGCACTGCCGGGCGATTGGCGCGAATGGATTGCATCATGCGGCTAAACGTGGCAAGCACTGTATCTTCTGCATTGATTTTGATGACGGGACTTTTTGGGGAGATGAATCTATGCCGTAGCCATTTGCGGGCAATTTCACCGTCGAAACCGATCCAATGTTCGTGCCAGCCGGTTTCCGTGTCGGGTGCATAGCGATGCCAAACCTTTGGAAAGAGCAAGAAGGCATGGCCGGCTTTAATCGATAAAGAGACATTTGGTTTCGATTCAAATTTACCACCGCCACTTGAGACGTAAATGAGAGCAAACCCTTCCAAAATACGCCCATGCTGCCAGTCAAATGCGAACCCTTTCGGATGGCCTCCTAAAGGATAAATTGTGTGTGGTGCAACGCGCGATTCGCCGGCAGTGGTAACGTAGAGCCCCCATTTCTTATCACGCCCGCTAATCGGAAAATAACGATGAAAAGATGCGACGTTGGTCTTCATGCGATGGGGAAAAGTTCGGTTTCTCGGACCATGAAGTCAAGCTGGCAACTTAATCTAACCAATTTGTCCATGTGAATTGCCATTTTGTCCATGTTGGTTCAGCAGGTGGTGTGGGAGGATTGAACATCAGCCAATACTACGCGAATGGATGCATTAACTTTTAACGTATCCAGATAAAGAAACAACCGAATCCAGTACAGATATGAACCCGAACTTAATAGCAGCTAAGCAGATAAACATAAGGTGTGGACTTTGCCGTTGGACAATAATGGCAATCCTCCTGTGTTTTTTATCCATGGCGGGCGTGGCGCAGGCGCAGTTGGTGACCAACATCACCATCTATCAAGACAACTTTGCCCGTACGGGTCTGCTGAACGGTTCAGCCCCCGATACGGTGAATACCCCCGGTGCCACTTGGTTTGCCTGCAATAATTCGGCATTCAACGCGCAATTGTTGACGGATGGTTCGGAAATTGCCCTCACCAATTCGCCAGGCACCACAAACGGCATTTACTTGAATGGTTTCCTGCCATTTGTTCCGCAGGTGGGACATATTTATACTCTCAGTTGTCAAATTCGAGTACTATCAGGCGGCAACCAATGGCTGGCTATGGGCTTTGCTACGCAGCCACTAACCAATAACTTTTTTGCCTCCGTGAGCTGCGGAGCGGGATGGATGCTCGTGCGCGGAAACGGCACTGGAGTTCAGCCTTACCGGTTTCCAGGCGGCTCAGGCAATGTCGCCCAAAAAGCAGCAGCGTTTGGAACCACCACGAACCTGTTCACAGTCGTTCTGGACACAACCACAGGAACTGGTGCGGCCAGAGGGTGGACATATAAGTTCTTTACCAATTCGGTCCAAGTGGACTCCTACTCTCCTGCCAATGTCAATCCTACTATGATCCAATACGTCGGCATTGGCGCGGATGCCGCGCAAGGGGATTTCCAACAATTCACTTTGACTGATGTCCTGATGCGCCAGGGGACTCCAGCCATTGTCGAACAACCCGCGAATAGAACGTCGCCGGTGGGGCAAGCGGCCACTTTCTGGGTTGGAGTCACGAATGATTATCCATCGGCCGCTTACCAATGGATGACCAATGGCGTTGCCATCGGAGGCGCGACAAACGCCTCTTATACCACGCCGGTATTGGATATGTCATACAATAGTTTGAACTATAGCGTGGTTATTACGAACGCCTTGTTCTCCACCAATAGCGCAACAGCGACTTTGACCGTCGTATCCGCACCGCCAACCGTTTATTCCGCGACGAAAACAGCCAGCCCAACAAATATCCTCGTCGCATTTTCCAAGGCGGTTGATCCGGTCACCGGCCTGAATCCGGCCAATTATGCTTTGCAGATTAACGGCGCGCCAAGCGGCATTTCTATACTGTCCGCCAGCTACGGCAGTGTGTCCAACAGCGTTGTGTTGACCACTTCAACGTTGAACACAAACGTCGGTTACTATCTGACCGTTCAAAATGTCAAAGATTTATTCGGCAACACCATGAGTGGCGTAGCCAACGTCCCTGTTCTTCCCGCTGGTTTGGTGCTTTTCGTGAGAGGAGATTCGGGCGTGGTGCTTGACGCCAATAATAACGTGGTGCAATGGTTGGACCAAACCACTAACGGCAATAACGCTTCTCAATTCTTTGGTTTTCCTTCAGTCGGTATCGTCGGCAGCGCAGCCAGGCCGGCAATGAACGTCATTAATAATGGTCAACCGTCGGTGGACTTTGGCAATCAGGCCAGTGGCGTTAATATTCTTCACTGGCTGCAGGCGCCCTCGTCGCCCAGTTTGTCTTCAATGATCAGCAACACAACGATGTATGCCGTTGCCGATTTCGCTTCAACCGCTGGCAACGATTTGCTCAACAAAACGTGGGGCAATTTGCCGGCGCCGTTCGATTGGGACCCGAGCACCGCGGAAAATGTGCAATACGGAAATGGTTTCAATAACGCCCCGGCCAGCGGCACCGGAAACACTATTTCTGCCAACATTCCCTACGTTCTTAGCTCTACGATTCAATTGCCAAGGTCAGGCGGGACGACCAACTTCAGTTTCTTTCTCAACGGCAACGGCAACGGCAGCAATTCCATTAGAGCCGTTACCGGCACCCCTGCAGGCATTTATGATGGTGGGCAACCATTATGGATTGGCGGGCGTAGCGATCTGCAGGCCGCGAATCCGAAAATGAGAGGCCAGATTGCGGAAATCATGCTTTTCAATACTACTCTCTCGGGCGCTGACCTCACCAACGTGGATAACTATCTTGGGCAAAAATATTTCCCATTTACCATTAGCCAAAACCTGCCTGCCACGCTCACATCATCCAACGGGTTTTCTGTAACCTACTCGTTTACCGCAAGTCAGGGAAGCGTACACGGATATTCCTTCCAATGGCAGGAAAACGGCACGAACATCCCGGGTGCCACAGGCTCAACTTACGCAACGCCCATCCTGGCTCCTGCTGACAACAATGATACCTTTGACGTTGTCGTAACTTTGCCCAACGGTTCTACTACCAACAGCGTCACAAGTACTCTGACGGTTCTTCGCGTCCCACCCACAGTTGTGTCGGCGGGAATACCGATATGGAATACCAATCAAATTGTCATCCTCTTTGACGAAGCGGTGGATCCTGCCACGGCTACCGTCGCCGGCAATTATGCGTTAAACAACGGCGCGACGGTTTTTTCCGCCGCCATTGGCGACGCTCCCAACAAAGTGGTGCTGACGACCTCAAGTTTAACCTGGAACGCCAACCCCGGATTTTACGCGCTCACAGTTTCAAACGTGAAGGATTTATATAACAATACAATTGTTACCGCCTCGCCCGGCGTCGGACTTTATCCACCAGCGGCCCTGTGGATCAAGGCTAACACTGCCGTGACGACAGACGCGAACGGAGTTAGCGAGTGGGACGATCAGTCCGGCAACCAGAACGATCTGTTCAACATTTCGGGAAGCGAGCCGCAGCTGATCACCAATGCCACCGGACATCCAGTTATCCGTTTCAACGGCACCAATGCCACCCAGATGGACGCCAGTTCGGCTCCTACGCTGGCGATTACGGGTGATATGTCCGTCGTTGCCGTAATGAATTTCGCCACGTTTACCGGCAACACGAACGGTAATACTATCATTTCAAAAACCGGTTCAGGTTCAGCTCACCAGGCCAATGTCCCTGCTCCTTACGATTACTTCGTAAACTTCTCGACCGGCAGTTCGTCAACTCCAATTTTCCTTCGCGGTAATGGCAGCGCCAATGGGTCGTCTACAGCTACCAACGGCGTTTCCATCGGCGTGCCGCAAATCTTACTGGTGTCGGAGTCTGGCAATACGGTTAGCCACGTCCTTAATGGCAACTCGGCCGGGGTCGGCCCGCTCAGCGGCAACTATAGTGAAACGGCTGACACGGACGCGGGACAAGACCTGACCATCGGCGCGCGTGGAGACGGCTTCACTCGCCTGACCGGCGACATTACCGAAATGATCCTTATCGGCTCGAGCCTTTCCAGTAATGATGTCGTATCATTGAACAATTACTTGTCGGCCAAATATGGCGTGCCTGTCGGCACCAATTCCTATGCCCTCATCACACAGCAGCCGGTTAGCAATACCAACATTGACTTTAATACCACATTGACTATTTCGGCGGGAGCATCTGGCAATCCTCTGGCCTTGCAATGGTACGACACCAATGGCGTCGCCGTCGCCGGTCAAACCAGCGCCACGCTGACCATTAACAACGATCAAACCAGCGACGCCTATTACCTGGTGGCCAGCAACGCGTACGGCTCGGTCACCTCCAGCATCGTTTCCGTCACCGTTATTAGCGGCCTGACTGTAGGTCTCGGGCCCAGTATGTCACTCTATGTCGGCCAACCCTGGACTTTCACGGCCCAAGCCTTCGGCAACGTGCCGTTGTATTATCAATGGTATCAAGCCGGGTCGCCTATCCTCAACGCGACCAACGCGACTTATACAGCCACCGCGACACTCGGCTCAATTGCTTACAGTTGCATCGTAACCAATGGTTACAATGGCTACACCAGCACAAACGCCGGGCCGGTCACCTTGACCGGTATCGCTCCGCCTACCAATGCCTTCTCACAAGCGGTGCTAAGCGACCATCCGATTGCCTATTGGCGGTTGAATGAGCCGTCGGGCAGCGCCATTGCCTACGATTATGTGAGTGGTTACAACGGCACCTATGGAGCCGACACGACCAACGGTTTGCCGGGCGTGCCTTTTGCCGGCGCCTCCGGTGAGTTGAGCGTGGCCATGGATAGTAGCGACAGCTCGTCGAATACGATTGGTCACGTCACCACTCCGGGCATCAATTTGATCACGAACAACGTGACACTCGTGAGCTGGGTGTTTTCGTTCACCAACCAGGTCAATCCCTCGGGTTTGTTCTTCCTCCGCGACGGCAATAACGCCAATGTTTTCGGTTCTCAGGTCGGCGCATCTCAATATTTCGATTATACCTGGGCCAACAATTCTGCAACTTACAACTACGGTTCGGGACTGGTAGTGCCGACCAATATTTGGGCTCTGACGGCGCTGGCGATCACGCCGTCCAATGCCACCCTGTATTGCTTCAGTTCGCAAACCAGCGGCAACGCAGTCAACAGCGTCGCCAACCCGCCGCAGTCGTTCGCCTCCGGATTTGCCTTGGGCGCGGACGGCCAGGCAATTACCAGCAACCGCACTTTCAATGGCAAAATGGACGAAGTGGCGCTATTTAATTACACGATGTCAGCCAGCCAATTGCAGCAGCTTTATACTGCGGCTACGACAGGCGTTTTTGTCAGCGTTAACACCAATCCCACGAACATTGTGTTCTCCGTAACGAACAATCAATTGGTTTTAAGCTGGCCTGCCGACCACACCGGCTGGCGGTTGCAGGCGCAGACCAATAATTTGTCGGTGGGCATTGGCACCAACTGGGTGACTGTTGGCGGTTCGACCGGAACCAATCAGGTCGTCATTCCCATTAACATAACCAATGGCAGCGTGTTCTATCACTTGGTTTATCCATAAAACAATGAAACCAATGATTCGCAAAATGATAACACTCTTATCCACGACCAAAGCTGGTACTTTGGATGATCTGTCAGGGAGGGAAAGCCAGGCTTTGTGTGGATTGACTCCGGGTGTGAAGGCGCAGGCGCCGCGCCGCGCCTTCACGCTCATTGAGCTTCTCGTCGTCATCGCTATTATCGCCATTCTGGCGGCCATCCTCATGCCGGTTTTGAGCAGGGCGAAAGTGCGGGCCCAGACTGCCTATTGTTTAAATAACATGAAGCAGTTGCAGATTGCTTATTTGATGTACGTCCACGATAACAATGACTTTTGCCCACCGGTAGCGATAGGTGGCGTCGGCGCATGGATTACCAACGGTAACGAGCAGGCTAACGTGCTGCTGGACGGTATCAGGGGAGGCGTTTTATTTCAGTATAACCAAAGCTTCAAGATTTATGCCTGCCCTGCAAATACCAAGACTTTGCATCCTCCGAGTACAGACGTATTAAAAGCCAGGACGGAATTTGGTAATCCGGGTATAACCACAAGCTCTCTTTTGCCCATGGTACGGACATGCTCGATTAATTATCCGGTCGGAGGATTTAATGCAAACGGTACTCTGGCGACCGGTGTTAACCCCGTGACTAAATATACCCAAATCAGATCTCCAAATCCCGCACCGGCTCAAATGTTTGTTTTTGTGGATGAGAACGAATACAGCGTAGATGACGGCGCTTTTGCCATGTATCCGACGGGATCGGGGCAAAACGCATGGTGGAATCTGCCCGGCAGCCGCCATAACAGGGGTACCACATGGTCCTTTGCTGATGGCCACGAAGAATACTGGAAATGGCATGGGAACGCCGTGCTCACTTTCACGGCTTATTACCAGGCTGCCGATCCTGTGCCGCCTGCCACTGGTGGTTCGGACGATTTGGCTCGTGTCCAGTTTGGCACATGCCCTCTTAACAACGGGCCGTAAAATATGGTCGGACGATGAGTGGCTTTCCAAGGTGCCACATGACCCTCCCAGTAAAAAAGTTACCGATTTTTCAACTTCTATATCTATTATGTCCTGTTACGGTTCTCTGTGCCGTCTGCAAAAGGTGGTAATTTGAACAAACTTGTCCCCCTACCGGCTGTTTTATTATTCGCAATCGCAATTGCTTCAATAGCTTTCCAAACTTTTGGTGCGCCGTCCGCTCCTGTGGGCCTGCTGGTCAACGGCGTAAGCAATCCGCTGGCGATTGATCGCAACATAACGCGGTTCACATGGATGTCCGAGGATACCGGACGCGGAGAAAGACAGACTATGTATCATATTCTGGTTGCTTCCAGTCCTGAACAATTAGCCAAAGGCAAAGCTGATTGTTGGGACAGCGGCACGGTGGCTTCAGATAGATCGGCTTCGGTTGAGTATGGGGGCAAGCCATTTCCTCCCGCCACACGGCTTTGGTGGAAAGTGCGAATTTGGGATCAGACCGGCAAGGTGAGTGATTACAGTGCCCCAAACTATTTCGATACTGGATTAAATCAAAACGAATGGGAGGCAAAATACATTTGGGATGGAACCGTTAACTCGAACAATTTCGCTTACTTTCGAAAAACGTTTGTGGTGGCGAACAGGCCTGAACTGGCCAAGGTCTATGTCACGGCCCACAACGATTATCTGTTGTATTGCAACGGCCAACTTTTGGGCCGGGGCCCTGCGCGGAGTGATCCTTATCATTACGGGCAATATAATGCCTATGATGTTACCAGGCTTCTGACCACCGGCACAAACGTATTTGCCGCCATGGGACATTGGCGGGCCTATTGGAATAATGCTGGCGTTGATGCTCAGCCGGCATTCTTATTGGAAGCGCAACTGGACTATTCGGATGGCTCGTCTTCGAAGATTCAAGCCGATCCATCCTGGAAGGTTCTGGCCCACACCGCCTTTATTGAAACCGAGCCCACGAACTTCAACCGCAACCCATGGACTCGGAGCATTCAATTTGATTCGCGTTTAGAACCAGTGAGTTGGCAGACCACCGGATTTGATGATTCGGGTTGGGCCTTCGCCACAGTGGTGGACCGGTCTGATTACCATTTATTCGCGCAAATGGCGCCGATGGAACGGGAACAAGCTGAGCTCAAGCCAGTCAGTATCATTCGCACAAACGGCGCATGGCTGGTGGATTTCGGGCGGTGCATTGACGGCTGGCCCAAACTTACGATGCGCGAAAATCATTCGGGAGACAAAGTGCGCGTGGAATATTTTCAGATGACGGGCCGACGCAGCCCCGCCGGTTGGGACGAATATACCTGCCACGGCGGCACGGAAACCTGGGACGCGAATTTTGGGCGGCATACTTCGTTTCAAGAGCTGAGGATTACCGGCTACTCAGGAAAACTAAAAGCTTCTGACGTGCGCGGGATTTGGGCCTATTCCGATGCTGATGTAGCCGGGCAATTTCATTGTTCAAGTCAGTTGCTCAATGATATTTACGAAATGTGCGAACGTTCAGCGCGACAGAATATTCAGCAGGGCATCATCAGTGTGGATGCCAATCGCGAACAGGCGTCGTGGCTGGCCGACAGTTGGAACATTGGGAACGTTCTGCTCTACAACGACCGCGACACGACAATGATTGACAAGGTCGTGCGTGATTATGCGGGAGAACAATTTCTCGACGGATATTTTTCCGCCTGCAGTCCAGGATCCCGGGGCGCGGAACACCCGGCTCCCGGCCATGAATCCCGCCCAATTCCTGAATGGGCGATGTATTGGCCGATGTTGCTGTGGCAACAATGTCTGTTTTCGGGTGACGAGGCGTTCCTGCGCGAGATGGTGCCGCGCCTGACGCATTTTCTGGATTGGATCAAGCCATATCAGAATCCGACGAACAAATTGCTCGATCCTCCCGGCTGGAGAATTTCCGAGTATGCTGGCGGCAATATGCCCAGCGGCGGTTACAATGTTGCTACGGAAAGTCAGTATTATGAAAACCTGCGGATTGCTTCCCGCATATTTCACGTCTTGGGTCAAACAAATCAAAGCGACGACTATTTAGGCCAGGCGGAAGAGGTTAAAGCCGGCATCAATTCCCACTTACTCACCAACTCATTTAATGGCGAGTTCTATCTTGCGCGGACTGATACTAATGGAATGTATCCGCTCGCTTCCGCATGGGCCTTGCGTTTCGACATCGAGCCGATGGCGGACAAATCTAAAATTCTTGCCGCGATTGAAAAGGCGGGAAAACCGGACATTGGCGGTTACGGCGGTGACGCACTTTACAGTGGATTGTTCAATGCCGGCGGCGGGGCGTTTGCGGTGCGTGACTTGGCCCGCTATCGTCCTATGCTGGACTCGGACAAAGCCTGTTGGGAGAGTTTCCAACTTGTCCATGGCTATCAACCGAACCACGCATGGACCTCTTATCCGGGATACATTTTCCTGAAATATATTTGTGGCATCCAGCCGACGAGCGGCGGATTTGCTACGTTTGATGTCCGGCCAGAAACAGGAGGGCTGACCTTTGCGGAGGGAACAGTCCCGACCGTGAAAGGGCTTATCACCACGCATTGGGAGAAGAGTAGCGATGGGCAGTTTTTCCTTTCGGTTACCGTACCCGCCAACACTCAGGCGTCTGTTTATATTCCCAGGCTCTCAGCAAATTTTACGATTACCGAATCCGGTAAACAGCTACGGCCGGTAAAATCAGAAATCAAAGACCTTGGTGTGCTTGCCGTTTCGGAAGAGGATTCCTTTATAAAATGTGTTGTGGGTGCTGGTAAGTATCAGTTCAAAGAAGTCCCATAATTCAAAAGGCCTTGATTTTTAATGAGTATTACAACGAAAGTCATGCGGTATGTTTTTGTCTTAGTAATTGCATTGTTTGCTCCAGAAGTTTTCGGCAAACCAGCCGCACCCACTGGGCTTCTCATTAATGGTACGATCAATCCCCTGGCGATTGACAGAGACACGACCCGATTCACATGGATGTCCGAAGATGCCGAGCGTGGAGAAAGACAAACGGCATACCAGATTCTTGTTGCTTCCAGTGCTGAACGATTGGCTCAAGGGAAAGCCGATTACTGGGATAGTAGTAAGGTGGATTCGGATAAATCGGCTTCAGTTGAATATGCGGGCAAGCCTTTGCCACGGACGACTCGGTTCTGGTGGAAGGTGCGGATATGGAACCAAAGCGGCAAGCCCAGTCGATACAGCGAGCCGGCTTATTTTGATACCGGACTCAATCAAGGCGAATGGACGGCGCGATTCATTTGGAATGGAACGAGCAACGTGAACAACTTTGCTTATTTTCGAAAAATATTTGTCATTACAAATACTCCTGTGCTGGCCAAGGTTTATGTGACGGCGCACAACGATTATCTTCTTTATCTCAATGGGCAACTTCTGGGACGCGGCCCGGCGCGCTGCGACCCTTATCATTACGGACTATACAATGCCTATGACATTACCAGTCTCATAAAAACTGGCACGAATGTGTTCGCGGCTATGGGACATTGGAACGGACTCTTTAATGATTCTGGCATCAATGCCAAGCCTGCCTTTTTGCTGGACGCGCGATTGAATTTTCCGGACGGTTCGAGTTCAACAATTGAGACCGATGATTCGTGGAAGGCGTTGCCACATACCGCATTTATCGAAACCAACGCGACCTATTTTTCTGTCATTATGGCAAAACGCCCCCTCACTCCACCAGCCAATCGTCCTAACCCGCCCTATATGTGGACAACCCCGGATGAAGCCACGTATCGCGCTCCTGAATTCGTTGAAACGGACTGGGGAAATGGCGGTTCGAGCAATCGAGCGGCCATACAATTTGATTCGCGTGCAGAACCCGCAGGCTGGAAGATGGCTGATTTCGATGATTCCCATTGGGCATCGGCCACTGTGGTGGACCGTTCCGGTTTTCATTTGTTCGCGCAAATGGCCCCCCTGGAGCGAGAGCAGGCTGAACTGAAGCCGGTGAGTGTAACTTTTACGAATGGAGCATGGCTGGTGGATTTTGGACGATGCATTGACGGCTGGCCCCAATTGACCATGCGCGCGAACCATCCCGGCGACAGGGTACGCGTGGAATATTTTCAAATGACCGGCGAACGAAAGCCTGCCGGGTGGGACCAATATACTTGCAGCGGCGGCACAGAAACATGGCATGCGGATTTCGGGCGTCATGCTTCATTCCAGGTATTTAAAATCACGGGTTATGCAGGGAAATTGAGAGCGTCGGATGTGCGCGGAATTTGGGCTTATTGTGATGCTGATGTGGCGGGAAGTTTTCACTGTTCGAGCGATTTGCTTAACTCGATTTACGAAATGTGCGAGCGTTCGGCGCGGCAGAATATTCAGCAGGGAATTATAAGTGTGGATGCCAATCGGGAGCAATCCCCCTGGACAGCCGATAGTTGGAATATCGGGAACGTTCTGCTCTACAACCACCGTAACACAATGATGATAGACAAAGTGGTGCGGGACTATGCGGGGGCGCAGGTTCCTAGCGGGGATTTTCCTCCGTGTTCCCCGGCGCAACGGGCCTCCTTCATTCCGGAGTGGAGCATGTATTGGCCAATGTTATTATGGCAGCAATATTTGTTTTCGGGTGATGAGATGCTTTTGCGTGAAATGTCCCCGCGCCTGGCGCGCTTTTTGGGGTGGATTAAGGCTTATCAGAACCCGACCAATGGACTGCTCAATCCTCCGGGTTGGCGGATTTCTGAATACGCTGGGGGCAACATGCCCAACGGTGGCTACAATGCAGCTACGACCTGCCAATATTATAACGACCTCCGCATCGCCTCACAGGTGTTTTCAGTATTAGGACAAACGAACGAAAGCGATGAGTATGCCCGCCAGGCAGAGGAAGTAAAAAATGGCATCAACGCCCATTTATTTAATGGTCAATACTATCTGGCACGAACCGATACCAATCGAATGTTTCCTCTGGCGTCGGCATGGGCATTGCGCTTTAACATCGAGCCGGCAGGAACAAAATCTGAGATCCTCAACACCATTCTGGCACCGGGAAAGCCAACCCTTGGTGGTTACGGCGGCGACGCGTTTTACAGCGGGGTATTGAATGCCGGTGGCGGAGATTTTGCTGTGCGCGATCTGGAGCGCTATCGCCCGATGATCGAAGAGAATAAGGCCAATTGGGAGAGTTTTCAATATGGGCGTGATGAAGTAAATCATGCCTGGACCTCTTATCCCGGATACATTTTCCTGAAATATATTTGCGGCATCCAGCCCACTGGTGGCGGCTTTGCCACCTTTGATGTCCGGCCGGAAACGGGCGGACTGACCTTTGCGGAAGGAACCGTCCCGACCGTAAAGGGCCTCATCACCACGCGATGGGAGAAGGGTAATAATGGGCGATTTTCTCTTTCAGTTTCTGTGCCTGCCAACACTCACGCCTCTATTTATATTCCCAAACTTTCCGAGGGAGATTTTACGATTGCGGAATCAGGAAGACAGCTCTGGCCGAAAAAATCAGGTATTGATGATGCTGGAATCATTTCCGTTTCGGACGAGGATGCATGTGTTAAATGTGTTGTCGGCGCGGGCGAATACCAATTCAAAGAAATCCCGCAATTCAAACCCCCTTTTTAATATGAGCATTACAATGAGAGTCATGCGGTATGTTTTTATACTCGTAATGGCATTGTTCGCTCTCGAAGTTTTTGGCAAGCCAGCCGCACCAGTGGGATTGCTTGTCAACGGCTTGAGCGAACCGCTGGCAATCGAGCGGGATGCGACGCGATTTACGTGGATATCGACGGACGAAACACGTGATGAAAGACAAACGGCGTATCAAATACTCGTTGCTTCCTGCGCCGAGCGACTAGCCAGCGGGAAAGCCGATTGTTGGGACAGCGGAAAGGTAGATTCGGATAAATCGGCTTCGGTTGAATATTCAGGCAAACCTTTATCGCAAACCACGCGGTTCTGGTGGCAGGTACGAATATGGGACCAGAGCGGCAAGTACAGTCGGTACAGCAAGCCGAGTTACTTTGACACCGGACTCCATCAAGGCGAGTGGACGGCGCAGTACATTTGGAACGGAACCTCCAATCAAAACAACTTTGCCTATTTCCGAAAGACATTTGTCGTTACCAACAAACCTTCGCTGGCCAAAGTGTATGTGACGGCGCACAACGACTATCTGCTCTATTGCAACGGGCAAGTGTTGGGCCGCGGCCCGGCTCGGTGCGATCCTTATCATAACGGCCAGTACAATGCTTATGATGTCACCAAACTGCTTAAAGCAGGTACGAACGTATTCGCGGCGATGGGACATTGGGTCGGCACGTGGAACAATGCCGGCATCAATGGCCGGCCAGCCTTTTTGTTGGAGGCGCGGATCGACTATCCCGGCGGTTCGAGTTCCACAATTAGAAGCGATGAGTCCTGGAGAGTTTTAGCCCATACCGCTTTTATTGAAACCAATGCGACTTATTTTCCAGTCATGCGTACCCATGCCGCCCGCAATGGGTCGTATCGGTGGACCATACCGGAAGAAACCGCCCAACATCCTCCTGTATTTGCTGAAACCAACACAGCCGAATCAGGAGGCAGTCGTGCAGCGATTCAATTTGATTCGAGCCGGGAACCAGCGAATTGGCAAACCATCGGCTTTGACGATTCCAGTTGGACTTCTGCCACAATAGTTGATCGTTCCTATTTTCGTTTGTTCGCGCAAATGGCTCCTGCAGAACGTGAACAGGCCGAACTCGAACCCATCAGCGTTACTTCAACAAATGGTGCGTGGCTCGTGGATTTCGGTCGCTGCATTGATGGCTGGCCGAAATTGACGATGCGTGACAATCGTCCGGGAGATAAAGTTCGCATGGAATACTTTCAGATGACGGGCGGACGAAAACCCTCCGGCTGGGACGAATACACCTGCCAGGGTGGTGATGAAACGTGGGATGCGGATTTTGGCCGGCACACTACTTTTCAAGTGATGAAAATCACCGGCTATAAAGGGAAATTAGAACCTGCCGATGTGCGGGGGATATGGGCTTACAGCGATGCCGATGTGGCAGGGCGTTTCCATTGCTCAAATGATTTGCTCAATAACATTTATGAAATGTGTGAGCGTTCTGCGCGGCAGAACATCCAGCAGGGCATCATTAGCGTGGACGCTGACCGCGAACAAGCACAATGGACAGCAGATAGTTGGAATATAGGAAACGTGCTCCTTTACAACGACCACGACACGATGATGATCGACAAAGTGGTGCGGGACTATGCGATGGCACAGCTCCCCAACGGAGATTTTCCGGCCTGCGCTCCGGCGCAACGGGCCTCCCGCATTCCCGAATGGTCCATGTATTGGCCGATGTTGTTGTGGCAGCAATACCTTTTTTCCGGCGATGAAACTCTTTTGCAGGAGATGTCGCCGCGGCTCGTGCATTTTTTGGATTGGATTAAGTCGTATCAGAATCCAACGAACCAATTGCTCGACCCTCCCGGCTGGAGAATTTCCGAGTATGCCGGTGGCAACCTGCCCAACGGCGGCTGCAATATCGCCACCGCATGCCAGTATTATGAAAACCTCCGCATCGCCTCCCGCATCTTTTCGGTCCTGGGAGAAAAAAATCAGAGCGACGAATATTTGCGGCAGGCAGAAGCAGTTAAAGCGGGTATCAATTCCCACCTGTTCAATGGCAAATACTATCTCGCGCGAACTGACACTAACGGGATGTTTCCGCTGGCTTCAACATGGGCGTTGCGTTTCGATATTGAACCCGCGGGAACCAAATCCAAAATTCTCGACACAATTTCAGCGCCGGGCAAACCGAACATCGGTGGTTACGGTGGCGATGCCTTTTACAGCGGGGTGTTGAATGCAGGCGGCGGTGATTTTGTCGTGCGCGATCTGGAGCGTTATCGCTCTATGCTGAAGGAGAACAAAGCAAACTGGGAAACATTTGGCCCCGGCGCTGAGGTAAACCATGCCTGGACTTCCTATCCGGCATACATTTTCCTGAAATATATTTGCGGCATCCAACCCACCAGCGGCGGATTTGCGAGGTTTGATATTCGTCCTGAAATAGGCGGGTTGACTTTTGCAGAAGGAACAGTTCCAACCGTGAAAGGCCTTATCACCACGCGATGGGAAAAGAGCGCTGGTGGGCATTTTTTATTGTCGGTCACCGTCCCTGCCAATACGTGCGCGTCTATTTATATTCCCAAAATTTCAAAAGAGAACTTTGTGATGACGGAATCCGGCAAACAGCTATGGCCAGCAAAACCAGGTATTGTGGATTCAGGAGTGCTCGCTGTTTCGGACGAGGGTTCTTTTATCAAATGTGTTGCAGGTGCGGGTAAATATGAATTCAAGGAAGCACTGTAATTTACCATATGAAAAATTTTGCCGTTGTCACACAGCCCGTCCTCAAGTTCATCCTTGCTTTGATTGCTTTTGCGGCGGCCGGCCGGCCGTCTGCGCCCGCCGAATTACTCGTTAATGGCGTGAGCCGTCCGCTTGCGATTGATCGTGATGCGACGTGGTTCGCATGGATATCAAAAGATACCATTCGCGGAGAAAAACAAACCGGATATCAAATACTCGTTTCATCCAGTGCGGAACAATTGGCCGAGGGCAAAGCAGATTATTGGAACAGCGGTAAAGTAGATTCGGATAAATCTACTTCTGTCGAATACGCGGGCAAACCATGGTTGCCTGCCGCACGATTTTGGTGGGAGGTCCGAATTTGGGATCAAACCGGAAAGCCCGGCCCTTATAGCGAGCCAGCTTATTTTGATACCGGCTTGAATCAGAACGAATGGTCAGCGCAGTACATTTGGGATGGCACTACCAACCAGAACAACTTCGCTTATTTTCGAAAGACGTTCGTTATCACGAACGATCCCTCGTTGGCTAAGGTTTATGTGACGGCACATAATGATTATCTTCTTTATTACAACGGGCAACCCCTGGGTCGCGGCCCGGCGCGCTGCGACCCTTATCATTACGGCCAATACAATGCCTATGACGTCACAGGCCTCCTGAAACCTGGCACAAACGTTTTCGCCGCAATGTGCCACTGGGTCGGCACCTGGCATGACTCCGGATGCAACGCCAACCCCGCCTTTTTGCTGGAAGCGCGCTTAAATTATCCTGATGGCGCGTCCTCAACGATCGGGACCGACGAATCATGGAAAGTTCTTGCTCACACTGCATTTATTGAAACCCCTGCGACGTATTTTAGCACCGGGGGCGGTGGCTCCAATCGCGCGGCCATTTGTTTTGATTCACGTTTGGAACCACCCAGTTGGAAATCTGTTGATTTCGATGATTCGAGCTGGGCATCCGCCCCGGTAGTGGACCGGTCCCATTATCATCTCTTCGCTCAAATGGCGCCGCTTGAAAACGAACAAGCTGAACTCAAACCCATTAGCGTCACCTTAACAAACGGCGCATGGCTGGTGGATTTCGGACGGTGTATTGACGGCTGGCCAAAACTCACCATGCGCTCCAACCGTCCGGGCGACGTCGTGCGCATTGAATACTTTCAAATGACCGGTGAACGCAAGCCCGCTGGTTGGGACCAATATACCTGCCACGGCGGCAACGAAACCTGGGACGCTGGCTTTGGACGACACACGACATTCCAGGTATTTAAAATCACTGGTTACGGCGGGAAATTGAAAGCTTCCGACGTGCGTGGCATTTGGGCCTATTCGGATGCGGATGTGGCCGGGCGATTTCATTGCTCAAGCGATTTGCTCAATGATATTTACGAAATGTGCGAGCGTTCTGCGCGGCAAAACATTCAGCAGGGCTTCATCAGCGTGGATGCTGACCGCGAGCAATCGCAGTGGACTGCCGACAGTTGGCTCATTGGGAACGTTTTGCTCTACAACCACCGGAACACCATGATGATTGACAAGGTCGTGCGGGATTTCGCGGGCGAGCAAATGACCAACGGCGATTTCTACTCATGCAGTCCTTCGCCGATGTTTCGGATCCCCGAATGGTCTATGTACTGGCCAATGTTGCTCTGGCAACAGTACCTGTTTTCAGGCGATGAAACGCTCCTGCGCGAGATGTCGCCGCACCTGACGCGGTTTTTGGATTGGATCAAAACATATCAGAATCCGGCAACCAAACTGATTAATCCTCCTAACTGGCGGATTACAGACTGGGCCAAAAAAGAAAATACACCCTACGGCGGTTACAACATCGCCACCACCAGTCAATATTACGACAACCTGTTGATCGCCTCGCGGATATTTTCAGTGTTAGGCGAAACAAACCAAAGTGTGGATTATTTTCAGCAGGCGGAAGCAGTCAAAGCTGGTATCAATGCCCATTTGTTTAACGGTAGCTATTATCTTGCGCGGCCTGACACCAATGGAATGTTTCCACTCTCTCAAGCTTGGCCTTTGCGTTTCAACATCGAGTCCGCCGCGGCCAGGCCCAAAATCCTCAAGGCCATCGAACTGGCTGGAAAACCGGCCATTGGTGGTTATGGCGGCGATGCGCTGTACAGCGGTCTATTGAACGCTGGTGGAGGGGCATTCGTCGTGCGCGACCTCGAACGTTACCGCCCTATGCTTGAGGACAACAAAGCCAATTGGGAATCCTGGGATGCCAGTAATGAAGTTAATCATGCATGGACGTCGTACCCCGCATATATCTTTCTAAAATATATTTGCGGCATCCAGCCCACGAGCGGCGGTTTTGCCACGTTTGATGTTCGTCCTGAAACAAGCGGACTAACTTTTGCGGAAGGAATGGTTCCGACTGTGAAAGGCCTTATCAGCACGCGTTGGGAAAAATCAGCAAATGGAGAATTTTCACTTTCGGTCAATGTCCCTTTCAACACCCGTGCCACGATTTACATTCCAAAACTTATTATGGGAGATTTCACCGTTACCGAATCTAGGAGACCTTTGTGGCCTGCACAATCGGCCGTTAAAGATCCTGGCGTCCTTGCTGTATCGGATACAAGTGATTCCATCAAATGTTTGGTTGGTGGGGGCGATTACCAGTTCGAGGAGACACATTAACACCAAAGGAAATTCACGAGCAATGGAACAGCTAGGCAACATTTGTAATGGGAAGATCGCAGCAGTCTTTTTATTTCTATTGATCATCACCAGCATCGCCGAAGCTCAGGCCTCCCCGGCAAACGTTTCAACGGCCGGCTCGGCAAGCACCAATGATTATCGAAATGTCGCGTTTTTCAGAGAGCCGGGAGTGCAGGTTGCGGTTAGTTCACATAGTTTTCGCAACGGTGCAATGGTTCATGATGGGGTGTGCCCGCTGAATCGGCCATTTGTTGCCGCTGACTCAGTTTCCAACTGGTGGATTAGCAGCGAGTATGAGCATTTGCCTCAATGGGTATGGTTTCATTTCTCCGGTCCGCGACGCATTGACAAATTAGTTCTCTACGCCAGTACAAACGCGGACATGAATCCAGCGGAATTTTCTGGTCAATTTTTGTCAGGCAACGATGATAAATTTCACACTTTTTTCCAGGTCGAAAACGCCCAATATAATCCGAAAACACACTGTTGCACGATCCAGTTCAAGCCAGAGGTAACAGACAATTTACGATTGATGATTGAACGGAATAATGCATCTGTTACGCCTAAAACCTGGGTTGCTGCGTTGGCACAAGTTGAGGTTTATGGTGTTGACGTTACAAATGGCATAGAGGCTTCCTCATCAACCTTGCCTTCGCGCCCACTACCCCTTCTGAAATCCAACCTTGGTCCGACAATGTTTGTCCCCGAAATTAAAGACATGGGCTCGACAATGGATATAAGCACTCCATGGTATCACATGGTATTGGACAAGTCGCAGTCAAGAATCATGGAGCTGTGTTGGGATTCCCTTGGTCAGGGTGAATTTGGTGTCAATTTCCTACAGGGAAATGGAGCTTGTCCTATATTGGAGCCGGTCTTTCACAGCGCCATGCCACTGGGAACCAGCACTCTTCTTCGCACTAATAACGTATTTTTTTACACTCCTACAGAGCTGGCGACTGGTGCTTGTGAGCAAGTTTCCATCCGTTTTAATGAGCGTGGCTTTGACCTGGATCTTGCCGCTGTCGCAAATCATCCTTTAATAATGCGTGGCGGATTATTTCGTTTCGATTTTGCCGCAAACCAGACGCCAACAACATTCGTGTGTCATCCTTCTCAAATTGTAAACTATGTAACCATGCCTGCATATCTCGCCGCGCCAGACTTCGGCACAGCGTACATAACCAGCACCGGCGATGCGGCCGCATTTTACCGCAAGCCATCGGCTCTCTTCCCCGCCACCACGTATTGGGTGGATGTCACTCCGCATGAACCTGCTGCCGAGGATGGTCTCAATGAAATTGGGCCCAAACCCTGGCACGCTACAATGCACTTTGAAGTTCAATGTCCGGAACCGCTGCCAAATCTGATTAAAGACGATCCACAACTCAAACGCCTTCCCAAATATTCGCTAAACATGGTCCAATGGCGGCCAGATACTGGAATTATCGGCAACAGTGTCATGAGCGTGCCCTGCGGGCTGGCAATACTATTCTATGCTCAGCAAGCTGTGTTTGCTCCCCAGCTAAAGGATGGCATTTCACCCATGGCCATGGTCGGGGCTTCTGTAGATCGTTATTTTCAGGGCGCTCCTGGCTATCAAATGCCCAACGTGAATGTATGTTCGCCTGACTGGTCATCTTCGCGCGAAACGGCTGCTTATCTGGTCGTCTCAGCCTGGTATGTCGTCCGTACCATTGGCGGCAAGGAACAATTGAATCAATGGCTTGAACCATTGGAATGCCTGGCCAATCATATCGAGTCGCAGTTTGGGCCGGATGGTTTGATTTATTATCGCGGCCACCGAACCATGTGGTTTGACACTTACAAATTCCAGGGAGCCGACGCCTACTCCAACGCCGCCGACTATGAGGCTTTTCAGTGCATGGCCGACTTGGAAACTTTGGCCAGCCGCACAAATATGGCCGCTCGCTATCAGGAAGATGCCAGCCGCCTCAAGGCGGCATATTTTAAATCATTTTATAACCCCAAAACGGGAGTGCTCGCGGGTTGGCGGGCCGAAGATGGCACGCTCCACGACTACATGTTTCCCTGGGTGAATGGCTTCGCCATTTGTCAGGGGCTTGTGCCACCCGAACAAGCTGAATCCATTTTGCAAGTCCTCTTGGCGAAGCTCGACGAAATTGGTTTTCATTCTTATTCGTTGGGCTTGCCGACAAATTTGAAGCCGATGAGTCCGGCAGACTATATTCCGCATACCAGTGGTGCCCCCAAACAGGCCGATGGAATGGACACTTGGCAGGTATACATGAACGGCGGCGCCACCCCAGCGATTGAATATTATTTTATTCAGGCCCTCTACCAAACGGGTCAATATGACGCGGCTGAACGCCTCCTTTGGCCTCTGATGAGCTCTTTCGAGAAGGGTACTTTTAATGCCGGTATACAACTCCCGCGTAAGAAGCAGCGCAATCCTGTTGGCAGCGCGTTTTATCAATGGGATGGCTCGCGTGGCCGTGGCGAAGGATATTTGCCCGAGAATTGGGATGGCGTGGAGGCATTGTTCACTGGACATTACGGCATCGGCTTCAACCGGGACGGCTACTATCTTGAACCATGGTCTCCACTAAAAGGGCAAAAAACAAAGCTGAATCTGCCGTACATGGGAAAAAACGTCCCATACGTCACTCCAATTAAATAGCGAACTCTGGCTCATTTCACCTCTGGTTGCCATGAACTGCCTGCTCATTTCAAGTTCGCCACTACCTTTGAATTTCTCTGTTAATCTGCTAAAATGCCCGGATGATAGTAATCCAAAAACCGCCAGATATCAGGCGACCATTCCACGCCACACACATGTACTTCCAGCGGGAAAAGGGCAGGGAAGGGAGAATCGTTCAGTCAACCACCCCTATCCTATGCCACCAAACCGTATCCTGAACTCAAATTTGGAGTTAATTATCTCTCCCATGCGCCACATTCCTCCCAGTGGCCGTCCGCAGGACCACCTTTGCATGAGACCCAAAATCAGGCTGAAAATCAAGGGAATCAAACCAAAATCAAACCGTCACAAACCGAAATTCTATGAATAACAGATTCCAAATTTTGCTTTTTGCAATGTGGCTTTTGACTTCCACAACGCTCGCACAATCTCCGATTACCCTATCCATTGACACGCAATCTCGGGGTTCGGAGATTCCCGCTGACTTTGCCGGACTGGGGTTTGAAACTTCAGCCGAAATTCCTGATACCAGCGGCGTGTCCGGACATCTTTTCTCCCCAACGAATACCCAATTGATTACCCTGTTCACGAACATCGGCGTTCGGAATCTTCGCATTGGAGGCGGCACCGTGGATGGTCTGGACGCAGCAGTACCGGGTCACACGGACATAGATGATGTATTTGGTTTTGCCCGGGCCACAGGCGTTAAAGTCATTTATTCATTGCGCCTGCTCAATGGCAATCCCGCTGAAGATGCAGAGACGGCCAAATATATTTGGACCCATTATCAGCCTTACCTCGATTGCTTTTCTATTGGTAACGAACCCAATGAGCCGCCATATCGCAAAACACCCTCTGGTGCCATAACCAACTATGCGGAGTATCTGGTTGCCTGGAAGGTTTTTGCCGCTGCCATTACCAACGCAGTTCCAGACGCAAAATTTACAGGACCCGACGCGGGCGGAACTAATTGGGTGGAGCAATTTGCCGATGACGAAGGGGGCTCGGGAACGGTTGCATTCCTTACGTACCATGAGTATGCCGGCGGCAAGCCTCTTATTAATCATACGCACGATGAGATGCCCGCCTCTCAAGCCATCAGCAATATGCTCTCCGCCAGTTGGGTCACTAACAAGTATCCCTCTTTTTTCCCAAAAGGACGGTCTCTGGATAAGCCTGACCATTTGCCTTACCGAATGACTGAAGCCAACGACTATCTCAGGGGTGTGACCAATGCGAGCGATGCTTTTGCTTCGGCGCTGTGGGCATTGGATTTTATGCACTGGTGGGCAGCGCATAGATTTGCCGGTATCAATTTTCACAACAACCAACATATGTTCTGGCTCAAGACGGACACGATTTACCTGGATGGTCCGAGTCGGCAATATCAAATCAATCCCAAAGCTTATGCTATTAAAGCATTCGATTTAGGCAGTCATGGTTGGGTGAAGCCCATGGCCATTGAAAACACGCGAGGATTAAATCTAACGGCCTATGCTGTCGGTGATGCCACCAATATTTATGTTACCATCATCAACAAGGAACACGGTATCGGCCCGCGCAATGCTATCGTGACTATTGCGCTTGATGGCTTGCCATTAAAAAACGCCGACGTAATGTTTTTAACTGCTCCGAATGGCGATGCCGGAGCGACCAACGGCATCACCCTCGGAGGTGCATCCATCTGTAATCATGCGCCGTGGACTGGCCAATGGTCGGCGCTGAACTCAATTACGAACCGTCAATGCACGATCATTGTGCCGGCTACTTCCGCTGCCATTGTGATGCTTTCGTCGAGATAGACCGAAGTTTTTAGTAAAAGAAAAGCAAAGCACATGACGTCCGCGTGAAAATCACGCGAAAAAGTTCAAATTTCACGCATCTTAATTTCTTCTCATTTCGAAGTTTTGCGAATTTCTCCGAAAATGGGCTTTTAAAATGTTGGCCCGCGTTATGCGTCTACAAAATTGTCGGTCGAACAACAGTCATAAAATTCTGAGGTGCCTTATGAATGACAATGACGAATCCCATGTTCCAAACGTACCCAACGTGCCGCCCCCAATCACCACAAACCCAAACGTTGAAGGGTCAAAATTACTCCCACCTAAACCGAATCCTCTGCACCGACCACTCTCATGGTGGCTCCGCAAATTTTTTGCCTGCAACCCGTTTTACCTAGTAAGCACGGCGTTGCTGCTCTACGGCTGCTATCGCGTCTCGATCGATGGGAATTTCATCGATCGTGAAACGTCGCGGTTATTGTTCAATTTTAACTCAGTGCAGGTTTATGAGCTGTTGCTCGTGGTTGTGGCCATTTTTTTGGCGCGCCGGTGCCTGTGGTACGATTCCATGGTGCTCGTCGGTTTGGAAAACATGCTCGTGTTCGTGCCATTTATTTTGTTGAGCGCGGCAGCGCTTACGGGACCCTGGATAACAGGCTCAGTTTGTGCCGCAGGAGTGATCATGGCCGTACTGCGATTCGGCGGCTTGAGACGATATTTTGCGGAACTAAACCTACCGAAGTCATTGTTGGGCGTGGGATTTATCTTGCTGGTACTCAACGTGGTGCTCCCGCTGACGTACCGGCATTACATTGATCTTAAGATCGGCACACACCTGGATGCAGGCCCGGACTACATCATGAACGAATGTATGTGGCTGCTGGTTTTGCCGGCGGCGTTGGCATTGGGGAATTTTGTTCCGTATACGCAGTCGGTTGGAAAATTGTTGCCGCAACGCCGCTGGCTTCCGATGGGCATGTTCGCACTGTGGATCAGTGTAACGGGAGTGCATTTGTGGGCGTTGGATTGGGTGTACGGATATTACTTGCGTCCCGATCTATTTGCGCCCATAGGCTGGGTCCTGGCATGGACAGTTTTCCTGCGTGTACCTGCAAAACCCGCCGCGCTCAAATATGCGCTAATGTTTCCAGCCGTCGTGGTGCCGTTTCTGGCAGACACGTCTGGAACGGAGAAAACCTATCTCGCTCTTATGGCCTTGAATGTGGCGGCGTTTGGAGTCCTGCGATTCCTTCAGGGCGGCAACCGTTTAGCAGGGCATCTGGCCTACGTATCGGGCATCTTGTTTGTAGCCGGTCTGCCAACAAGCTGGATTCAGTTGGCGATACCCAGTCTGTCCGCAACGGGCTGCGTCGTGGCCGGGCTGGCAGCCTACTTGATTTTCTGGACGGCGTGGCTGCGGAATCCAAAGCTGGCATTGTTAGGAGCAATGCTATTTGGGATCGCTATCGCGGTGATTTTTCACGACCACCCACAAGTGGTAAATTGGGCATTGCAAGGTGGCTTTGTTTTCTTCCTGCTCCACAGTTTACGCTGGAACGATGCTGAACACCTCCGTGCCGGCATCACACGCAATTTTATAGCAATCATCTGGACGATTCAGTCGTTTGTCTGGATGAATTGCGAGGGCGCGCGATCCTGGATGCCGCTCATTCCAGGTTTGTTGGTGCTTGCCCTTTATTGCGTTTTGTTGCCGGGCCGGGGAGTCTGGCGGTTATTTGTAATTCCGGTGTCCGCATTGGCTGTAGTTCTATCCGGCCCGTGCTGCTTGGCCATTGACCGGCTGCGTTCCGCGCCTGCCGGCCTGCTGGCGATCATTGCCAGTTTCTTTTTCCTTGGGCTTGGGACGGTAGCTGCCTTTACCCGCGAGTTCTGGCACCACCACGAACACAAAATAGAAAAGAAGTAATCGTGGCGACTCAATCATCAAGCGTAAGAGCGTGCAGAAACCGCCCTCACGCTATTTTTTAATCACCTCTGAACCGCTCGGTAATACATTTGATTGGCTCCGCTAGTTAAAGGCTCCGTTATCGTGTTCGAGGAAGCATAGATTAAAGGCTCATTAGTTAAATCCGCCCAGCTGCCGCTACCCAACGAACTGCTTTGCTGCAATGTGAAGGCCGGTGCTACACTCGACCAACTCACCGTAGCATTTGTTTGCTGAACCTGTATGTCTAACCGCGGCGCACTCAACGGCACGAACGCGTTCGCCACCACGACAATATTACTGTCATGGCGAATGGTGGAATCATCCGGAATAGTAGTAGCGTTGACGTTTTTATTCAGGAGCAGGGTGGAGTAATCACATGACCACAAGTCCGCTATCACATCCTGCCCTAAAGGAATTAGATCATCATTGGTGATTGGAGGGCCAAAATAATTCCCCACTACACGAGTGTCACCGACATTATGAAGCGAGAGCGGTGCGCGCCGCCAATTAAGAAAAACGTTATTTAAAATACGAATGCCATAAATTCCAACAGTATTTGCGGCAAAGTCGGAATTATGGCGGGTTAAATGCAGCTCTACCAAAGCAAAGGCAGGTTCTTCGCCGGGAATATCGTTGTGGATAGCTTCGTAAGTATAACTGCAGTCCGACATCTCGTTATCCATGATGATGACATTGGTAGGCGCAAATGAATTGGGTGAACCTAAATCGAGCGCCGGAAAACCAGAAATGGCGCTCTCTCCCATGCCGCTCACGGAATTGTGCGCGATAAGCATATTATCGGCACGACAATAGATCCCATGGATTCTCGAATTGCTGAACTGATTATTAAGATAAACTGCCGAAGTATTAAGACTAAGATCAAAGATCAGTGTATTGGTCTCGTAGAGGCCTTTGACAATTCCTGAAACAGGATGATCAACACTGACATAAGGCAAATTGACGTTGGTGATCACCGCCTGATCAAAAATAACTCCGTTTTTGGCGTCAAAAAACGCCAGCAGATCACCCACTTGCAAAGAATAACTATCGGCCGCCGTGGGTGTCCCGCCACCATTTCCCTCGGTATTGTAGAACCAAAGTGAAAATTTGCTCGTAGCCTTGGCAACAGCATCGGTGGTGACAAAAGGTGAAGTATAGGCATTGGCCACGTCGTCGCTGAGACCTGTGAACACGCAGTTTTCTACCCAGGGGCCAATCCTGGTATCACCAAAATACCCACCATCAGCGTTGCTGGACTTGATGCGGGGGCTGGTTGCGCCTACGGGGGGCGGCCCAATCTCCACGTGGCAGCCAATTTCGCTGGGCATATGGATATCCAGGCCTTGAAAATTCGCTGCTGCCCCGGCGTAATTGGTCAGATTGAGAAGCGTTACCTGATAAGAATTATCTATGCTATAAACACTGGAACCATTCCATCGGGAAACCATGCACCAATAATCACCAGGTTGAATTGTTTGATCATAGCTATCTCCATATCTCATTTGCACTTTGAATACGCCATCTTGCGGGGTTGTTACCACATTGCTATAACCGTAAATAGTGTACCGGTTATCTGCACCGCGCCCGGGATAATTCGTGTTCATAATCGTTCCCCAGCGCGAGGCGTTTGTGTAGGCAAAGCCATCGATGTAATTGGCATTCGTTGGTATCGGATAACCCGTATCAGGACGAAATTCGATGGCGTCCTCTCCTGATGCACCAAGAACAAGGTTGCTGGTAACGATACCCTGTGTGTAAGGCAGCGGATCATAATCCACTGTAAATCCCTTGATGATGACATTGGAACAATCGGTTACGTGTAAAAAACCGATTCGCGGATTTTTGATGAGAATTTTACAGCCATTGCCGTCAACGACTACATTGGTTGCCTTTTGGAGTATCAAAGGTATGCCCGAAATTAATGAATTGTTGGTGATAATATAGGTCGCTCCCGCATTAAATTGAACCTCCGCGCCATTACGTTTCTCCATAAATGTCAGCGCATCTTGGATTCGGGGAATATCATTGGTTCCCGTCGGCGCGCCAATATTAGTAATGGTCGTGATTGGGACTGGCAACGCGAGCAGGGGAGCCGGACGCGGATACCAGTTCACCGATACCGGGCCCACCCAACGATTGGACTGCACCGTACTGGTCGCCGGAAATTGTAAAATTACATAACGAGCAGTAACTACAGGAAGCGAATTCGTAACTCGAAAAGAATCCAAAATATTATTGGTAGCCCCATTGTCAATAGTCGCCAGCGTGGCAGACTTGCGATAGGCATCGTACGTCAGCGCAATCGTGATTGGCGTTCCATTGTTCGTCCAGGCACCCGGAACTTGCGTTGGATTACTAACCCCAATGCCGCCATAAAAAACAATCGAGCCATCATTGTTTACCCGAATCCAGGGACCACTCTGGCCCGCTGGATTGTCGAGCGATTGCACGGTGTTGGCAAATCCGAGTCCGACCCACTGTGAGTTTGTAGTAGGCAACTGAAGTGTGGCAGTCAGGGTCATGGAACCATGCGGTCCAATAGGAATGATGTTAATGGCACTGGCGCCAAGGGCCACAGCCGCATTAAAACAGTGGCCGTTGCCATCCATGACAACGGCTTTTTGCCCAAGGGGCAATATTTGCCAGCCATTTCCCTGCACATCAATGAAAGGGATACTGTTGGTGATACTGCCACTGCCCTGATTAAAGGAATCCTGGAAAATAATCTCACTAAACACGGTAGAGCTTCTCCACGCGAGTAGTGCAGTTACGAGTACAGCCAGCAGCGAACGATGTTTGATTTGCAGCATAATAATTATAATCTTGCTGAGTTGATGATTATCTTTGATTTAAGCGATAAAACTGCGAGTTTTTCCCCACAGGAAAAACGAAGCTCAAGCTATTCGAAGTGCCATTCACGTAAGGAAAATACGGCACATCTGTCCAATTGAGCGGGCCAGTCAAACTATCAGCCTGTTGCACGACAAAAGCCGGTGCAACACTATCCCAATGAAGAACAAGGTTGGTTCCCGATGGTGTCAAAGCCAGCATGGGCGAATCCAGCAAGTCAAATGCCCCCGCAATTGAAGTGTAATTGCCTTCCTTGGTGAATGCATGAGCGTCCAATGTCACTGGCGACTTAACATTGCCTTCAAATCTTAGCGTCGTGTAATCACATGCCCAGAAATCTCCAATGACATTAGTAGTCAGGGTCGGCAGTCCGTTCGTCATCGGCGGACCAAAATAATTTCCATAAATATTTCCGTCGCTCACATTGTGCAGGTCAATCGCTGCACGCGCCCATTGTGTGAACGCATTGTTCAATATGCGGATGCCCGAAATCTCTCTTCCGGCCGGCACAAAATCCGTTTCGGACGTCGCTATATGCAATTCCAATAATGCCCACACTGGCTCGTCGTCCGGGTCAATATTATTGGTCGCCTCAAAAGACCATCCACCGTCAGCCAATACATTGTCCATAATCACCGCATTTGTCGGCGCAAAAGATTCCGGCCCAGCCAGGGACAACGCCGGGTAAGCCACGACCGCGCTCGAAGCCATTCCCGACACAAAATTATGCGCTACAAGGATATTGTTCGCCCGGCAATAAATTCCATGCACGCGGGAATTGAGGAATTGGTTGCCAAGATAAACTGCGGAAGTGTTTAACGAGCTATCGAAAATCAGCGTGTTCGTGATGTTAGTCCCGGCAGAAAAACCGGAAATACTATGATCAAACGTCACATTGGGCGGAGCGATTGCCGTAATGGTTGCCCGGTCTAAGACCGCACCATTCGTCCCATTAAAAAATATAACGTTATCACCTACCAATGCATCACCCGCCGCAAAATCCCCGATCCCTCCAGCCGAATTAAATGTCATCACGTGGAGTTTGCTTGAGGGCATGCTTCCTTTCGCAATGAAAAAGGGCAGCACATTCGCATTCGCTATGTCATCGCTCATTCCGATAAAATAGCAACCCTCCACCCACGGTCCAATGCGTGTATTGGTAAAAAGCCCACCATCTGCATTAGTTGTTTTGCGGCGCGGTACACCATTCGTCCCTGCGGGCGAAGGGCCGATCACCACCTGGCAATACATCTCATTAACCATCGAGCAATCGTCTCCCTCAAAAGCGCCAGCCGCTCCCGTGTAATTTGTCAGATCCAAATAAGTGACCTGTTCGGAATTTCGCGTGCGAAAAAGTGTGGCCCCATTGAATCGTGCCAGTTGGCACCAAATATCACCCGGCTGGATTGTTTGGATTTTGCTGGCATTCTTAAGTGTCACTTTAAAAACATTGCTTATCGCCGTATTGCTCACTGAATCAAAATCATAAATTTCCGAGTGCCCATTGGCTAACCGACCCGGTCGCGTCAGGTCCATAAATGTTCCCCATTGTTTAATCTGCAGGAAATAATCGTTCGTCGGCATCGGATATCCGTCATCCACACGAAAATTAAATGACGCCTTTGAATTCTCATTCGTCTCACTCGTCACCACCCCTTGGGTAAATGGCAACGGATCGTAATCTATCGAAAAACCTTTCACGATGATGTTCTCGCAACCCATGACCGTCAGGAAACCCAGGTGGGGATTTTTGATAAGGATTTTGCAGCCGTTGCCGTTCACGACTACATTCGTCGCTTTGAGAAGTGTTAATGGGATCGAAGCGCTCGTTGAACTGTTGGTAAGGATATACGTGACGCCAGATTCGAATTGAATTTCAGTCGGGCCATTGGTGGCGGCAAAGTTAAGCGCATTTTGAATCAAAGAAATATTATCGTCCGTCGGTGCACCAATGTTCGTGACAGTCGTAATCGGCACCGGCAATGTCAGCAGAGGCGCCGGGCGCGGAAGCCAATCTACCGCCATCGGGCCAGCCCAGCGATTGGATTGAATCGTCGCAATTGCCGGAAATTGAAGAATCAAATATTGAGGGTTTACATAAGAAAAAGAATTCGTGATAGGAATTGAATTCAAAATCAAATTGGTGATGCCATTTTCTACGGTGGTGACCATGGTTGATTTGCTATGGGCATCGTAAGCCAAAGAAACCGTGATAGGCGTCCCATCATTCGTCCAGGCATTAGGGACCCGATAGGGATTTTGGGCGCCACTACCCCCATAAAGGATAAACGAACCGTCGTTGTTTACACGTATCCAGGGCCCGTTCTGACTGGTCTGAATGTCCAAAGTTTGCGCGTTACTGGCTAGTCCGAATCCTATCCATTGCGAAGCCCCGGTCGGTAATTGCAACGTAGCCGTTATGGTCATTGAACCATCCGGGCCAATGGGAATTAAAGGGACAGCGGCGACCCCGATAGTAGTCGCGGCATTAAAAACGTGGCCATTGCTGTCCAAATTGATGGCTTTATTTCCTACCGGCAAAATTTGCCAGCCATTTCCTTGCACATCTATGAACGGTACGCTGTTGGTTATGTTACCGCTGCCATGGTCAAAGGAATCCTGGAAAACAATTTCACTGAAAACAGAGGAATTCAGCCAGCAAAGCCAAAAAGTTGCCCCTGCAGTCAGAAACCGCCGCCCGTTTCTTAGAAAAATAGAAATAATAATGCCCGCAAGAAGCAATAGATATACCAATTTCCCCCCTCAATTAGTTGCGGGAATAGTGGTTATGCTGAAATAACGCCTGTGTGGCGCCATTCGGGGCAAATCCTGGCCTAATTAAG